>Ga0137394_10000832_pt1 | contig 21601 bp, 24 predicted proteins | sample czobulk116metaG_FD_108278 | JGI IMG/M metagenome (GOLD analysis project Ga0137394, IMG submission 108278) | Vadose zone soil microbial communities from Angelo Coast Range Reserve, California, USA - czobulk1.16 metaG | ecosystem: Environmental > Terrestrial > Soil > Vadose zone | place: USA...
CTTACTGAACGCCCCCACGATATGATAAGCGTGGGAGGACGCTGGGCCATGGGCGGGTTTCGAAGTGGCAAGTGATCGAAGTTCTGTATGTCTTCAACACGAGAGAGAGAACTCGGGAGCTTTGCTCGCGTGTCGGACGTGTTTACAAAGAAAGGTACGGTACAAATACAAAGTGCGTGCACGCATGATCGGAAACAGGGCGCGAGCGGTGGCAAAACAAAAGCCCGGTCCAGAACAAACAACAGAAAAAAAACTTGCGGCCAATTCGTCCATCGTACAATTCACACCATGTCGCTTCTGTTCATGTCACGCTCGTCAGGGCGTATGACGCGCGTAGGGCTTCGAGGCGACATCTTGGGTTCGGTCGCTTCTTGCCCTGGATTAAGGGTCCAGTACTGGTAGCTGTACGCGTGGAGCCCAACCACAAAAAAGCAGGGCAATAAAAAAAACAAAGGTTTACGTTGCGTCAGCGCCCAGGCCCTCGAGAACGCGCGAAGGAAGACGAGGAGGAAAGCCCCCACGTGCGATTGGGAATCTTCCCCCCCCCCTCCACCCCCAAGATGACAGATGACGTACTGTTTCAAAGTGATGTAGAACGCGGCGGCCAAGAGCGCGCCTAGACATGGGCCCACCCAGTACTGCGGAAAGTGAAATCGTTTCGATGTGTGGCGTCAGCAAATCCAAAGCCCTAGCTTATGGGTCGTATGGAAAGCGGGAAGAGATGTGGGTCAAGGGGAGTGTTTCGAGTCCTTTCACTTTGTGCCCCCTCACACAATTCAATTTCGTGCGAAGCAACAGAAAACAGAAACAGGTACGAAACCAAAAAAAAACAAAGCGATCACGGAGGAGGATGGGGTGAGGGGTAAACGAATTGCGACTTACGATCCAATGCGAACCGTTCGGGAAACCTGCTACTGCCGCTGGTCCAAAGGCACGTGCAGTGTTCATGGCGGCGCCCGTATAGGGCACGGCGAATCTGGTAAACAGATATCATTTATCGCAGCAGTCAGAAAAGGCCGTGATCTCCGTGCCAGGAAAGCCCGGAGGCCCGGCTCTCGAAGGTGTCTCGAGTCGGACCACACACACACAGCACATGACTCACAGATGACAAGCGAAGAGGGTCAGGCCCACGCCGATCTGTGTTTCGCCATTATCAGCCTTGTGCTGGATATCCATTTACGACGAGGAGCGAAACACCACGTACAGGAGCAAAAGGAGTCGAGCTATGCTTTTCGGCCGCCAGCATGAGCACCGCAAGACAGAGCGCAGCGGTGATAAACATCTCGATGAACACGCCTTGAGCGAGGTTGATATTCCCGGCGGGAACTGGGCTGAGTGGACGTTTAACCAAAAAAGGTCATACCAACCAGTTCGTTGTGGCGAAAGTACAGCGATGAGAAAGGCTGGGTGTGCAACCACAGAAACGCACATACTTGTACTTAATCGAACCAGGAGTGAGTCCAAGCACGATGCCAGCCGCGGCGATGGCGCCGACCATCTGCGCGATGCAATACAGGACGAACCGCGTCGGGCTGATGCATCCGACGAGGAGCAGAGCGAGGCTGACGTCCGGGTTGAAGAGCCCCCCCGTCGCGCGGAAGAAGAACCAGGCGGAGACGAGCAGGCTGAGGCCGAAAGCGGTCGCGATGTAGAGCGAGCGCTCGAGTCCCGAGCCCACAACTTCGTTCGATGCCTGCGTCCCACCGAACGCCAGGAGCAGAAACATCGTCGTCCCCACGAATTCGAAAAGGGCCGCCTTTAAATCGTCCACGCGGGACGTACGTGGCCAATAATCTCGGAGAAGCGTCCTCGTCCTTGTCATCTTCGTCGTCGAGAAGAAAGAGAGAATAGGAGCAGCAGCAGAGAAAGAGGACGTTTAGAGAACCTCCTTTGTCATCCCGTCCCGTGAGCCTCGTTAATGGCGTCATTGCCGTTTCGCCCGCCAGTCCTGCTGCCGTAGGCTACGGCTACGAGCTAGTCCCGTCCCGTCTCAAACTTGCCTACTATAGAGTCGGAATGAAAGGAGGTATATATCACGTGTCACGTGATCGCGGATCGCTCAAATACTTGACGTGCGATTGGGCGTTCCTCACCTCTCTCAGGGGTGAGATCGGGAACCTCGATGCCAGCCATGGACGACAGGTATGAGCGCGACTTGTCACTGCGTCTGCTGTGTCATAGAAAGTTGCTGGTGGTAAAACGCGTTCGTCGTCGGTTAGATGTGATGGTACGAGACGACACGAAAAATTTGACGTATGACTGAAACCATGTGCAGACACAGGAAAAGGGGAGGGGGGGAACTTAATCCCAATCGAGTCTGGCATTTGCCCTCTGTCTTTTCGCCTGACTGCGTTTGTCCTTTTGCAGCCGTCGCTGGGTGTTATCTTTCCGTTCTAACTCCCTCACACGTTTCCTCTGTTCTTCGGTAGGCTCATTCTGGATTGGCCGGGACGCGGCGGAACGAATCAGGGCATGCAACTACAGCAAATGGTAGGGTATGGGTGTTTGTTTGTCAACTGGCGTAATGCCATCGGAATCACTGATACGTTCGTACCTTTGAAAGACATTCATCAACGTTCTGTGCCTGCGAACGATGGACCGTTGATGTCAATAGAATGGAACGTGATGATTTGACAAAATAAGGCTATATTCATCCATCAGCATGAGGGGTAAGAGGAAGAAAGCTTCACCACCAAATCGAATAGACACCAGAACTGACCGATTGTTGGATGGTATCACGCGCCCAGGAGGGTATCCAAGTCGAATCCAGGGCACATCGTACGGTTGCCTTTGTGTTCACTTTATTGACGTTCTGTGCTCCAATCAATCAGCCAGTTCGACACGATTGGGTACTGTAACACAAACCTGGCCGCCGGGACCGGAACTCCGGGAAAATGTGATGTCGACCGCCGCTCTGGGTATCGAACATGCACCAAAACGAATCAACCAGTCGCGAGCGGCGACGCCATCTTTGGAAGTTTCCAGACTCGAAAGAGGGGGTGGCGTAGGGAGTGATGTGCCGTGGATGGTTCTATCACTTCTATGCCGCGCAATGCGTACGAGTAGGTGAAGGTGAACACGGCGCGCAGACGACCCTGCAAGGGCGTGCAAGAAGCTTGATCCTGAACGGGCAAGAGACATCTGCGTGACTGTCGGACGGCGGCTGGTGGCGTAGTGTGTAAATTTGCAAATAAGTACGAGATTGTTGGTTTGCAAATGCCCACGTAATGCGCCGGTGAAGACGATGATTTCTTCGCTCGCTTGGAGAAAGGAACTTGCTTGATCGCGCACATTTGATCGCGGCGTTGAGGTCATCGGCAGATGCCGTGTGACTTTATCAGCAACAAGAGCCTTGACTCAAATCTCTTGACAAACCGACATCTCACATGCACATACAGTAGAGCGCTGGGCACCGTTTGCACATCTGCCGGTATTTCATTGTGTTGTAGCCCCGACGCCGTTCTGTTCCCATGTCGCGATCGTGGATTTTGCCGATTATATTACAGGAGCTCCCATCAGCTTGGCCACGGGACGACCACGCCAGTTCGTCTCACTTGTACGCTAACAGCAACGGGCTAGAACTGATACCCCAGAGGCGCGCTTTACACGTAAAACGCGAGTTGCATTGTGATTCCGGGGCCTCGTCAACGAACCATTTTCGTTTACAATTGCTTCCTTTCATCTCGCCCATGCCCTTGATCGCAACAACGGGTGCTGAACGCAGAACGCAATGAAGAACCTTTTTTTTCGCAGTTTCGGCTAACGGACTGCACTCCTCGCCACCCCCATCATCGACTGCCGTCGGGCCATCTGTACGCCTTCCTCCCGGAATGCCTTAATTGTGATGCACTGTAGTCGACTCTGCTTCTCGTCACTGGCATGCTAGGGCGTAGCATCACAAAGAAGCGCCTGTCGGCTTCGTTTCGTCTCCGTCTTCCTGTCTGGCAATACGGTGGAGTAGGTTTCCCAACTCTCCACCCTCAACTTATTCACTCACTCGGATCATGCCTCTTCGCCAGCACTTGCACCTTTTTTTTTTCGTTCCATACAATATCAAATATGTTCGACTTTCTCTCGAATTTTCTGACAAAGGCATATTCCTGTTTTTCTTACCTTGTCTCGTCTTCCCCTTCAACGCTTTGACGACTGTAGCGTTCTTCTTAAAGTTCGTTCAACAGTCACTATCCATCTTCCATCTTCATGCCACTTCGTACCTTACCAAGACTCACTGTCCGTCCTCACATGTCAAACAACTCGCGGATACCCCCGCCAAGGGGGACATGCGATCTCTGCTAAGCCCAGTGACCTTGTTCCAAATGCATTCGTTTACTGTGTGCTAACCCACCCCATTGCCCACTCCCAAGGATGTCCTAACAGACTTGTGGTGTATCCACCAGTCTACAGATACCCTCAGTTCTACACATCGCAGCGGCACCGCTCGTCTTCTTGATCCGCCTTGCCATCGCGATCCAAGCGTGATTCTGTGGATGACCGTTCGAAGAAGCAAACAAGTTAAAGTTGATCTCGAACAATATATGCGTACCAATCCTCTCAGATCTTGGCTCTGAGTCCGCCAGGGATCACCGTTCCGTATAAAGTGATATACGCCCCGACGCAGCTTCTGATCGGCTCATAAGATAGCAAGAGCGATCGAAATCCACGTTGTGGCTCCGCGATGCGAAGGAATCTCCCTTCGTCCTAGAGAACTTGAACTTAACTTAGTCCATTTTCTTCAGGTTCAGGGTACAGAAGCCGAGGCACTAATTTGATTTTTAGCACTTTCTCTCCCGTCTCAGGCTGTTCGGGTTGGATGGCTATGTGGAAATCTGTTGTAAACTCTGTGGATAGATCATCGTGAGTAGTTTAAAGAGACGTCGGACTCGGCCAGCATTTTCCATTTCCAGCCACAAAGTGAGAGCGGCCCATCCCGCATGTCGAGGTGCTCCGGTTAGCTGACGACCCAACAGAATATCTCTTGTAACTTTGCTTCCTTTTTGGCGATGATGCGAACCTGAACTGCGGCCTCGGCGACACTCATCTACTGAACTGTATCTGCGAAATTTCTCCGACCAAGTGTACCTTTTTGGTGAGTGCATGAGTTGATTAGTAATATCTCGGCCACAGCATCAGCTGAGCACTACAGCTGTTTTGTTCAAATTCGCTGTCGGTCTCGCCTATGCCCGACTCAGGCGACTCAGGCGAGGACTCGGGACCCGAGACCAACTCCTGCTGCGGACGCCACTGACCTGAGCCCTTGATGTGGATCGATTTTCCAGGATTCCACTAGTAAGGGCACTGCCTACTAGTACAGAGAAAGCACGATCGTATTATGATTGTGATATGACCCTCTAGATCCGAGAGGATCGAGAAGATTCATTGTAAGGTGGGACCCACCTCACGCCGATCACATTTGACATGTGCTGTGTCTTCGGCCTCGTGAATCGATTTACAAAGATTAAGTATTTTCCTGGGAGGTGGCCGTGCCACGCGGCCTTGTCGAATGACTGATATGGTGACATGAAAAGTTTGACGATTCTGCAGTACTCGCAGTTGTATGGGGTAAAAAAAGCATCGCGGTGGTGTATTAGATCCAGAAATGCACTCCAAACCTTTTCCCTTGCTGAAAGGGCTAAGCCGTGAAGCCTAGCAGTGAGTCCGAAGAGATGAGGGTGACCAGACGACTCGGAGTCGCGATCCCGAAAGAAATCACAAGCATGCAAGTGAGCGAAGCTGGGGAGAGGATGCAATCCCGAAAGACTGAAAACACGCAACGAGCGTCTTGAACGAACTTAAAGAGAAGATTGAGGCGAGAGGTGGTCTTGAAGTGATCGGACTTGCGGCGAGACGTAAAACGGACGACGAGAGCGAGATGCAAGAGGAGAAATGAGAAAGGACGCAAGACCGGAGAGACAATGGCGCGGTGACTTGGTTTGTCGTCAAACGGTCAGGCAAGAACGAGAAAACGCACGCGAACGAAAATGAAGTGAAAATGGGGCCTCTGGTTGCCTGCCTTTGACGAGACCAGGCAAGGGGGTTTGTATACGCGCGACTCTGCTTAGGTAGCTCAACTCTATGCACATACTGTCTCGGTCTCAGAGGGGGTCGAAGGGGGGTCGAAACCGTGAAAAGGGAAGTCTAGCCGACAACAACCGAAGGGTGAAGAAAAAAACTTAATAGTCGCGCAACAGGAAACGGTGGGCGCGAGGGCGACGAGGGCAAGAAGCATGGCTGAGGTCAAAAGCACGAGGTCTAGGATATAAGGGGGAAGCCGAGAATGGAGAGCGGGAAGCCTAAGTCTTCATACGAATGGGGAGTGGGGACGAAAAGGGAGCGATTAAAGCTATGTATAGGAAGAGACAGTGCAAACGGGGAAGAGGTCCAGACTGCGGCCCAAGTTGCAAGGGGCCGCGCAACGAATGCGACATCGGTCGGCGGGTTTCGAGGCCGCGCGTACTTGGTGGCGTCGGCCGGCGATCCGAGGGGTCTAGGCAAGGGGAAAGGCGATGCGGACGGTCGAGTCTGTCGGGCGAGGGGAAGTTGGGGAACACGAGATTCGACACAAGGGAGGGAATGAGGAAAAGTGAAGAGGAAAGGACGACTCAGAGATAAGATAGAGTACTTACATGGCCGAGCAACTTGCGGACGACGCGCACGACGAGGAACCGAAGTGGGACCGATGCCTAAGTCAGGCGGGTTCAGGCTCAGACTAAGCGGGACTCCGACCCTACCTGGCATTATCAGGGGTCCTCTTCCATCATCATCTCGACCCACGACGAACTGTCATGGCAGCGCCAGTCACCGAAGTGTGGTGCATTCTCGTCAATCACAATTTTGAGCATAGGGGGTGCCTTCCAATGGCTGTATCCTCGACTTGATGGACAAGATCAAGGATCGGGCCCAACTCGCGCTTGCTGCCCACCTCCTCGTGGTGTGGAGACTATGCAACCCACGGGGATCGAGGGAAATAATGCGAAGTCTCCCGAATCTTACACGTTTGGGTGAAGCACTCGTCGAAGGCGAAGGCCAGGACGAGGCTGCGTGGCTGGTCCCGGCGGAAGAGGAAATACTGTTGCACTTCTCGGGGCTTCAAAGGAGTAGAATTTCTGCTCGAGTGTGGGTACCACCACCTTCGCAAATAGGTGGTAGTTCCGATGACGTTGGTGGTAAGTGCCCCATCCATCTCCTTACACCAGCTTATCGTGTCTGGCGTACACGCTGCCCGACGATGCAGATGGCCGTAGTGTCAGCTCGGAGCTTGTCAAAACGTATGAAGTTATGTTCATCAAAGTGAACCAGTGGCAAATCTTCCAGGACTCCGACATCGCATTGAATGACATACATGACCACAACGAACGAAATAGGAACCCTGCCCCGGACTTTGTTACGAAGTTCGAGCGAATGCTGGACAGGAAGCCAGGTCTACGCTCTCATGTGGCTTGTTTACTCGATCCCGAACCTCGGGCTACATATTATGAGACTCGCGAGGACTCGATCGTTGAGGGCGAATCTCACGAGGAAACGCAACAGCCTTTGCGCTATGCCGAGCGACTTGAGGCGTTACATATCGCACATGTTGTGTCCTACGAATGGCAAACATTGTGGCGTGGGGGGTGGTACACGTAGTACCTTAAAGGAATATTTGGCGAACGCGATGTTCTTCTTGCAGCTCTTATGTGTTCCAAAGAACAGAACGACCATCGTTCATAGGTACGTGCTCACTTACATCCTTTGATTGTGATATAGCGTCGTCTCTACAGTAACAAAACTCCATGGCCATTCCACCTTATCACGAAATGTGTAAACGTTCAATGCGGAGGTAAACCAACTCGCATGTACAGACCCTGTAGCGACTTTCTTATCTCAAAGTCAAACCTTCCTCAACTGATCGTGGAGATTAATTCAACAACGAATAGAGAACGGCCTCCTGATCTTTTCCGGATGCTTTTGATGGGGGCCGCTGTCGTTCGTTTTGCAAACAACTTCTCGGATGCGTTCCAGGAGGAGAAGAATTTTGTCCTCTGCGCTCTGTTTATTTACGATGATGGCGATGCGACTCGTTTTACTCTATTTCAGAAGCAGAGCGATCAAGCGGTATGTTGTGTTTTGTATATAAATGAACTCGCAGGCTGAGCCATCGTAGGTTTATTACAGATCAAAGCGTTTTTCGTTGGATGACCGTGTTCGCCGTGCCGAGTTTGCACGTCAATTGTACAATTTCCTTCACCTAGAGGTGGAGGAGGATGAAGACAGAGACACGATAATAAAGACTAATTAGCTCGACCAAAAGATCCGCTCAGAAGGTTTGGACGCGCTTTTCACCTGGGATGGTACTCAAGGGACTAAGCAGAAGTGTCGTCGCATGGATGTCGGTGCAGGCGGAAAGTGGAGGTGGCAAAGGCACAGCACACGGCGCAGAACTCAGAGCACATGGCTATGAGGTGCAATCGCAAGTCATTGTGGATGCCAACGGTGGCACGTGGAAGCCGCTTTTCAAGGTGTGGCAACCTTTGTCTGCTTGCTATACGCCACTCTAACGCTCTGTCCCCAGATGCCATCTCACATTCACATTGTCTATCGACCTCGACCGGAGGAGGAACTCATCGCGAAGAAAGTTCGCAAGGAATCGAACGAGCTAGCGATCCTCAAACATCTTAATACCATCCAGCCGAGGTCCGAACATGTTATCTCGTTGCTCGATTCGTTCTACACGCAGTCTGGGCCATGGATTATTTTACCGAGAATGGACAGCATCTCGGATTACATCACGAACGCCCGTCAGCAGCTTGAAAGCAAGACCACTCAAGTTTGCTGGGGCCTGATCAAGGGCCTTGCGTATCTTCACGAGCTCTGCATAGCGCACGGAGACATCAAGCCTGACAACCTTGTTGTTGACCAGGACTTCTGCTCGAAAATAATCGACTTCGACATCGCTATGCAATTAAAGGACGAGGACGAGAAGGTCGATGACGAATGTGGGACAAAGCATTGGATGGCGCCTGAGGTTAAGACATCGACAACGTACAGTCCGATTAGAGCTGATCGATGGTCATGCGGGCGTGTTCTTCTGTACCTTCTCGACGAGCTCGAGACAGATGACGAGCGACTGAGGGCGATTGGGAGCAAGCTGAAGGTGCATAATCCCAATCAGCGGCCATCGTTGCTTAAACGGCACAGTTGGCACCCTGTGCCACTCTTGAATATGGGCAACATCGAGAGGAAGGCCTCCCGACCTCAACAAGACTCGATGGCCCCGAACGCGAAAAAGCAGAGACTTGCTGCATTAGATGAGAATGATACGGTGGGGCAGTTCCTGGCGCTTGATGAACCACGGGCATCTGAGTCTTCACCTGTCGTTCGGGTCCATTGGTATATTCTTGCTACTTGTTACATGGAGATATATGTACAAACGTGTACTACACTTGGAGAATATGAAGATATTTTCAGAGTGGAAAAGTGCCAGTGGGGGAGCCTGAAACTTGAACGCACCCGAACCTAGCGCAGGCAAACCTGAGCCCCACTTCGCGCGCAGAAATCCCGCTCCTAAGAACAATCAATGTCTGCCAATGACCGCCGCCGCCACACGAGGACTTTCGGAAATCTGGTGGAGGGGAAAATGAATCACGACATCATTCGAATACGGCAACGCAAGTCGAATGAGATGGCGTGACATAACTTTTGAATGCTGAGAGGGCTGTATCCCTTACTATTCCAAAGTCGGTTGTCTCGAGGTCTCGAGGCATTTCTGAAGGCCGTGGTTCGGATGACCTTTGTGTGCCTTCTCTCCCGCACACACTGGCGGCGCTGTATGCTGAGTTTGAAGTAGTTCGGCTGATTCCGAGCCTATCAACTAGACGCCAATCTCCTCTGACGAACTGTCATGGCAGCGCCAGTCACCGAAGTGTGGTGCATTCTCGTCAATCACAACTTTGAGCCTATAGGGGGTGCTCTCAGTGTGCAGGTGCCTTCCAATGGCTTTATCCTCGACTTGGTGGACAAGATCAAGGATCGGGCACAACTCGTGCTCGCTGCCCACCTCCTCGTTGTGTGGAGACTATGCAACCCACGGGGATCGAGGGAAATAATGCGAAGTCTCCCGAATCTTACACGTTTGGGTGAAGTTCTCGTCGAAGGCGAAGGCCAGGACGAGGCCGCGTGGCTGGTCCCGGCGGAAGAGGATATACTGTTGCACTTCTCGGGGCTTCAAAGGGGTAGAATTTCTGCTCTAGTGTGGGTACCACCACCTTCGCAAATAGGTGGTAGTTCCGATCGTGAGTGCTCTATCGTGTCTGGCGTACACGTCATCATTTACATGCCACCCCACCATCCCGCGACGTAGTTGGACTGAACCGGCCGCAGGAGGAAGAAGCGGACCAGGCCATGAAATACATTCACGACACTCCATACGGTCAGCTGGCACCGTCTGATGCTGCAAAAGCAAGTGAATTTCGGAGGCTTCAAAATGATGAAGAACAACGCATCTTGAATGACCGTCCTTATAAGGACGTTCAAATCACCCCCATAGCTCTCCTGTATTCCCCCTTTGGCGAATTCCTCGATCGTATCCGTAACCCTCCCACGATCTCAGATGGCGTTCACCTTAAGAAACTCGAGGCCGCCGTCGACGATTTCTCATTTCTGATGTGCCAGCATTACATCAACGAGGAAGCCCGACGCAAAAAAGTCCTAAAGGCCCTGAACGCTATATTTGATTGCTATCTCCCGTCCCACTTGACCCGCATGATTCCATCTCCAATTTCTGGCACTCGATCTTCGGATGGACACGCGGAAGGTCCTTCCGGTGTTTTGGAGGTCATCGTCGAGTTCAAGAACGAGTTAGGGATAGGACAGACCGATCCAGAAGTTCAGATTACGGGATACTACCTGCAATCTCTCCGTGAGGAATCGTCTGGACCGCACCGAGCGTTGTATAAGAGCTTCCTGTTCCCTGCGCTAGGAATCTCGCTCATGGGTAAGAGTCACAAGCACAACTTTTTTGAAACTTAGGTTGTCATTGCTCACACGCTCTTCTTTTTCCAGGTTCGTATATTGGATTCAGTGCTCTCGCACTTCTCGGTCAATGCAGATTCGTTAGACTCACACCGCTGCTCTCGAGTTGCTCTCCTTCTGGCGATGATTCCGCCGCGCCTATGTTATTCCATGCTTTCTGGGCTGCTTGTATGCTACGCGCCAGAATCTGCAGAGACACTCGTCAAGCCATGGATCATCCGCCCGTCCCACTTAAACACAGAAACCTACCTTATGTTCACAATATACCAGCGTGGTCGTCAAATGCCGACGTTGAAGAGCACCTCGAGTTCGCCATCAAGTCTGTTATATTCCAGGGCAAGCCATGGAACGAGAAACGTTTCCTATATCATGCCAAGATGCAGAACGATGATGTCATTGTCAAATTTACTCGTCGATACTGCACGGACCTCCATCAGTTCTATGCCAAGCGAGGTCATGCACCGAAGCTGCTCGGCTATGGGACTGTGCCAGGAGGATGGCACGTTGTGGTCATGGAGCTTGTCGATCGAGACATTAGCAAGACACTCGCGCACTACGCGCCCACGCACTTGGACCGGTGGGAAGAAGACCTCACCCGCCTCGTAGAGGAGTTCCACGGCGAAGGGCTTGTGCACGGCGATTTGAGGGACGTCAACTTAATCGTCCGGCGGGGAGAACCGGAAAGGATCATAATAGTCGATTACGACTGGGGCGGAAAACATGGGGATGTCTCGTTTCCAAGTCGATACCTTCATGAAGATTTGACGGAGGGAGGAGGAGAGTTGGAGAGCCTTGAGATTACGAAGGAGCATGACCGTCGCGTCTTGAAAGATACCATCGCGAAGTTGAGACTGCCTCTCTTGGTAGGAGGTGGGGCCGATGTGATGGATGTATCATGATGTGTTTGTCGCAGTAGAATGAATGTACTGTACATGTACAGTATTTTTCTCGTCCTCGTGGGTGTGTGAATTAGTCACGCAAGTGTGATGATTCGGCTGCTTCGATGGGCATTTGGAATCGACCAGCCATGCTATATCTCGCCGTACCCATCACAATATCACACTGCCTTGTGAAGAACTCCAAGATCTCGAAGTCACCCAGATCAGTTAGCCTTGTCTTGCGAGCGTCGTCAAGAGTTACTTTGGTAGTTTGGTCCCAGTAATCGACGAATGTTCAGATGATCGGTAGGAAGAGCTACAGTAGACAGTGGTGGCAGTGGAGAGTCGGTTGCCAACTGAAATTAATGACCAGCTTACACATACACATACGACGGATAAAGCAACTTCTCTTCAGCATTTCTTCTCTTTTTTTGACCTCCTTCCATCATCATCTCGACCCACGACAAACTGTCATGGCGGCGCCAGTCACTGAAGTGTGGTGCATGCTCGACTTGATGGTCAAGATCAAGGAGTGGAGACGAAACGACCTTGCATGCGTTGATGCCGACCACCTCGGGTGTGGAGACTATGCAACCCCGGAAAGCCAGCGAAATAAAGCGAACGGAATATCTCCAGAATCTTAGACATTTTTATGAAGTTCCCGGAGATGTGGACGAAGGCGACGAGGAGGCCGCGTGGCTAGTCCAGGACTCGGAGGACGACAGAATACTGTTGCACTTCTCGGGGCTTCCAATTGGCAAAGAAAATTTCTGTTCTAGTGCGGGTACCAAAACCGCCTTTGCAAATAGGTGGTAGCTCCGATGACATTGGTCGTGAGTGCGTCAGCAAAAGACACAAAATGACCAGCACCTGAGCAGGTCTGATTGTGACCATTAGGCAAGGTCAGGGTTGTCACCCTAATATTACCTGATGATGACTGGTGCGAGACTTTTGGATTCCCCAGGCCTTGTCATCAGGGCAACTTGCCTGGACGTCATGACCATGCCCTGGCCATGCTGTGTCAGGCTGCATGTGTTGGTCCACGCCGCACTGCGCGATAGAGGTGGCCGATCACATTTGACATGTGCTGTGTCTTCGGCCTCATGAATCGATTTACAAAAATCCTGGGAGTGGCCGACTGGTGTTGGAGTGGTGGCCGTGCCACGCGGCCTTGCGGAATGACTGATGTGGTGACATGAAAAGTTTGACGATTCCGCAGTAGGCCACTGGCACTCGGCTGGCCCACTCACTGGCATTTCGGCAAAGACGCGAATCTTCCGACCACTCAAGCAGAACGCATCCACCCTCGCCAACCAACTTTTTGTCCTCGTTTTCTGTCTGCATGACGAACAAACTTTGCGAGCCGGGTGTTTCAGTTCGAAGGGGCCAGCTACCAGAGCTCTCCACATGCTACCGAAACGCGCGCAAATCTAGCGGCGCAGGCCAACCTAAGCGGCTGAGCCCCACTTCGCGCGCAGAAATCCCGCTACTAAGAACAATCAATGTCTGCCATTGACCGCCACCGCCACACGAAGACCTTTCGAAGATCTGGTGGACGGGAAAATGAATCACGACATCATTCGAATACGGCAACGCAAGTCGAATGAGATAGTGTGTCTGCAAGTACCATAAGTTTTGAATGCTGAGAGGGCTGTGCCCCTTACTGTTCCAAAGTCGGTTGTCTCGAGGTCTCGAGGCATTTCTGGACAATCAGCTGCCGGGTTTAACAGGAGTGGTGTGAGTAGTAGAGGAATCGCATCTTACGCACGAGACTCGGACGAAGGATTGGATATTTTCGCATTCTTCGCCTCTGTGTAGATCCGAGTCAACGTTCGATGGTGTGGCAGACTAATCAAAGCTGGGCAGTTTGCGAAGGCCGTGGTTCGGATGACCTTTGTGTGCCTTCTCTCCCGCACACACCAGCCCGCAAAGTGACGCAAGGGTCTTTCCTACCAATAGCCTGGTTGTGAGCGGGAAGTTGAGAGAAAAAACCTTTGGTGAGCTGTACTTATGGCTGTTCAACGTTCAACGTTCACGTAGTACAGGAGAATGTCTAGTCTATCGAGGGATGAAAGGTAATCAGGTGAGCAAAGCAAGAGGCATGATTAAACTGGACCTTGAAGCCAAAGAACTAACAGTCGGATATGGTGTAACGGCTAACATTGCCGCCTCTCACAGGTACAGAACTTCTGAAATGAAACACAACCGGCCGGTCATTTCATAAATTCTGTGCCGGGCCCGCGGCAGCTCGGGGTTCGATTCCCCGTATCCGAATACATTTTTTCAAGTCTTATCTTATGACACTCGACATTACAGTTCTCAATAGTACAGTGTCGGATTTTGCTCGAAACACTTGGAGAACGAAAATGATTACGATCCCTACGCTACAACACATGGTGGCGGATGCTATCTATGATAACCCGAATATGTTGTCCCCCAATGCCGACACCCTAGAAGCGTTGTCAGCCAAGCTGTAATGACGACGAGCAATAAGTTCAGGGTGATGATTCATCAGGTCGTCGTTTGAAATCATGACCGAAGCTCAGAAACAGCTTCTAGTTGATTTGTTTTATGAAATGTTTCATCTCGAAGCACAAAACAAATGAGGGACATTTTATCCAGAGTAAACTTACACAAGATAATGTGGGTTGTCTAAGAAAGGCGGTTAGCGACAGTGGAAAGATTCAAAGGAAGGATGAAAGGAGATCAGAAGGGGCTGCCCGAAACATAGTGAGCTATGGCAGGCATTTTCGGCAGTAATGATACGAAGACCGTCGTGTTAAAGAGCATCATGTAAAAGTCGCACTGGGTAGCGCGCGCGGGAGAGAGAGAAGGGAGTATCAAACTCACGTTGGGAGAGCTCTACACGGTGCCGCTTCGACTTTCGCGCCGAATCATTGGCCAGCCGGCATCCTAGAATGAGGGCCATCGTCAGTATTGGGTTGTAAGGCCTGCAGTCGATCGTCAAATCAGATGAAAAATAGCCGGTTGTTGTCGTCAACCTCGCGCCCGTGTGTTACGGTCGAGAGTCAGGCGGTAAATCCATGAAGGAACATCATTTGTGTGGGGTTGGAAGAGAAGCCTCACTCACCTCGCACAATACGTGAACGACAGTCTCGGATAGGATTACTACATAAAAACTGAGCAAGAGTCTGCGGCATCAGCGAATTGGTCTCGAAGGACCAGAGGAGTGATGGAGTTCAGAATTTGTAATGGGTGAGAGCATCGAGCAAAAGCTCTCAGATACTCTAGTTTGAATGGTTTTGGATCATCCAAACGAGGAAGGGAAGAGTCGACGGTTTATGACCTGCTCACCTCTCGCGCGCATTAGTCAGTTAATGGCAAATCATTTGGTGGCAAGGCAGACTTCCTGGTAACAGAAAAGCGGGGTGAGCAGCTTGCGTATGGCGGAAGAGAAGAAGAACCGATCAGTGTAACTATGACATATGAAAATTGTCTTTGCGACGTCGTTTAGGTATAACGACGCGCTCGAATGAAGAAATGGTATGTTCATCCTGTCGAGCAGGTAATGAGAAGAGAGAAACCCACCGTTTGGTTGTCACTCGAACGGAGAACGGAGAATTGTATTGTGGTTTAAATTTTGGTTTTTGTGCATCGTTTAGGGCAGGTGCTCTCAGCTCGTGACCGCCGTCGCAAAGTCCGAGCCAAGCCAAGGGTTAATCTCGGCTTGCCATGTTCTCTCGTTCTCCAATGCGACTTGCTTTATCTACCTTCTGTCGTTCTCAGAGTCAGGCATTCAATATCTGTCGTTCCGCCGCCGCTCTCTGCTCACACGCGACCCTCATCTCAGGATCTTTCAAGACCGGCGTGGCTCCCATGGACCTCAGCTACGATGCTCTCCATCCCGACCATGGCCCAAAGACAGAACGACCGCTGGTCATCCTCCACGGGCTGTTGTGTGTGTTTTCTCTCCTCGTCTTTCTCCACGTTCTGGCCAATGGTGTGACTCACAGCGTGGCAGTGGGATGAAACGGAATTGGTTATCGCTATCCAAAGCTTTCCACCGTGATCTTCAGAGACCTGTCTACGCCCTAGTGCGTGTTGCGCTGCTCTACAGTCCTTTACTGATGGAAAGTTTTTCCCTGCGTCTCAGGATCTCCGCAACCACGGCTCGTCTCCTCATGCGAGACCGATGAATTACGAAGCAATGGCCAATGATATCCTCCACTTCTTCCGGTCGCATTCGCTCTCGAATGTTTCCCTTATCGGCCATTCCATGTAACGCCCCAACCTTCACCTCCTGTCCTTCCGACGTGCGTTGCTCACATACCACATCAGGGGTGGCAAAGTTGCCATGGCGGTCGCGCTCTCCCCAGGACTCCCCGCCGATGCCATCGAAGATCTGATCGTGGCAGATATCGCGCCGTCAAGCGCCACACTCTCCACCGAATTTCAAGGCTATGTCGAAGCCATGAACAAAATAGAGCAGAGCAAAGTCAACTCTCGACGGGAAGCCCAGGACATCCTCGCCCCTTATGAACCCGTGCGTTGCCAACTTCGGCCTAGAAACGAACACGCTATAACACACGCACGCCCCCCTATTAGGATCCGGTTACGCGCGCGTTCCTCCTCACCAATCTCGACACCACCGTCCAGCCTTTGAAATTTCAAGTCCCGCTCGGCATCATCGGGTCTTCTATCCCTGACCTCGGCAACTTCCCATACCAACCGGGTGAACGCTCTTGGCATGGGAAGACACTCTTCGTAAAGGGTGCGAAGAGCAAGTACATCAACAAGCACAACATCCCCATCGCAAAGGAGTTTTTTCCGAGCATGTCTCTCGAGATGCTAGATGCTGGTCACTGGGGTGCGTGCAGATCTCATATTTTTTGGGAAAAAATGAGCACTGAACGTATTTGGCATGTAGTTCATGCGGAAAAGTACGTTTGCAGTCAGCTTCCCGTGTGTCGTGCTAATGCCGCATTTTGTAGGCCTAACGAGTTTAAGAAACTTATCGTAGATTTCATCACTCAGACATAGACATATTGTATTACCACCTTGCTGACGCATTAATTCAGTGCATCAATCGTCTTCCGTTCGTGACTCTCACATGGCCTTTCACAGCGAGAAGATATCATTGACACACAAAGGTATCTCATAAAACAGCAAATCAAGCAGCAACAACGATATTGACCAATCCCATGCACTCCCAAGCTCTAAGCCTCTGCTTCATCTTCACAAAACACGCCGCGTTCCAAGTCCAGCTCCCACCCAGCCGCATTGCGCCCACGCCCGCCCGAAACCACCATCGCATCAGTCTTGGACTTATCCGTCTCGCGTCCAGGTGCGCCGCCGCCACCCGTTAGCCCGAGTTTCTGCGGGAGCAACAACGGACGAATCCCACTCCTGTGCGCGGGAGAAGCACGGTCGCGCGCGTTCATGCGCACTGGCTTAGGCCGAGGCGGCCTCGCGACTCGTCCTCTCGCCGTCGCCTTCGCCAACGCGCGCAAGTATTCCAATTCCCTATCTGGCCGCTGCGCACACGACAGCTGCGGGGCGGACGCGGCATGACTCGGTGTGCGGTACACACGTCCGTGTCCGCCTGCAGCACCAGCTCTGGTAGTGGTTGGATCTGCGTGGTCGCCACTGAGTTGCTGTCGCCCGGTGCGGACGTGGTGCCTTCGCTTGTTCGCGCCAGCGCCGCGGTACGGCGCGTAGTCGCGCGCCCATGTCCACGCCGATAGGTCGTAGGCGTCGCCAAGACCGAGCGCGGCGCGCGCACCGGGGGCGTAGTACGCTCTACCGTACGTGCCGAAAGGGTCCTCGTCGTCCTCTCCACCACCCTCTCGCCCTCCGTCGTCTTCATCGCAGTCCTCGTCCTCTTTGTTCTCGTCCTCGTACCGATGCATCGCCCTGGCTCCCGGAGTTGACGCGCGGCGCAGGGCAAGTGGGAGCGAAAGAGACAAGGGGAAGGAGAGCGAGAGCGGCGAGCGCGCTGCGATGGAAGCGGAGAATGTGCGGAAATGCGCGCGTGAACGCGGCCGTGGGTGCGGGCGTAGGAAGCTCAGCGGCGTCGTTGGCGTTATCGGCGTGGTAGGCGCGCTCGTGTCCCGCGATGCGGACGACGAGGGTGTGCTAGACATGGTCGGGCTCGGGATTGGGGGGGTGCACAGTAGTGACTCTGGCTCCCGCAGCGCGGACGAGGGCAGAGACAGCGACGGTGAGAACGGCGATCCGTATTGATGCCACGCGTCCAAGCGAAGCGTAGGCGATGAAGACAACGACTTGAAGAGCGCTTCGAACGCATCCGGATCGTCGCCCTCAGGCTGCGCCTCCGTGACATCCCTAATAACTACCTCCTCTCCCTCCTCGTCCTCCTCCTCGACGTCTTCTTCGCAATATTTGCCCGTCACACCTGCTAGATCTTCCTTACCCGGCGCTACCGCCGCCGCGCCCATGCGCGCATACGCCGTCTGCTTCGTACTCGTCGTACTCGTCTTCGCCCTGTTCTTCATTGCCGCGCGGTGCTCCCTCATCATCATTATATGCGCCTTGAGTTCGCGCGCACGCGCGCTCACCCACTCGTGCACTCTCGTCTTTGTGGCCGGCATTGGGGTAGGAGGTCGGTGTGGGCGCGTGGCAGTCGCGGCGGTATCGGCCGTGGTGTTGTTGGTTGTGTTGGTCATGGGCGTGGCGCGCTGGTTCGAGTCGTTGGCGTCGGTCGTGCAGAGTCGGCGGAATCGGATGGAGATGGATAGGAAGAGGGAACGGGCACGGAGCCAGATCGTGTGCAGGTGCCTGCAGAGGAGGACGCGGACACGGAAAAAGAGGCTGTGCATTCTGTCCGTCCTGTTCCTCTTGCGTTTGTGGGTGGCGGGTAGTGCGTGCGCAGAGGGTTGCTTGCGCGGTATGTGGCGTGTCAGTTCCGTGGGTGGTAGTAGCGCCGTCGAGGGAACGAGGACCGAGGGTCAGCCTCGTCAGATTAGATTGGAGATCAGACCAAGATGCGCATCAGTCATTGTATTCCAGTCGCCGAGGCACACACGCACGCACCCAACGCTGGCTTCTTCATGTTCATGCGCTGATCGGCCATCGCAGCATTGCACCTCAAAAAACCGTTCCTCTCTCCATAGAGGGCGCTCGACTCTCTCTTGGCCAAAGACATCCTCTGGCTCTTCCCATGTACAGCAGATCTGGCCCCAAACTTGGACTCTTCTCTTGGGTAAGGGCGGCTGCGGGCGCAGGGCGCAGGGCAGGTGTTTGACTTCTCTCGGAGTATTTCTGGAAACCCCGGCCAAAGCTGTGAACCCTGGTCTGACTGATAAATACTCGTTGAGGGCGCGGGGGTGGGGTGTCGTCTGCGATCATCCCGAGTTCCTTTGCCTGACTTTGTCGTCTCTTCCACGCGTGTGCTCTTAACAAAAACAACTCCATACATGATAGCAACAAACGCGGGTATGTCCTCCGGGCATATCTATTCCCTTCCGAGCCGAGGGACGCGGATTCTCCCCAAAGTCGGTGTCTTCCCTCTCGTCCTCGCGGCACATGCTCGTCGCCTCACGGAATTCCCCACTCGTAGGCGTATGAAAAATCCGAGAGACTCGCTTTGGAGTTTTGGGACCCCCGACGTCTCGCTTCGCATGTGTTGGCGACTCTTTCGCCAGTAGAGCAGAGGCCTGCGGCGGTGGACCTTATCCTCGGGACGAAGATCACGGGCTCCTTCCTGGCTCATTACACTTACCAGATCGAAGGGTGAGTCTCGAAGGCAGTTGTCTTACAGTAACATGCCCACTTCATGATGACCCGCATGACGATCACGACCCACCACTGGCAGACTACTCCCGGACCGGGACTGCGAGCTGGTTCGCGCGATTGCACGGACGATACCCAAGGTTTTTTGGGTCCCTCTTCGAGCACCTCGTGTCGCCGACAGTTATGCCAGCCTCTGGGAGATCGCACAGGCCGTGAGAAGCGAAGCTTCGCGTAAGTCTCGTTGATGTAGCATGATGGTGTGACTCCCTCTAGACTGTGTATGCTCATTGTCTTCACCCCACGCGTCTGTGTAGGCGTAGAAGATGTCGCTCCTTCTACCATCGCGGCAGAGTCCGCAGTGGTGTCCTGGGCGTACGACGACGAAGAGGAAGAGAAGGTCGGGGTGGAAGCGGAAGCGGACCCGCGTCTTCTGGATCCCGTCCTAGGTGAAGACGCAGCGCCCGCCAACGACAGCAATCACGAAGACGAAGACGACGACACCGACACCGGGCACAGAGGCAATCGAGGACCCGAGGAAGGACGCGAAGGACGAGAAAGACGAAGCGGGGGCGGAAACGGCGACCGTGACCGTGACGGCACCAATACCTTGTACTCGTTGTGGGGTCAGATATCGCTCGCCGCATGCGTCGGCTCCCAACACATCGCCAGTGGCACAGCGTGGCGCCTCGGTTCAACCTTTTTTGTGGGTCCTCGCGACGAGGACGACACGGTACCAGGGCGTACTGCGGTGATCTCCGGACTAGGACCAGGACCCGGGCCCCGCGCGCGCGCCAGTGTTCCTTCTTGGCCTCGCGGAGGCTCGGTGGTACATGGCTGCCAGTGGATGTTGAGTTGTGGAGTGTGAGGACAACAGCTACTTACGGTACAGTACAGGATACATTACCGTGGCGGTGTCAATACGGCCCCATCGATGCGAGTTACTACTGTAGTCCCGGTCGGTGATTGCCAACGCAACCTTTTCTCTCCAGCCCGCTTCAATAGCAGTTGTGCGATTTCGCCGTTATTACTCTCTAGAGCTACCTGATAAGGCGTGTGTCGTCATTGTTCTCACTATATACCACATCGTGCACCATGCGTGAGCAATAACTTAGCAACCTGGACGTGCTCGCAGCACACTGCCTGACATACTAACACAGCCCAGCCATCCATGTAGTATCAATAAATATGTCGCAAAATTGGGAAGTGAACATTATAATATATTATAATGGATATAATATGATAAGCCCCCATTATAATCATGATAATTATAAGGCTCTTATAATCCGAAATACGATTATAACATCCTTATAACTTACTTAATATGTGAGTATAGGGCTTAAAAGTGTATTATAAAGCACAACAATTCTTATGGCCTTTCCAAATTTGTGACATTTCCTCCCTGCGGTGTCCAGACTTCAGGAGGTATAGATTTTCTAGAAGCTATTCTCTTGACATTTGGATTCTGGATGAGGTTAGCGTTCACGCCGAGACCATGTTAGGCGGAAAGTGGCGATTACATTACGTGAGCGAGGTCATGAGAAGACAACGAGGCGCAGTGACACGGGAGACGATCGACGATTCGGATGTTGAGCTGTGAGCGCGCGCGAGAGCATAGTCATAAGCAAGAAGAAGTTGCTTATATGTACTCCTGATGTGAGAAATCAAGGAATAGCACGGATAGCACGGGAGGGAGAAGAGAGGAGGTCGAGGCTTGACCGCGCGCCAGATAATGATCCGGGCCGAGGACAGACCATTGGCCGGTGACCGCTTGTAGTTATATTAATATTGCCTCTCTACCGTGACTCTCCATTCCATTCCTTCAATCCTGCAAACGGCAAGCCATTCACTGTATCAACATGTCTCTGGGACCTTCTGCTGCCGAAGAAATTATTGATGCTGCTCTGGTCGAGTACACTAGATTGACCCAGAAAGATCTTATGAAGGATCCACTCGCCATCAAGATCCAACATTGTGACTCCTCAACTGCCATCTGTCTTGTCCTC
>Ga0137394_10000833_pt1 | contig 21597 bp, 21 predicted proteins | sample czobulk116metaG_FD_108278 | JGI IMG/M metagenome (GOLD analysis project Ga0137394, IMG submission 108278) | Vadose zone soil microbial communities from Angelo Coast Range Reserve, California, USA - czobulk1.16 metaG | ecosystem: Environmental > Terrestrial > Soil > Vadose zone | place: USA...
AGCCCTCGTACGGACGCATCCCGACGCATCCGGCGAGCGGGGCGTGGAGTCTTTCGCACATCGGACCGCTGACGCGCACCGTCGCCGACGCCGCGCTGATGATGACCGTCTGCGCCGGCCCCGACGAGCGCGATCAGTACTCGCTGCCCGGTCCCCGCGTGGACTATCTGAAAGCGCTGCGCGGTAGCCTCAAGGGCCTGCGCGTCGCCTACACGGACGACCTCGGCTTCGTGGAGGCGGTGGACCCGGAGGTGCGCGCGTCGTGCGCGAAGGCGGCCCGGGCGTTCCGCGAGCTCGGCTGCCGCGTCGAGGACGTCAAGCCGGGCTGGCCGTCACCGCGCGAGGCGTGGGGAGAGATCTTCTGCGGCGGCATCGCGACGCGAATGGCGCCGTATCTCGATCGACGCAGCGACATCGAGCCCGGGCTCTACCGGATCATCGAGACGTCGCTGAAGAATCCGCCGACGAAGTACGTGCAGGCGTGGTTCGACCGGCTCGCCTGGTGGCAGCATCCGCGCGCGTTCTTCGAGACGTACGATCTCCTGCTGACGCCCACGATCGCGTGTCCGCCGTTCGCGGTGGGACTCGACAACCCCACGGCGATCGCCGGAAAGCCGGTCGAGCCGTACGCGTGGATCCCGTTCACGTATCCGTTCAACATGACGGGCCAGCCGGCCGCGTCGGTGCCGTGCGGCTTCACGAAGGACGGGTTGCCGATCGGGCTGCAGATCGTCGGCCGCCGGTTCGACGACGCGACCGTGCTGCGCGCGTCGGCGGCCTTCGAGCGCGCCCGCCCGTGGGCCCAACACCGTCCGGTGCTGGAGTAGGGCGGTGGAGCGGCTCCTGTTCATCGTGTCGCAGGGGCGGCGAGAGCTCTACGACTCGCTGCGCGTCGTGCTCGGGCAGGAGCGGGGTGTCGAGGTGATCCTCGACCGGCGGGTCGTGAAGCGTCGCCGCCACGAGGCGCCCCCGCCGACGGAGCGCCGCCGCTACGGGCGTCGGGGGCGTCACCTCGAGGACAGCGAGATCCAGATCCGCGGCTGGACGGTCGTGCGCCTGCCCTGAAGCATGTGGCAATGGACGGTGCGGCGCGCGACGGCGCGGGGCGCGCTGAGGGTGGGCCGGCCACTCGAGCTCGTCGCGGTGGAGCCGGAGAGATAGGCCTCGAGGATCTCGCTCCGTGGCTCCAGCGACTCGGCGAGCCGCGCCCGCAGCGTGCGATCGTTCGGCGTCACGATGCTCCGAGGCTCGCACGAATGCTGGCGGGTAGCTCAAGAGAGAGACCTGCCCGCGAGCTCACTTCAGCGGGCGACATCCGGACTCGGCGACGGCCTTCTTCTTTCGCGCGGCCGCCTGCTCGTCGGTCCACTTCTGACCGTAGACGAGCCAGTGCCTGGCGCGCTCGTGGTCCACGATGCGCTCCTGGCGCTCACAGCTTGCCAGCCACTTCGCCCGCTCCGCGTCTCGAGCGTCGACCGCATCCTTCCGCTCCTGGATGCGCTTCTCGCGCTCCGCGACGTCGCGGACGCCCTTGCGCGCCGCAGATTCGGCTCGTGGTCCCGCCTCCTGCTGTTGCAGGCTTCGGTATTCTTGGTCCATCTTCTCGATCTGCTTCTCCCGCTCCTCGCGGCGCCGCTTGTACTCGAGCTCGCGAGCCTGCCGGCCGTGCCAATCGTTACCAACCGACGTCACCGGCGGCATGCGCAAGTCCGAGTCCGGCACCTTCGCGCTCGCGCGGTACTCGGGGGGCACCTGGTCCAGGGTCCCGACGTAGTGGGCGACGCCGTTCGAGTCGAAGTAACGGATCATGTCCACGATCTCTTCGGCGCGCGCGAGACTCGGGAGCAGGATCACCGCCAGCGAGGCGCCGAGGATCACGAGCCATTTGGCGATCGACGCCATCGACCGCTTCGGCAGCGGCCCGCGGACGCAGGACCTCGATGTGCTCGTGCTCGGCTCCATGTCGGTCCTCCTTTCCGCTCAGCGCGGCCGGGTATCGGGATGGCTCCACCGGGTGGCCGCCGTCGTCCACACTTAGGGGGAGCAAGCCGCGTGCCCAGCATGGGGCCTCGTAACTTCGTGGGGTTACAAGACGGCCGCCGATTGGGGTGGACGACAATGAGGCACTTTGGAAGTTGTAGTCCGTCAACCCCGTGCACGGATTCAGACACTGTGAAGAACTCTGGACATTGACGAGGCGCCTGGTCCCGGGGACGCTGCCTTCGTGCACCTCGCAGACCTGCTCGTCGCCATGGCCATCTTTGGCGGTGTCTCGGCCGCCATGTTCACCCTTCTCCAGGAAGGCCTCCGTGTCTATGCGGTCGGCGCCTCACGCGCCGAGTCCCAGCAGAGCGGGCGGATCGCGCTCGAGCGCCTGGCGGGAGAGATCCGGACCGCGGGCCTCGGCCCGCATCCCGCCACCTTCGCCGCGATCTCGGTGGCGGAGCCGACGCACATCGTCCTTCATCGCGACCTCGACGGCGACGGTGTCGTCGCCGGGTCCGGCGAGACGATCGCCTGGCGCCTGACGGGCAAGACGCTGCGCCGCGACGCTGGCGGCGGCGCCCAGCCGATCATCGACGGCGTCAGGAGCTTCGCGCTCGAATACCTGGACGCCTCCGGCGGCCCCGTCCAGACTCCGGATGAGGTCCGGAGCGTCGTGATCACGCTGGTGACCGAGGCCGCCTGGGATCTTGCCGACCGCTCCGTCGTGACGAGCTTCTCGACCCAGGCGCGCCTGCGCAATCGCTGACAGCGGCGTACAGAGAGGTCCCCCAGCAAGGCCAAGGGTGCTACCAGTCCCGCTCCTGACCTAGGGGTCCACCCCCGTCCAGAGGCATCTCCCCCCCTCACTACCATCCCGGGGGGCAAAGTGGGGGAGTTCACACCACCAGTCGACTAACCATACCTTGGCCTAATTCCGCTCAAAATCGGATGTTTTACCCTTGACACGAGCTTTCGTGTAACGCTAATCTCGATTTCTAAGTGGGACAAAGTGGGATGAAGATCTAGATTGCTGTCGCCGGATTCCGGATATGTTTAGAGGACGGTACCAGCACACGATCGATCCGAAAGGGCGCCTGAGCGTGCCGGCGAGATTCCGGGACGCCCTCGCGCAGTACGACGGCGCGCTGGTCGTCGTCCCGAACGATCACTGTCTCGAGGTCCACCCTCTGGAGGAGTGGCAGCGGATCGAGACGAAGCTGCGCGAGCAGTCGATCTTCAACCCGGAGGTGCGCGAGCTGAGCCGGCTCTACATCTCGCGCGCCAAGGACGTGTCGCTCGACGCGGCGGGCCGCGTGCTCATCCCGCCGGACGCGCGGGACCAGGCGGGGCTCGCGAAGGAGGTCACGCTCGTGGGCGGGGGCTTGCCCCAGTTCGAGGTGTGGGATCGCGGTCGGTTCGAGGAGTACGAGCGCACGCGCGCGGACCGGCTGCCGTCGCTGTTCGAGAGGCTGTCGAGTCTGGGAGTGTAGCGGTTCACGTTCCGGTGCTCGTCGACGAGGTCGTCTTTCTCTTGCGACCGCGCGACGGGGGATGGGTGATCGATGCGACGGTGGGAATGGGCGGTCACGCCGAGGCGATCTTGAGCGCGGGCGGCGGCTCCGTGAGCCTCCTCGGCCTGGACACGGATCGCGAGGCGCTGGCGCGGGCGGGCGAGCGCCTGGCGCCGTTCCGCGACCGCGTCGCGCTCGCCCACTCGAGCTTCCGCGACCTCGCGCGGGCCGCCGCCGAGCAGGGGATCGATCGCGCCCGCGCGATTCTCCTGGACCTCGGCCTGTCCTCCTGGCAGCTCGAGCAATCGGGCCGAGGCTTCTCCTTCCAGGGTGACGAGCCCCTGGACATGCGGCTGGATCCCTCGACCGGGGAGACCGTCGCCGCGCTGGTGAATCGCCTCCCCGAGCCCGAGCTCGCGCGTCTCATCTTCGAGTACGGCGAGGAGCCCTACGCCCGACGGATCGCGCGGGCTATCGTCCGCCGCCGACCCCTGGCGCGGACCGGCGACCTCGTGGCGGCCGTCCGCGGCGCGGTGCCCCGCGCGGCATGGCCGCGTCGCCTCCATGTCGCTACGCGCACGTTCCAGGCCCTGCGCATGGCGGTCAACGATGAACTCGGCGCGCTCAGACAGGCACTGGCCCAGGCGCCCGTCCTGCTGGCGCCCGCTGGCCGCCTGGGCGTCATCTCGTTTCATTCGGGCGAAGATCGCATCGTGAAGCAGACGTTCCGAGCTCTTGAGCCGGCGGGGTTCGCCGAGCTCGAGCCGTCGCCGCGACAGCCCACGGACGACGAGGTGCGGGAGAACCCCCGCGCCAGGAGCGCGAAGCTGCGCGTGCTGGAGCGGCTCCCATGAAAAAGGACCAGCGGCTTCATCGCGAACCAGACCCACGCGTGCGGCGCTCGCTCGTCGTGGCCCTCGCCACCTCGGCGCTGCTCGTGGCCGGCGCGCTCACCGTGGTCGGGGTGCGGGTCGAGCAGGTCCATCTCGCCTATCGGCTCGACGCGGTCCAGAGCGAGCGCGGGCGAGCCCAGGAGCGGATCCGGCAGCTCGAGATCGAGGTGGCTACGCTCCGCTCGCCGAGCCGCATCGAGGCGCGCGCCCGGCAGATCGGCCTCGTGGCGCCGGCGCGGGATCAGATCCGGCTGGCGAAGGAGTACGTGGCCGGCGGCACGGGCCTGGCGGCAGTCCGCAGTCGCGCAGCGTCCCTCGGCGCCCCGAGGTCCCCGGCCCAGTGAAGGACCCGGCCGTCCGGACGCGGGTCCTCATGCTGGCGGCGATTCTCGCCATCGCGTTCGGCGGCCTCACCGGTCGTCTCGGCTGGCTGATGATCGTCAAGCACGGCGAGCTGACCCAGCTCGCCGAGCGGCAGTACTCCCGCACGGTCGTGCTCCGCGCTCAGCGCGGGCCCATCGTCGACCGCCAGGGCGGCGCGCTCGCGACGTCGACCGGGACCGAGTCGCTCTTCGTCCAGCCGCGCAGCGTCGGCGACCCGGTCCGCGTCGCCGCGCGTCTGGCGCCGGTCATCGGCCTGCCGGAGCCCGAGGTTCACGCCTTGCTGACGAGCGCCCGGCCCTTCGTGTGGCTGCGCCGGAAGCTGCCGCCCACCGTCGCCGAGCAGGTCAGGACGCTTCGCGAGCCAGGGCTCGGGTTTCTCCCGGAGCCGCTTCGCCTGTATCCGAACCGCGAGCTGGCCGCGCACGTCCTCGGCTTCGAGGGCGCCGAGGGCGGGCTCGAGGGCGTCGAGCGCGCCTTCAACGACGACCTGGCCGGCGTGCCGGGCAAGGCGATCGCCGGCCGAGACGCGCTCGGCCGTGAGGTCGCGGCGCAGCACGTGCTCCAGGCGCCGCAGCCCGGCCACGGCGTGATGCTGACCATCGACCGCACGATCCAGTACATCGCGGAGCGTGAGATCGACGCCGCCTATCGGCGGACGCACGCGAAGGCCGCGATGGCCGTGGTGCTCGAGCCGCGCACGGGCGACATCCTCGCGATGGCGATGCGCCCGACGTTCAACCCGAACACCTTCCTCGACGTGGCGTCGGCCGACCAGTGGCGCAACCGCACGGTGACCGACCCCTTCGAGCCGGGGTCGACGTTCAAGGCGATCCTCGCCGCCGCGGCGCTCGAGGAGGGCGTCGTAAGGCCCGACGACCAGATCTACGCCGAGAACGGCAAGATCACCGTGGCCGGAACGACGATCCGCGACTGGAAGAAGTACGGCTGGCTCACGTTCGCCGAGGTGCTGCAGAACTCGTCGAACGTCGGGTCGATCAAGGTGGGGCTGTCGCTCGGCCGCGAGCGCTACCACCGGTACATGAAGGCGTTCGGCTTCGGCGCGCCGACCGGCGTGGGCCTCGCCGGCGAGAGCCGGGGCCTCCTGCGCGACCCGCAGCGCTGGTCGCTCCTGTCCTTGCCGACGATGTCGATCGGCCAGGAAGTGTCGGTGACGGCGCTCCAGCTCGTTGCGGCGTTCGGCGCCATCGCGAACGACGGCACGCTGATGCAGCCCCGGCTGGTACGGTCGACGTTCGACGCCGAAGGAGGGGAAGCACGCCGCTTCGAAGTCAGGGCGGTGCGTCAGGTCGTCTCCCCGACCACCGCACGGACGCTCTCGAGCTTGCTCGCCCGGGTCGTCGAGTCGGGCACCGGTCGCTTCGCGGCCATCCCCGGGTACTCCGTCGCCGGCAAGACCGGCACGGCCCAGAAGCTCGACCCCGCGACGCGGCGCTACTCGCACGCCCCGGGCGTCCTGTCGTTCGTCGGCTTTGCGCCCGCCGACGAGCCGCGGTTCGTCATGCTGGTCCTGCTCGACGAGCCCAAGAACGAAAAGTGGGGCAGCGAGGCGGCGGCGCCGATCTTCAGCTCGATCGGCCGCGAGATCCTTCGCTACCTCGAGATCCCGCCGCGTGATGCTCAGCCCGTGCAGATCGTCACCGGCCCGCCCGGCGAGTCCGCCGGAATGGCGCGGGTGAGGCTCGTGAGCACGGCGGAGGCGGTGGAGCCGGACGGGACCAGGCGGATGCCCGACCTCGGCGGGAAGACCCTACGCCAGGCCCTCGAAGCCCTCGAGCCGCTCCGCGTCGAGGTGCGCCTGGCGGGGCAGGGACGTGTCGTTCGCCAGGCCCCGGCGCCGGGCGAGCCGCTCGAGCCGGGCGCCGTCACCCGCCTCACGCTGACGCACGCGTCAGGAGGTACCAGGTGACATGTCTGGAAGGGGCACGGCCATGAGCGACCTGCTCGCGGCCCTCCCGGAGAAGCGGGTGATCGGCGAGCCGCCGCGCTCGGTGTCGTCCATCGCCGGCGACTCTCGTCGCGTCGAGCCGGGCGGGTGCTTCGTCGCGATCCCGGGGTTCAAGCAGGACGGGCGCCACTTCATCCCGGACGCCGTCCGGCGGGGCGCGGCGGTCGTCGTCACCGAGGGCGAGCCGGTCGCCGGCCTCCCGGTGGCCCAGGTGCTCGTGCCGTCGGTCCGGGTGTCGCTCGCCCGGCTGGCGGGCGCCTTCTACGGTCACCCGTCGCGTCAGCTCTCGCTCGTCGGCATCACCGGGACCAACGGCAAGACGACCACGTCGTATCTGGTCGAGGCCTTGCTGCGTTCCCGCGGTCTCGCCACCGGCGTGATCGGCACGATCCAGTACGTGCTGGGCGACGAGACTCGACCGGCCGGCCAGACGACGCCGGAAGCGCTCGAGCTCCAGGCGATGCTCGCGCACATGCGCGACCGCGGGGTCCGGGGCGTGGCGATGGAGGTGTCGTCGCACGCGCTGGCGCTCGCCCGCGCCGACGGGCTCGCGTTCGACGTCGCGGTCTTCACGAACCTGACGCAGGACCATCTCGATTTCCACGGAACGCTCGAGAGCTACCGGCTGGCCAAGCGCCGCCTGTTCGAGCTGCTCGCCGAATCGCCGAAGCCCGCGCGCACCGCCGTGATCAACGCGGACGATGCGGCGGGGGCGACGATGGTGCGCGGGCTCGACCTGACCGTGCTCACCTTCGGCCTCGGCGCCGCCGCGCGTGTCAGAGCCCTCGACCACGAGTCGTCGCTCGAGGGCATCCGGATGACGGTCGAGACGCCGCACGGCCGCCAGGCGCTCACCTCGCCCCTCATCGGGGAGCACAACGTGATGAACCTGCTCGGGGCGGTGGCGACCGGGCTCGCGCTGGGCCTCGAGCCTCCCGCCATCGCGGCGGCGCTCGCGGCGGTCGGCACCGTGCCGGGCCGCTTCGAGCAGGTCCAGGCCGGCCAGCCGTTCCTCGTGGTCGTCGACTACGCCCACACCCCGGACGCCCTCGAGCGGGTGCTGACCACGGCGCGGAAGCTGACGCGCCGCCGGCTCGCCGTTGTCTTCGGCTGCGGCGGCGACCGCGACCGCGGCAAGCGGCCGATCATGGGCGAGATCGCCGCGCGCCTCGGCGACCGCGTGTGGGTGACCTCCGACAATCCCCGATCGGAGCGGCCAGAGGCGATCATCGACGAGATCGTGGTCGGCGTGCGCCGGACCGGGGCGGGCTCGAGTCGCTACGCGACGGAGCCCGACCGGGAAGCCGCCATCCGGGCCGCGCTCGCCTGGGCCGAGGCCGGCGACACGGTGGTCATCGCCGGGAAGGGTCACGAGACCTATCAGATCGTCGGTGCCGACGTGCTCCCGTTCGACGACCGCGACGTCGCGCGGCGAATCTTGTCGGGGCACCGGGCCTAGGAGCGACCGTGCCGCCATTCACCGTGCAGGACATCGTCCGCGCCACCCGGGGCGCGCTGGTCGCCGGCGACCTCGGCGTGCCCGTCACGGGCGTGGCCATCGACTCGCGCTCGCTCGGCGTCGGCGAAGCCTTCTTCGCGATCCGCGGCTACCGTCTCGACGGTCACGCGTTCCTCGCCGAGGCGGCCTCCCGCGGCGCGGCCTGCCTGGTGGTGCACACGCTGCACGACGACGTGCCGGCCAACGTGCCGCTGGTTCTCGTCGAGGACACGACGCGCGCGCTCGGCATGCTGGCCGCGTATCACCGCGCGAGGTTCTCGATCCCCGTGGTCGCGGTGACCGGCTCGAACGGCAAGACGACCACCAAGGAGCTGATCGCCGGCGTCCTCGGCACGCGCTGGCAGGTGCTGAAGCCGAGCGGGAGCTTCAACAACCAGTGGGGCCTGCCGCTGACGCTCCTGCGGCTCACGGCCGAGCACCAGGCCCTCGTGCTCGAGATCGGCAGCCAGCATCCGGGCGAGATCGCCACGCTCGCCGAGCTGGCGCGCCCGACCGTCGCGGCCGTGACGACGGTGGCGCACGCCCACACCGAATTTCTCGGCTCGCTCGACGGCGTCCGCGCCGAGAAGGTCGCCCTGGTCCGCGCCGTCGCGCCCGACGGCCGCGCCGTGCTCAACGCCGACGACCCGCGGGTGGCCGGGATGGCGCGGGACTCGCGCGCGCCCGTCATCACCTACGGCCGCTCGGCCGGAGCCGACGTGCGGGCGACAGGCGACCTCGTCGACGACGCGCGCGGCCTGGCGTTCACGCTCGAGAGCGCAGGCGTCCGGGCGCGCGTGACGCTCGCCTTCGCCGGACGGCACAACGTGACGAACGCGCTCGCCGCCGCGGCGGTGGGCGTGGCCCTGGGCTGGCCGCTCGACGAGATCGCCCGCGGCCTCGCCGAGGCGCGGCCGGTGGCGGGTCGCTGCGTCTGGCGCGACGCGGGCGGCGTGGGCATCCTCGACGACACCTACAACGCCAACCCGGTCTCGGTGCGCGCCGCCCTCGAGACGGTCGCGGCGCGCCGGGCGGCGGCGGGATCCGGGCGCCTGGTGGTGGTGCTGGGCGATATGCTGGAGCTGGGCAGCGTCTCCGAGGAAGCGCATCAGGAGATGGGGCGCTCGGTGGTGGCGGCCGGTGCCGACGAGTTCGTCGGCGTGGGACGTCTGGCGCGCCTCGCCGTCGAGACCGCGCGCGCGGCCGGCCTGGCCGGGGCGTACCACGCCACGACGTTCGAGGACACCGTAGCCCACCTCCTCAAGGGGGTCGCCCGCGGCGACGTCGTGCTCGTCAAGGGCTCGCGGGGCATGCGCATGGAGCGGGTCGTGGACGCGCTTGTGGCGCGCCTGGCCCGATGAGAAGGACGGATGCTCTACTACTTTCTCGTCCCGCTCGCGAAGGACCACATCGTCTTCAACGTCTTTCGCTACCTGACCTTCCGTTCGTTCATGGCCCTGATCTCGGCGTTCATCATCTCGCTGGTGATCGGCCCGTGGCTCATCCGGCGCCTGCGCGAGCTGCAGCACGGCGGCGAGACGATCCGCGAGGACACGCCCGAGCGGCATCGCACCAAGAAGGGCACCCCGACCATGGGCGGGATCGTCATCCTGACGGCGATCATCGCGACGACGCTGCTCTGGGCCAATCTCGCGAACCGGTACGTGTGGGTGGTGATCCTGGCGACCGCGGGCTTCGGGCTGATCGGGATCTGGGACGACGCGACCAAGCTGCGGACGCGGAAGGGTCTCCGGACGCGCGTGAAGTTCGGCGCGCAGCTCGTGGTGGCCTTCGCGGTGTTGCAGCTGGTCTTCTGGCAGCCGCCCAGCGCCTGGCTGCCGGTGCTGGCGATTCCCTTTTTCAAGGGCTGGCTCGTCAATCTGGGCTGGCTCTGGATCCCGTTCACGATCCTCGTCGTCGTCGGCGCGTCGAACGCCGTGAACCTGACGGACGGGCTCGACGGGCTGGCGATCGGCCCGGTCATCATGGCCGGCGCCGCGTTCGGCGTGATCGCGTACCTCACGGGCAACTTCCGGGCCGCCGACTACCTCAAGATCCTCAACGTGAGAGGGGCCGGCGAGCTGACGGTCTTCTGCGGGGCGCTGATCGGCGCGGCGATCGGGTTTCTCTGGTTCAACTGCCATCCGGCCGAGATCTTCATGGGGGACGCGGGCTCGCTGGCCCTGGGCGGCGCGATCGGCACGCTCGCGGTGCTGACGAAGGCGGAGCTGCTGCTGCCGCTGATCGGCGGCCTCTACGTCGTGGAGGCGCTCTCGGTGATCATCCAGGTCGTGAGCTTCAAGCTGACCGGGCGCCGCGTGTTCCTCATGGCGCCCCTGCACCATCACTACGAGCTCTCGGGGTGGCCCGAGCCCAAGATCGTCGTCCGGTTCTGGATCGTGTCGTTCGCGTTGGCCCTGCTGGCGATCACGACCTTGAAGCTCAGATGAGGGGCGCGTGAGCCCGCTGGACGAGGTGGAAGCGATGACCCGGGGTCAGGCCTACCTGCGCTCCCTCGCGGGCCGTCGGGTGACGGTGGTCGGCCTCGCGAAGAGCGGCATCGCGGCGGCGCGGCTCCTGCGCGCGGCCGGCGCCGACGTCGTCGGCACCGACGCCAGGCCGATCGGGGCGCTGGGGCGCGAGGCGGCCGGGCTCTCCGAGATCGGCGTGCGCGTGCTCGCGGGCGCCGGTGAGACGGCGGCCGCCTTCGCCGGCGCCGAGCTGGTGGTGGTGAGCCCGGGCGTCCCGCTCGATGGGGATCAGCTCGCCGGGGTGCGCGCCCGGCAGGTGCCGATCATCGGCGAGCTCGAGCTCGGCTGGCGGGCGACGGAGGCGGACACGATCGCGATCACCGGCACGAACGGCAAGACCACGACCACGGCGCTGATCGGCGCGGTGCTGGACCAGCAGCCGCGGCCCGTCCTCGTCGCCGGGAACATCGGCACGCCGCTCGCCGCGCACGCGCTCGCGTTTCCGGCCGACGGTCTCGTGGTGTGCGAGGTGTCGAGCTTCCAGCTCGAGACGACCGAGCTGTTCCAGCCGAGGGTCGCGGTGGTGCTCAACCTCACCCCGGACCACCTCGACCGTCACGGGACGTTCGACGCCTACGTGAATGCGAAGGCCCGGATCTTCGCGAATCAGACGGCGGCCGACTGCGCCGTCCTGAACGCCGATGACGACGCGACGCGGGCCCTGGCGGCCCGAACGCAGGCACCCGTGGTGTGGTTCAGCCGGCGCCGTGAGCTGGCGCACGGCGTCTTCGTCCGCGACGGGCGGATCGCGGCGAAGCTCAACGGCCATGTCGAGGAGATCTGCCCGCTGTCGGAGATCTTCCTGCGCGGCCAGCACAACGTGGAGAACGTCCTGGCGGCGACCGCCTGCGCGCTCTGGACGGGCATGTCGCCCGCGGCGATCCGCGGGGCCATCGGACGCTTCCGCGGCGTGGCGCATCGGATCGAGTGGGTCCGCGACCTCAAGGGCGTCCAGTACTACAACGACTCCAAGGGCACCAACGTCGCGTCGACCCTCCGGGCGCTCGAGAGCTTCCCCGGGCGGATCGTGCTGATCGCGGGCGGCAAGGGCAAGGGTCAGGCCTGGGAGCCGCTCGCGGCGGCCGCCCGCGGGCGGGTGGCGCAGGCACTCCTCATCGGGGAGGACGCGAAGAAGATCGGTGCCGCGCTCGCGGCGGCGGCGATCCCGGTGGCGTATTGCTCGTCGCTGCAGGCGGCCGTCGAACAGGCGCGCACGCTCGCGGTGCCGGGGGACGTCGTGCTGCTCTCACCCGCGTGCGCCTCGTTCGACATGTTCGACAACTTTGAGCATCGGGGTGACGTATTCAAAAAGCTCGTGGAACGGCTCGACTGATGTCGAGAGCGCAGCTCCGCAGCGGCGAGCATCGGGGTGACGTATTCAAAAAGCTCGTGGAACGGCTCGACGAGTGACGCGCCTTCACGAGCAGTTCGAAACGGTGGGGGGGTGTGGAGGAGGAGCGGCGCTCGCCCCCCCCCACCATGGATAAATGCCCAGGAAGCTCGCGCCCGACGTGTGGCTCTTCGGCGTCGCCGTCGTCCTCCTCTCGGCGGGCGTGGTGATGGTGTACTCGGCGAGCGCGATCGTGGCGGCCGACCGCTTCCACGACCCGTATTTCTTCCTCAAGAAGCAGGTCTTCTGGGCCCTGCTCGGGGCCGCGTGCCTGTGGACGGCGATCCGCCTCGACTACCACCGTCTCGAGGGGCTCGTGCTGCCGCTCCTCATCTTCGCGGGCGTGCTCCTGGTGCTGGTCCTCGTCTCGCCGTTCGGCCAGGCGATCAACGGCACGCGCCGCTGGATCCGGCTCGGCCCGGTGTCGTTCCAACCGGCGGAGCTGGCCAAGCTCGCGCTCGTCCTCTATCTCGCCGCGTTTTTCGCGCGCAAGGGCGAGGCGATCGCCGAGTTCCGGCGCGGGCTCCTGCCGCCGCTGGCGGTGGTCGGGCTCCTGGCCGCGCTCGTCCTGGCGCAGCCGGACCTCGGCAACTGCCTCACGCTCATCACGCTCGCCTTCACGCTCCTGTTCCTCGCCGGCGGACGCGTCCGTCACTTGGGCCTCATCCTGGCCGCCGCGTTGCCACCGCTGGCGGTGGCGATCTGGGCGGCGCCGTATCGGCTGCGGCGCATCGTGGCGTTCATCGACCCGTGGTCCGATCCGCGGGGCAGCGGGTTCCAGATCATCCAGTCCTGGCTCGCGTTCGGGAACGGCGGGATCTTCGGCCAGGGCATCGGCGCGTCGCGCCAGAAGCTCTTTTACCTGCCGGAGTCGCACACGGACTTCATCTTCGCGATCATCGGCGAGGAGCTGGGCTTCGTCGGCGCCATGACCATCGTCGCCCTCTTCGTCGTCTTGATCTGGCGCGGGCTCCGGATCGGGCTGCGGGCCCCCGACCCCTTCGGCGGGTACCTGGCGCTCGGGATCACCGTGCTGATCGCGACGCAGACGCTCGTGAACCTGGGGGTCGTGACCGGCCTCCTGCCGACGAAGGGACTGCCGCTGCCGTTCATCTCCTTCGGCGGCTCGGCCCTGCTCGTCACCATGCTCTCGACGGGAGTGCTCCTGAACATCTCCCAGCACGCCCATGTTTAAGCGCTACCAGCAGATCCATTTCGTCGGGATCGGCGGCAGCGGCATGTCCGGGATCGCCGAGATCTTGCTGAACCTCGGCTACCGGGTGACCGGCTCCGACCAGAAGCGCAACGACGCCGTCGAGCGGCTCGCCGAGCTCGGCGCGAAGATCTTCATCGGGCATCAGGCGGCGAACGTCGAAGGCGCCCACGTCGTCGTCTACTCGTCGGCCGTCTCGCGGGACAACGTCGAGGTCCAGGCGGCGCGCCAGCACCAGATCCCGACGATCCCGCGCGCCGAGATGCTGGCCGAGCTGATGCGGCTCAAGTACGGGATCGCGGTCGCCGGGACCCACGGCAAGACGACGACCACCTCGATGGTCGGCACCGTGCTGGCCGAGGGCCGCCTCGATCCCACGATCGTGGTGGGGGGCCGGGTGACGAGCCTCGGGTCGAACGCGCGGCTCGGCCAGGGCGAGTACCTGATCGCCGAGGCCGACGAGTCCGACGGCTCGTTCCTGAAGCTGGCGCCGACGATCGCGGTCGTCACGACCGTCGACGCCGAGCATCTCGATCACTACGGGAGCCTCGACGCGATCCGCGACGCCTTCGTCGCGTTCGTCAACAAGGTGCCCTTCTACGGCTCGGCGGTCCTGTGCCTGGATCAGCCGAACATCCAGCTCCTCATCCCGCGAATCGAGAAGCGGATCATCTCCTACGGCCTGGAGTCGGGCGCGGACCTCGTCGCGCGCCGCCTGCACCTGGCCGGCATGACGAGCCGCTTCGAGGTCTTCCAGCGCGGCAGCCTCCTGGGTGAGGTCACGCTGCAGATCCCGGGCCGCCACAACGTGCTCAACGCCCTCGCGGCGGTGGGCGTGGGGCTGGAGCTCGAGATCCCGTTCGCCACTATTCAGAAAGCGCTGGCTGGATTCTCGGGTGTCCAGCGCCGCTTTCAGGTCCTCGGGCGCGCCCGCGGCGTCACGGTGGTCGACGACTACGGCCATCATCCCGCCGAGATCCGGGCGACCCTGGCCGCCGCCAAGGCCGGGTTCGACTGTCGGGTCGTGACGGTGTTCCAGCCACACCGGTACACTCGGACCCTGCACCTGCGCCAAGAGTTCCTCACGGCCTTCAACCTGGCTGACGTACTGATCGTGATGGACGTCTACGCGGCCGGCGAACCGGCGATCCCCGGCGTCACGGCCGCGGATCTCGCCGACGGGATCCGGTCGCACGGACATCGCGATGTCATTTATCTCGGCAGCGACCGCACGCGCATCGTCGAGCACCTCTGCGAGATCGCCCGTCGGGGCGACCTCGTGATCACGCTCGGCGCCGGCGACGTGAGCCAGCTCGGCCCGGAGCTGCTGAAACGCCTGGACGCGACTCGTTGACTGGGAGGTCCACATGCTAGGAGAGATCCGAGGGGAAGTACGGTTCAAGGAGCCTCTGAGCTTCCACACCTCGCTCCGCATCGGCGGCACCGCCGACATCTTCGTGGTACCCCAAGACGTGGACGACATCCGCCACGCGCTCATGTTCGCCGAGCGCGAGCAGCTGCCGGTCTCGGTGATCGGCGGCGGCAACAACCTGCTGGTCAAGGACCGCGGGGTCCGCGGCGTCGTCCTGCGCCTCGAGGGGTGCCTCGGCCGCGCCGAGTTCCACGGCGAAGAGGCGATTGCTGGAGCGGGCGTGAGCCTCTCGGCCCTGATCCGAGAGGCCGCCGCCATCAATCTCGGCGGCATCGAGTGCCTCGTCGGGATTCCCGCCACGATCGGCGGCGCCCTGGCGATGAACGCCGGGACGGCCGACGGCTGGATCGGCGATTTCGTCAGCGCGGTCTACTTCCTGCACCCGGACGGCTCGCTCGGCGAGTTCAAGCCGGCACCCGGCACGTTCACGTACCGGAACTTCAACGTGCCGCCCGGCGCCGTGCTGATCGGCTGTCGCCTGCGGCTCCATCGCAAGCCGCTGGCCGAGATCCAGAAGGAGATAAAGCAGCGGCTCAAGGTCAAGAAGTCGACCCAGCCGCTGGCGCTCGCCTCGGCCGGCTGCGTGTGGAAGAACCCGGCCGGCGACGTCGCGGCGCGGATGATCGAGAAGTGCGGCCTCAAGGGCAAGCGGATCAACAGCGCGGAGATCTCCTCCAAGCACGCGAACTTCATCGTGAACCGAGGCGGCGCGACCGCCACCGACATCCTGGCGCTCATGGACCTCACACGGGAGCGCGTGCAGGCTCACTTCTCGGTCACGCTCGAGCACGAGATCAGGATGATCGGGGAGTAGATGCCGAGCGGCCTCAGCTCCCCGAGAAGCCGCGCGTCGGTCCTCGCCGATATGGGCGAGCGATCGGCGTTCGTCGCCGGCCAGCGCGTGGCCCGGCCGCGGCGGCGGCGGCCCGGCCGGCGCGCCCGCTTGCGGCGTCTCCTCCGGGTCGTCCTGGCGATCGTCATGATCCCGGCGGCCGCCGGCGCCGCCGTCCACTGGCTCTTGACGACGCCGCGCTTCGCGGTGACGAGCGTGGAGGTGCGCGGAGTCTCTCGCGTGCCTCACGACCAGATCCTCGCGGTGGCCGCGATCCCGCGGGGCACGAACATCTTCCGGCTGGACACGATCGGCGTGACCGGCCGCGTGGAATCGCTGCCGGAAGTCCGCCGGGCCGACGTCGTGCGCGAGCTGCCGGACCGGGTCGTGATCAGCGTCGAGGAGCGGCGCCCGTTCACGCTCGTCCACAGTGGGCGCCTGCACTGGATGGACGAGGAGGGACGCCTGCTCGGCGCCTCGCCCGAGGCGGTGGCGCCCCCGATGCCCGTGATCAGCGGCCTGTCGGCGGACGAGCTCGCCTCCATGCGCACCGCCCCCGGGCCGAAGGCCCGCGCGGCGGTCGGGGTGATCCGCGCCCTTCTCCGGAGCGGTGGCGGGCTGACCGCCGAGATCTCCGAGATCGACATGAGCCGCCGCGAGGGCCCCGTCCTCTACACGCTCGACGGCGTCGAGGTGCGCCTCGGCAGCGAGGACTGGGAGGAGCGCCTCGCGCGTCTCGAGGGCGTTCTCGCGCAGATCGCGACGCAGGACGTCCGGACGGTCGACCTCCGGTTCCGGGACCAGGTGGTCTTCCGGCGGGGAGGCGCGCGATGAGACGCTCGAAGACGCCTGACCTCGTGGTCGGCCTCGACGTCGGCACCACGAAGGTCTGCGCGATCATCACCGAGCCCGCGCCCCGGGGCACCGTGAACGTCATCGGGGTCGGGACCGCGCCCTCGCGCGGCCTGCGGCGTGGGATCGTCGTCAACATCGACTCGACCGTCGAATCGATCAAGACGGCCGTCGGCGAGGCCGAGCAGATGGCCGGGGTCGAGGTCTCGGGCGCCTTCGCGGGCATCGCGGGCGGCCACATCCGCGGCGTCAACAGCCGCGGCGTCGTGGGGATCACCGGCAAGAACCACGAGGTGAGCGAGGCCGACGTCGAGCGGGTCATCGAGGCCGCGCGGGCCGTCAATCTGCCCCAGGACCGGGAGATCATCCACGTCCTGCCGCAGAGCTTCGTCGTCGACGACGGGGACGGCGTTCGCGAGCCCATCGGCATGTCGGGGGTGCGCCTCGAGGTCGAGGTGCACATCGTGACCGGCACCGTCACCTCGGTCCAGAACGTCGTCCGCTCGGTGAATCGCGCGGGGCTCGCGGTCCAGGACATCGTGCTCGAGCCCCTCGCGTCGGCCGAGGCGGTGCTGTTCGACGACGAGAAGGAGCTGGGCGTCGTCGTGATCGACATCGGCGGCGGGACCACCGACGTCGCCCTCCTCCGGAACGGCGCCGTCTGGCACACGGTGGTCCTGCCGCTCGGCGGAGACCACATCTCCAACGACATCGCGATCGGACTGCGCACGCCGACGGCCGACGCCGAGGACATCAAGAAGCGATACGGGTGCGCGCTGACGGCGCTGGTCCCGGCCGAGGAGACGGTCGACGTGCCGTCCGTCGGCGGCCGGAAGCCGCGGCAGCTCTCGCGCCAGCTGTTGTCGGAGATCATCCAGCCGCGCGTGGAGGAGATCTTCACGCTGGTGGCGCGCGAGCTGGCGCGGGCGGGCTTCCAGGACGCGGCGACGGCCGGCGTCGTCGTCACCGGGGGCACCTCGATCATGGAGGGCGTCCCCGAGCTCGCCGAGGGCATCTTCGATCAACCCGTGCGACGCGGCGTGCCGATCGGCGTCGGTGGGCTGGCCGACGTGATCGAGAGCCCGATCTATGCGACCGGCGTCGGCCTGGCGCTCTACGGCGCGCGCTCACGAGCACCGGGCGAGTTGGCCGGCGCGGCGAGCTCGAGCCCGATGGGCCGCTTCGCGCGGCTGGTGACTGGATTCCTGGGTGACATCTTCTAGGCCGGGTCGGGACGGGCGGCAGCCGCCCCTGTTCACGTCGGACGTGATCCGTTCACACGGCCGGAGGCGTACCTCCGGCGATCACTCACAGGAGGAACCGATGGAGAAGGATCGCGCGCGACGCCCGCTCTTCGAGCTCGAACAGACGACGCAGGCCGCGAAGATCAAGGTGATCGGGCTCGGCGGGGGCGGCGGCAACGCGGTGAGCCGGATGATGGCGGCGCAGTTCACGGGGGTCGAGTTCATCGTCGCCAACACGGACCTCCAGGCGCTCCACGCCTCGCCGGCGCCGGTCAAGCTCCAGCTCGGCACGAAGCTCACCCAGGGCCTGGGCGCCGGATCGAACCCGGACGTCGGCCGGGGCGCCGCGCAGGAAGATCCGGACCAGATCACGCGCCTGCTGAGCGGATGCGATATGGTCTTCATCACGGCGGGGCTCGGCGGCGGCACCGGCACCGGCGCAGCACCGGTCGTCGCGTCGCTCGCGAAGGACCTGGGCATCCTGACGGTCGCCGTGGTGACCAAGCCCTTCACCTTCGAAGGCCGCAAGCGGATGCTCCAGGCCGAAGCCGGTCTCGAGGCGCTCAGAGGCGTCGTCGACACGCTCATCACGATCCCGAATCAGCGACTGCTCTCGGTCGTGGAGCGCGGCACCCCGCTGATCGCCGCGTTCCGCGTCGCCGATTCGGTGCTGCAGCAGGCGGTGCAGGGCATCTCGGATCTGATCCTGGTGCCCGGGCTCGTCAACCTCGACTTCGCCGACGTCCGCACGATCATGTCGGGCATGGGCCTGGCGATGATGGGCACGGGCACCGGCAAGGGCGAGAACCGCGCCCTCGACGCCGCGCAGAAGGCCGTGGCGAGCCCGCTGCTCGACGAGACGTCGATCGAGGGGGCGCGCGGCATCCTGATCAACTTCACCGGCGGCGCCGACCTGTCGATTCACGAGGTCGAGGAGGCGGCGCGGATCGTCCAGGAAGCCGCCCACGAAGAGGCGCACATCATCTTCGGCGCCGTCATCGATCCGCAGCTCTCGGACGAGGTCCGGATGACGGTGATCGCGACGGGCTTCGCCGACAAGAAAGAGGCGGTCGGCATCGGCGGCAAGGTCGTCGATCTGCCGCGCGCTTCGCGCTCTGCCCCGGCGCCGTCGCCCGCGACGCAATGGCGCCGGCGGTTCGCCGATCCACGGGCTGAGGCTGAGGGCGCGATCGGCGATGGAGACCTCGAAGTCCCGGCTTTCCTGCGGCGTCAGGCGGACTAGGGTCACAGGGGAGCGGGCAGGGGCGGGGCCCGGGGCGCCCGGCACCGGACCGCTCCGTCACCCACTCGCCCGATCGCAGCTCTTCGAGCTGCGGACGGGGCTCGGGGGTCCCACTCCGCTGGTCCGGTGCCGGGCGCCCCGGGCCCCGCCCCTGCCCGCTCCCCTGTGACCCGCGAGTTCGTCATACTGAGAGACTGATGACTTCGGGGCTTGTCGGGCATGGGGAGCCGGCGGTGTACTTCACGTTTTCGTCGCTCCAGGCGGTGGGGTTGCCGCATGCGACGACGACGCGGAACTGTCCGGGGATCGCGTCGTTCGCCGAGCCGATCTCTCCCCAGGCGCCGCGGGCGCCGTTTCGTGCCGAGGCCTCGGAAATTCTGGGCGCGGCCGGGCTCGAGCTGAGCCGGGTGAGCTATGCCCGTCAGGTGCACGGCGCTGAGGTGGCGTGGGCGCCGGCGAGTGGGGGGTTCGCGGGCTCGGTCGACATTCTGGCCACCGCCGAGCGCGGCGTGCCGCTCGCGATCTTCACCGCGGACTGCCTGGCGATCGTGCTCTACGACCCCACGGTGCGGGTCCTCGGGCTCGCTCACGTCGGCTGGCGCGGCACCGTGCGGGGTACCACGCAGGCGGCGGTGCGGGTGGTCGGAGAAGCGGGCGGGCGAGCCGCCTCGCTCCGCGTCGCGATCGCGCCCTCGGTCGGCCCGTGCTGCTACGAGGTGGACGAGCCGGTCACGGCGGAGCTCGCGCGGGCTTTCGGAGAGCGCTGGCGCGCGTGGGTCAAGCCCTCGCGCGCCGGCCACGTCATGCTCGATCTCTGGTCGGCCAACGAGGCGCTCCTGACAGAGGCCGGGGTGGCGCCGACGTCGATCGACAACCCGCGCCTCTGCACCGCGTGCCATCCGGATCTCCTGTTCTCGTACCGCAAGGGCAATCGCGGCCGCCTCGTCACGGTCGCCGCGCTCCCCTGAGGCCCCCGGCGGCCTGTCACCCCCACCTCATCACCCCCACCCCATCGCCCCCCCCGGCGCTCTGCCCCCTGCTAGAATCACCCTGCGGCCATGACCGACATTCGTGCCAACCTCGAACGGGTGCGTGAGCGGATCGCACGGGCAGCGGAGCGTGCGGGCCGGCGCGCCGAGGACGTGCTCCTCGTCGGCGTCTCCAAGACCGTTGAGGTGGCGCGGATCCGCCAGGCGATCGACGCCGGCGTACCGGCGCTCGGCGAGAACCGCGTGCAGGAGGCGCGCGGCAAGGTCGCCGAGATCGGCCGCCCGGTTCCGTGGCACCTCGTCGGGCATCTCCAGACGAACAAGGTGCGAGACGCACTCGAGCTCTTCGACGTCATCCACTCGCTCGACCGGCTGGAGCTGGCGAAGGAGCTCGACAAGCGCGCGCGCGGGCGCGGCCGGGCCGTGGACGCGCTGGTGGAGGTCAATGTCGGCGGCGAGGCGTCCAAGGGCGGCGTGGCACCCGACGGGCTCTCCGAGCTCCTCGAGGCGGTCGCGGCCCTGTCCTCCGTGACGGTGCGGGGCCTCATGGCGATTCCGCCGGAGGCGAAGGAGCCCGACGACTCGCGCGTCTGGTTCCGCGCCCTGCGCAAGCTCGGCGAGCGCCACGGGCTCGCCGAGCTGTCGATGGGGATGAGCGGCGATTTCGAGGTGGCGATCGAGGAAGGCGCGACGGTGGTCCGGGTCGGCACCGCGATCTTCGGACCGCGCCCACCGCGACCTGAGCCTGGACCGGAGGAGCGATGACGATCAAGGGCCGCAGCGTCGGCTTCCTGGGCGCCGGCAACATGGGCGAGGCGCTCATCAAGGGGCTCCTCGAGGCGAACCTCGTACCGGCCGAGGCGATTCACGCGACCGACGTGCGGCTCGAGCGCCTCAAGGAGCTCGACCGCCAGTACGGCATCCAGGTCTCGTCGGACAACGCCGAGCTGGTCCGCCACGCCGACATCGTGATCCTGGCGGTGAAGCCGCAGATCATGGAGTCGGTGCTGAAAGAGATCGCGCCGGCGGTCACCCGCCGCAAGCTCCTGATCTCGATCGCCGCCGGCGTCTCCACCGCGAGGATCCGCACCGTGCTGCACAAGGACGCGCGCCTCATCCGCGTGATGCCGAACACGCCGGCCCTCGTCCTGGAAGGCGTGACGGCCATCGCGAAGGCCGAGGGCCTCGAGCCGGACGACCTCGACGCCGCCGGCGAGATCTTCAGCGCGGTCGGACGGGTGGTGGTCCTCGACGAGGAGCTGATGGACGCGGTGACCGGCCTGTCGGGCTCCGGGCCCGCCTACGTCGCCGTCGTGATCGAATCGCTCGCCGACGGCGGGGTGCGGATGGGACTCGACCGGATCACCGCGATGACCCTCGCGACCCAGACCGTTCTGGGTGCCGCGAAGCTCTTGCTCGAGACCGGCATGCACCCGGGCGCGCTCAAGGACATGGTCAGCTCCCCGGGCGGCACCTCGATCGCCGGCATCGCCGCGCTCGAGGAAGGCGGCATCCGCACGACCTTCATCAAGGCGGTGGAGCGGGCGACGCAGCGCTCGCGCGAGCTCGGGCAAGGGCCCAAGTGATGTTCATCATCAACTATTTCTTCGTCGCGCTGGCGAACCTCGTCAAC
>Ga0137394_10000834_pt1 | contig 21575 bp, 21 predicted proteins | sample czobulk116metaG_FD_108278 | JGI IMG/M metagenome (GOLD analysis project Ga0137394, IMG submission 108278) | Vadose zone soil microbial communities from Angelo Coast Range Reserve, California, USA - czobulk1.16 metaG | ecosystem: Environmental > Terrestrial > Soil > Vadose zone | place: USA...
GAAGCCCCTCCCAATTTCAAACGGTCACGAACGCTTGCGGAACTGGCTCGCCGATACTTGCCCGAGCTACAAATCGAGGGCGGGACGAATTGGGCAGGGCATCGTCCAACCACGCCCGATAGCCTACCGGTCATCGGCTCATCGAAGCACCAACCAAACGTGCTGTACGCCTTCGGCCACGGTCATCTCGGGCTAACTCAGGCCGCCACGACAGGGCGGCTGGTGAGCGAATTGATATTTCAAAGAACCCCCTCGATCGATTTGACGTCTTACGACATTGGCCGCTTCAGTTAGCGCACACGACAGGACTCGCAATGGCTCGGCATACCTTTTTCTGCGTTGACGCCCACACCTGCGGCAATCCTGTGCGTGTCGTGACGGCCGGCGCTCCGCTCTTGCCCGACGTGTCCATGGCCGAAAAGCGTCAGATATTTTCGCGTGATCATGACTGGGTGCGGAAGGCGCTGATGTTTGAGCCGCGCGGACACGACGTCATGTCGGGCGTGATTCTATATCCTCCTTCTCGCGAGGACTGTGAAATTGGATTCCTGTTCATCGAGGTGAGCGGCTGCCTACCGATGTGTGGACACGGAACCATTGGTACGGTCACGGCAATTCTCGAGGAAGGGCTCGTCGTACCGCGTAGAGAAGGTCGATTGGCCATCGAGACACCGGCAGGACGCATAGAAGTCGAATACAAGAGGGACGGACAGCGCGTTGAAGAAGTGCGACTCTTTAACGTTGCCAGCTACCTGCACGCTTCCGACATCACTCTACAGGTTCCCGGACTTGGAACGCTCAAGGTGGATCTAGCTTACGGCGGTAACTATTACGTCATCATCGAGCCACAAGCGTCTTGGAGTGGGCTCAGCGGGATCTCTGCGAGTCAAATTCTTGAACTGAGTCCGCTGGTCAGACAGGCGGCGAACAAGCAGCAGTCCCCGGTGCACCCGGAAGACAATCGCATCGGTGGTGTCAGCCACGTCATGTGGTGCGATAGAGCGCGTAGCCCGGGCGCTCATGCGCGGAATGCCGTGTTCTACGGAGACAGGGCGATAGATCGCTCTCCCTGCGGTACTGGGTCCTCGGCTCGAATGGCGCAGCTCGCAGCTAAGGGACGTCTGGGGGTCGGTTCAACGTTCATCCATGAAAGCATTATCGGCACAATGTTCAGCTGCCGAATCGAATCGGAAACACAGGTGGGCCCCTTTGCCGCAATTCGCCCCAGTGTGTCCGGCTGGGCGCGCGTCATCGGACACAATACTATTTTCGTCGACGATAGTGACCCATTGGCTTACGGTTTTCAGCTGCAATAGCCCTCAACAATCATCTCAGAGCCGCGATTGTTCAGCACCCATAGCAAGCTAGCGCTCAGCATCACGCACTGCCTCATCGTACCGTCCGCATGACGATTGGCACCCGCGTGTTGGTGGTTGCTCTCGCGCTCGTATCCATTTGGTACGTGTTGCAATGGTTCCTACTCGAACGTGCAAAAGGTGCCCCCGAGAACCGAACGCCCCGTGCGCTGGACGTAGTCATCGGGTTCGTTACGGATTTCTTCGACACGCTGGGCATCGGGTCGTTTGCTCCAACAACAGCACTTTTCAAGTTGTGGCGACGGATGCCAGATGAGCAGATTCCAGGTACTTTGAACACCGGGCACGCTCTGCCGACCCTCGCTGAAGGACTCATCTTTGTCGCCGCGGTCACCGTCGACCTGACAACCCTTGTAAGCATGATTGCGGCTGCAATTGCGGGTGCATGGGTTGGCGCCGGCACCGTCTCCCGACTTCGCCGACGAACAATACAGGGCGCGATGGGATCAGCGCTGCTAATTGCGTCGTTGTTGTTTGTGGCGACAAATCTGCAGTTGATGCCAGGCGGCGGGCATGCAATTGGATTGACTGGTGGACGCCTCGCAGTTGCAGTGGCAGTGAATTTCGTTCTGGGAGGGCTGATGACGCTCGGCGTCGGTCTTTACGCGCCCTGTCTCATCCTTGTAAGTCTGCTTGGCATGAATCCGCTAGCAGCGTTCCCCATTATGATGGCTTCAAGCGCGTTTGTGATGCCAATTGGCGGCGTGCGATTCATCCGCAGTGAACGCTACAGTGCGCGAGCGGCTCTAGGGTTAGCCATCGGTGGCGTTCCTGGCGTAATAATCGCCGCGTACGTCGTGAAATCGCTATCGATTGTATGGTTGCGATGGCTCGTCGTAATCGTTGTCCTGTACGCCGCAGTTCTCATGCTCTCGTCGGCATGGCGTCCACATAACCAATCTAAGACGTTACCGTTTCCCCGGTGACGTGGATCGCGAAACAGAGTGGACCGAAGGTATATGACTATGACGACGAATTGTTTATTCGAAATTCGAATCCTTTTTGCGTAGCTGTGCTATGGGAAAAGTAGGGTATCTATTGTTTCAAGGGCTTATTCAGGGGTAACCGGCGGTTCTGTAGCACAACCGAAATGCCAAAACGCCTTGTTTTTTTGGGGACTTGCGCCGCGCGATCCGATTGGTTGACAATTCTTGACCCGGTGGGATAGTCCCACCAATGATACTTACCCTCGATGCCAAACGCCGTCTGACTCTCCCCGCGAGTCTCGTACCTGCTCAGCCGGGCGATCATTTTCAAGCGGAGTTCGACCCTGAGGAAGACGCTGTGATTTTCCGTCGCTTAGCCAAGAAGGTGGATTGGCTAAACGTGCTGAAGGCCTGCCCGGTGAAGATGGACGATCTTCCGCCGAGGCGCCGCGAGTTTCCGAAGCGCCTAAAGTTGCGAGCTGGCTTCTCGATTCCGATGTCTTGAGCCAGCCCGCAAAAAAAATCGGGGATGCGCGTGTCATCGCGTGGCTCGAAGAGCATCAACACCACTGCTGCACCAGTTCAATCGTCATCGCTCAACTAGCATTTTGGGTGCGTACCAAGCGAGGAAAACAGAGGGTAGCGCTACAGAAGTGGTTGACAGAATTGGTCGAGGCGATGCACGGCCGGATTCTCGGATTCAACGTGTCGGTCGTTCACGTGTGGGCGGACCAGCAGCACCAGCCACAGAAAGCGGGCAATCCAATGCCGATTGAAGACAGCTACATTGCAGCGATCGCGCGCCGCCACAATTTGACGATCGCTACAGGAAACGTGAAGGACTTTCAGAGGCCAGGGATCAAAGTCTTCGATCCGTTTGCGGATGCTGAAGGCTAACCCGCTCTCGGCCGGGAGTTCGAGACGGCGAGGAGAATCGAAAAGCGGACTTGCGGGGCAGTTGCGTTGAAATAGCCGGGACACATGCGGACATCCACTTCCTGCTATCGACGCTCTACTATCGACATAGCAGCGTAAGATTTAACTGGGTTGGCGAGTTGTTTCTGGTTGCCAATGGCAAGGTGGGCGCCAGGTCGACGGTATCGGCCGCCGTCACTCGATTGCGACCCGCTTTCTTACTCTTGTAGAGATTCTGATCCGCAAGGTCGAGTAGCCTCTCCATCGTGGTTGAATCACGTTCAGCGATAACGCCCAGCTCGCTCGCCCCGATGCTGATGGTTATACGGACTTTCGCAGTGCCGAGGCGAATAGGGGTTGCCGCCACGGCCCGGCGTAGTTTCTCCGCCACGATGCTTGCCCCGGCGATATCCGTCTGCGGCAGAACCACCGCGAATTCATCCCCGCCCAGTCGCGCGAACCAGTCGCAACTGCGCTGCAAACCCTGTTGGATACGCTGGACTACTTCCTTCAGCACGACATCCCCTGCGGCATGGCCATGGCGATCGTTGACCAGACTGAAGTGGTCCACGTCAAACACCAGCACCGACAGCGCGCCGCGCGAGCGCTGTGCGCAATCCAACTCGTGGCTCAAATGCTGTAGCAAATATCGCCGATTGTGCGCGCCCGTCAACACGTCGGTCATCGCCATCCGCTCCCGGTCTGCGAGCGCCCGCTTGAGCGAATGCTCCAGCGCCAAGATACGCTGCGCTGTGCGCAGCCGACCCACGAGCTGAGTTGTCGGGGTGTGCTTGCTCACATAGTCGTCCGCACCGGCGTCCAGGCCCGTGAGAATGTCTCCCTCCGCATCCTTTGACGAGAGCAGCATCACGTATACGTAGCCGGAGTAGGATTGGCGTCGAATGGTACGGCACAGCGCGAGCCCATCCATTTGCGGCATGTCGATATCGGCAATGACGATTGGCGCAAACTCTCGTTGCATTGAAAGAAGCGCGGCATCGCCGTTCCGAGCGGTAACCACGTCGTAGCCGGCAGCGGTAACCACCCGTTCCAGCTGATCGAGGACGAGATCGTCATCATCTACCAGCAAGACCTTGGTCACCTTCGTCGCGGCTTGGGTACCCAACATGGCGGGCGTCTCTTGTAGATTGCTGACCGGGTCGGGATCGCCCACCCGAGGCGACGGGGATGACGGCGCAGAGTCATCGCTCTTAGGGTTGGCGCTTAAATCGACCGCTTGAGGGTTCATAGAGTGAAGGAGAAAGCATTTTGAGTTAACTACACCGGCCGCCCTTTACCATATACCCTCGAGAGGCCGCCAATCGGTGTCCGCACATTGCCAAGATTGCGTCCTGTGACGCAGATCACATTTTCAGCGCGACACGTCGCGTGCGAGTAAACACCAGCGTGCGGATATAGGGAATGGCAAAGAGGTAAGCCACGGCATGAGTGAGTCGTAGCCAGGCGCCGATGTGGAACGAATCGGCTCCTCCCCAGCCGCCGTTGAATGCGTGGCGAACATCACCATTCCATTCGTGATAGCGCCGCTTCCGGTGATGCCGCAGCTTCAGGGGACCGATGTGGATGCGAGCGTCACGTTCACCGGCTCCAAGTGGAAGGCGTACTGAGATAGACAGACGCGCAGGAAACTCCGCGCGCCGTATCCCCCCTGGCGCAACACCGAACGGTGTGTCAACCATACGACGCTGGCAGTGCCTGCGAAGAATGTTCGATGAGCCAGGCGCATCAGGGCCTGCACCGGAGCGGCCCGGCCCGCTCGCAGCGCGAGTAGCAGCTGCGATTCGAATCCAACGTGGGCGAGCTCATCGGACACGAGGCCACGGCAGAGCACCTTCAGGCGCTGGCAATCCGTGGCCGCTTCGAGTGCTCGGTAGTACACGATCCCGATCAGCTCAGCGCTGATGAGTATGTATATGTAGAGCTCCAGACCCGCGAGTCGCCGTACAAGACGAAAAACCCGATCGGTCCAGTCGGTCCTTTTGAGCGCGATATGATGATCCTCCATGAAGGCCCGGAGCAGCGCCGCGTGACGCTGCTCCTCGCGAATGAATAGTTCAGCGATCCGCGCGAGCGCGGGGATACGGCGTCCATGTGCGAAGCGTTGCGCCGCTTGCAGGAGCACACGTCCCTCAGACTGTTCCCCGAGCTGAAACGTCGCAATCGAGCTCGCAATCAGCCGCCGCTCATCGGGCCTTAGAAGATCGTAAAGGCCTTGTGGAACACAGCGCGGATGCTGAGCATGGTGTTCGAAGTGATTCAGCCAGATCTCGAAATCAACCGGAGACATACCGCCACCCTCCTGATTCCCTCTACAGGCAGCAGTGTGCGAGCCGCTTCGGGCAGTTCTGTGGAGGAATTCGGGCAAATTCTGGCAGCGGCACTGCGGCGGAACCCGGCTCGGGCTACAGTGCTGGGCGCAGGGTGAAAATGTGAGGGCTACACGGCCCACCATCAAAGCCCTGAGCTTTAAGTAGAGACTTGGGATGCAGGGCTTTGTGCCCAGAACGAACCGACATTCAGCGCGCGCCAGGCAAAGGGCAACCAACGCGTCAGCGCGAAGGCCAGCCACAAGGCCCACGCCAGCATGGCCGCTTTGTACCACCACAGCGACACCGAGAACACCCATGCGCTGGGCAGTTGATTTGCAGACTGGTCGTTGAACCAAGAGAGACTACCGAAATATTGTCCCGCGCCGGCGATTCGCATGTCAGGCCCAGCCAACAGTCCATAGGGAATGGCCATCAGCAGCCCGAGCGCGGCCACACAGGACAGCACCAGTAAGGCCGCTTGCAAAAACTTGAATGTTCCCTGCCCGAGCACTTCAATCTGCAGACCTTCACGCCAGCGCATCGCAAACATCCAAAGGACAACGAGCAGCAATACCGACCAAGAAAACGTACTCAATCCCAGCCCCAACAGCAGCCATTCATGGGTGCGCAGCGGCGTGTAACGGCTGCGGCCGAGCGCCAATGCCAGCACCGTGAAGAAAACCAGTTCGCCCCAGTACAGAATTGCCGGGCCGACGCCACGACCGCCGGCGAACAACACCCAGCGCTGACCCACTTGCAGCGTGGTGGTGACATTGCTGCTGGCAACCTGCAGATCGACTAGCGGGGAGCGGGTTATCACACCAGCGGCGTCATCGGATTGCCAATCGACTTGCACGTGGTGCACGCCCGGAATGAGCGCCAATGGCAATTGACCGTTCTCCGCCCGCAGCGGGACCGCTTTATCGTCGACGCTCACGGCCGTGAGCCGTGCCCCCGGCGGCAGCCCGATGGAGTGCGGATTGCCTTGGGTGCTGCGATAGATGAAGGTCAACTTCAAGTCGCTGGTGCGCTTACCGACACGAATTTCCTGGTTCACCTTGTCGATTGCCAAGGTATTGCCGACGACCGCCGCCGGCCTCGACACGCTCAATTTCAAGACCTCGCCGGCCCGCGGATAGTATTCATATGTCCAGGAATCCGGCTGCATGGTTTCAGGCAATACCGCGGGCGTGCCATCAAACGCGACGCGCCACATGGGACTCACGCGGAAAGTCCAGACTTCGCTCCACGGCTTGTCTTTCGGTGCCCGCAACTCGAAGTTATCGGCTTGCGACAGCGCAGATTCCCACGTGAATTCTCCTGCGTCGGTATCGAAGCTCGCGGGCACCCGGATGCCGCCGTTGGTCTCCACACCACCCGTCAGCACGGATTCGCCCGGCAAAAGCGGGATCTCCAAAGTGAACCCACCCCGCTCCGGCGCGATGCGTTCCACACGTGTCGCGACTGACCAATCGAGTGCCAAATTAAATTCACGTCTCACTCTCACGTAGGGCGAAAATCTGTCGGAGCCTTGCGGACCCGCGCCCTCATGCGCAGTGGATTGGTGCCTCGTGAGCTGCAGCGTATTGCCCAAGAGCTTACCTCCGGCCATACCCGAGACGTCCCATCCCTGCGCGGTCACGGTTATCCCACGGGGAACCTGAGGAAACAGCATTGCGACGGCATCGGCGGACGACAGACGCCCGATGATTTTCACGGAATGAGCTCCGGGCTTCAGCGCCAACCAGAGTTGCTGATTCGCGTCACGATATGCGCCCGCGACCGCATTGCCATCGACACTAATGGCGCCAGGATCCGTGCGCTGGCCCATCGTCGGCAGCGCGACGGCCACATTGGCTAGAGCCGCCACGTCCAGACTGACGTCAAAGCTAGCTGCGTCGATCGCGACGCGCGCACCCATGATCTCCGCGCAGTTCGGTACGCAGGCAGGAGGTCGGGACAGACGTTCCTTCATCTCCTGCAACAATGCCTTGTCGGGTGTTTCCGCTGCGCGGCTGGTGGTGACCGACGTGCCACTGATCAGCACGGCCAACGCCAGGGGCGCGATGAGGCCGCGTGCGGTGAACAGCCGGCGACCTATGGACCTGATTTCCGTGTCGCCGCGGGTCATTCCCCAGAAAATCGCAATCAACAAAGCAACGCCCAGGATGCGCCAAACGGCCACCAGACCCGGCGATAAGACGACAAACCGCACGGATTGTGCGGCGTCGACGGGCCCGGTCCACCCGTAGTCGTAGCGCACGAACCGCCATTGAGGAATACCTGGCCCCGCCTGCAGCATGGCGCCGGGCGCGTAGCGCTGCTTGGGTTCGGGAATGCCGAGCTTGTCCCTCGCCAGCGACGATAGGCCGTAGGGGTTGTCAATGACTACCTCTTGTAATTCAGGCGCGGGTGCCGCTGACTCGAACTTAGGGGGAGGCGGCGCAGCAAGCTTGCTGACTTGCACCGGCATGGGAGCGTTACTCACCGACGCGGAGAGCTGCTGCAGCTCTCCGGAACCACGGTTCCAACCCTGATCCGCCAGTTGAGGATAGAAAGCAAACCGGATCTGCTCAACCGCGAAGGGGACCATCTGCAGCAAGAGCAGCGCCAATGCGGCATAGTTCAGCCAGCGGGTCAGCTTCTTTAAGCCCCCTTCAGGCACGCGGCGGAAGAGAACGAGTGTCACCAAGGCAAACAACACTAGCCATACAAGTACTTCGTTCTCCTGGTGAATCAGGGCAATACCGAGGAATGCGACCGCGGCGTACGTCCCGCCAAACAACCGAAACGCCACTGCACTCGCCAGAAGCACCAGGAAGATATCCATCAAGCTCCATTGTTCGATCCAGGCGCCCGGGGCCTGATCCGCGCCCAATGCGACCAACAGCCGGTGGCCGGGCGGCAACGTCAAGGTTCCATTGACTTGATCGAAGCGCTGGTTCCAGCCCGTGGCGGGCAATTTGCCGCCGGATTCGGCAACGCGAGCTACGGTGGATAATTTGACGGTTGGACTGCGAATCTCTACGCCGGTTAACTCGGTGCCGGCACCCTGCGTGACCAAAAGATCATCGGATCCCAATGAGGCGTGCGCGAGCGTGAATGGACGGCGCATATCAAGCCGCCAGCCAGTCCGCATCTGACCGTCGATGGTGTCGATCACCGTAAACCCGGTGTGCGAGAAATCCAAATACATCTCGCGCACGAGATTTAGGTGATTGGTTTCTTGCGGAAGAGCGCCGCGACTGTGCTCCACAATCTGCAAACTGCCGCCGGCGGCGACTCGATAGCTCGGCAGCGCTCGCCAGTCTTGCGGCACGTTCGCCTGGGAAGGATCGATGCTTTCCGCGCCCTCTATCACGGCCACGCGCAGTCGATCGTTGCTGCGATAGGTCCAGATTTCTTGCTTCGGCCACGAGCCTTGAGCGGCCGCGAGTGAAAATTTGGCAAGATTCTCGGCGGCCCGCGCGGCCATCTCCACCGTCCAATTTCCGGCGCGCACCTGAAGTCGTAGGCCGCCATCCGGCCCCAGGCGTGCCGGCAATGGACTGCGAAGCGCCGTGGCTTCGAAGCCGCCGGGCAGTACCCCCGGTAGTACTTCCTCGCGCGGATCCCCAGTGATTCTCAACACCATCCGCGTGTCGAGCTTCAACGGAATACCGTCGGTCAGCAGCCGATAGACCTGCACATCCATTTGTTTCGCCACTTCCGCGTCGCGATGCTTGCCCAACCAGACCGCATCATCGGCGCGATCGAGTTGCTCGATTTTTTGACCGTCCACCGTGAGCGAGATCAATCCTGCCTGATCCGGGATAGCCAGGGACTCCGGACGATGGGCCCAGTGAAATTGACCGACGACGTTTAGTGTTCCAGCGGCGGCGTAGAGTTGAGGAATGCCCCCGCGGGCCACCACCGCACCGGGCACGCCATTCACTGACACCTCGGCGGGCCAGTTGTCGAGGTTGCCGGGCAGCGGAATCCAGCCTTCCGAAAAAGTCAGCCAACTTTGAGCGAAACGGCCGCCGCTTTGGGTCAGTTCCAGGGTGAGCCGCCCGGGCAGCGCGCACACACGATTTTCCTTCAGCGTACCGTCCGTATTAGCAAAGAACGGGCAGCGCAAAAAAGGCCGGTCCTGCAGCACCCAGGATTGCCAGCCCTCGAGATCCTTGGGAATAAATGACTGCGGAAGAGCGCTTAGGGGTAACAACCATAGGAGCAACGACGCAGAAATCCCTCTCAGTCTCCGCATAGCACCTCCTTGCCCTAGGCTCGTCATTCACTCGCTCCAACCGTATCACCTTCCAGGTAAAGCGGTCATTTCTATCGGCACAGTGTTCAGTACCTGATTCGGTAAATTCGGTTGTATCGCCAATTCGCGCGTGTGTGAGAACGTCGTGATCAGTCCGCAGAAAAGCGCGGCATGAAGACCCAAAATCAAGAAAAGCGTACCGGAGCGAAGCGAGAAGTAGCCGAAGTTTCGATCAGCAAGGGCGATATATCCCCTCGCCGCCACCACGGGACTTGCGGCTGGAACTCGGATTCGCGAGTACTCATTAACGATCACCATGGTCGCCCAACAGCAACCCAACGCCAGGCGCAGTCTCAACAGTGCCGAAGATCGAGACTCCAAATCCGCGAGCCACTCCTCTTCGAGCCTCGAGGATAAGCATTCTGGCGCCCGACGTGCCGCGTGATGGATCAACCATTGAGACACGCCCTCCGACTCGGGTTGCGTCGATCGCTCGTTACGCTGGCTCATGCGAGTACTCCTCGATTAAAGCTTGCGAACACTTCGCTGGCACGTCTCAGGCCCGTCGAAGTCAGCCGATACAGCCGACGACGCGGCCGTCCCGCGATCGAGGGATCAACGGATTCCCACTGGCTGACAAACCAGCCCGCAGATTCGAGTCGAAGTAGGATCGGATACAAGGTTCCCGATGCAATACCGCAGCGCTGGTGCACTTCCGCGCCCGCCAACTGCACGGTCGGATTCTCCAAGAAGGCTTCCAATACCCGAAGCGTCTGCAATGACATCCGGACATTAGAGTCTTTCTTACCCATAGTAGAAACTCTACATAGGGTATAGGATAAATGCAAGTTGACGGCGAGGGAGCTGTATCGCTCGGATATATGTCAAGTCGCTCACTGGTCACAAAACTCAAGGAGAGCACCCACCATGGCCATGGCCGTCAGCAGCAACGAAGGTAAGTCCTATTCCGATATCAACATGACCCCGTTGATCGACGTGATGTTGGTGTTGTTGATCATTTTCATCATCACGATTCCGAGCCAGACCCACGCGGTGAAGATCGACAACCCCTCACACGATCAGCCGCTGCTTACGCGTCCCGAAGTGATTGATTTGTCGATAGACTTCGACGGCACATTGCAGTGGAACAAGGCAACGGTAGATCGCACCACGATGCAGAGCTACATCAGCCGTGAGGCCGCCAAGAATCCGCAGCCCGAAGTGCACATTGCGGTCGACAAATTCTCAAAGTACGAGATCGTGGCGCAGACCTTGGCGGATTTACAGCACCGCGGCCTGAAAAAGATAGGGTTCGTCAACAACGAGTTGCTTTGATTGGGATACGAGGTAGCGGCGAAGCCTGCGCGTCCGGCGGCTGTGAGGTCGCGCACAGGATTTCAAATGGGTTCCCGCCGCTTCCCGCCACGGGGTTATCATATGGCCTCCACCAGCGCAAGGAGCGACCATGGCAACGGAATCGAGCAACCTATATGCTCCCCCCAAGAGTGCGGTCAAAGACATTGGTGGCGACGAAGCGCTCGAACCGGCATCCCGGTGGGCGCGCTTGGCGGCCGTCATGCTCGATGGCCTTCTCGGCTTCGTCTGCTTCACGCCGGCCTACATCACGAATTTTGCGACACTTGCGCAACAGGCGCGCGGCAACGCACTGATGGTCTGGATCAATCTCGCAAAAACCGGCGGTTGGTTTTATGTCGGCGTCCTTGGCGCGCTGGTCGTGCTCGCGATCGATCTCACCTTGTTGGCGCGGAATGGTCAGACGATCGGCAAGAAGCTGCTGGGCATTAAAGTCGTGCGCGTCGACGGATCGCCGGTATCGCTGTTTCGAGTCTTTTTTCTGCGCTATGTCTGCAACACGCTTCTGACGCTCATTCCGCTTTTCGGGCCCCTCTATTCCTTGGTGGACTCTCTGATGATATTCAGCGAGTCGCGACGAACGGTGCACGACCGCATCGCTGATACCATCGTCATCAAAGCTTGATCTCGACTATCGACACGGTCATCACTGCGGAAACGCCCGAGGGCATCGCGATTTCGATGCGCGCCGCAGGCTTTCCGGTGCGATGCATGGCCTTTCTGATCGACGCCTTGATACGCTACATGATCGTCTCCGGCGTGGCCGCAACCCTCGGTTCCGGCGGCCGTGTGGGTACAGGGGCGTTGCTGATCATCGTCTTCCTGATTTTGTGGCTCTATCCCATCATCTTTGAATTGACGCCGGCCGCGGCCACACCGGGAAAGCGCGCCATGGGCATTCAGGTGATGATGGCCAACGGCTTGCCCCTGACCCCCGCGGGTTCATTGATCCGCAACTTGATGCGCGCCGTGGACATGTTGCCTCTCTTGTATGGCTTCGCGATCGTGTCCGTGCTGATGCGCCGGGACGCCCGCCGGCTCGGCGACTTAGCGGCCGGCACGATCGTCGTGTATCGCGATCGGACGTCCCCGACAAGCGATTTCGGCCCCGGCGAGCCCCTGCCGCCACCGATGCCCTTGAACATCCGTCAGCAGACGGCCATCGCCGCGTTCGGCTGGCGCGTCAATCGACTGACACCGGAGCGCGCCGAAGAGATTGCGGTTTTGGCGGCCGCCGCGGTGCCGGGCGCCAAAGACTCAGCCGTGACGGCCCGTTTGGTCGGGATTGCACGCTGGCAGCACGGTCAGCGGCGCTTCATCCCGCGGGACCCGGCGGAGCAGACGTGACTCCCTTCGATTTCCAAACCGCAAACCAGGCCAGCTGGAAAGAACTCGAAAGCGTACTCGGAAAAGGACAACGCGATCTCGATCCCGACCGGTTCCTGGCCCTGTATCGGCTATGCTGTGAACATCTGGCGCTCGCCCGCTCGCGCAGCTTTCCGCTGCACGTCATCGAACGCCTCTCCTCGATCACCTCGCGCGCGCACCAGGTCATCTACCGCCAGAGCGATGTTGGCCTCGCGCGAGTTGCTCGAGCATTGCTCGAGGATTTTCCAGCCATGGTGCGCAGGCTCTGGGCCTACAGCGCGATTGCAGCGGCGCTTTTCATGATTCCGACGATCGCGATTGCGATCGCGACCTACCTCAACCCGGACTTGATCCTCTCCATTGTGGATCGCAGGACAGCCGAGGCGTTCGAGCAGATGTACAGTCCTGCAGCGCAGGCCATCGGCCGGCCACGCGATATCGCGAGCGACTGGATGATGTTCGGTTTCTACATCAAGAACAACATCGGCATAGCCTTTCAATGCTATGCCACGGGAGTGGTGTTCGGCTTGGGATCCTTGTATTTCCTGGTGGCCAACGGAGCCTTCGGAGGCGGTATCGCCGGTTACGTCGCTTCGTTAGGCTACAGCAGCACATTCTTTCCCTTCGTTGCTACGCATTCGGCATTCGAATTGACGGCGATCGTACTGTGCGGAGGGGCCGGTCTGCGCATCGGCCAATCCGTGTTGCTGCCGGGGCGGCTGACGCGAGTCGCAGCATTGGAACTCGCGGCGCGGGAAACCAGCCCGATCGTGTTCGGCGCCGTGGTCATGCTGGTGATCGCAGCTGCCGTCGAAGCATTCTGGTCATCGGCTCCGTGGGTGACATCCACTGCAAAGTACGTTTGCGCCGGATTTTGCTGGATTTTGGTGCTCTGCTTCTTCTTGCGGCGCCCCCATGCAAAATGACACAGCGGACGTGGTGTGGCGGCCCCGCACCACCTGGGAGGGCTGCGACCTGGGCATTCGGCTCCTGCAATCATGGCTGCGTCCGGTGTTCACATGCTACCTCGCAGTCGCGGTACCCTTGTTCTGCATCTTCGCCGCGACCGGTGCAGCTGTTTCATGGTTGCCGCCCCTGTTGATTTGGCTCTCGAAGCCCTGGCTCGACCGGACGATCTTGTTCGTGCTGTCGCGCGCGCTGTTCGGCCGGCGAACCTCGCCGCTCGACGTGTGGCGCGCACGCGCGGATGTGTGGTGGCACCAGCTGGCCGCCACCCTCACCCTGCGCCGGTTGACAGCGTCCAGGTCTTTCACGCAACCCATCGTTCAGCTCGAAGGCCTTCGCGGGCCCGAATTGCGCGCTCGGATAAGGCGGCTCGCCGCGCGACATCGCGGCGTCGCGCGTGCCGCGACGCAGGCCTTCGGGGTGGCGGAGTTCGCGTTGTTCACAAGCATGTTTTTTCTGCAAGTGTGGCTTGCGCCGCACACGGACGCCGACCCTTGGAGTGATCTGCAGTCGATATGGCGGCCCGCTCACGCATGGGTCAGCACCGTTGAATACGCGGCGATCGTCTGTTTTCTCGAGCCGTTTTACGTAGCCGCCGGTTTTGGGATGTATCTGAATCGGCGCGTCGAACTCGAAGCATGGGATATCGAACAGGAGTTTCGTCGTGCGTTCGCGCGCTAAAGCCGTTGCGCTCGCCGTGCTGATCGGCCTCCTATCGCCGCCCGCGCCGGCCGCAGATGCAGTCAAGTCCGCGCCGCCCACGGACACCGCAATTTCCCCGGCGTCGATGGACGCCGCCGTCGCCCACCTGCGTCTTGACCCGAACCTCGGCGGCCAAACCAAGGTCCGTACGCTACGCTGGGTCACCAAGTCGCATCCGCGACCTCCGTCGTCGGCATCACCCAGTTGGATGATCGGATTGTTCAACTATGCCGGTCAATTCGGCGGATTGTTGCTGTGGATTGCCGGCGCCGCAGCGGCGGCGATAGCGGCGGTGTGGATCCTTCGGCTGCTCAAATCGGTTGAACCGCGCTCCGTTCCCACCCAACCCGACGTTGACAGCCGCCGGGTGCTCGATCTCGATATCCGCCCCGACACGCTGCCCGACGACGTCAGCGCTGCAGCGATCGAGCTTCTGCGCGCGGGTCGCCTGCGCGACTCCTTGTCGCTCTTGTACCGGGCGTCGCTTTCGTCCGCGGTACACCGCTACGGGGTGACCCTCGGCGCCCATCACACCGAGCGCGAGGTGCTTAAAACGGTGAAGGGCGCGCTCGATGAAGTCCGCGCCCGCTATTTCGCGGACCTGGTGGCGATCTGGCAAAGGGTCGTTTACGCCGGAGAGGCCGTGGCACCGGACGCAGTCCTGCCGCTCTGCGCCGGGTTCTCTACCTACTTCGATCCGCCGCCGCCGTGAATGGCAAGCGCCCCTTGCAGCTGCTGGTGGCCGTGGTCCTGGCGGCCGTGGCCGTCTGGATTGCCATGAACACCTATTGGGACTACGAGATGGTGGACAACCCCCCGCGGGGCGAGGCCATGCACAATCGCTACTACGCTTTCGAACACCTGGCGCAGCGGCTCGCCGTTCAAACGAGGCAAGTTCCCACGTTGCGGACATTTCCCGCAGCCGACGGCGTGCTGCTCGTTGATGATTTGCGGGGGGCTCTGCTTCGCAATCGCATCGACGCGCTCGAAGAATGGGTCGCCGGCGGCGGTCGATTGCTGTTGTCGCGCAGTGCATTGCTATCCAATCCGAAGCTGCAATCGTGGAGTGGTATAGGCATAACGTCGCCCGGACACGACGACGAGGATGGTGCGCCCCGTGCCCCTCCGCGCGCGGCGGGTCCCGATGACGACTGCGCACCTTACTCGGAGCGTCTTGCAGGTCACGAAAGCGGGAAGAGCCTTCGCGCCTGTCTAGGAGCGATGCGCGTGGCGTTCTCGAGCATGCGCACGCCCGCTTGGTCTTTGTCGAACGGGTATGGATTTCAGATGCTGCGCATCGATATCGGCAAGGGCAGTATCGCCGTGATTTCGTGCGAATGTTTGATGGGCAACAAGAGCCTGCTGCGCGGAGACCATGCGCGCATCGTATTCGACTCGATTCCCTTGAGGGCGGGCGATCATGTGGAAATTCTCAATCCCATAAGTGCGGGAAACCTGCTGGCCCTGTTGTGGCGTGTCGCGGCGGCCGCGATCGTCTACGGTCTAGCTGCCATCGGATTGATGATCTGGCGCAACCTGCCGCGCTTCGGGCCGATCGCTCCGTCGCCGCCGCTGATGCGCCGCTCGCTCGCCGAGCAGATTCGCGCCAGAGCACGCTTTGCCTGGCGTACTCGACGCCTCGCATCCCTGCGCCGCGCCGAGTGCCAGGCGCTTACCGAGTCGGCATTCCGGAGGCTCGCGTTCTATGAACGGATGGACGCCGCGCAGCGCATCGGCGCGTTGGCGGCGCGCACGGGCCTCGACTGCGGCGCTCTGCGGGATGCGCTGGGCGAAAATCTCGATGGTGGTGCGGAATCGCAACGGGCGGCAATCGTGCTGCTCGAGAAGGCGCGGCGACAATTGAATTAATAAGTTCTCAAACCCAAGGTGCTCGGTTATGAACGATGAATCGAATACGATCCTGCGGGCCGGCGAATTGCTGGCCAAGCTGCGCGACAGCGTCGGCAAAGCGCTCGTCGGTCAAACCGCGGTCGTCGACCAAACCATCATCGCCCTCTGCGTTTCGGGGCATGTGCTGGTCGAGGGCGTACCGGGTCTGGGCAAGACATTGCTGATCCGCGCTCTGGCACAAGCAATGTCCCTGAACGTGGCGCGGATACAATTTACGCCCGATCTCATGCCATCGGACATCACGGGTCACGCCGTCCTCGACAGCACGACGCGCGAGCTACGCATCGTGCGCGGGCCGGTGTTTACGAACTTGCTGTTGGCTGACGAAATCAACCGTGCGCCAGCCAAGACGCAAAGCGCACTGCTCGAGGTCATGCAGGAATATCAGGTGACCTTAGAAGGCCGCACTCTGCACTTGCCCAAGCCGTTTATGGTGCTGGCGACCCAGAATCCCATCGAAACCGAGGGCACCTATCCGTTGCCCGAGGCCCAGCTGGACCGCTTCCTGTTGAAGATCGCCATGAACTATCCGAGCGAGGCGGAAGAGGTGGATGTGGTACTGCGCACCACCACGGGCCAAAACGGGGATCAGCTCCCGCTCTCGGGCGTGACCGCCGTCTTGAACGAAAGGGCGGTGCTCGCCTTGCAGAATCTTACCGCCCGTCAGCATGTCGACCAGGCGGTGGTCGACTATGCGGTACGCATTGCCCGGGCCACGCGCGAGTGGCCCGGTATCGCGATGGGTGCCGGGTCGCGCGGCGCCATTGCATTGGTGCGGGCCGCCAAAGCGGTCGCGCTGATGGAGGCACGCTCATTCGTGATTCCGGACGACGTCAAGTCGGTGGCGCTCGGGGTGATGCGCCACCGCATCGTGCTGTCCGCCGACGCGCAGCTCGACGGGCGCCGGATCGACGATCTGCTCCGCGGCATTCTCGAGTCAACCGCCGCGCCTCGCGCGTAGCCGATCGGATGTTCACCGCCGTCATTCCATCGAGGCAGCTGATCGCCATTGCCGCGGGTGGCGCTGCGATCTGCACAGCGTTGGCCTTTGCGTCGACTGATTCTGTCGTCGTCGAAGGCGCCGCCCTGGCAGGCGGTGTGCTCTTGTTCGCGCTGTGCGGCGCCGACCTGCTGCTGAGCGTCCTGGATTGGCGGCGCGCACCCTTGGAAATGCGCCGTCATCTGCCCCACGCCTTTGCCATCGGAGTGCCGGTAACGGTGCAGGTGAGCCTCGACAACCAGGGCGGCTCGCGGCGGCTCGGCCTATATCAGGAATATGCCGATCCCACGCTCGTGATGCATCGATTGCCGCTGCCTTTCGATGTGGGTCCGCAGCAGCGCGAACTGCTGAACATCGAAGTGACCCCCACCGCACGCGGTTTACACCGTTTCGACGCTGGTCGGGTTCGCCTGCGCTCGCGCCTTGGCCTGCTGGACCTGGATCTGCGGATCGGGACGAGCGAGTCGCGCCGAGTGTTCCCCAATTTTGAGGAACAGGCCCGGTTTGCCTGGCTGGCCGGCGACCGCCGCGTCCAATCGGCGGGGCTGAAGTCTGTGCAGCGGCGCGGATCCGGCACGGACTTCGATCAGTTGATCGACTATCGGGCCGGGGATCCTATCCGTCACATCGACTGGAAGGCCACAGAGAAGCATGACCGGCCGATCGTCCGTAAGTTTCAGGACGAACGCGATCAGGATGTAACCATATTGCTCGACTGCGGCCGCCGAATGCGCGCCGACGATACGCAGCATGGAATCGGTGCGACGCATTTCGATCAGTGTCTGAACGCGTTAATGCTGCTCGCGTTTGTAGCCTTGAGCCGTGGTGATGCAGTCGGTGCGATGACCTTCGGCGTCGCGGACGGCGCGCAAAAGCGCTTCGCACCTCGCAAGGGACAGCAAACCCTCAACGCCTTGATGGCGGCACTTGCCGATGTGGAGACCACGGCGACGTTTTCCGATTACGAACAAATCGCGGCCGAATGCCTATCGCAAAGGCGAAAGCGCGGGTTGGTTGTGATGATCACCAACAGCCGTAATGAGGACGCGCCGCAACTCGGAGCCGCCCTCGCGCTGCTGCGCACGCGGCACATTGTCATTCTCGCGAACCTGCGCGAAGAGGTAGTGGCGCTGATCGGAGCACAATCCTTGACGAATGCGGAAAGCGCGCTCGAGTGCGCGGCCGCGCTGGAATATGCACACGCGCGCGATCGGCTGCTCAAGCGGCTCGCAAACGGTGGGGTGCGCACCATCGATTGCGAACCCCGCCGCCTGGGCGTGGAGCTCGTGAATCGATACCGGGCGCTCAAGCGATCGGGAGCGATTTGACCCTTCAAACTCATATTTGTAGAGTAGGCCCTGCAACGCCAACGAGAATGGAATCGCCAACAACAAGGGGATCTGCGTGAGTCAACCGATATACCCGCGTGACAGAACATTGACCCGCCTCACCATAGAGCTGGGAGTCTTTATCTGGGCGGGTGGCTTATATGCTCTCGCCAAGTTTGGCGGCACGCGCTCGCTGGCAGGATTCGCCGTCACCATCCTGTTTCTGGTGATCATTGGCTTCATCGCTTATGTGTTCGCGCGCTCCGCAGTGATCGCCCACTTGAAGGGCAACGGCATCGAAGTGTCAGAGACGCAGTTCCCCGATCTAAACAATCAATTTGCGCAGTGTTGTCAGGCGCTCGCCATCAGCAAGCGGCCCGGCGCCTATATCCTGAACGGGAATGGCGTCCTAAACGCATTCGCGATCTGGTTTCTGGGTCGAAAATTCGTTGTCTTGCTGTCGAGCGTCGTGGACGCTATGGATGAGAACCCCAACGGCATTCGGTTCTACATAGGCCACTCCACGAGCAGCCGGAGATACCGGGCCGCAATCCGTTCGCATATGTTCTTGCGGCTTTCGTACCTTACGCGGGTAAACTCGGTTCCGGACTCGGAGTTCTGTTGTATGTGTATGTCATTGGCGTGCTTGCAGCCATTGCCATTCCGGCCTACCAAGATTACACGGTAAGGTCCAATCTGACTGTCGCGGTCAACGATTCGCAGCATGCCAGAGATGGCCTCGTTAGCTACTACCTGGCGAACAAACAGGTTCCGGAGAGTTTGAGCGCTGCTGGAATCGATCAAAGTGCGCCGCATGGCGTCACGATGAGCCTGAATCCCAAGGGCATGGTCCTCACGGTCACGTCAAAGGGCCATAGTCTGGTATTCACTCCGAAGCGGGATAGTCAGGGGAATATAACTTGGGCTTGCAGCGGTGGACCTGGAGTCAGACCAGCTCAGCTTCCGCCGCCCTGTCGGTAGCCACTCGTGGAGCACCGACGCGAGTGCTGTCCCCGCGTCGATTCGAGCGCCGCCACGGATGGCGTCGGCCTCACCATGCGGCACGCTTAGCAGGACTTCGGGTCAAGAGGATCCGGCTCACGACCACGATCCACACCAAGCCGATGATGGGCGAGACGAAGCGCGAGTAGGCGCCGTCCGGTGCCCAGAACCCACCGCTCGACCACGTGGTGCCGCCCAGCAAGACGAGCACGACGGCAGCGATACCCGCCGCGAAGAGTGCGTTCGAGATCAGCCTCGCCCGCCAGAGTCCGAACGTCCCGGCCATGATCAGCATCGCGCGCGGGAACGAAGTCACCACGGCGCAGGCCCACGCGAAGTCGTTCAGTCCCGATGTGAGCGCGTGATTTCCGGAGCCGGCGATCGAGTACGCGAGGCCTGCGCCTTCCGTTATGAGCAGGAGGAACAGCCCTCCGACCGCTGCGCTGGAGGCGGTCGCCGCCGCGCCCCAACCGTCTTGGCTCGCATCGGCCAAGGTGGCCCTGAGCGCCGCCGCGAACCACAGGAGGTTGAGGACCGCCATGCCGGAGAACACCGCAGCGATTAGGATCCGCGTACGATCGCCGGCATAAAACGCGACAAGCGCGTCGGCCGACGCGCCGACCTGCGGCTGATAGCCGTAGATAACGTACGCGATGATGAAGAAGACGACGAAGTTGATGCCGCTCATGCGCCACAAGCGCTCCCAGAACACGGGCGTTGTGTACACGCTGGTGGATGAGGTCGTGGCTGTGGTGGATGCACTCATGTGGAACTCCTCTCGAAATGAAGGTGAATTCGGAAGCTCCGCCGCCGGTGGAGGCACGATCGAAATTTTCATTAGGATGGCGGGGCCTCCTCTCTTCTATTGACCGGCGGAAGTGCCGGCCCGGATGAAAAGTTATTCCCCTGGACAGTGACCTGAATGTCGTATATACGACCTTTTAGGACATCTTCGCCGGAACCGACACCATGCACCGCATCGGCTTAGTGATCTATCCGGGCATCAACGTGATGAGCTTGGCGCCGGTCGCGGTCTTCGAATCAGCGAACGCAGCTGCAGCAAAGCCGGTCTACGACATCCGGGTTCTCTCCGAATCGGGCGGTCTAGTGCCTACGTCGATCGGAGTGATGATCGGAACCGAGGCGTTCTTGGAGCCAAGCTTTGACACGCTGATGTTCGGATCGGGCACGAGTCCCACCAAGATCACACTCACTGCCGGTTTGTTAGAGTTCGTGCGCAAGGCGCTTGGCGCCTCGAGGCGCCTGGCAGCACCGTGCACAGGAGCGTTCGTGTTTGCCGAAGCGGGCATTCTCGATGGTCGCCACGCGACCACCCATTGGCTTTACGCGCGCGAGCTCCAGAAGCGATTCCCAAAGATAAAGGTACAGGAGGACCGCATCTTTATCACTGACGGGCCGGTCTGGACGTCGGCCGGCATGTCCGCCGGAATAGATCTAGCGTTGGCCATGATCGAGAGCGACCTGGGTGCTGAAATCGCCCGGGATGTTGCCAAAAAGATGGTTGTCTATCACCGGCGCGCCGGTGGTCAGTCGCAGTTCTCAGCGCTCCTAGAGCTGGAGCCAAAGTCCGACCGGATCCAGAGCGCCTTGGTGTACGCCAGAGGACACCTGCGCACGGAGCTCTCGGTCGAACGACTCGCCGAGGTCGCCCATCTCAGCCCCCGGCAGTTCAGCCGTGCTTTTCAAGCTGAAACAGGCCAGTCGCCGGCCAAGGCGATCGAGAACCTGCGCGTTGAGGCCGCGCGGGTCATGATGGAACAGGGTCAGTTTCCAATGAACGTCGTGGCCCGGGAGACGGGCTTCGGTGATCGCGAACGAATGCGCCGCGCGTTTCTACGCGCGTTTGGTCAGCCACCGCAGGTCATCCGGCGAAACGCGTACCTAGCAGCATAGGATGCGCCGATGGTTAGTTGGCCTTCGAGACAGGCCTATGCCGTTGGCGAAACGCGCCGAAAGGTACTTACAGCAAACGAGGAGGAGCTGGAAGCTCTCCAGTGCGGCGCTGAATTTCATTGTGTGGCGGCCGCCTTCTCGCGAAATGGATCAGCTGGGTAGACACCGAGCACCTCGAAATAATCCGAGAAAAAACGCAGCTCATCGAAGGCGC
>Ga0137394_10000835_pt1 | contig 21572 bp, 20 predicted proteins | sample czobulk116metaG_FD_108278 | JGI IMG/M metagenome (GOLD analysis project Ga0137394, IMG submission 108278) | Vadose zone soil microbial communities from Angelo Coast Range Reserve, California, USA - czobulk1.16 metaG | ecosystem: Environmental > Terrestrial > Soil > Vadose zone | place: USA...
GAAATAGCTGGTCGTGTCGGTCTTCGCCCACAGGCCCACTTTTCCCTTCACGGGCGGCCTGAGGACGGGGTTGTTCGCTGGAATCAGATCCGGATTGGGGGGCGCGTTGTTGCGGCCGGGGCCAGGCGCGCTCCCGAGCGTGTACTCGAGCGCCAGGTCGCCGTCGAGCCATGTCTTGAGATCCGCGCCGTCGATCGTCAGCTTCAGCTCGTGCCACGCCGCGCGATCGAGCATGAACTTCTTCGCGCGATCGCTGAAGCGCATGTTGCGGCGCATGCCGTTGTGGAACTCCCAGAGCGCGACGTTGTTTTCGGTGTCGTTGTACCGGACCGCGAGCCAATCGCCGTTCGGTTTCACGTTGAACAGGATGCCTGACGCGCGATCGGCCTCTCCGGCGATCGTCTTGAACTTCACGGTGATGGCGCCGTTGGTGAAGTTGTCGACGCCTCTCAGCACCGCGACCGGGAAGTACGCGAACTGCTTCGCATTGTCCATCAGCTCTTCGTTCGATGTGCCGTACAGCTTGCGGGCGCTTTCGATCAGCAGCTTCGTCGGGTTGTCCTTGCTCGCCACCCACGGCCGGCCGTCGATCATGATGACTTTGTCGGCGCCGTCCTGCGCGACGAGCCAGGTGCCGACCATCGGCTCGAACGTCGCCGGCGGGCGCCCGACCTGCTCCTTGCTGAGATCGACTCTGATGTCCGCCGCGCGCAGTGGCGCCAGCAACCCGATCGCCGCCACGGCAACCGCGCCGCGGAGAAACGCCGCTTTCATATCTGCCTCCTGAGGAGAAACGCGCCCGCCACGACGAGCGCGGGCCAGATTCCATAAAACACGAGGGCCGCGCCCGTCGGCGGCACCGCCAGCGGATGACCACGAAACTCTGCCTCGTCTGTCTCCGCGGGCGGCGTGACGCCGGCAAGCGCATAGATCGTTTCCAGCACGCCACCCACCGTCGTCACGCGGTTCATCTCCCGGCGTCCTCCCAGCTCGTACCAGATCTCCCCATAGTGCTGGGTGTTCTGCTCGAAGAGCCCGATCGATGTCGCGGACACGTATTGCACCTGGAGCGCCGGCATCACGCGGCGGAGCTTCGCGATCGTCTTGCGCTCCAGGTCGGCGCGGCGCGAATCCTCCGGCGCCAGATGCGCTTCGATGCGCAGCGGGGCCCGGATCTGCGCGAGCGCTGCTTCGTCGGCCCTCGAAAACGAATTGGTGCGGTTCTCCGACGTGTCCCAGCTGGATGTCGCAAAGCTGCAGGCGATCGCGGCCGCCGCAGTGATGGCGGTCAGCGCGATGGTCTCGCGGACGCGTTGCCGGATCGCGACACCCGTTCGGATCCACACCGATGCGAGCGCGAGGCCGCTCACTACGAGCACCAGCGCAATGAGCACGACGTCGAGGCGGATGAGGCCATGCTGAAAGGCGGCCACCATCGCCGGCGGCGTGTAGCCGGCCGCGCGCTCCCAGAGGCCGCCCTGCACCGCGGCGATGAAGTTCACGATCCAGGTCCCGACCGTGACGCTCAACGTCAGGATCGCGGCCGTCGACGGATGCTCGGTGAGCGACGCGGTGGCGGCCGCGAGCGCGATCGTGAGCCCGGCGTTCAGCAGGTGGCCCAGCGCCACGGTCGCGACCTCCGGTGGATAAAGGCTGCCGCCATACGTCTTCCAGAGCAGGATCGCTACCGCAGGCGCCAGCAAGGCGACCAGCCAGCCGGCGAGCAGCACCTGCGTTTTGGCCGCGATCCGCGCGAACGCCGGCATCGGATGCTGCGTCTCGATCTTCAGCGCGCCGCTCTGTCGATCGCCGGCCACCAGCCGAATCGCCACGAACGGCAGGAGGAAGACCGCCGCCACCTCGCACGCGCTGAAGGTCGGCGCCCAGATGCCGATGAGCGGCGAGAACGCCTCCCCCACGCCGGCGGTCGTGCCATTCAGCCCGCTCGCTTCGGCATAGGTCCGCACGGCGCTGATGAAGGTGACGCCGACGAGCGGGCCCATCGCCAGAAGCAGAACCCACCACGCGCGCGACGCCAGCAGCTCGCGGCATTCCTTGCGCAGGAGCCAGCGAAAAGACTCAACGGCGGAGGGCGCGGCGGTCGCAGAGAGAAAGGCTTTCTCTGCGCTCTCCGCGTTCTCCGCGGTTCCTGTCTCAGGTGAGCGCAAGGAAGACCTCTTCGAGATCGTCGCCGGCCACGCTCCCGCGTGCGGCCGCCAGCGTCGCGAGCTCCCCGCTCGTGCCCTCGCCGCGCGCGCGGCCGCCGCTCAACAGCACGAACCGATCGCAGACGCGGGCCGCGTCCCCGATCTGGTGGATCGACAGGAACATCGTCCGTCCGAACGACGCATACGACCGCAGCGTCTGCGCGACGTCGCGACTCTGGCGCAGATCGAGGCCCTCGAACGGCTCGTCCGCCAGCAGCACCGGCTGCGGCATCAGCAGCCCCAGCCCGAGCAGCGCGCGCTTGCGCTGCCCCTTCGACAGGCTGCCCATCGTGACGTCGAGCAGCGGCTCGAGGCCCAGCCGTGTCACGACTTCGGTGTGCAGGTACGTCCGGCCGCGGAAAAATCCGAGCATGAACTCGATCGCCCAGCGGACCGTTTGCGCGGGCCACGGCACAATCGCATCCGGCAGGTAGAAGAGCGTGGCCGCGCGCTCCCGATCGCTCATCGGCCGGCCGTCGAGCATGAGCGAACCGGCGTCGAGCGGCAGCACGCCGCCCACGCACTCGAACAGCGTCGTCTTGCCCGAGCCGTTCGGGCCGATCAGCCCGAGCACCTCACCCCGGCGCACGGAGAACGAGACGTCGCTCAGAGCGGTCAGCCGGCCGTAGCGCTTGGTGAGGTTTCTGGCCTGAAACAAGCCTTTATTTCAGCGGAGCGGCGGCGTTACTACCAACCCTCGTAGCATTGCGCATTGGATTGCGGATTGCGGTTGCTGGATGCGGATTGGTGACGATGCTCGGAACCGGTCGCCGACGTGACGCATTGCCGCACTGCTGATTGGTTGGAGTCCGCAATCCGAGATCCGAGACCCGCAATACGTATCGTCCTTGCGCCTAAACCGCCGCCGCGTCGTCCGGGCGCTCCGTGAAGCTGATCGCCATACCGACGGCGACGACGACGACGGCGCCAATCAGGTTGTGCCAGAGGAACTCGATCCAGGGCAGCTCGATGGCGACCGTCAGCACGGCGATCATGCCGGCGATGAGGCCGTAGAACGCGCCGCGCGCAGTCGCGCGTCGCGTCAGGATCGCCAGGATGAACACGCCCAGCAGCGATCCGTAGACGAACGACCCGTACCGATTGACGACTTCGATCAGCGACCCCTGATTCGCGGCGCGCATGGCCACGACGCACGCGAACAGCCCCCAGAAGACCGTCGCGAGCTTGGAGACGAGCAGGTAGTGCGCCTCGGAGGCCACCTTCACGAAGTGACGCCGGTAGAAGTCGATGATCGTCGCGGTCGCGAGCGCGTTCAGCTCGCCGCCGCTCGCCGACATCGCCGCGGCGAAGATCGCGGCGATCATCAACCCGACCAGGCCGATCGGCATCCGCGTCGTGATGAACGTCGGGAACACGTAGTTGACGTCGTTGTAGGTCTCGTCGCCGGTCGCGTCTTTGACCGCCGCGACGGCCTTCGCGCGGATGTCCCGGACGCGCGCGTCGCTGGCCGCGAAGGCGGCGCGATCGTCGCGCGTCGCCGCCTCGCGGCGTGCGTCGATCTCGGCGTCGAACGCCTGCTGGAGGGCGGCGTATTCCGCGCCCCGCGGGCTCGAGGCGACCCGCGCATCGTACGCGCGGTTGAAGAGCATCGGCGGCGGCTGAAACAGATAGAAGACGAACACCAGCACGCCGCTGCCCAGAATCAGCAGCTGCAGCGGAATCTTGACGTACGCGCTCATCAGCAGCGACTGGCGCGCTTCGTCGATCGACTTCGCCGTGAGATAGCGCTGCACCTGGCTCTGATCGCAGCCGAAATACGACAGCATCAGAAAGAGCCCGCCGATCATGCCGGACCAGAAGGTGTAGCGTTCGTTCAGGTTGATCGAGAAGTCGACGGCGTTCAGCCGGCCCGTTGCGCCGGCCAGACCAAGCGCCCGCGTGAGGCCGACGTGCTGAAGGATCCCGTGGAGCAGGATCACCACGGCGGCCAGCATCCCGAAGACGACGATGAACATCTGCTTGACGTCGGTCCAGGCGACGGCCTGCACACCGCCGAGCGTCGTGTAGACGATCATCGGCACGCAGATCACGAGCACCGTGACCGGCAGCGTCCAGCCGAGAATCGCCGACATCACGACGGCCGGCGCGGCGAGCGTCACGCCGAGCGACGCGGCGCGGCCGACGAGAAACAGGCAGCTCGCGAGCGAGCGCACGCGCACGTCGAACCGCCGCTCGAGATATTCGTACGCGGTGTAGACACGGGCGCGCGTGAAAAACGGGACGACCGTCAGCGACAGGATCACCATCGCCAGCGGCAGACCGAAATAGAACTGCACGAAGCGCAGGCCGCTCAGATATCCGAGCCCGGTCGTGCCGACGATCGTCACGGCGCTCATCTGCGTCGCCATCACCGACAGCCCGACGGCCCACCACGGCAGCGACCGGTTCGCGAGGAAATAACCGTCGACCTTGTCGGTCCCCTTCGATCGGCGCAGGCCGTCGATGACGATCCACCCGATGTAAGCGATGACGACGAGCCAGTCGACGGGTTGCATGTTCCGGGATTAGGAATTCGGGATTCGGGATTCGGATTCGGGATTCGACGTCACGAGAACAAACGGCCGAACAGCCAGAGGGCGACGATGATCGCCGCTTCGAGCACCAGCACCTGGATGTAGGTTGACGTCATGCTCGTATCGCGTTCAGGGTTCAGCGTTCCGAGTTCAGCGTGCGGGTTCGGGGCTGCAGGTCCGGTGTGCTGGATCGGGGTTCGCGGTGCCGGCCCTGAACCCTGAACCCTGAACCCCGAACCGTTGTTCTGGGTCATAGCGCCGCGCTCCGGTCGGCGAGCAGGCGTTCGGCCTTCTCGAGTGCCTCGGTCGCGTTCGACCGCCACGACTCGTCGGCTTCGAGCAGTTGGCGCGACGCCCTCGCCGCGCGCGCCGTCTCCTCCGGCGCCGGGCCCCCCAGCGTGCGCCGGATCTCGACGAAATGCCGCGGGCTCAGAATCCGCGCGAGGTCGGCCTCCGAGTATGTCAGCGGCCTGCCGAGCAGCTCACGCGAGGCGTCGGCCAGCAGATCGACCATCGACCGCTGCGGATCGCGCTGGCGTCCGCCGATCAGGCGTCCGGCAATGGCGTGCGCGGTCTTGAATGGGATCCCCTCGTCGCGCACCAGCGTATCGGCGAGCTCGGTCAGCGTCGTCCAGCCGTCGCCGGCCCGCGCTTCGAGCCACCCGGCGTCGAACTCCGCCGTCGACATGGCCCCCGCCACGAGCTTGACGGCGCGGGTGGCGTCGCGGAACATCGCGAACACGAGCGGCTGCAAGTCGTCTTCGGTGTCGACGATGTCGCCGAAGGGAGTGTTGTGGACGCTGAGGACGATGGCCTGCGCCTGACCGAGCGCCTTGCTGCCGAGCGCGCGCGCGTGCTCGAGCGCGACCGGATTGCGCTTCTGCGGCATGATGCTGCTGCACTGCACGTACCCGTCACCGAGGCGCATGTAGCTGACCTCGGCCGTGCACCAGAGCAGCATGTCCTGCACGAAGCGCCCTGCGCCGGTCAGCAGCACCGACGCCGCCGACGCGCTCTCGAGCAGATAGTCCACGGTCGCGATGCTGCCGTAGGTGTTGCCCGTCGGCCCGCAGAATCCGAGCAGCTCGGAAGTCAGCTGACGGTCGATGGGAAATCCGGTCCCGGTAATCGCGCACGCGCCGAGCGGATTCCGGTTCGTCCGATCGTACGCCGCTTTCAGGCGCGCGCCATCGCGTTCCAGCTGTTCGACGAAGGCGAGCAGGTAATGGGCGACGGTGGTGGGCTGCGCGCGCTGCGTATGGGTGTGCACGGCGAGAATCGTGTTGCGATGGCGATCGACGAGCTCCAGGAGCGAGCGGCGCAGCTCGAAGGTCGCCGCCAGCAGGCCCAGCACGAGCTCGCGCTGGCGCATCCGGTACATCGTCATGTCGATGTCGTTGCGCGACCGGGCCGTGTGCAGCCGTCCCGCCACCTCCTCGCCGCACGCGTGGACGACGAGCTGCTCGACGTAGAAGAAGAGATCCTCGTAGGTGCCGTCGTACTTCACGGCGCGGATGTCGTCCTGCGACACCGAATCGAGCGCTTCGCGCAGCGTGTGCGCGTCTCTGGCTGACACGATTCCCTGCGCGGCGAGCATCACGAGATGCGCGTAGTTGATCGCCATCATCGGCGAGAGCAGCAGCGCTTTCGCGTCCTCGAAGTTCTCGTTGAGGACGTAGGTCACGTACTCGGGCGCGAATTTCATCGACAAGGAAAGTATATCGGGTTCGGGGTTCTGCGTTGATCATCAGCGTCCACCGTGCAGTCGCTGCCTCGGGCGGCGCTGAAAAGGGTCGCGCTACACACTCTGACAGACTCTCCAACGGCTCCCAGACCCGTTCGCTCATGGCCGCATCGTTGAAGATCGCTCGGCGGCTTCGCCGGGTGAGCCGATCCAGCCTCCATTTTCACATTAGAGAACAGGAGGGGATCAACCGTGGCAGAACCACTCTCGCGCGGAATCAAGGCTCTCGTGCTGGTGTCGGCACTGAGCCCGTGCGTTACAGAGACGGCGTTTGCTCAGAATCAATCGAGGGTCGAGATGTCGGTGTCGTATCAAAAGGTGCCTGACGCGAGCCTGACGGAATTGGGAATGCGGCCCGCCGGTCAGGGATGGAATCTCGACGCGGCGATCCGACTCACCCCGATGATCAGTCTCGTTGGGGGAATCGATGGGTCGTACAGCGAGGACAACCAGCCTACGACCGCTTTCGGCGGGGGCCGCCTTTATCGTTCATGGAGGGACATCGGCTACCTTGGCGGCGTGCGATGGTACGCTCCATTGCCGTCACGAATTGCCCTGTTCGCACAGGCGGCAGGTGGGGTTCTTGACTCACGCCGGACGGTCGAGTATCAGACTGCGCGTCCTTTCAGGCTGTCCGACTATACCGGCGCGTCACCGGTACCGATCGTGAGTCTGGGCGGCGGCGTGAACGTCATGATTACGAGGCGCTTTGGCGCCCGCGTCGGTGGTGATGTGCGAGTCGATGTTGTTGGAAAGGCATTTGAAGCGGACGATACGACCATGGCGCGCGTTTATGCGGGCGTGGTAGTCAGGATTCCGTGAGCCCCCAGCTTTCTCGAGACTCTGGAGTGATGCGCGCGAAGTCGATTCGGGCTCCCGAGGATCAGCACCATCGAGGCCGCACCAGAAGTCATAGCAAATCGAACATCGCAGAATTCGTACGCACGCACAGGCATGGCCGTGATCGACAGTGTTCAGTTCCGAAAAGCGACGAGCGCGGACGTCGCGGCAATGGCGCGATGCCGACTGACTGATCCAGCGGCCGGTATGGCGGATCCTCGCATGGCCGCCTACTTCGAGGGCCAGCACCATCCGCAGCAAGCGCTGCTCCCGCGCGTCGGGTACGTGGCGTTGGCTGGCGCTGCGGTCGACGGCTAACACATCGGTACGACTGCGAGGGCTAGCTGCAGTATCTCTTTGTCGCGCCAGGCTATCGGAGGCGAAGAATTGCCGCCGCGATGATTCGACTGCTCGCAGGTTGGTTTCGAGAGCAACATGTCGCGAAGGTGTGCGTCAATGTGGATGCCGACAGCCCGGCGGCCCAGCCTTTCTACGCCAGTCAGGGCGCATCTGCGCTCAACGAGCACTGGTATGTGTGGGATGACATCGGGTCGTTCTCACGGCTGATGTGTCGCGTCAGTCCTGAAGCGGCGTGGCGTGCCGCCTCATCGCTGCGAACACCATCCTCGCCGCCGTGATACCGTGACGAGCTGACTCGGGGAATGATTGGCGCCGCTCGCGGCTGAGCGGCGCACCGTCGGGTGCGCGACGAATCGATGGAGCATGAAAGCGACATCCCACTCAAGACTGTGTACATCGCAGCTGCATTCTGTGCGGCTGTCGCGACCCTTTACACGCTGGCTGAGATTGAGCCCTCTCCGGTCGTCGTTCTCTTTGTCGCATTCGCGCCGCTGTTGACGGTCATCATGTGGCTGCAGCGTGATGCGAGGCGTGCTCGTTTTTCATTGGTTCACGACTGGGGCATGTTCATGTGGTTCGCCTGGCCAGTACTGCTCCCCTGGTACGCCTTCAAAACACGCGGCAGACGCGGTTGGCTCCTGGTATTCAACCTCGTCGCGTTGGTGTGTGCTCCCTGGCTGGCATCGTACGCGGCAGCAATGCTCCGCCACGGTGTGCAAAAAGGTGCCACCTTCGCCAGTGCAGTTGTCGACTCCGAGTTCGTCTTCGAGTCCGCCCCGTTCACGAATGCGCATGCATCGACCATCGTCGAGACGCGAGAAGGGCTTGTGACGGCGTGGTTTGCCGGCACGCGTGAAGGGGCAGCCGACGTCGGCATCTGGCTGTCGCGACACCTGACGGGCAAGTGGACACGTCCGATCGAGGTCGCTACGGGCAGGCAGCCGGATGGCGGGCGGTACCCGTGCTGGAATCCGGTCTTGTTCGAGGCGCCCGACAAGGTCCTGATGCTGTTCTACAAGGTTGGCCCAAGCCCCGAAAGCTGGTGGGGGATGGTCCGAACTTCTCGCGACAGCGGGCGGACCTGGACCGACGCACGACGTTTGCCGGATGGCATCCTTGGCCCCATCAAGAACAAGCTCGTGCAGCTCTCAGATGGAACACTCGTTGCTTCCAGCAGTACCGAGTCGTCTGAGCGTCCGAGCACGTGGCGCGTACACTTCGAGCGCACGACTGATGCCGGCCTGACATGGACAGCTGCGTTCCCATCGGCTTCCGCCGATGGAAGCCCGATCGACGCGATCCAGCCCAGCATCCTTGTTCATCCAGGCGGCAGGCTCCAGGCCCTCGGACGCACGCGGTCCCAGCGCGTTTTCGAGACGTGGTCGGATGATGGCGGACGAACGTGGACCCCGATTTCGCTCATCTCGCTGCCGAATCCCAACTCGGGCATCGACGCCGTCACGCTCCGCAATGGCCGCCACCTCATCGTGTACAACCACACCACACAGGGCCGATCGCCGTTGAACGTCTCGGTCTCCGGTGACGGCAGGACGTGGGACGCTGCACTGGTCCTCGAAAATGAATCAGGTGAATACTCGTACCCGGCCGTCATCCAGAGCTCGGACGGCCACGTGCACATTACGTATACATGGAAACGTCAGCGCATCAAACATGTCGTGATCGATCCGACGCGCTTGAAGTCGGTCCCGATGCCTGATGGGAATTGGCCCCGAGAACTTCGGTGACCGTGCCGTCTGACGAGCCGCTGCAGCTGAACCCTGCACATTGAACGCCGGACCCGATCCGGTTCCTGCTGCGACTCCCGACCCCTTCAGGCCATGCGCTTCGAGTACTGCCGCACCGCGAGGCCAAGCATGACGGCGGCATACACGGTCAGGATGATCAGCGGACGCGCGATGTCCGCCAGGCCCGCGCCTTTGATCAGGACCGCGCGCGAGATGGTCACGAAGTGGCGAACCGGGTTCAGCTGCGAGGCCACCTGTACCCATGGCGCCATGCTGTCGACCGGCGTGAAGAGGCCGCTCATCAGCAGATACACGTTCATGATGAAGAAGGTGACGAACATGGCCTGCTGCTGCGTCTCGACCAGCGTGGAGATCCACAGGCCGATCGCGAGCGCCACGACGAGATAGATCATCGCCGATCCGAAGAGCAGCAGCAGGCTGCCGCGCATCGGCACGCCGAAGACGAGCCGCGCCACCACGAGTCCGATCGCGAGGTTCACCAGGCCCAGCACCCAGAACGGCAGCAGCTTCGCCGCGATGAACTGACCGCGCGTGATCGGCGTCACATTGAGCTGTTCGAGCGTGCCGAGCTCTTTCTCGCGCGCGATGTTCTGGGCCGTCAGCAGCGTGCCAATCAGCGTCACCAGCGCGACGAGGATGCCCGGCACCATGTAGTGCTTGTAGTTGAGCGTCGGGTTGTACCAGCTGCGGACGCGTACCTCGATGCGCGCTGCGCCGCGAACCGGGATCGCTTCGCCGCCGGCGCTCTTCGTCGCGCCCGGGCCGGGATGCATCGTCGCGCCGAGCTCCGACGCGTACGCGGCGACGATGTTGGCGGCGTACGACTGCACGATCCCTGCGGCCGATCCTTTCTCCGCGTTCACCGACAGCTGGATCGGCGCACGGCCCGTCCGTACCAGCGAGGCCTCGAACTCATGCGGGATCGTCAGCACCATCGTCACGTCGCCACGCAGCAGCGCCTCGTTCGCCAGCTCCGCCGACGCCGACTGGTCCACCACGCGGAAGTGGCCCGATGCGGCGAAGCGCGTCACCAGCCCGCGCGATGCGCTGGTGCGGTCCAGGTCGACCACGTAGGTCGGCGTATTGCGGATCTGGAACGTGGCCGCGTTCGACAGAATCAGCAGCTGGACGATCGGCACCACGAGAACCTGCGCGAGCGTCGCCCGATCGCGGACGACGTGCAGCATCTCGGCGTGGGCCAGAAACAGAATGCGGCGCACTAGGAGCCCGTCCTGAGTAATGCCTCACGGGCTCGTAGTAGCCGCGCTTCGCACGGAGCGACGTGCGAATTCCGGGCGTTCTTCGCCGGCGGCGCCGGCCTGGTAGGAGCGTGTTCACGTTTCTCGGACACGCTCCTACTCCAGCCGCTCGTGGAAGGAGCGTGTGCTCACGACGAGCAGGAAGAGCGCCATCCCCAGCAGGATGAGCGTCGCGAGCCACAGATACGCGAGCCCGACGCCTTTCAGCATGATGCCGCGCGCGACGAGGACGAACCATCTCGCGGGCACCGCGAACGAGATCGCCTGCAGCGGCCAGGGCATGCTCTCGATCGGAAAGATGAACCCCGACAGCAGCATCGTCGGCAGCATCGTGCCGATGAGCGCGCCCATCATCGCGACGCGCTGCGACGAGGTTCGCGCCGAGATGAGAATCCCGAGTGACAGCGACACGAGGATGAAGAGCAGGCCCTCGAAGAGCAGGAGCGCGACGCTGCCGCGCAGCGGGACCTGGAACACCAGGCGCGCCTCGAGGATGACGCCGATGACGCTGACGAACCCGACCGCGAGATACGGCAGGACCTTGCCGACGATGATCTGCCAGGGGCGGAGCGGTGAGACGAGCAGCGCCTCCATCGTGCCGGTTTCCTTCTCCCGCGTCAGCGAGATCGCCGTCATCAGCGACGAGACGATCGTGAGGACGAACGCCATCAGCCCCGGTACGAAGAGGTTCGAGCTCTCACGCGTCGGGTTGAACCGCATGCGAACGTTCGGCACGATCTGGGCGCCCCCCCGCGGCGCACCGCCGCGCTCGCGCTCGTACGCCTCGATGACGGCCGCCGCATAGGCCCTGACGATGCTGCCGGTGTTGGGCTCGCTCCCGTCGGCGACGATCAACAGACGCGCCGGCAGGCCGCGCGCGAGCTTCTCGGCGAGCCCGCCGTCGAACACGACGGCGCCCTGCGCGATACCGCGGGCAAACAGCGATTCCAGCGCGTCCGGCCGCGGCACGACCGCCACGATGCTGAACACGCCGGCGGCGGTAAACCGTCCGCGGAGCGCGAGCGTGATGGCGTCCGGCTCCGGATCGACGATCGCAAGCCGGACGTGATCGACGTCGGTGCGGATCGCATACCCGAACAGGATCACCTGCAGCACCGGCAACGCGATGATGACGACGAGCGTTCGCCGGTCGCGGAGGATGTGGTACACCTCCTTGCGCAGGAGACCTGCCAGCGCCTTCACCCTTGGCGCTCCGACGGGCTCGCAGGGGGATGGACGTCGGGCCGCGCCAGCCGAACGAAGACCTCGTCGATCGAGTCGGCCGAAAACTTCTGCTTCAGCTCCCGCGGCGTGCCCAATGCCCCGATGCGCCCGGCGACCATGATCGAAATGCGATCGCAGTATTCGGCTTCGTCGAGATAGTGCGTCGTCACGAGGACGGTCGTGCCGCGCGCCGCGGCGTCGTAGATCAGCTCCCAGAACTGACGGCGCGTGATCGGATCGACGCCGCTCGTCGGCTCGTCGAGGAACACGACGCTGGGCTGATGGAGCAGCGCCACCGAGAAGGCCAGCTTCTGCCGCCACCCGAGCGGGATCGCCCGGACGAACTGATCGGCGGCGTGCTCGAGGCCGAGCCGTCCGAGCATGAGCGCGGTCCGGTCTCGAATCTCCTGGCCGCTGAGATCGTAGATGCCGCCGTACAACCGGATGTTCTCGCGAACGGTGAGGTCGTCGTAGAGCGAGAACCGCTGGCTCATGTAGCCGATGTCGCGCTTGATGCGTTCGGCTTCGCGGTAGACGTCGTGTCCGGCGACCTTCGCCTGGCCGCTCGTCGGCGCGAGCAGCCCGGTGAGCATCCGAATCGCGGTGGTCTTGCCGGCGCCGTTCGCGCCGAGAAACCCGAACACCTCGCCGACGCGCACGTTGAACGTGATGCGATCGACCGCCGTGAAATTGCCGAACCGGCGCGTCAAATCTCGGGCCTCGATCGCGAAGGGCTCGGTCATGCGGCCCGTTCGCCCGATGGCGCACCCATGCGCGCGACGAATGTGTCCTCGACCGTCGGCACGGCGGGGGCAACGCTCGCATCGCTGAAGCCACGCGACAACAGGAAAGCGAGCAGCTCGGCGGCGATCTGATCGGGCGGTGCCTCGGCGCGGGCGTCGACGAAATGAATCGTTTCGCCGAACGGATACACGGCGCTGGTGTGAGGCCATTCGCGCATCGCCAGCAGGGCGCGGTACCGGTCGGCTGTGCGGACGGCCAGCAACGGTCGGCCGAAAGAGGCCGCGATCGCGTGCGGCGTGTCGATCGCCAGGAAGCGCCCGCTCTGGATCAGCGCGATCCGATCGCAGCGGTTGGCTTCGTCCATATACGGCGTCGACACGAGAACCGTCATGCCGGACGCCTTGAGCTGCCCGAGCAGATCCCAGAACTCGCGCCGCGAGACGGCGTCCACGCCGGTCGTCGGCTCGTCGAGCAGCAGCAGCTCCGGGCGATGAACGAGGGCGCAGCACAGCGCGAGCTTCTGCTTCATGCCCCCGGAGAGCTCCGCCGCGCGTCGATCCCTGAAGGGCTCGAGCTGTCTGTAGATCGGCGCAATCTGGCGATACTCGCGCGCGATCGTGGTGCCGAACACCGAGGCGAAAAAGCGGAGGTTCTCGTCGACGCTCAAGTCCGGGTACAGCGAGAAGCGGCCCGGCATATAGCCAATCCGGGGGCGCAAGGTCCACAGATCCGCAACCACGTTTCGGCCAAGCACGAAGGCCTGGCCGCGATCGGGAACCATGAGCGTGGCGAGAATGCGCAGCAGCGTCGTCTTGCCGGCGCCGTCGGGCCCGATCAACCCGAACAGCTCGGCGGGAGCGACCGCGAGCGACACGGCGTCGAGCGCGATGCGGTCGCCGAACCGCTTCGTCACGCCGTCGACCTCGATCACGCCGCGGCTCCCGGGCGTCATCGCGAGGCCTGGGCCCCGGCGAACTGGACATCGACCGGCATGCCGACCTTCAGAACGCCGCCCTCGTTCGGGACGCGGATCTTGATCGCATAGACCAGATCGGCGCGCTCCTCGCGCGTCTGAATCGGCGTCGGCGTGAACTCCGCTTGCGATGCGATCCACGTGACGGTGCCCGCAAGGCTCTGGCGCTGTCCGCGGCCGATATCGAGCGACACACGCGCGTCCTGACCGAGGTGGACGCTCGCCAGTTGCGGCTCGGTGATGTAGGCGCGGACCTCGACGGCGTCGAGATTGGCCAGCCTGAACAGCGGCTGCCCCGTCTGCACGAACTCCCCGGCCCGTGCGTACGTCGCCAGGACGGTTCCCGCGAGCGGGGTCGTGATCCGGGTTTTGCTGATGCGCTCGCCCACCTGGCTGACCTGCGCATCGGCCGACGCGACCTGCTCGCTCACGCTCCGCTGCTGCGCGCGGGCCGCCTGGATCAGATCGCCCTGCGCCGCGATCTGGCGCTCCTGCGCTCTGATCTGATTGGTCTGTGCGTTGATTTGCTCGCCGAGGACGCGGTACTCGCGCTCCGCCTGATCGAGCTGCTGCGCGGTCGCGGCCTGTTCGGCAAACAGGCGCGTGGCGCGATCGTACCCACGCTTCGCGATCTCCTGCTGCGCCACCAGCGCCTCGCGCTGTGCCTGCGCGGCGTCGCGCTGAGCCACGGCGGCGCCGCGCTGAGCCTCGAGGCCTGCGATCTGCTGTCGCACCTCGTTCACGCGCGCCGCGGTGGCTGCCCGCTGCGCGCCGACGTGCTCGCGCTCCAGGTTCAATTGCGTCGCATCGATGGTGCCGACGCCGGCGCCGGCGGACAGTTTCTCGCCGCCGCTGAGCGTGAAGGTGAGGAGCCGCCCGGTCGCCTCGGCGCCGACGACGACTTCGGTGGCTTCGACGTTGCCGTACGCATCAGGCGCCACACCGCGCGCACAACCGCTGGCCACGATCGCGGCAAGGACCAGACCGGCGGCGGTCAGTTCGAGTCGTCGCATCACGGCACCTCCAATCCGAGCGTCGTCAGCAGCCGCGTCCGGGCGAACGCGAGCTCGACGCGATGTCGGGCGCGCGCAAACTGCGCGCCGAGCCATTCCGTGTTTCGATCCAGGTACTCGGACGCGGTCACGACACCCTCGCGAAAGCGCGCCTGCGCGCCGCGGTCGATGCCTTGACGCAGCGCGATGATGCGCTCGTCGATCGCCAGCGTGCTCTCGAGTCGATCGATGGATGCGAGGTTGGTCTCGATCGCGCGGCGGAGCCCGTCGGTGAAAGCGGTCTCTTCCGCCGACACGATCTGCTGCTGAAGCCCGAGCGCGTCGCGCTCCCGACGCGACGTTCCCCACGTCCATGCGTTCCATTGCAGCTGCAGCCCCGCAAGCCCGTAGGTTTCGAAGCGGTCGGCGATGAAGTTCAGGCCCGGTTTGCCGTACCCGACGCGTCCGAAGGCCGATGCGCGCGGGCGATCCGCCGCGGCGGCGAGATCCTGCTGGCGCACCGCTTTGTCGCGGGCGCGCGCGAACTGCTCGTACTCCGGCCGCGCGCGCACGCCTTCGAGGGCGGTGCGCGCCCGAGCGACGGCGTCGCCGGAGTCCGGGAGCGCCAGGACCGCGTCGGCGTTGATGGCATGGCCCGTCAATGCGGAAAGCCGGGCGAGCGCGGCGCGGCGGTTGGCGCGCAGCTCTTCCTCCTGCTGGCGATGCTGCAGGAGCGTGGCCTCGACGGCAGCCGCTTCGCCCGCCAGCGCGGTGCCTTCGCGAACGCGGGCACTCGTCTCACGCAGCCGCGTCTCCAGGTCGGCGATCGTGGCGGCGAGCGCGCCTGCCTCTTCCTGGAGCAGCGCGGCCGTGAAGAACGCGTCGTTCACCTCATGGCGCAGGCCGAAGAGCGTGGCGCGAATCCTTGCCTCGGACTCGGCGAGATCGGCGCGCGCCACCGCGATGCGGGGCTTGAGCGACGGATCGAAGAGCCGTTGATCGACGCGAAGCGATGCGTCGTACGTGGCATTCGGAGCCGAAAACAGCGGCTGACCGGTCGGCCCCGTGAACGGCGAGGTCGGCACGTCGGATTGATACTGCGCCTGGCCCAGCGCGCTCAGCGCCGGCAGGCGCTCGACTTCGATGTTGCGGATGCGCAGCGCGGTCTGCGCGTGCTGCAGGTCCAGCTCGCGCGCGCGCGGATCGGCGGTCTGGGCCTCCCGCTGCAGCGCCGCCAGCTGGAGCGGCGCCTGCGCCGACGCCGGCACCGCGACGAGACACGCCAGAAGCAGAATGTGACAGGCCGGTTTCATCGCCGGAGCGCTCCCAGAAAGAACGTGGTGAGGTCCTGCCGGCGCCGTGCGATGAACTGCTCGAAGCCCGGCTGATCCATCCCGAGCATCGCCGCGATCATCGGGCGTGCGGCGAACGGGAAAATGCACAACGACATGAGATTCACGATGAACTGCTCGGGCGCGATCGGCCGCATCGTGCCGCTCTGTACCCGCGCGTCGATCTGCTTCTGCAGCATCGCGACGATGCGCGGCCCGACGACTTCCGGCGCCAGCCCGGTCACCGCGGTCACGAACTGACGCGCGCGCGCCGGGTGATGCGTGATCTCGCTGATGATGTAGCCGGGCACGTACGGTGCGCGGGCGAGGTGATCGAGCTCCAGTTCGACGATCCGCGTCACCTTCTGCTCGAGGTCGGCGTCCGACGCCAGCACCTGAATGACGACCGGCATGAGCTCCGACGCCGCCCGCTCGAAGGCGGCCTTCGACAGCCGGTCCTTGCTCCGGAAGTAGTAATGGAGCAGCGCCTGGTTGACGCGCGCCTCCGCGGCGATTTCCTGCATGCGCGCCCCGGCCGTGCCGCGCCGGACGAAGACGGTGTGGGCGGCGTCCAGAATGCGCGCTTCGGTGTCGCGGTCGCGCTGCGCCGCCGCGGGGCGCGCGCTTTTCCTCTTGACCTGCTTCTTTAACTGTCTCATTTAATCGTCTAATTAAACGGGAGTATAGCACGGCTATAATCGGGGGCATGAAGCAGCTGGCGCTCCTCGCGATGCTCGCGGCCGCCGCCCTCGGCGCGCAGTCCGGACCGCACGACAGGCTCGCGCGCGAGATCTACTCGGAGCTCGTCGAGATCAACACCACCGACACGCCGGCCGGCAACGTCACGAGAGCCGCCGACGCCGTCGCCGCCCGGCTGAAGGCGGCCGGCTTCCCCGCGGGCGATGTTCAGGTGCTCGGACCCGACCCGCGCAAAGGCAACCTCGTCGCGCGGTACCACGGTACCGGCGCCCGGAGGCCGCTCCTCCTCCTCGCCCACCTCGACGTCGTCGACGCGAAGCGCGAGGACTGGTCATTCGACCCTTTCACCTTCCTCGAAAAGGACGGGTTCTTCTACGGGCGCGGCACGAGCGACGACAAGGCGATGGCCGCTCAGTTCGTCGCGAACCTCATTCGGCTGAAACAGGAAGGGTTCACGCCGGACCGCGATCTGATTCTGGCGCTGACGGCCGACGAGGAAGGCGGCAGCTTCAACGGCGTGGAGTGGCTCGTCAGGAACCACAGGAACCTGATTGACGCCGAGTTCGCGATCAACGAAGGCGGCGGCGGCAACATGCGCCGCGGCAAGTACCTGACGAACGAGGTGCAGGCGAGCGAAAAGGTCTATCAGGATTTCCGGCTCGAGGTGACCAACCCGGGCGGTCACAGCTCGCTGCCAGTGAAGGACAACGCGATCTCGCACCTGTCGGCCGGCCTTGCGCGCCTGGCCACCTTCGACTTCCCGGTGCAGTTGAACGAAGTGACGCGCGCGTATTTCGAACGGTCGGCGGCGGTCGAGAGCGATCCCAAAGTGGCGGCGGACATGCGCGCCGTCGCCAGGTCCACACCGGATCTCGCCGCGGCGGCGAGGCTGTCAGGGTCGCTGCCCTACTGGAATTCGATGATGCGCACGACGTGCGTGGCGACACGGCTGCAGGGCGGCCACGCGAACAACGCGCTGCCGCAGATGGCGGGTGCGAATGTGAACTGCCGAATTCTCCCCGGCGTGTCGCCGGCGTCCGTGAAGGACAAGCTGGTCGAGGTCCTCGCGGATCCGAAAATCAGTGTCTCGTACGTCGGCGAGGCGACCCCGAGCAAGCCGTCGCCGCTGCGGCCCGATGTGATGGCCGTCGTCGAGTCGCTGACGAAGGAGATGTTTCCCGGCACGATCGTTGTCCCCGTGATGAGCACCGGCGCGACCGACGGTCTTCACCTGCGAAACGGGGAGATTCAGACCTACGGCGTCGACGGCACGTTCGGCGATATCGACGACGTGCGCGCCCACGGCAGGGACGAGCGCGTGGGCGTGAAGCAGTTTTTCGAAGGGCTGGAGTTTCAATACCGGCTGATCAAGGCGCTCGCGAAGTAGCTGCGACTTCCAGCCTTCGAGCGCGCGCAATGCATCGCGAGTAGCATTGGCCGGGTGAGCGTGCCGATTCGGCGGTTCGTGGTGCTGGCGGCGCTCGCGCTGTTCATGTGGGCCGCGGTGCTCTACGCGACCGGCGGCGTCAGATTCACGATCCTCGATTTCCGCATGACGTCGCGCGATCCGGTGCGTCCCTTCGCGCTGGCGTTTGTGTTGCTCGCCGTGGGCTCCGTCGTGTTTGGCCGTCGCCGCGTTGACGATGAGTGCGAGCACGTGGCCGCGCGATGCGGGGTTGCCGTCACGCCGATCGCCATCGCGGCCTCGTTCGCTGTCACGATTGCCGGCCTGCACTGGGGCACGTTCGCCGCAAGCGGCGTCGACGCGTACGGCTACGTCAGCCAGGCGGCGTTGTGGGAGCGCGGCGCGGTCCGCGTCGAACAACCATTCGTCGCGAAGGTGCCATGGCCCGATGCCGACTGGGCGTTCGCGCCGATGGGATACCGTCCCGCGGTGAGCGGCCACGCGATGGTGCCCTCATACCCGCCCGGGCTCCCGCTCCTGATGGCGTTCGCCGAACGCATCGCCGGAGACTGCGGTCCCTACTATGTCGTACCGGTGCTGGGCGGCCTCTGCGTGTGGTTCTGCTATCTCCTCGGACGACGGGCGGCATCGCCGATCGTCGGAGCGTGTGCCGCCGCGCTGCTGGCGTGCAGTCCCCCGTTTCTATTTCAGCTGATGGCCCCGATGAGCGACGTTCCGGCGGCCGCGTTCTGGACGGCCGCGCTCTATTTCGCGCTGCGCGAGGACGACGCCGCCGCGGCCGCGGCCGGCGTCTGCGCGGCATCGGCCGTGGTCATTCGCCCCAACCTTGCGCCGCTGGCTGCGGTCATCCTGGCGTCTCTCGCGTGGTCACATCGAGACGAGGCGACCGGCCGGGCGTGGAAGCGCGCCGCGTGGTTCGCTGCACCTGTCCTACCGGCCCTCATCGCGATCGCGACGATCAATTGGCGGCTTTACGGCTCGCCGACGAGCTCGGGCTACGGCGATCTCAGTACGGCCTACGAAGTCGGTCACATTGCCGCCAACGCGCGGCGGTACACGATCTGGCTGATCGAGACTCACACCTGGCTCATTGGCCTGTCCGCGATCGGTCTTCTCGCGCCGGTGATGACTCGGTCGAAGATTCTCGAGTCGCGCGCGTCGCTGCTGTTCCTCGGCTTCGCTCTGGTCACCGCGGCCTCGTACCTCACGTACGCGGTGTTCGAGGAGTGGCTGTACCTGCGGTTTTTCCTGCCGGTTCTTCCCGTCCTGCTGGTGGCGATGGCCGCATCGATGCTCCGGGCCCTGGGGTATCTGACGCCGACCGTTCGCGCGCTGGCCTTTGTGGCGCTCGCCACGTTTCTGGTGACCCACGAGTTGCTCTTCGCGATCGACGCCGGCCTGACGAAGCTGGGCCCAGCCGAACGGCGCTACGTCGCTGTCGCGCGCTTCATCGAGGCGGTGACACCTCCGAACGCCGTCTTCCTGAGCCTTCAGCACGGCGGCAGCGTCCGCCACTACGCGGGTCGTCTGACGGTGCGCTTCGATCGCGTCTCACCTGATCTGGATCGTGCGCTCGATTCGCTCGAGGGCGCCGGATGGCGACCGTTCATCCTGCTGGAAGATTGGGAAGAGCCGCAGTTCAAGGGCCAGTTCGGTGGCTCGAGCGCGGCGGGCCGGCTGGCGTGGCGACCGTACGCGCGCCTGGACGCGCCGGGTGGCGTCAACATCTACGATCCGAAACAGCTGAACGACGCCGCTTCGCACGAGCTCGCGGTGATTCCACCGCCTGATCGCTGCGACTGCCGGCATTACTAGCGCCTACTTCGTCACCGGGTTCTTGTCGTTCACCCACTCGTTCCATCCGCCGCGCAGGGCGCGCACGTTCTTGACGCCGCGTTCCTTCAGCATGAGCGCCGCACGGGCGCTCGTGAATTCGTCCTGTCACGCACAGTAGGTGACGACGGCTTTCTTCGTCGCCAGCAGCATGGGGACCGTCGTCTTCTCGAACTCCATCGGCCAGGTCAGTGCGCCTTCGAGCGGCAGCAGCACGGCGCCGGGAATGTGGCCCAGCGGAAACGCGTCGGCGTTCCGCGTGTCGACGATGACGACGTTTTTCGCGGCGATGAGCTTCTTGAAGTCCTGCTGCGAGATGCGCGGCGCGTCGATCGCATCGGCGCTTTGCGCCACTGGGCCGGCGGGCCGCAGCGCTGGCGCCACGAGCAGGAAGAGACAGGCGATCGCGGTCCGTATTCGCATCCAACTAATTTACAGGAGGTCTATCGTCGAGTGGCGCCTCTTTCTGCACCGCGCGACGTTGGCCGTTGTTCGCGATTCGGTATTGCGCATCACAAATTGCGGGTAGCCATGATCTCGCGGGCGGGGCTGCGGTCACCGGTGCAACTGATACGGCGCGGCCCGTCCAGGAATCGGACCTGATAGCCGAGCTGCCGGTACAGCCTCTCGATGCGGGTCGTCGCCTGATTCACGAGCACGACCGGACCGCAGTGCCTGGCGAGTGATGCCGCCGTCCGCTGCTGATCGTCAAACGTGAATCCAGCCTTCGCGTATTGCGTAAACTCGACATCGTAAGGCGGGTCGGCGTACACGAAGTCGCTGCGGTCCAGCGGCACCGCTTCGACGTCAGCAGTGGTGAACGTCCAATCAGTGAAGATTTCGCGGTACGGCGTGAAGTCGCGCGTATAGCCGATCCGGAGGTACCGGCCGAACGGGACATTGAATCCGCCGGTTCGGTTGAAGCGGCACAAGCCGTTGAACCCTGTTCGATTGAGATAGTAGAAGAGCGCAGCCGCCTCCCGGCTGTTGCCCTGACCTGCCGCCAGCAGCGCGTTGAAGCGGTCCCGATGTCGGTAAAACATCGTCTCGTCATTCTCCATCGGGAGATCGATCTGCAGTCCCTTCTGCAGCCAGCGGTAGAAGTTGATCAGGTGTGGGTTCGCGTCGTTCAGGAGCGCGCGGACAGGCTGCAACCCGAGCGTCACAGCAAGACCGCCGCAGAACGGTTCGATGAGCCGCCGATTCTCGTGAGATCCCCACAGCCGCCGAAGGGCTGGAACCTGCCACCGTTTACCGCCGGCCCACTTGAGCGGAGGGCGTAGAGTTGGTGGCGTGGACTCAGCGACTGCCATCTGAGCGCCAGTCTACCCCGGCTGCGTGACAGGGATGGTCATTCCGGCGTCGAGATGATGTGCGGCGGCGCTGTCGTCTCGTCATCTACTTCGGCGTGACGAGCCGGGCCGCCGTTTCGAATCGCCGAAAGTTCGCGTACGTCGCCTCGCATTCGATCACGTCGTACAGACGCTGCGTGTAGTCGTAGCTTTCCATCATTCGCGACGGCACCCAGATGCCCAGCCGCGCGTCGGGACGGTACCACGTGCGGATCCGAATGTCGCTGTCGGCGTTTCCGATGACGAGCTCGGTCTCGAGCACGCGTCCGGTCTGCGCCTCAATCCAGA
>Ga0137394_10000836_pt1 | contig 21570 bp, 14 predicted proteins | sample czobulk116metaG_FD_108278 | JGI IMG/M metagenome (GOLD analysis project Ga0137394, IMG submission 108278) | Vadose zone soil microbial communities from Angelo Coast Range Reserve, California, USA - czobulk1.16 metaG | ecosystem: Environmental > Terrestrial > Soil > Vadose zone | place: USA...
ACGGAAATGATCAGCCCGTCGTATTCCTCGCCGAGATGCTCCTCCATGAATTGGGCGGTTTTCCAATCCATCAGTTCGCGCTCGGCGCCATTGGCGCGGCGCTCTGCTTCGGACGTTTCTGAAGCGATTTCTTCGAGGTTCCCGCGCGAATAGAGCGTGGATTCCGATCCCGGCGAAGCGGGGACATGCGTCTTCGAAGACGCCGGAACATCATTCGGATGATCGAGAGCCCACTTCAGAATGCGATGAACGATGAGGTCGGGATACCGCCGAATGGGTGAAGTGAAGTGCGTATATTCGTCGAAGCCGAGGGCGAAATGCCCGAGAGGCTCGGCGGCGTAGCGGGCTTGCTTCAGGGAACGCAGCATGAGGTAGGAGACGATGCGTTCTTCCGGTTTGCCAACAACCTTTCGAATTAAGCGCTGATAATGCTGTGGCGTGATGCGCAGCTCGCCGCCGGGAAGCGCCACCTTCATGCCGCGCTCGCGGCCGTGGCCGTAGGAATCGGGGCGGCCGGCTTTCGCGGGCGCAGGAACGCGGCCATGGCGAACGGCGACTTCGCGCTGGTGCAAGTCTTCGACCCCCAGGGAGTAGCCGAAGGCGCGAGCCAGCTCTTCGAACTCGAGGACCTTGCGGGCGTCGGGCTTCTCATGAACGCGATGCAACGACTCGATGCCGCGCTTCAGCAGATAGGAGGCGACGGCGCGATTGGCGGCCAGCATGAACTCTTCAATAAGCCGGTGCGCAATATTTCGCTCGCTGCGCGTGATATTGGTCATGCGCTGCTCTGCGTCGAATTCGATGACCGGTTCGGGAAGATCGAAATCGATGGAGCCGCGCTCATTGCGTCGGGCATTGAGAAGCAGAGCCAATTCCTTCATTTCGCGGAAGCGTGGCGCCAGCGAGGCGTAAGGCCTGGTCAGCTCCGGGTCACCTTCGATGACTTTGTTGACGTTGGTGTAGGTCATGCGCTCGGCGGAGCGGATGACGCCGGAAGTCATGCGTGAGGATTTCATGTGGCCGGCGGCGTCAAATTCCATCAGCGCGCTCATGACCAGGCGATCCTCGTGTGGCTTCAGCGAACACATGCCATTCGAAAGAGCTTCCGGAAGCATCGCAACGGCGCGATCGAGGAAGTAAACGGATGTGCCCCGGAGACGAGCCTCACGGTCGAGAGCGCTCTCGGTTCGAACGTAGTGCGCTACATCGGCGATGTGGACTTCGAGGTGCCAGCCGCCGTCGGGGTGATGCTCGACATAAACGGCGTCGTCAAAATCGCGCGCAGTCTCTCCATCGATGGTGACGATCGGCAAGTGGCGGAAATCTTCGCGGCCTGCACGCTGGGTTTCACTGACGGGCTTCGCGCCATGCTCCGCTTCATCCAGAACTTCGGCGGAGAAAGAATGCGGGAGATGATGCTTGCGGATGATGATCTCGGTGTCAACGCCGAGATCGCCGGGACGACCGAGAATCTCAATGACGCGGCCAGTCGGCGACGCGCCACCGCGCGGATAACAGAGCAACTCCACGTTGACGACGGCGCCATCGAGTTCCTCCAGCCGCGGGATGCGCCTCGATCGGATGCTGGTTTCGTCCGCGCCGCTGAAGCCCAGCTTCTTCCACAGGCCCGGCGTCAGTTCGTTGCCGCGCGGGATTTCAATCTTGTGCTGGATTCGAACGTCGTAGGGCAGGACCACATTTTGTCGGGTGCCGTAGCGAAACAAACCGACCACCGTCGGATGTGCCCGGCCCAAGATTCGAATGATGCGGCCTTCAGCGCGCTCGGCGCCTGCGACGCCGCCCAGACGCTGAATCTTTACCAGAACGTGGTCACCGTGCATGGCGTCTTCGATGGCATCGCGAGGGATGAAGACATCACCGTCGAGTTGCGGCATCGGCGAATCCGGGACGACGAAGCCATAGCCGTCGTGGTGCAGGACCAGACGTCCTTTTACTTCGCCGCGATCCACGGGCGCGAAGGGTTGGGGACGCCGCATTACGTCCTCGTGCGGTTGTTGGCGGGACCCCTCGGGCTTCGGCTTGCGATTCAGGAGGCGGTACCGCCCGCCTGGTAATTCCTCAATGGCGCGGCGTTTTTTGAGCTTTGAAAGCATCTTGAACAGCGGGCGATTGTCGGCCTTTTTCAGATGGAGTCCCTCGGCGATCTCGCTCGTGGACGCGGGTTCGCTCCTAACTTGCAGAAAACGCAATATGTTATCGGGGCTGAGGTGTGAAGGTCGTGGCATAGGTGTTCGCATCAGGCGGCCGGCGCTGATTTCCATCGTGATTTTAGTCACTTTTTTCGGTTTCTCCGGAACTTTTTTCACGTTTCCGGGATTATATAGGCAGGCCAACACACGACCGGCCAGTCGCCCTCCGTCAGACTGGCCGGATTCCCCGAGAGGGGAAAGAAGGGAGGCGGGACGACCTGGCCCGCCTCCCTTTTCATCTTCGTTCCCTGCTTATCCTTTCACACAGACGACCTGGCGGAGCGTGTGGACGATTTTGACGAGATCCCTCTGCGCGGCCATCACCGCCTCGATCGGTTTGTAAGCCGCTGGCGTCTCGTCGATGACGTCGGCATCCTTTCGGCACTCCACGCCAGCCGTCATTCGCTTGTGGTCTTCCACGTTGAAGCGCCGCTTGGCTTCCGTGCGGGACATCGCGCGGCCCGCGCCGTGGCTGCAGCTCATGAAGCTTTCCACGTTGCCTTTGCCACGAACGATGTAGGAGCGCGCTCCCATGCTGCCGGGAATGATGCCCATGTCCCCTTCGCGCGCCCGCACCGCCCCCTTGCGAGTGACCAGAATGTTCTGGCCGTAGTGACGCTCGCGTGCCACATAATTGTGGTGGCAGTTGATGGCTTTCAGCTCGGCGACGAAGGGCCGTACCTCGGCGGAATCGCGGACAGCGCCGGCGATCTGCTCCATCATTAGGTGGCGGTTCCAGCGGGCGAAGTCTTGCGCCCACTCAACAGCTTCGACGTAGTCGTCGAAGTGCTCGGTGCCCTCGGAAAAATACGCTAGGTCCTTGTCCGGCAGATTGATGAAAAGCTTTTGCATGTCCTTGCGCGCGAGCTCGATGAAGTAGCTCCCCATTCGGTTGCCTACCCCGCGCGAGCCGCTGTGCAGCATGAACCAGACACTTTCTGCTTCATCGAGACACACTTCGATGAAGTGGTTGCCGGTGCCCAGGGTGCCGAGGTGATTCGAGTGATTGCCGCGATCGAGTTTCGGGTGCTTTTCAAGGATCGCGTCGTAACGCGGTTTCAGTGTCTGCCAGACTTCGTTGTTGCGCGCAGGAATTTCCCGCCACGCGCCTAGGTCGCCCCGCCCGCCGTAATTCGTGCGGCCATGCGGCACCGCCTTTTCGATCGCGCCGCGGATCCCCTTCAAGCTGTCCGGAAGATCGCGGGCGTTCAGGTCCGTCTCGACGGCCATCATGCCGCAGCCGATGTCCACGCCTACCGCAGCCGGGATGATCGCGCCCTTGGTCGGAATCACGCTGCCGACGGTCGCACCGATCCCCCAGTGCACATCCGGCATGGCGGCGACCCACTTAAATATGAATGGAAGCTGCGCGACATTCAGGAGCTGCCTGCGCGCCTGGTCCTCGAGAGGCACACCCTTGGTCCAGGCCTTAACGGACACGCCGTTATCTGCCGTTAGGACGTTGTAGTTCGTTTCGTCAGGCATGAAAACCTTCTGCCGTTTTCACCGCGCGAGGGTACTCAGGAACGGGTAGTGGCCGGCGGCGCCCATGAAGAAAAGCATGGGGAAAGACAGCCAGAATGAGGTGCGCGCCGTCAGGTAATTCCAACGCATCAGCCGCTCCGCTTCCGGCGGCATCGGCACACCTTGCTCCGCGCTGGCGCGGGCCCAGGCGATCAGCCGCTTCTGCACGCGCCAGACGACTCCCCAGGTATTCAACAGCATGATGAAACCGAGTCCACCGCCCACGCTGATCGCGAGGTGCGCATTCGAAACATTGGGCCCGCCGTTCAAAGCGAGCACGAGCCAGGACGCGGCAATGACCACGACGGAAATTCCAAGCACGCGTACCCACGCCATATCGAGAATTCCTTTGGCCGGAAGCTGCAGCGCATAAATGAACACATAGGCGGCGAGCCACACCAGCACCCACCAGCCGAACCACTTGCCAATCAGCGAACGATCGCCCGCAAGTTTCGCGTCCGCAGCCAGATGAATCGTGAAATAGCGCAGTCCTACAATCACCGTTACCAGCGCCGACGACCGGAACCAGCCCATGGCGCCTGGCATAAGCTCGGGATAGATCCTGATTCGGAGCTTGGGATCACACTTTTTCATCGCCGGCGTGAGGACCAGATTGAAGAAATAGAGCAAGCCTATCCAGATGATGCCGAAGATGAGGTGCAGCCAGCGGAGCGCCATCATTTCGTTGGCGTGCGGCGTATCAAGGAACGAGAAGTGCGGCTGCCACCCAGGAAAAGAAATCACAAACAGATAGAAAACCATGCGGACACCTCACGTATCTTCCGGATCAGCCTGCAGAACCACCGTAGCGGATTGCGGAGTGGATCGTCAATCAACCAAATCCGCCAAGGATTGCATCACCGGAAGCGTTTCGTGAGAGCCCCTACTCGTAGCGTAGCGCGTCCATCGGATCGAGTCGCATCGCTCGCCGCGCAGGAAGGTAGCCTGCAGCGAAGGCGGCAGCGGCGAGCACCAGGGTGGCAGTGATTAGGGTTACGGAATCGCGTGCGGACATTCCGAACAGCAGGCTTTCCAGCACATGCACGGTTGCGAGTGCAAGACATAGGCCGGCGGCCAGGCCGACCAACAGCACCGTCGCCACTTCCCGCAGCACCAGGCGGAGAATCGAGGCCGGCATGGCTCCCAGCGCCATGCGGATTCCGAATTCCGGCTGTCTCTGCGTCACCAGGTAACTCAGGGCGCCGAAAAGTCCAATCATCGCAAGGAGCAGCGCAAGTCCGCCGAAAAATGCCGAAAGCGTCGCCAGTAGGCGTTCCTGCACCAACGAATCGTCGATTTGCTTTGCCAGCGTCCCGAATTCCAGCGATATGCCCTTATTTACTTGGGCCACGCCGCTCTGAACCGCGGCGATGAGGCTCTCCGGGCGGCCGGCAGTGCGGATTTCAAAATACTCAGAGTCATCGTTGCCAGGTATTTGGCTGATTGGAAAGAAAGCCTGCGGAAACGTCTCCTCGCGGAGCGATTCGTACTTTGAATTCTTCACCAAACCCACGACCTGGAAGATGCGACCAGGTTCTTTGCTCCCGTTCCCAACACGGAAGGTTTTCCCCACCGGATTTGCATCTGGAAAAAACTTCCGCGCCACCATTTCATTCACAACCGCGACCCCCGGCGCCGTTTTGCTGTCGCTCGCTTGGAAGTCGCGCCCTCGAAGCAGAGGCGAATGCAGCGTGACAAAATACCCAGGCGACACATAATTGAAGTACACCAGCGAGTCGTCTTCCCTCGGCGCGCCGGGCGAATCCACGGAAACGTATTCATTCCACTCGTAACCGGTCACTGGCGTCCGCCACGATCTGCCAACAGAAATCACGCCGGGGAGCTTTGCGAAAAGCACCTCGACCTCATCGTAGACGTCGAGGCGCCGCTCGGGCGCTACTTTCGCGGCCTTCAGGTTGGTATTGACCAGCAGGACGCTGTTTCGATCGAAGCCGATGTCCAGCGTCGCCAGTCGCAGCAGGCTTCGGAGAAACAAACCGGCCGAGACCAGCAGCACCAGTGACAGCGCGATCTGTGACGCGACCATCCACTTGCCGGGGCGGAATCGCATCCTCGTGTCGCTCTTCACGGCCCGGCTGCTTTTCATGGCCGATGTTAACGAAACGCGTGTCGAGCGAAATGCCGGCAGCACACCAAACAGAATTCCTGTCAGCACAGCGACTGCCGCTGTAAATAGAAGAACGCGCACATTCAACGAGAGATCGAAGAATACCGTTTGCCTGCCAGTGGAAATATAACGCAGAAGCAAGGCATTGCCCCAGCGCGCGAAGAGCATTCCGAGCAGTGCGCCAGCCAACGACAGCAGGATACACTCGGTCAGCAGTTGGCGGATCAACCGCGTGCGCGATGCGCCCAGAGCGCGCCGCGTGGCCATTTCCTTCTCCCGGGCCAGGCCCCGAGCCAGCATCAAACAGGCGATGTTGCCGCAAGCAATCAGCAGCACGAGTCCGACGACCGCCATCAGCACGTAAAGAGGGCGCTCCATTTGCCGGCGCAAGTACGACGGCCCGGCCGGCGCGGATACCCCAACCAGGACCCGTTGAAGAAATTCCTGCCTCTTTGTTTTTTCCCAATCCAGGGGCACGGCAGCCGCAAGAACTTGCTCCGAGAGCACTTCCAGACGAGCCTGGAGTTGTTGTGGAACTGTCCCTGGCTTCAAACGTCCCATGATTTCGAGCCACCACGTCGAGCGCCCGTCCAAGCGGGAATCTCTTCCGAAGAGCGCTACGGTGCAGATTGGAATCGCCACGTCGAACTTGGTGCCCGCCATCAACCCGTAGAAACCACGTGGAGCCACCCCGATGATTGGAAAAAGATGTCCGTCGAGCGATAGATTGCTTCCGATTGCGCCCTCGGCTCCGCCGTAGCGATCCTGCCAGAACGCGTAACTGATGACTGCAGCCCCGGCGCACCCCCGCTGGTCATCTGCCGGTGACAACAATCGCCCGGCCACGGGTCGAAGACCCAGCGTTTCAAAGGTTCCACCACTGACCCACAACCCGTTCGCGTATTCGACGGCGCCGCCCTGCGCAAGATCGAACCGGTTTTCGCTCCACGCGAACGCGTTCGAGAAAACATCCTGCCGGTCGCGCAGTTGTTCCCAAAGTGGATTCGTGAAGTAGCCGTTCATCTCCGTGCCGGACTTGACCGTGCGAATCCGCACTTGCACTAGCTCTTCCGGATTTCGCACCGGCAACAGACGTAGCATCACCGCGTCCATCATGCTGAAGATGGCTGTGTTGGCCCCTATTCCCAGGGCCAACGAGAGAATCGCGACGGAGGTGATCACCGGCGTCCGGCTCAGAATGCGCAGGCCATAACGGATGTCTTGCAGGAGCGTTTCGATGAAACTCACGCCACGCGCATCGCGATGTTCTTCTTTGACCTGCTCCATTCCGCCGAATTCCAGCCGCGCGCGGCGCTTGGCTTCGTCCGGCGCCATTCCGGACTGCATGAACTTTGAGACCTGCTTCTCAAAGTGGAAACGGAGTTCTTCGTCTAGTTCTGTTTCCACGGTTTTCCTGCGAAAGAGGGAGCGCAGGCGCAGTAGAAGGTCATCCAGCATGAGCGTCTCCTAAGTTGTCTCGAGGATTTGCGCCACCGCGGCAGCAAGCTTGCGCCAGGTGCTTTCTTCTAGTTCCAGTTGTTTTCGCCCGAGCGCGGTTAGTTCATAGAACTTCGCTCGGCGATTATTCTCCGAGGCCCCCCAGCGCGCCTTGATCCAATCCTTGCGCTCCAGACGGTGGAGCGCGGGATAGAGCGAGCCCTGCTGCACGAACAAAACTTTGCTGGAAATCTGATGGATGCGCTCGGAAATCGCCCAGCCGTGCAGGGCCTCGAGTGCCACCGTGCGCAGGATGAGCAGGTCCAGCGTTCCTTGCGGAAGATCAATTCGGCGGTCCGCCACGCGTCCCCCCTGTCACTTCTACAGGAAAGGTAATGCTTCTCCTGTAGAAGCGCAAGGGGAAATTTTCCTATTTTTCATGAATTGGTGCCCGAGAGAGGACTCGAACCTCCACGACCTTGCGATCACTAGCTCCTGAAGCTAGCGCGTCTGCCAGTTCCGCCACTCGGGCACAAGTGCGGGTTCACCACTTTGCGGTGACGCCTGAGATATTGACCCCGACCGAGCCAAGGTCACATACATCGAAGCATTTTCATTCTGCCCGCCAGTTCCCGCTTTGTCAACGCGAGGTGAGTGCGCGGATGGAGAGCGCTCGCGGCACTCCCTGCTATCAGCGGGCCACTTATTACTGGCGCTGCGGGTGTGGCCGCTCAAGAATCCGCCTTAGTTTATCCACTTTGCCGCGGTATCCTGCTGCGCTTGGCCCAGGTCCTCGAGCGAGGCGAGCTTATCGCGTAGCATCCCGGTTTGATAATTCTCAGCACTAGAATTTCTAATCCAGAGTGCTATACTCGGCCCTATCAAACCCAAGTAACCCCTTGCCGGCCCGGCCGGCACCGCGGATCGGTTCCAACGGGAGGTCACCATGGATCCACAAACGCTGACGGGGCCATTGCTTTACCTGCTGGTCGCCTGGGGAGTCGTTACCGCCGTATTCCTGGTTCTGTTGCTTCGGCGGAGCCTCCTTGCGAGCCATGAAGACGATCAAATCTTTCTCGATGCGGCTGAAGAGCATATGGCCAGAGAGCAGCGGGAGCTTGTGGCGAAGATCAACGCTCTCTCGCGTCCCATCATGGGAACGGGGATCCTGGCAGGCGTTCTGCTGCTGGTGATTGCCGGAATGTGGCTCAAGGAAGGGCTGAAGGGCCTCTTTTAGGTCTTCAGGTCCATAGTCGCCGGCAAGCTTCAGCGCGATACTGGCTTTCGAGGTTGCTGCTGCCCTGAAGGTGCATTCGCAGGAGTGGTCTGGGGGACCCTCGGCGCGAGCGAAGTGTGGTTGAGCACGATGACCCAGTGGTTGCTGCGCTTCTCCAAAACCACCGTGGTCTGTCCTTGGGATTCTGTCTGCTGGCCATCCACGACTGCCCCGAAATCCCACTGGTAGCACGCCCAACCCACCGTACCACTCACTTTGATGTAGGTATTTATGCGATCCATGCGCACCTGCTGCATGCGCGCGCGCTGTTGCTGGTAAACGGCTAGATAGTTGGTCCAGCCGAGAATCGGCGGCGCCCACGAACCGTTCACAATGGCAACATCGTCGGCGTAGTCCCTGTGCAGCTTGTCGATATCTCCTAGCTGCCATGCGCCCAGCATTTCCGACAACGTGTAATCAATCTGCTGTTCGTCGGTCAAGGGGATCAGCATCTTGGAGCTGTCCGTCGAAGGAGGATCCGTCTTCTTTTTCTTTTCTTTCTGTGCCGCAGCGGGACAAATGCAAGTCAGAGAGAGTGCGGCTGCCAGCAACAAGCGAATGACTTTTTGCGTCGTTCGGCTGGCAAGGCGGGTTCCAAGATGATTTTTCATTCGGGTTTCACCCCTCGGTTGAAGAGAATAGCACGGTGACTTAGATGCGGCGGCGATTTGCCCATTGGTTTACTTGTTTGAGTGAGTCGCAGTTCAGGACTTCTGCCCTGAGGTTTTTTCGCAGCGGAGATCGGGCTCAGCGGCTCCGCGACGCCCCGAGTAAATTGACGAAAAAACGGTAAGCCCCGGGGACGCCTTCGGGCAATTGGCGGAAGAAGGCAAGGCCCGTGTAGATGTAAGTGCCTTTGCCATAGTGAGTGTAGACCAGGCCGCCGTTGAGGTCGGGCTCGCCGGGGTCGTTCATAGCGAGGAGCGGCGTGTATTTGGGGTCGAATTCCGTCCAGAAATAAAGGCCGCGCTCCTGCACCCAGCCCTTGAAGTCGCCCTGCGTGATCTTGTTTGGATGAATGAGCAGTGGATCATTCGGTTTCAGGAGTTTCACCGGAGAATTCTCGTCCGTGATGCGCGGAAGTGGATGGACTACCTGCGGCGAACCTTCTTTTGCAGGCGGAAGCGGCGGCGAGATCAAGGCCGGATACGGTGCATAGTGGAATTTGTCCCAGGCAAACTCTCGCTGGTATTGCACGACGAGTGTTCCACCGTTCGAAACGTAATCCAGCAGCCGCTGATTCGCTCCAGACAATTCCGGCCGAAGTTCGTACGCGCGCACCCCCACCACGATGGCATTGAATGGGGATAAATCCCGGAAGGCTAGCCCCACAGCGTCCAGCATTTCCACGCGTATACCTAGGCGCTGCAGAGCTTCCGGCACAGGCTCGCTTTCCGCCGTGACGTAGCCAACGCGGAGATTCGCTGGCACAAGCACGTCAAATGCGTGCACAGAACACTGAGCCGGCTCGCTCCAAAGCTGCGTCGGCAGCGTCGGCAAGGGTTCCAGCGAAGTGGTGAACTTCTCCGCCTTATCGCCCCGGGCGCGGTCGGCCACGCGCTCCGCGAATGCCGAAATCTTGAAGTCCCCCTTGCCGATCTTCAATGGCGGCGTCACCGTCAGCCGAGCATAGTGGTCGCCCGCTCCCTCAAATTTTAATGGCACAGCACTGCCGGTTTTCCAACCCCGCGGCACGGTCAGCCCCGCGCGAACCTCACCGCCCTGAGTCGCGTAGGAATGCACGCGGAGCAGCACGTCGAACGGCTTTGTCTGCCTGCCTGTAATCTCGATGGCTTGCTTTGGCTCGACCGCCAGGGTATAGGCCGGAACGATTCGCAGAGGCATGCGGTCTGCTCGCGTGGAAGTCGCGTGCAGCTGCATTGCTGGTGATGTGACCATAAACGAATAGCCATCGACCACGGCTTCCTGGCTGACCATCACAAGTGGTGGAGGTTCCGGCAGCAGTATCGCAGCAGCGGAGGTCGGCGTGCGCTGCGGATTCTGGCCTGCAGAAACGGTAAAGCGAACGGACCCACTAGTTTCCGGTTCTTCTTTGGTGACGGTCCAATCGGAGGGAAGCATTAGCAAGGGTTTCTTGAAATCTCCCGCGATCTCTCCGCGATGATGAGAGTCCACACGGACCGTGAATGTTTCTCCGGAGACAAGTTCGCTGCGATCGGCGAGTGCATCCAATCGCAGCCCTGCGACGAGGGCCAGAGCCGCCTCTATTTTTTCCCGTTTCCGCTTCAGACTTCGCGAGAGGGATACGACCGGGGCGGGAACTTGGTACGAAATCGAAGGCACAGGCACTTCATTGATTTTTCTGCCGGCGGCAACCAGGGAACCGGCGGCCGACTTCCAATCGAGCCGCAGCGCCGCATCCCGCGCCGCCGCCAGGGCTACATCTACGGTTCGCATGAGCGGGTCAACACCCATATTCCCGACTTCATAGTCTTCATCTAGTGGACCAAGTGACTGTGCGAGCGAGGCTGGATCGAATTCGCCGCCGTCCTCGCGTCGAAGCGCGATGGCGCGCCGCAGAAACGGCGAGCCCAAAAACCCGGTGATTCCCTGCGTGCGATGATTGGCAAACGCGTCGAGTCCCATTTCGCGCCAGGACTTTCCATAGAGCGGCGAAATCTCATCCAGAGGAAGCAAGTAACCCTTGGGAGCCTCGCTTCGGTCGAGGTCCAGCAAGATCACGGGCTTGCGATCGCCCCAGGGAGCCAAGTCCTGTTCTTCCGGGGAAGAGCTGCGCAGCTTGTACGAAGAATCCGCCGCGAGTTCGACGCCCTTGGGCGTGAGCAATCCCGAAGCTTGATGATGTCCGTGGCCCGCATGCACGCCGCCCCAGCCGTTGATCACAACGTTTGGGCGAAATTCGCGGATCACGCGGGCCATATCCTCAAGGACCTGGTCGCCCCAGATTCGTTGCGTTTCCTCAGGCGTCTTCGAGTACCCAAAATCTTTGGCTCGCGTAAAGTAGAGCCTCACGCCATAACCCCGCGTTGCCGCCAGCAATTCCTGCGTCCGAATCAATCCCAGTTGCGGCGCTTGTTCGGGGCCGAGGTCGTTCTGCCCGCCCTCGCCGCGTGTAAGGGAGAGCAGCGCGACATCCGCATGGAGCCCGCGAGCAAGATAGGTAAGCGCCGCAGCGCTCTCATCGTCCGGATGAGCCGTCACGTACAGGATCCGCGTAGTAATCCGAGCGCTCTCGATCGCCTCGATTGTTTCCGGCAATCCGGGCCCCGTCCCTGGCGCTGGAGGAAATTGCGCGAACACCAGAGCGGGCCAGAATCGAGTCACTGCCCAAACCATTAAGGCCAGGATCGCCAAACGTCGAAAATAGAAATTCACGCAACCTCCACTCGAAGGCATCTGGAGAATTCCTACTGTGAAACGGTAGCCGTCGACTGCGAACTTGCAAAAGGCCATTGTCTCACTTCCCGCGCGCGAACCAGAAACGCCAGGGCTCCCAGCGCGATCTCCGCCAGTCCCCATTTCCGCGCCGGCCCGGTCTGCCAGAAGAGCCACGCCCATCCAATCATCGTCAGCACCGCTGGCAGAGGATACAGCCACATCTTGAACGGCAATCGTTCTGCACCCCGGCGCCGCCGTAGCAACATCACTCCTACGGCTTGCCCAATGAACTGCACCAGCAGCCGCATGGAGAGGATTCCCGCGATGGCCGTCTCCAATTTCAGTGAAACGCTGAAGAGAAACGCGAGACCCCCGAGAACCAGCAGCGACACGTGCGGGAAATGTTTCCTAGGATGCACTCGCCGAAAGACCGAAAAGAAATTCCCATCCAGCGCTGCCGAATAAGGCACACGCGAATAACCCAGCAGCAGCGAAAACACCGATGCCATCGCGATCCACAAGACCATCCAGGTGACAAATCGCGCCGCCCCATGCCCATAAAGTTTTTCCACGAACATGCTCACGATGAACGGAGAATGCTGTGCCTCCCGCCACGGCACCACTCCCAGAATGCTCGTTTGCATCGCCAGGTAAAGCACTGCAATCCCCAAAATCGAAAGAAAGATCCCGCGCGGAATATTCCGTTCGGGGTCCCGGATTTCTCCTCCCAGGTGGCAGATGTTGTAGTAACCCCAGTAGCTGTACACCGTGTTCACCATCGCGGACCCCAGGCCCGCAAACCATACCCACGACAGGTTGAATGCTCCCGGCGGAAAATCAAACGCCATCTTGGCATCGAAATGTCGCATCCCTCCCCAGATCAGCCACAGCATTGTTCCCACCACGCCGACCCACAGCAGAACCGAGATTTTTCCGATCGTGGTGATTCGCCGGTAAAGCAAAATCACCAGGAAAATCACGAGGCTTCCGGAAATCGTTTTCGCTTCGAGCGTTGAAAGTGGATGAAGATATCCCGCGTATCGCGCAAATCCGATCGAGGCCGAGGCCACCGAGAGCGGGGCCTGCACGAAGGTCTGCCACACGAATAGAAACGACATCAACCGGCCCCATCGTTCCGGGCCATAGGCCTCGCGCAGAAAAACGTACGTGCCCCCTGCTTTGGGCATCGCCGCGCCCAGCTCGGACCACACAAAAGCATCCAGCGTCGCCAGCAGTGCCCCTGCCAGCCACGCGACCAAGGCCTGCGGCCCGCCCATCGCCCGAATCACCAGGGAACTCACAACGAACGGGCCAATTCCCACGATCTCGATCATATTCAGCGCGACGGCCTCTTTCAGGCCTAGACCGCGCTCCAGAGCGGAGTTCTCCGTTTTGTTTCCCGTAGTCATCGGTCCGCCGAGAATAACAAATGCCCCCCCGCGCCTCCTAACGCAGATTCTTGCAGCAAAAACCATTTCACACTCTTCTTGAACAGCTTAGACTCGTCCGGCGCAGAGCCTGAACCTGCGCAATCTCTTTTTCGGACGGTGACGATGAATGCATCGCCGATAGCTCGCCGCGCTGGCCTGGCTGGCCTGCTTCTCCTGGCGCCTTTCACCATCCCCGCGCGCGCCTCCCACATCACTTTGCCGCCGGAAACGCCCGCCATCCTCGACAAGATTTATTCCTTCGACCTCGAAGGAGGAATAGAAGCCGCGAAGCGGATGGAGCAGGAGCGGCCCAATCACCCGCTGGGGTATCTGCTCGAAACGGAAGCATTGTGGTGGCAGATGTGGTGCACTGCCGCCGATTTCAAGTATGGAATGAGCGATGCACGGCGCCGCCCAAAGCTCGAAGCGGACCGGCACTATTTTGAGCTAGCTGCCAAGGCCTTGTCGCTGGCAGAAGCGCAGATCAAACTGAGCGAATCCGCCGAAATGCAATTTTATGCCGGCATGGCGGATGCTTCGTCGGCGCGGCTCTACGGGCTGCGCGGCGAGAATCGCAACGCGGCCCGCTCCGGGGTGCGCGGGCGCGAACATCTCCTGCGTGCCAAAGCTCTGGACGCGGATCTCGCCGACAGCGACCTGGGCCTGGGTCTTTACAACTACTACGTGGACACCCTCAGCGCCATTGCCAAGATCCTGCGCTTTTTCATGGGCATTCCAGGCGGCTCAAAGCAAGACGGAGTGCGCCTGCTCGAACACGCCATCGCGCAGGGTGTTCTCACGTCTAACGTCGCACGCTTCTATCTCGCGCTGAATCTCCATCGTTACGATCAACAGTATGAAAAGGCGCTCAACATTCTCGGCCCACTCGTTGAAAAGTATCCGGGAAATCCGCTATTTCAGCTGGCGTGCGGCGATCTCTATGCAAAACTTGGCCGAAAGCACCAAGCTTTGGCACGTTATCACGCCGCAGGCGCCCTGCCGGTCCAGAATGCCGAATGCCGGGCCCGTACACACGAGCTGGTGCGCGCATCGATCGCAGCGCTCGGCGCGGAATAAGAGAATGGCTTTGCCTGTGTTCAGTCGCACGAAGGCACGATATTCAACGGCTATCCTTACGTCTCCTCTGCCATCCGCCGCCGGAATGCGCCGCCGGAATGCGCATTGACCTCATCCCCGTCCAGATGATAATCATGTAGGGTTGCCCGAGCCCCGAGATTCGTGGCAAAGTGCGGGCTCACCGAGGGTGGATAAGGGCTGGGCGGCGTTCCCCGAATCCCAGCTTTGTTTTGGTCAACGCGCGGCATGAATTTGGCATCTCACCCCCAAAGTGAGCTGGCGCCACGGGCTCCCCCCGTTGGCGCAGGCAAGTTGGCCCTGGCACGGCTGGGGTCGTCAGAAACGATGAAGGAGTCTCGATGAAGCGGTCTTGGGCAGCACTGGCTGTCGCACTGGCGGCGATTTTCGTCGGCTGCAACGACTACGGCAACACGTTTCAGAACAACACGGGAGCCTCGATTTCCTTTCTTTCACCTGGCCAAATCAGCGCCGGCAACACTGACTTTGTCATGACCGTGAATGGCGGCGGGTTCGTGACAAAAACTGTTGTGCAATGGAACGGAAAACCGCTCAAAACCACTCCCACACTCGATAGCGCTGGAAACATCTTGAATGAAACCGCTACTGTTCCCGCAGCGCTTGTCGCCAAGCCTGGGGTTGCTACCGTCATCACTCTCAATCCGGCCTCTGGCGCCGGAAACAATGGCCTCTCCAATCCCATCGCCTTCATCATCAATCCGCCGCCGAATCCCTTGCCGGACCTTACTGGCATCAGTCCCGCCAATGCGCCGGCAAGCAGCGTGCAATTCACGTTGATGCTCAATGGTTCAAACTTTCTTCCTAGCACGGATCCCTCCGGCGGATCCCAGATAAATTGGAGCATCGGTGGGACGCAAAGAAAATTAACTGTCCTTTCGGGAACATCTTCCAATCAGATTCAAGCTACCGTCACCGCGGATCTGCTCGTGAACCCAGGTACGACTAATTTGACGGCCAGCGTGACTGTTTTTAATCCGCCATCTCCCCCTCCGCCGGGTTGTATCACGGCGTGCACTGGCGGTGGCGGCGGCGGATCGAGTGCACCCCGAACCTTCACGATTTGCCCCTCGAGCGGGTGTCCGCCAGGCACGGCGGCGGGCGCTTCAGCGACGGCGCTTGTCGCGGAAGAGACGCCGGCGCTCAGTCTTGATGGGCGCTATGTTGCTTACACCGCGGTGCAAAACGATCGCGCGCAGGTCTTTCTGCGGGATAGCTGCGAAGGCGCTGCGGCTGGTTGCCAGCCGCATACAACTCTTCTATCGGTGGCGGCCGATGGCGCTCCAGCAAACGATGAAAGTCGCGCGCCTTCCATGAGCGCCGATGGGCGCTATGTAGCCTTCAGCTCGGCGGCGACGAATCTCGTGGAAAATGCGCCACCGGGACGCCAAGTGTATTTGCTCGATACCTGCGCGGGGGCCGGAGATTCCTGCAAGCCGTTGGCGCATTTGGTCTCCATCGATGCCAACGGAGCATTGGGCGGAACGGAAAGCATTCTGCCTTCCGTCAGTTCATCGGGACGCTTTGTCGCATTTCTGGCCATCACTCCTAGCCATTCTGCGAATCAGGCTTTTGCACAGTTGAAGACCTCCGCGAGCAGCAACAATAGCGGCTACCGCCAGGTATTCGTCCGTGATACTTGTCTCGGTGCAACCAATTGCACGCCGAAGACGACGCGGATTTCGCTTCAGCCGGGCGATGGGTCAGGATCAGGCGCAAAGACCGCCGGTCCGGCTTTGAGCGGCAACGCCGGGCACGTCGCCATCGTCGGCGCAAACGCCGCCACGCTCTTCGCCCGCTCGGTTGCCGTGGATGATCGCGTTTTCCTAGCCATCGCAAATCAGCAGCATTGAGCCGCCTTGGCAACGGAAGAAAAATGAAAAGACCGGCTCAGCCTAGGAATCCCAGGTTGGCAGTCGAGAAGTTCAGAAGGTTCGGGAAAATGCCCGGCAGATCCGTACTCGCCACACCAAACCACGAAGCCAGCGTCGCTGCGTATTGGTCGACCGACGTTGACGGAATCCATCTTCCATTGCTGCCGGTATCGTCCGGCCCGCCCAGCGCCAGAGTCGGCATCGTTCCATAGATTGCGTTCCCCTTCACCGCGCCGCCCAAGACCATTTGGTGCCCGCCCCAGGCATGGTCCGTCCCCGCGTTCGAACCGGGCTGGAAGGTGCGGCTGAATTCGGAAAGCGAGAAAGTCGTAACGTTGCTCGCAACGCCCAATTCCTGCGTCGCTTGGTAGAAAGCCGACATCGCCTGGCTCAGTTGCACCAAGAGGCCCTGTTGCGCCGCAAGCTGATCGCTGTGCGTGTCGAACCCGCCTTGTGAACAAAAAAAGATCTGCCGGTTGATGTTCAGTGCACTGCGTGCTGCAATCACTTGCGCCACCTGCTTCAACTGTGAAGCCAAATTATTATTCGCCGGGAACACCGTCTGGATCGCCGGAATATTTTTCAGCGCGTTTGCAAGCAGCACACCGTCCTGGATCGCCTGGCCCGTGACCGTGCTGGCTGCTTGCACGAGTGAAATCCCCGTATCAAACGTGAGTAACTGCTGCAGCGACAGAAGCCGTGCTTGCGAAGCCGCCGAGGTGTCGAACCCCTGTGCGCCCGGCGTGCTTCCCGGCCTCATCGTGAACGGCCGCGTCACATCTCCGGTGCTGAAGATCGTATTTCCCGCCACGGAAAGAATTGGCGGGAATAACGCCCCGTTGTTGAACGCTGGCGCAATCTTGTCCGCCACTTTTCCCGCCCAGCCGGCATTTGGCATTCCCTTCAGCTGCGTCGTCTGCCACTGGTCCTGCTGATCCGAATGCGAGAATAGATTTTGCGGCAGATTTTGATATTTTTGATAGTTCGCCCGCGTCGTTGGTTGCACCAGTGTGCCTACGTTGGCCAGTACTGCTAGCGACTTGTTGGTGTTGAAGAGCGTTTGCAATTCCGGAAGGCTTGAGTGCAATCCAAAGTTCGCTTGCCCGCCGATCTGCAAAGGAAGCAGAGACGCCTGCGGCAGCGCCAGATTCGCCCGGATATTCTGGTAATTGGCGTATCCCGCCGAATCAATCGGCACGATCATGTTATTCGCGTCATTTCCGCCAAACAGAAATATGCATACCAGCGCCTTATAGCCTGGTGTCCCCTGTGCCAGAGCGCTCACCAGCCCAAACTTGCTCAGCCCACTGACCATCGATGCCGTCACCGCCGAGCAGCAAGCCAGCCGCACGAAGTCTCTTCTTGTATGAGGCGTCACGTTCGTTTCTCCCTCTGGTGCGCTAGCGCTGCACTTGGTATTGCGACGACGAAGCCACCAAATAGATGGCCGCCTTCGCTTGATTCGTCAGATCACTCGTCGAAGGCGGAGTCGCAGTCGTGATCGCCCCGATCGCCGTCAGAATGCTCTGCTTCATCGGATCGGACATCGTTCCATGCAGAAACAGGCTGTTCAGCCAAGCCACCATCTGGTCCGGCGTGCCTGTATTGATGACCGCGCTGAAGTCCAACTTTGTGTTGCTGCTGATCTGCCCGTAGACGCTCGTGTTGATGAAATTCACGCGCGCCAGGCTGGTGTTGGTATTGAAAATGGCAAACTCCGGCCCGTTCAGCGTCGTTTGCGGAATCAAATTGTCTGGCGGGAAGAAATTGAACACGCTTCCCGAGTTGAAAATGTCCTCCGACATGTTCGCGCCGCGGCTTTCGAAACCGGATCCATCCGACGTAGCATGAAATGCCCGCGCGATGCTCACCATCATGATCACCGGCTCGCGCAATTTGCCGTCGTTTGGATTCGTTGTTGTCGGCGAATCCCCGCGTCGCGCTTCCGCGTCGAGCAGAATCGCGGCCACCGTCGCCTGCATGTCGCCGCGCTTCCCCGAACCGTACGAATTGAACTTTCCGCTGGCGAACGCCTGTGCCACACGCTGCACATACGCGGGGCTCGGATTGCTGGTCGCCAATTTTTCAATCAACTGCCTGCCGATGAACGGAGGCAGGTTCGCATGATTGAAAATAATCGTGAGCACGCTGTCCAATTCCTGCTCCGCGGATTGCCCCGCCGCCACGCTCTGTCCCAGCAGTGTTTTTGCTCCCGCGTCGTGGTTCGATTCGAACGGCACCATCGGACCGCCGTAATATTCCGGATTGTGCCTTTGCAGCGTCTGCCCCGGCTGCGTTGGATACGTCCATCCCGTAAGCGCTCGCCCCAACGCCATCACGTCATCCTGCGTGTACGCCGGTATCGGATTCCCCGACGTATCCAGAACCGCCGTGCCATCCGGATTCAGTTGGTTCAATCCCATTGTGAAGAGCTGCATCAACTCACGCGCGTAGTTCTCGTTGGCATGCTGACCTGTCCCCGGCTTGTCGTTGTTCACCATATCCAGCCAATGGCCCATGGCCGCGGTCAGCGTCACGTCTTTCATCACGCTGTAGTAATTTCCCAGGCCATCACTCGTCAGCGCCTGCATGTAATTCATGTAGCCCGTCGGATCGCTCACCTTGTTTTCGCCGACCACCCAAATCTCGTTGAGCGAAAACGCCAGACGCTGCCGCAACTGGTCGGGGCCATTGACGGCATTGGAGAAGAATTGCTGTTGTAGCTTGCTGAGGCCCATGTCCGCCGCTGCTGGTACGGGATAAGTCGAGGCTGGCGCTGCAAACTGGCTTTGCAGCAAAGTATCAAACCCCGTCTGTTGAAGCTGATTCACTTGCTCCGCCGACGGCCCGAAGCTCGATTGCTCTAGGAAGCGCACAGCCGCGGCAGCGGAAATCACCGTGCCGTTGTTCACGATCTGCGCCATCAGCACGCCTGAAGTTGCCCCACCCGGATTCGGATTCGTCACCGCCACAGGCACGCTTCCCACCTGCGTCACCGCGGCCGTTCCCGTCGCCGTCAACTCCGTTGGCGAAACAAACACTGTCGTTAGCGCCTGCCCGCCAAAATTTACCGTAGCTCCGTTGACAAATTTGCTTCCCGTCACCGTGAGCAAAAACCCTCCGACACCCATGCTGTTCGGGTTGATTCCCGTCAAGACCGGAATTGGATTTTGCAAGGTAACCGCACTCGTGCCCTGCTTGGTTGCATCCGCCGCGCTCGTCGCGGTGACGGTGATGGTATTCGGGTTCGGCAGCGTCCCCGGAGCGGTATACAACCCTTGCGCCGTAATCATCCCGGTTGCAGGAGAGCCGCCCGCCGCGCCGTTCACCGACCAGGTCACGCCTTGATTGGTGCTACCTGTCACTGTCGCACTGAAGGATTGTTGGTTCCCCGCGCGAATTGTTGCCGTTGTCGGTGACACTTGCACGCTGATTGCCGTGCTGTTCACGACCTGCGCGTTCAAACCGGTCGAGGAGATCGTCCCCGGATCAGGATTGTTCACCGTGATCGAAATGGTGCCGACTTGGCCGGCCGTGGCTGTGCCCGTCGCCGTAAGCTGCGTCGAAGAGACCCGCGTTGTTAGGAGCGCCGTAGTCCCGAAATAAATCGCCGCGCCATTCGCGAAGTGCGCGCCGTTCACCGTCAGGTTGAACGAGCCAACCTGGATGGTCATGGGCATGGCCGTGGTAATTTGCGGAATGGGATTTTCGAGAGTGACCGAGCTGTTTGCTTTCTTTGTCGAGTCCGAAGTCTCCACCGCTCCGATCATGATGGCATTCGGTGACGGCGGAAATTCCGGCGCCGTGTAGACTCCAGCAGCGGAAATCGTGCCCGTCGACGCGTTGCCGCCCGCCACGCCATTTACCGACCAAGTCACTGCAACCGTCGTTCCGTTGAGTTTGGCCGTAAATGGTTGGGTGTCACTGCCGCGTAGAGTGGCGTTCCCGGGCGTCACCACCAACTGGCCCGAGGGAGCAGGATTGCCGCCCCCTGCGTTTGTCAAGCCTGAGCAACCTGCAAGAAGGAGGGCCAATACCCCGGTTACAGCAATGAAGTGACGTTTCACAGCTTTTCCCCTCCAGTGCAGATCCTTTACAAACACCCCGGAGTTCTAGAGACACAAACAGGCGTCGCTCCTGGGCTCCATCGCATGAGAGTGGCTGCGGTCCGACTGGGTTGAGAGAGGGTATGTTTATTCTGCAGGCGAGACTACTGCTCCGAAGGACAGAATGCGGGCACTAGCCCGTGCAGCCCATTACCTAAGGACCCGTTCAACTATTCGTTGCATGAGAACGACAACACGGTCCGCGACTTCCGTCAGGTTCCGGAGAAACCACTTCAACTTCAAAACGCACGCTCAGTTGAACCGCACTTTGATATCCGGCCGTTTTTCCAGGTGTACCGAATCGATGAAGCGCACTTGCCGGTCATCCAGCGTCAGAATCATGGAGCTTGTGCGCACGCCCTCCCCAAAAAACCGCACGCCCTTCAGCAAGTTTCCGTCCGTCACGCCCGTGCATGCGAAAATCATTTTCTTCCCCGGCGCCAAATCTTCGGTGTCGTAAACGCGCTTGGTATCCTTCACGCCCATTTTCGCCAGACGTTCCGCGTGTTCCGGCTTGCTGACCACCAGCCGTGCAAGAATCTGCCCGTTCAAGCAGCGCAGCGCTGCGGCCGTCAGCACGCCCTCCGGCGCGCCGCCTGTGCCCATCACCGCATGTACGCCCGTCCCAATCACCGCGGCGGAAATTCCCGCCGAAAGATCGCCATCGCCAATCAAGCGGATGCGCGCACCCGCAGTGCGGATCTCTTCAATAAGTTTTTCGTGCCGTGGTCGGTCCAGCACGATCACCACGAGATCCTCGACATCGCGGTCCAGCCTCTTGGCAATGGCCTTCAAGTTGTCGGCTACCGGCGCATCCAGGTCCACCGCGCCCTTGCACGACGGCCCCACAACCAGTTTTTCCATGTATAGGTCCGGCGCGTGCAGCAACCCACCGCGCTCGCTCGCCGCCAGCACCGCAATCGCGTTCGCCGCCCCGGTCGCGCAGAGGTTCGTTCCTTCCAGCGGGTCTACGGCAATGTCCACTTGCGGAAACAACGCTTTCGGAGCGTGTGTCGCCAGTCCCACTTTTTCGCCGATGTATAGCATTGGCGCCTCATCACGCTCGCCCTCACCAATCACGATCGTTCCGTCAATCTCCACCGAGTCCATCG
>Ga0137394_10000838_pt1 | contig 21550 bp, 19 predicted proteins | sample czobulk116metaG_FD_108278 | JGI IMG/M metagenome (GOLD analysis project Ga0137394, IMG submission 108278) | Vadose zone soil microbial communities from Angelo Coast Range Reserve, California, USA - czobulk1.16 metaG | ecosystem: Environmental > Terrestrial > Soil > Vadose zone | place: USA...
ACGTCGTGGTGCGAGACCAGCGCGCTCTCCACCTCCGCCGTCCCCAGCCGGTGCCCGCTCACGTTGATCACGTCGTCCACGCGGCCGGTGATCCAGTAGTAGCCGTCCTCGTCACGGCGGCAGCCGTCGCCCGTGAAGTACCGGCCGGGGAAGGAAGTGAAGTACGTCTTCCGGAACCGGTCGGGATCTCCGAACACGCCGCGCATCATGCCCGGCCAGGGCCGCGAGATGCAGAGGTTGCCGGTGCACGGTCCCTCGAGGACCTTTCCCTGGTCGTCCACCACCGTGGGCTCTACCCCGAAGAACGGGAGCGTGGCGGAGCCCGGCTTGAGCGGCGTGGCGCCGGGCAGTGGCGTGATCAGGATGCCGCCCGTCTCCGTCTGCCACCAGGTGTCGACCACCGGGCAGCGGCCGTCGCCGACCACGTTGTAGTACCAGAGCCACACCTCGGGATTGATCGGCTCGCCCACCGTTCCGAGCAGGCGCAGGCTCTTGCGGCTGCGCGCCTTCACCGGCGCCTCGCCTTCGCGCGCGATGGCGCGGATGGCCGTGGGGGCGGTGTAGACGATGGTCACCTTGTACTTGTCGATGACGTCCCAGAAGCGGCCCCAGTCGGGGTACTGCGGGACCCCTTCGAACATCACGCTGGTGGCGCCGTTCGAGAGGGGGCCGTAGACCACGTAGCTGTGGCCGGTAACCCAGCCGCAGTCGGCCGTGCACCAATAGATGTCCTCTTCGCGGATGTCGAAGATCTGCTCGTGCGTCAGCGAGACGAAGACCATGTAGCCGCCGGTCGTGTGCATCACGCCCTTCGGCTTCCCGGTGGACCCGGAAGTGTAGAGGATGAAGAGTGGATCCTCGGCGTCCATCTGCTCCGGCTCGCACTCCTCGGGCACGCCCTTGACCAGGTCGTGCCACCACTTGTCGCGGCCTTGCGTGAACGGGACTTCCTTGCCGGTGCGCTTGAGCACCACGACGGTCTTCACGTCGGGGCACTCCTTGAGCGCGTCGTCGGTGGTCTGCTTGAGCGGGACGATGCGGCCGCCGCGGTAGCCGCCGTCGGCGGTGATCACCACCTCGCTGCTGCAGTCCTGGATGCGGTTCTTGAGCGACTCGGCCGAGAACCCGCCGAAGACCACGCTGTGGATGGCGCCGATGCGGGCGCAGGCGAGCATCGAGATGGCGAGCTCGGGGACCATCGGCAGGTAGATGGTGACCCGGTCCCCCTTCTTGACGCCGACCTTCTTCAGGGCGTTGGCGAACTTGCAAGTCTCGCGGTGCACGTCCGCATAGGTGAGCGTGCGCGACTCTTCGGGGGAATCGCCCTCCCAGATCAGCGCAGGCTTGTTGCGACGGGCGCCCGACAGGTGCCGGTCGAGGCAGTTCACGGAGGCGTTGAGCTTGCCGCCGATGAACCACTCGATCTTCGCGGTGTTGAAGTCCCACTTGGAGACCGTGCTCCACTTCTTGTTCCAGGTGATCCGCTCGGCGTGCTCGGCCCAGAACCCGTCCGGGTTCGAGATGGAGCGGTCGTAGAGCGCGCGGTACTGTTCGAGGCTCTTGGTCCGCGCTTTCTTCGAGAACTCCGCGGAGGCATTGATGACGCGCTCGCCGCTCTTGTCCGCCATGATGGGGACCTCCTGCTGCAGGATCGAGGGGGACGTACTCTACCGATCTGTTACAGTTTTGCGAACCCCATGGCACTCCAAATCGACGTGATGCGGATTTCGCCGGCCCGGGGAGAGCCGCTCCCCCTGCCTTCGTACGCGACCGACGGCGCCGCGGGCGTGGATTTGCGCGCGGACACCTCCGTGACGCTGGCCCCGGGTGAGCGGGCGCTGGTCCCCACGGGGCTCGCCGTGGCGATCCCGCCGGGATTCGAGGGACAAGTGCGCCCGCGCTCCGGCCTGGCGCTGCGCGACGGCGTCACCTGCCTGAACAGCCCGGGAACGATCGACAGCGACTACCGCGGAGAGGTGGGCGTGATCCTCGCCAACCTGGGGCAGAAGAGCGTCACGCTGCAGAGGGGCGAGCGGATCGCGCAGCTCGTGTTCGCGCGCGTGGAGCGGGCCGAGTTTGGCGAGGGCGCGTCGCTGCCGTCCACCGTCCGCGGCCAGGGCGGCTTTGGCCACACCGGCCGGGGTTGAAGCCAGTGATCTCGATCGCGGAGCTCCTCGGCCGGACCGCGCGCAGCGTCGCGCCCGGCCCGCGCGGCCATCCGTTCCTCGGCAGCCTGCCCGAAGTACGGCGCGACCCGATCGGGCTCTTCCTGGAATCGTTCCGGCGCTACGGCGAGGTGGTGCGGTTCCGGTTCGGCCCGAAGATCGCCCACCTGATCAGCGGCCCCGCCGGGATCAACCACGTGCTCGCGGAGAACCACCGCAACTACGGCAAGCAGACGCGAGGCTACCGGAACCTGAGGTACGTGCTTGGCAACGGGCTGCTCACCAGTGAGGGAGATCTCTGGAAGCGGCAGCGCCGCATCGCGCAGCCCGCGTTCCACCGGCAGAAGATCGCGGGCTTCGGCGAGACGATGGTGCGCGCGGCGCGCGAGACGGCGGAGGCGCTCGCGGCGCGGCGCGGGGAGACCGTCGATCTGCACCACGAGATCATGCGGCTCACGCTGCGGATCGTGGGCGAGACGTTGCTCGGCACCGATCCCACCGACAGCGCCGACGAAGTAGGCTCCGCGCTCGCCTACCTGCTGCCGCTCGCCAACGAGCGCAGCAGCCGCGTCCTGGAGCTTCCGCCGCTCTTCCCCACCCGGGAGAATCGCCGGTTCCGGCGCGAGCTCGCCACGCTGGACGCGGTGGTGCTGCGGATGATCGCCGAGCGGCGCAAGCGCCCTTCGGACCGGGGCGACCTGCTCTCGATGCTGATCGAGGCGCGCGACGCCGAGACCGGCGAGGCGATGGACGACCGCCAGCTTCGCGACGAGACGATGACGATCTTCCTCGCCGGGCACGAGACCACCGCGAACGCGCTCACCTACGCCTTCTTGCTGCTCTCGCGCTACCCGGCCGCCCTGCGGGACCTGCGCGCGGAGCTTTCGCAGGTCCTGGGAGGGCGGACGCCTGGCGTCGAGGACCTTTCCCGGCTCACGCTCACGCGGCGGATCGTGCAGGAAGCGATGCGGCTCTATCCGCCGGCCTGGATCATCGCGCGATCGGCGAGCGGCGCGGACGAGATCGGCGGGTTTCCAATCCCCGCCGGGTCGCTGGTGCTGATCAGTCCCTACGTGGTGCATCGGCATCCTGGGCTGTGGAGCAACCCCGAAGGCTTCGATCCGCAGCGCTTCGCCTCCGAGCCGGCGCGCGGAGCGTACCTGCCGTTCGGAGCGGGACCCCGCATGTGCATCGGCAGCGGCTTCGCGTCGATGGAAGCGGAGCTCGTGCTCGCGACGCTCGCGCGCGACCTGGCGTTCGAGCTGCCGCCCGGCGAGCCGGTCGAGCTGGAGCCGAGCATCACGCTCCGTCCCAAGAATGGGCTGGCGATGACGGTGCGCTGATCCTCGCACCTTCGAGCACCTGCCTGGCCCCGGACGGGGAAGAGGCGGCTGACCCCCTCGTTGTCAAGGTCCAACCGAGCAGCAGGCAACCAAGGTTGAACCGGCGCAGGTGGAAGGAAGGCAAGTCGTAAGCTCGCGCTGGCTTGATGGATGCGGGAACAATTCGCGGGCACGGGGACTCCCCTGGGGGTACGAAGCTCGCCCCGGGCGGGTGCCGCTACCCACCCCCGGGGGGATCGGACCCGCCGCGGGGCGAGTCATGCAGGATTCGGCTCGCCTCGTAGAGCCCCTTGCGGTTTCTCCGATCTCTCATGATGCTGCTGGCCGGATGACGACCAGGCTGATGACCCCATTGGCCCGGAAGTTGCCGATCGCTGTATCGGTCCTCGGCTCGCTCTGCGCATGTGCACAGCCGGCTCCTGCTCCGCCGCCGGATGGCACCTTTCAGGAAGTGATCTTCGACCGCTACTCTTCGCTCTCGCGCAACGAGGAGATCGCGCGGCGGACGCTGTCGCCGCTGACGCAGCGGCGCGGCCAGCAGATGCTCGCGGCGACCCGCCAGGCGTTCCGGGATCAGCCGATCGATCTGACGAAGGAGAGATTCACCGTCTATGTTCCGGGAGGGCCGCCGGCGAAGGAGGGCTTCGGGCTTCTGGTCTTCATCGCGCCCTGGTCCGAGGCGACGCGGCCGCAGATGTGGCGGCCGCCTCTCAGCCGGCACGGGATGATCTTCGTCAGCGCGATGAGCTCCGGCAACGACGCGAAGGTCCTCGACCGGCGAATGCCGCTGGCGCTGCTGGCCTACGAGAACGTGCTCGCGCGGTATCCGATCGACCCGAAGCGGGTCTACGTCGGCGGCCTTTCCGGCGGCTCGCGGGCCGCCGAGATGACGGCGCTGGCCTACCCGGACGTGTTCCGCGGGGTCTTGTTGAACGCCGGCAGCGACCCGATCGGCGGTGAGGCCGGCAACTACCTCCCACCCGCGGACCTGTTCCATATGTTTCAGGAGACGAGGCTCGTTTACGTGACCGGCGATGGAGACGAGCGCAACCTCCACGACGACCGGATCAGCCGGGCCTCGATGCGGGACTGGTGCGTGTTCGACATCGAGGTCAAGGACGCCCGGAAGCTGGGGCATGAACAGCTCGATCAACGATCGTTCGACCTGGCGCTGGCCGCATTGGAGAAGAGAGGCGCGATCGATGCGGGCGAGCTCGCGCGTTGCAATGCGCGGCTGCAGCGCGAGCTGGCGGCGAGGATTGCCGGGATCGAAACGGCCATCGCCCGGGGCGATCGCGAGGGCGCTCTCGCGCGACTGAAGGACGTGGACGGACACTATGGAAGCCTGGCGGCGCCCGCCATCTTCGAACTGGACGCGCGGATCGCAGCGCGCTGATCCTCCGCTGCGGAGCTACCGCGCCCGCATCCCGCGGCGCAGTCCCTTCTTCCGCCGCGCGCGCTTCCGCTTCAGGGCCTGCCGTTTCACCTTGCTGCGGTTCTTGATGGACTTTTTCGTGCGGGGCATGGCGCGCTCTCTAGCACAGCGCGCGCGGGCGCGCGACGTGGGGCAGACGTGGGCCACGGGGCAGGAACGCCTCGCGTGCCCTTGCAAGCGGGTGAGCGGTGCTGGTACATGCGTTCAGTGCGCCTGTGCGTCCTGTCCAGCGGCAGCGGCGGCAACTCAGTCTGGGTGGACACGGGCGCGGCGCGCATCCTGATCGACGCCGGTCTTCCCTTGCGGGAGACGGCGCGGCGGTGCAGGAGCGCAGGGCTGGACGTTCGCGACCTGACCGACGTCTTCCTCACCCACGAGCACGCGGACCATGCCCACGCGGCCGGGATCCTCGCGCGCAAGCTCGACGTCCGTGTGCACGCGACCCGCGGCACCCTGCGCGCCCTGCGCGACCCTCCCCCCGAGAAGCTGCGCTGCCCGCTCCGCGGCGGCGTCCCCGTACGACTCTGCGGCTTGACGGTCACGCCGGTCGAGCTTCCCCACGACGCCTGCGAGCCGGTCGCGTACGTCCTCGACGACGGCCTCACCCGGGCGGCCGTCCTCACCGACCTGGGCAGCGTCAACGCCGGCATCGTGCGCGCCCTTCAAGAGCTGGACGCGCTGGTGCTGGAGATGAACCACGACGAGCGGATGCTGCTGCAAGGTCCCTATCCCTGGTCCTTGAAGCGGCGCATCCAGAGCGACGTCGGGCACCTCTCCAACACGCAGGGCGCGCGGCTACTCCAAAAAGTCATGCACGCCGGGCTGCGCTACCTGGTGCTCGCCCATCTCTCCGAGCACAACAACACCGAGCGGCACGCGCGGCAGGCGGCGGACCGCGTGCTGGAGAAGCGCGGCGCCGACGTCCGCGTCTGCATGGGCTCGCAGGCGCGCGCGCTCGATCCCGTGCTGCTCGAGCCGGCGCGCGCCGCGCCGCTGCGCAAAGCGCGGCAGTTGGCGCTGTTCGGCTGATGCTATAGAAGCCGCGCATGATCCCGCGCTACAGCCGGCCCGAGATGGTCGCGCTCTGGACCCCGGAGCGCCGCTACCAGACCTGGCTCCAGGTGGAGCTCGCCGCGGGGCGGGCGATGGCGGATGCCGGCCTGGTGCCTCGCGAGGCGATCGAGACCTGCGCGGCGAAGGGCGGCACCTTCTCCGCCGCGGACGCGGCCCGCATCGACGAGATCGAGAAGACCATCCGCCACGACGTGATCGCGTTCCTCACCTTCCTGGAGGAGCGGATCGGCCCGGCAGCGCGCCACCTGCACTTCGGGATGACCTCCTCGGACGTGCTCGACACCTCGCTCGCCATCCTCCTGCGCGACGCCGCCGATCTGCTGATCGCGGGCCTGGACGAGGCGCAAAAGGCCGTCACCCAGCGCGCGCTGGAGCACAAGCGGACCGTCTGCATCGGCCGCTCCCACGGGATCCACGCCGAGCCCACTACGTTTGGCTGGAAGCTGGTGGTCTGGGTGGACGAGCTGGCCCGAGCCAAGGCGCGGCTGCAGCGGGCGCGGGAGGTCATCGCGGTGGGCAAGCTCTCCGGCGCGGTTGGGACCTTCGCTCACCTCTCGCCGCAGATCGAGGACATGGCGATGGCCTCGCTGGGCCTGCGCCCCGCGCCCGCCTCGACGCAGATCATCCAGCGCGACCGCCACGCCGAGTACTTCGGCGCCCTCGCGCTGCTCGGGGCCTCGATCGAGAAGTTCGCGGTGGAGATCCGCCACCTGCAGCGCACCGAGGTGCGCGAGGCCGAGGAGTCCTTCGGCAAGGGCCAGAAGGGCTCCTCCGCCATGCCGCACAAGCGCAATCCCATCCTCTCCGAGAACCTGAGCGGCCTGGCGCGGGTCCTGCGCGGCTACGCGCTCTCGGCGCTGGAGGACGTGCCGCTCTGGCACGAGCGCGACATCAGCCACTCCAGCGTGGAGCGGGTGATCGGCCCCGACGCGACCGTCACCCTGGACTTCATGCTCCACCGCTTCGCCGGCCTGATGCGGGGGCTGCGCGTCTACCCGGAGCGGATGCGCGAGAACCTCGAGCTCACCCGCGGGCTGGTCTTCTCCCAGCCGGTGCTGCTCCAGCTGATCGAGAAGGGCATGGAGCGCCAGGCGGCGTACGTGGTGGTACAGCGGAACGCGATGAAGGTCTGGGAGGAGAACCGCGACTTCCGCTCGCTGCTCGCCGAGGACCCCGAGGTGAAGAAGCTGCTGAAGCCCAAGGAACTGGCCGCCTGCTTCGACCTGGACCGCCAGCTCCGGCACATCGACGCCGTCTTCGAGCGCGTCCTGGGAAAGTAGCCGGCTCCGCCAGCCGCGATCAGCTCTCCGGGTCCCCGTCCCCCGCCGTAGCCGCGAGGAACGGCAGCCGGAGCTCGATTCGCGCCCCGCCGCCCTCGGCGTTGAGCGCGCTGGCCGAACCGCCGTGCGCCTCCGCCACGCGGCGGGCCAGCGCGAGCCCGAGTCCGAACCCGGGGCGCCCGGGAGCTCCCTCGCCCCGGAAGAACGGGTCGAAGACGCGCGGCAGGTCCTCGCTGGAGATCCCCGGCCCGCGATCGCGCACCGCGAAGACCGCAGACCCGTCGGCGCGCCGCGCCTCGATCTCCACCGGGCTGCGGCTGCCGTACTTGCGCGCGTTGTCGAGCAGGTTGTCGAGCGCGCGCGCGAGCAGCGCCTCGTCCGCCTGGATCCGCAGCCCCGGCTCGACGCTCGCCGCGATGGTCAGCTCCGGATCCAGCGCCAGGGCGCGCTGCCGCGCCTTCTCGACCACGGTAGCGGCCTCCAGCGGGACCTTGCGCAGCGGGATCGAGGCCAGGTCCAGCCGGCTGGCGGTGAGCACGTCCGCGATCAGCCGATCCAGCTCGTCCACTTCCTCGGAGATGGTGGAGAGACGCCGGCGCAACGTCTGGTCCTGGGCGTCCACCAGCTCGAGCGCCACCTTGATCCGCGCCAGCGGCGTGCGCAGCTCGTGCGAGACATTGGCCAGGAGCTCCTTCTCCGCCCTGCGCGCGGCCTGGATGCGGTCGGCCATCTCGTCGAAGCTGCGCGCCAGGCGCCCCACCTCGTCGTCGCGCACCTTCCCCAGGCCGCTGCGCCTCGAGAACTCGCCGCGCCCGTAGGCCTCCACCGCCGCGGCGAGCTGCTCCAGGGGACGGGAGATCGAGCGCGAGAGCGGATAGACCATCACCAGCGAGACGACCAGCGCGGCCAGCACCCAGAGCAGGCCGCGGATCGCGGCCCTGCGGCCGGCGCCCTCGGCGAGCGGAAAGCGCATCAAGAGAACCGTTCCGCCGCGACCGGGAGCCCCGGCGATCCCGCGAGCCACCCAGGTGGGACCTCTTCGAAATTGCTCCAGATCGTCGGCATCCGGTGGCGGAATCGGGTTGCCGGCGGACGCGATCACCTCGCCGCCCGGACCCAGCACCACCGCGTCCCATCCGAGCTCCTCGTTGAGGTCGAGGACCGCGCGCTGCAGGGCCGCGGTGTCGGAAGGCGGCGGGAGCATGCGCCCGATGTGGCCGGCGAACCGCGGCCCGCCTCGGCCGGCCGCGAAGAAAGGCCGGCCGGTGAGGAAGCCGATGAAGCCGACCACCACCACCACCGCCAGCAAGACACCGAGGAAAGCGAGGTACAGGCGCAGGTACAGGCGCCGCGGGTGCACTAGGACTCCCGGGCGAGCAGATATCCAGCTCCGCGCACGGTTTTTACATACCGCGGATGACGTGGATCCGTCTCGATCTTCTGCCGCAGGCGGGAGACGTGCACGTCGATGCTGCGGTCGAACGCGTCGTCGGCGTGGTCGCCCTTCATCTCCTCCAGCAGCTGATCGCGGGTGAGCACGCGGCCGGAGTTGCGGGCGAGCGCGCAGAGCAGCTCGTACTCGTGCGCGGTGAGCGTCTGGCGCTGGCCGTCCACCGTCACTTCGCGCGCGGCGAAGTCGATCACCAGCCCGCCGCTCTGGAAGCGCGGCGCGTCCGCCGGCTCGACCCGGCGCAGCACCGCGCGGATGCGCGCGAGGAGCTCGCGCGGGTTGAACGGCTTGGCCAGGTAGTCGTCCGCTCCCAGCTCCAGCCCGACGATCTTGTCCGCGTCGTCTCCCCGCGCCGTGACCATGATGATGGGCGTGTTCCATCGCTCGCGCACCTTGCGCGCCAGCGTGAGCCCGTCCATCCCCGGTAGCATCAGGTCCAGGAGCAGGATGTCGAAGCGACTCGAACCCAGGTGCTGGAGCGCCTGGGTCGAGTCTGCCGCGACGGTCGCCCCGACGCCATGCTGGCCGAGGAACTCGACCAGCAGGGCGGCAAGCTTCCGATCATCTTCGATCAGGAGCGCGTTGATCATCACTCTCCTGGGCCGCCGAATCCTCCCTGGTGCTGCTGGTGGCGCTGCCGCATCTCCTGCGCCTTCTGGGCGAGGACCTGCCGCTGGGCGGGCGTGAGCACGTCGTGCACCTTGACGATCTCGGGCACGATCACCTTGGCCAGATCCTGGATGTCCTGGGAGCGCTGGTTGGCGACGGCGTAGAGGTCGTCCGGGTTCAGCTTGTCCGCCGTCAGAAGTTGCATCATCTGCTGGTGGGTCTGCCGGTTCGCCTTCTTCGCCTGCAGCGCCTGCAGGATGTTGTTCTTTGACTGCTCGATCTGCGCGACCTGCTGCGGATTGGCCTGCACCAGCTTCTCCATCGCGGTCACCCGATTGGAGATCATCTCCTCCATGTTGAAGCGCCCGGCCATGCCGTGCGCCCACGCGCCGGCCCCGACCAGGATGGCAAGTGCCCCAAGCGCGATCACGATTTTCTTCGTCATCGTTTCCTCCTTGCACAGGGAGTACGGGGGCCCCGTTGCGGCCGCGTTACGGCGGTGTTTCTCAGTTTTACAACCCTACAAATAGCGCGCTGCTTTCAGCGCTTTCTCGATCCGGGACCGGGTGTCGCCGATCTGCAGCTTCGGCGTCTCCCCGGTGAGGGTCGCGACCAGCTCCACGTACTTCCCCGCCAGCTGTGCGCGGACCTCGTCGGGGATCTGCGGCATCGGCCCGTCCCCCGTGTAGTTGCGCTCGCGGATCAGCCACTGCCGGAAGAACTCCTTGTCCAGCATCTTCTGGTCCTCGCCGCGCCGGAACCGCTCCTCGCTCCCTTCGGCGATCCAGTACCGGCTGGAGTCGGCGGTGTGGATCTCGTCGATCACCCAGAGCTTGCCCTTCCCGTCCGAGCCGAATTCGTACTTGGTGTCGACCAGGATCAGGCCGCGCTGCCGGGCCCACGTCTGCCCGGCCGCGAACAGGTCCAGCGCCATCCGAGCCATCTCGTCCCACTGCCTCTGCGTGATCGTGCCGCGCGCGATCAGCTCCTTGGGCGAGATGGGCTCGTCGTGCTTGCCCACCTCCTCCTTGGTGCTGGGGGTGAGGATCGCCTTCTCGAACCTCTGGTCCTTGCGCATCTCCTTCGGCAGCTCGATCCCGTACGCCTTCGCGCCCTTCCCGGCCTCGTAGTCGCGCCAGAGGGATCCGGTGATATAGCCGCGCACCACCATCTCCACCGCCAGCGGCCGCAGCTTGCGCACCACCAGGACGCTCGGGTCCGGCACGTCGAGGATGTGGTTGGGAGCCACGTCCCTGGTCTTGTCGAACCAGAAGGTGGTGAGCCGGTTCAGCAGCTCGCCCTTGAAGGGAACGGTGGTGAGGACGCGATCGAACGCGCTCAGCCGGTCGGTGGTGATCATCACGATCCGGTCGCCGCGGGAGTAGTTGTCCCGCACCTTGCCCCGGTAGAGCTCGCCGAGCGCCGGGAAGTCGGCCTCGCGGAGCGTGTAGGGGAGCTGCGACCTGAGGATGTCTTCCATTGCGGGACCTCCGGAACGGCGCAAGATAACGCATGTGGAGCTGAGATTCGTGCTCAACCGGCCGCGCAGCTCGCAGAACATCGGCGCGGCCGCGCGGGCCCTGGCGAACACCTCGGCGGGGGCCCTCTGGGTGGTGGAGCCGCTCGGCTTCGACCGCGCGCAGGCGGCGAAGCTGGCGGCCGGCGCCGACGAGGTGCTGGAGCGGATGCGCGTGGTGCGCACGCTGGAGGAGGCGCTCGACGACTGCGTCGACGTGATCATGACCACGGGGCGCCCGGTGCCCGGCGCGCTGGCGCCGGAACAAGCCGCGCGGCGGCTGCTCGCGGTGCCGGGGACCGCGGCGCTGGTCTTCGGCGACGAGGTGCGCGGCCTGACCAACCGCGATCTGCGCCGGGCCGCGGCGGTGGCGACGATCCCCACGGCGGTGAAGTCGTCGCTCAACCTCGCCCAGGCGGTCCTGGTGTTCGGCTACGAGATCCTGCGCGCGCGCGGCGCCGCCCCGGCGCCTTCGAGGCAGGACGAGCCGCCGGCGGACGAGCGGATCCTCTCGCTCCTGCGCGAGCGCACACGCGCGCTGCTGCTCGCGGCCGGCTTTCTCAACCCACAGCAGCCCGACATCGTGCTGGACGAGCTGATCTCGCTGGCGCGCCGCGCGCGCCCCTCGCGGCGCGAGGTGGAGCTCTTGCTCGCCGCGGTCGCGCAGCTCGAGCGAACCAGGAGGGGGACATGATGAGCGGCGGAGCCGCGATCGGCGCTGTCGCCGAAGGCGACACTGCGCCTACGCTTTTTCTGCGTGTTCCCGCGAAGGCGGGAACACCCTTGACCACATTACGGGGACAGCCTCCTGGACTTGCTCTAAGCCGCGGGAGCGACGGGCGCCGCCGGCGCCGCGGCCGGAGCGGCCTCGCCGGCCTTCTTCTTCTGGTGCTCCGCGCAGAGCCCGTGGGCCGTGACCTTCTTGTGGCAGCCTTCCTTGCTGCAGGTCTTGTAGCGGGCCTTGGGCAGCTCGCCGTCCTTCCACTTGTCGTAATGGAAGAAGCAGTAGCCCTTCGCCTGGTACGCGCGCTTGCAGCCCTCGACCTGGCACTTGAAGCCCTCCTTGCCCTTGGGCTGGGGGGCGCGGGTCTTGCGGCGCTGCGCGGTATTGGTCTCTGGCATCCCGAACGTCTCCGTGAGTAGGGGACATGACGAGCGGCGGAGCCGCGATTCGTGTCCCCAGAGTTGGAGCGGGGGTTCTTAACGCATCCGCTCGAGAATTGACACTGGCACGGCTGCTGCACCGCCTCGGCCATGGGAGCGCGGGGGCGCTTGCCCGCTTGGCTCGGGAGACAGGATGGAAGGCAGGGGACCGGTCGGGCTCATCGTGGTGGGGCTGGGTGGCGTGGGCAGCTCGCTGGTGGCGGGCGTGCTCGCGGCGCGCAACCATCTCGTGCACCCGTTCGGGAGCCTCGTCGAGGCGGGCGGCACCGGGCGCACCCCGGACGCCGCGCTGTCGCCGCTGCGGCAGGGAATCCCCTTCGCCGAGCTCTCCGACCTGGTCCTGGGCGCCTTCGAGGTTCGCGAGGACGACGCGTACCGCGCCGCGTTGCGCGCCGGGCTGGTGGATCGCTCGCTGGTGGACGAGCTGCGCCCCGAGCTGCGGAAGATCCGCGCGATGCTGGGCGGTCGGCAGGCGCCCACCCGCAGGCACCTCGCGGACGCCATCGCCAACGACCTGCGCGGCTTCCTCGCCCACCACCGCTGCTCGCGCGGAATCGTGGTGTGCACGCTTCCGGGCGCCCGCGCGCCGGCGGCGAAGCCGGCGTTCACCGCGGACGAGGTCCGCGCAGCGCTGGAGGAGAGCGCCGACTGGGTGACGGCCGGCGCCGTCTACGCAGCGGCCGCGGCGGAGGCGGGCTGCGCGTTCGTGGCCGCCGGGCGGGACGCCGCCTTGGGCGCTCCGGGAATTCCCGCGCTCTTCGAGGAGAGATCGCTGCCCATCGCGGGCACCGGGCTGCTCGGCCCCGACGCGTTGCTCCGCGAGATGCTGGCGCAGGTGCTCACGCTCGAAGGAATGCAGCTCGCGGGAGCGGCCTCGCTCTCCACCCGCGCCGAGGAGCGTGGCGAGCACCTCTGGGGCGGACCCGATCGGACCTCGGAGATGGGTCTGGGCTCGGCGTGGGCGGGAGGCGCCTTCGAGCTCTCGCTCGAGCTGCGGGGACAGATCGCGCTGCACCTCGCGGCGCGTGCCCTGGACACCGCTTTGATGGTCGATCTCGCTTTGCGCGCGGGCCGCAGCGGCGCGCAAGGATGGATGGACGCGCTCTTCGCCAAGCCGCTGCGGAGCGCAACGCCAAAGCAGGCCACGGCGGAGACGCTGCTCGAGCAGCGCGCCCGCCTGCTCGCCGAGCTTCCGGCCCTCGCGCGCAGCATCGGCCGCGAGGCTGCCTGAACAATCCTGAACCTGGTTGTGTGGTTCGTGGGCGTGGTCGGCGACGGCGACGTAGTCGTGGCCCCGTCTTCCTTCAACGTGGAACTCCGCTCCTCACCTGCGGCCATGCGCTTCCTTCGACGCGCTGCATACGCCTGTCGGCGCCAGGCTGGGGTGCAGGCATGCCGCTTGCTGCATCGTCCGAGCGTCGGCGGCGAAGGGACCTCCCGCCTGTCGCGTGGGGGCGCGAGAGGCGGGCATCGGGGGGTCGGCGTCGCGGGAGCGTGGCGCTGACGTTGGCGGGGCGCGGGCGGCTGGGGGGCGGCCCGCGCCCTGCTCTTTTTCCCAAGCGCTGGGCAGGCTTGACTTAGGCGATCCACTCAAGATACGGTGCTCCGGGTCGAGTAGGGGACACCGTATTGGGTGTCCCCCGAGGGTTGGGCCACCGTATCGGGTGTCCCATTTACTCGGAGGTGGCTTGGCGGACCGGAGTCACGACGCGTCAACGTTGGTGCCGGAACCGGCCGAGTTGCTGCGCGCGGCGCTCGAAAAAGTGGTGTTCTTCGAATGGCGGGTCTCCGAGCTGTCAGCCGAGTTGGCGGCGGCCCAAACGCGGTGCGGCAACCTGGAAAAGGCGCGCGCGGAAGCAGAGGACGACGCCCGGACGGCGTCCGCCCAGGCCAAGGCGGCCCGCATGCAATGCGCGGAGATGGAGACCGAGCGGGCGCGGCTGGCCGCGCTCCTGGCCCATCCGGCGCACGCGCAGCCCGCGGGGGAGCCGCCCGCGCTCCAGGCCGAGCGCAGGCGATCGGCCGCGCTCGAGGCCGATCTGAAAGCCGTCCGCGCCGAGTTGGAGCGGTCGCGCGCCGAGCGCGAGCGCTGGCTCAGCGAGATGATGGCGCAGGCCCGCACCGGCGACGAGGCGCCGGCCGCGCTGGCGCAGTTCATCAGCGAGCTGCGCGGCGAGGTGATCTCGCTGCGCGATCACCAGAAGAAGTGCGAGGCGGTGCTCGCGCAGGCGGGGATCGCCCCGCCGGCGTTCGAGAGCGTGCACCGGCCGCAACAGGCCCCGCGCCTGCCACAGCCCGTGCAGGACGCGCAGCGGATGTGGGAAGAGGGCCGGCTCTCGCCGGTGGCGGCCATCACCACGCATTTCGCTTTCCCCCCCGAGCCGCGCGCCGGCGCGGCCGCGCGCGCGCTGGCCGATCAGTGCCTGCGCAGCCTGGCCAGCTCCGACCCGGCGCGCCGCGAGCAGGCCGCGCGGCATCTCGCTGCCGCGCCGCTCGCCAGCGCGGCCCCGGCGATCGCGGCGGCCTTGTCGGACGAGAAGGACGCGAAGGCGCGCGCGCAGCTCGCGCGGGCCCTGGCCGCCTGCGGAGGCGACGGCGCCGCGGAGATCGTCGCGCAGCTTCAGGCGGAGACGGAGCCGCCGCTGGTGCGGATGGCCGCCCTGGAAGCCCTCTGCGAATCGGCGGGACGCAGGCGTCCCGCGCTGGAGGTGGCGGCGCGCGATCCGGCCGCGGCGGTGCGGCGCAGGGCCGCCGCGCTGGCGGTCTGCGAAGGGCTCGACGATCTCGTCTCGCAGCTCGCCGCCGATTCCGACGAGAGCGTGCGCGCGGCCCTGGAGGCGGCGCGCACCGAGGCTCCCGCGCCCGCGGATGCGTCGCCAAAGGCCGAGGAGCCGGCTCCTGCCGCTGCCGCGGCGAGACCAGCGAACGCGGTGCGGGCCGCCTTGCAACGGCTGGTGCTCGAAGGAGGGTCGCGCTGATGGATCAGATCCGGTACTCGGGCCGCCGCCTCGCCGAAGTGCTGGGGCTGTCCGCCCGGGAGCTCGCCGACGCCGAGGAGCGCGGCCTGATCCATTCCACCCTCGCGCCCGATGGACCGAACCAGAAGATGTCCTACTCGGTGGAAGACCTCGCCGCCGCGCGCGTCGCCCTGAGCCGCGTTCCGCCGCGCCGGTCCCTGCGCCGCCAGCTCTTCCTCAACTTCAAGGGCGGCACCGGCAAGACCTCGGTGTCCACCAGCTATGCCTTCCGGCTCGCCGAGATGGGCCACCGGGTGCTGGTGATCGACCTCGACTCCCAGGGCCACGCCAGCAAGTGCCTCGGCGTGCAGGGCGAGGAAGCGGAGAAGACGCTCTTCGACGCGATCATCAAGAAGACGCCGCTGGAGACGGTGATCGCGAAGACGGGAATGCCAGGGCTGGACCTGGTGCCTTCGAACCTCACCATGAGCACCATCGACCTCTCGCTGATGCCGCTGGCGGCGCGCGAGTTCCGCCTGCGCAACGTGCTCAAGGAGGCGGAGGGAACGTACGACTACGCGGTCCTGGACGCGCCGCCCTCCTTCGGGCTGCTCAACCTGAACGCGCTGATGGCCGCGCACGACCTGTTCGTCCCGGTGCTACCGGACTTCCTCTCCTTCCATGGGCTCAAGCTCCTCTTCGAGACGGTGCAGGGGCTGGAGGAGGACCTGGAGCACGTGCTCGATCACATCTTCATCGTGATCAACGCCTACAACGCGACCTACAAGATCGCGAAGGAGGCGAAGGAAGCGCTGACCAAGCACTACCCGGAGTTCCTGCTCAAGCAGGTGATCCGCCAGTGCACCAAGTTCGCCCAGGCCTCGAGCGAAGGGATCCCCATCTTCGCCTACGACTCGGAGAGCAAGGGCGCGCAGGACATCCAGGCGGTGCTCGACGAAGTGCAGGCGCGCGTCGGCGCCCCGGTGCGGCTGAAGGCGGTGGAGAGCGCATGAAGCGCGGCTTCGAAGAGAACGTCCCGAAGGTCCGCCCGCGCGTGCGCCTGGGGCGCGCGCTGGACGAGCAGGTGGCCGAGGCGGAGCACGTGGCCGCGGAGGAGCGGGTGCGCGCGGCGATCACGGAAGTCCCCGCTCCACCCGATCCCGAGCCCTCGGCACCCGTGGCGCGCATCGCAGTCGCACCGGCCGCCGAAGTCGCAGACGCGAAAACCGAACGCCGACCCGAACCTGGACCCGAACCCGAACCCGCGAGGCGCACCCCGCGCCGGGCTCCCGGGCCCTCCGTCACCGAAGTCACCGACCTCGCCCTCGAGCTGACCGCCGACCTCACCCGCGCTGCCGAAGCGAACGCGCGCCTCAAGGCCGACCTCGACGCCGCGCTCGCCGCGCTCCGCCAGGCCGCTGACGAATCGCGCGACCAGCGCGCGGAATCCGTCCGACTCGCCGGCGACCTGGACAAGCGCGCCTCCGAGCTGCGCGCGCTGCGCGCCGATCTCGAGCTGCTCGAGGCCGAGCGCGACGGCGCCCTCGCGCAGGCCGCGCGCGTCTCCCGCGAGCTGCGCGAAGAGAAGGCGAAGTCTGCGGCCGCTGCGAATGACGCCCAGACCGCCCGTGCCGAAGTGGCCCAGGCGCGCGATGCGCTGCAGCGGTTGACCGCGGAGCTCCACGCCCGCGTGGCCGAGCGCGACGCGGCGCGCGGCGATCTGCTGTCGGCGCGCGCGGAGCGGGAGCGGCTGGCGGAGGAGCTGCTGGCCGCGCACGCGGACGCGGAGGCGGCGGCGCAGAGCCGTAACGCGCTGCAGGAGATCCACAAGGCTCTCGCCGAGGCGCGCGCCCGGATGTCCGGAATCCGCTAGAAAATCCAGGGACCTTGAGCGATCGGGCCGTTTCCGCCACGCCTGCACCGGACGCGGGGGCTTGTCTGCAACCGTACACCCGTGATACTCGCGCGATCGTTCTTGTTTCCCCGCAGCTTCGATCTGCTTCGGTCCCGGCAACTGGCTCGCACAACGGATGGGAACACTGGCGGGCGCCTCACGGCGCCCGCTGTTTTTTTTTGGCTGGTATTTGCACGTCACTGCGACGAACGGCGGAGACCCCTCAAGCCCCAAGCTTTGGACATTTCACAGCTTCGCCACGAAGGCGGCCTGGACCTTGGCCAGCTCCGACGCCCGCTTCGGGTCAGGATGCTCGTCCAGCGACCGCTTCAGGCGGGCCAGGACGGCGCGCAGGTTCTCCGGCTGCTTGCCCTCGGCGTAGAGGCCGAGGACGGTCCTCGCGGCGAGCGGGAACGTGGTTCCGCGGCGGCTTCGCTGCAGCCGCAGCAGCCGGCCCTCCATCTCGGCGAGGAGCTTGTCGGCCTCGTCCTGCCGTCCGGTCCTCCGGTAATGCCGCACCAGTACGCTCCAGGCCTGCCAGTACTCCGCCTGCATGGCGTGCAACGTCCGGCGCTGCTCGGGGGTTTCGTACCAGTCGAAGAGGCGGATGCGCAGCGCCCTCCATTCGTCCTGCAGCAGCGCCTTCTGGACCTCGGCGGGGATGGCCGCCTCCTGCTCCGGCGTCAGCCGGCTCTCCCGCAAGCGCGTGAAGAATGTGCTTTGCGGAGGAAGCGGCGCGGGACGGCGTGCGATCACGCTGGTCGGGCAGGCGGCGGCGAGCTTGCGGCGCGCGTCGCGCTCCTTGCGCGGATCGCGGAAGGCCTTGCTCCCGTAGATCTCCGCCAGCGTCCGGTGGGCCGGCGCGAAGTCCGGGTCGATGGCCAGCACCTGCTCCATCATGGCGACGGCGCGTTTCGTTCCCCGCCCCTCGAAGGCGCGGCCCGCGAGGTACAGGTAGAAAGCGTCGCCCTCATGCCCTGCGCGCAGGAGCAGGTACTCCTCGAGCATCTCCCGGAGTTGGCCTTCGATCCCGCGCTCGAAGACCTCGTCCTGGTAGCGGAGATGGACGAAGAGGTCGCGCTCGAACCGCGTACGCAGCGTGCGCAGCGCCTCCAGCCGATCCTCGAGGGGAGCGTCCTGCGGCAGCGGCGCGAGGACCTCGCCGATCGCGCGCTCGATCTCCGAGGTCGGCTCGCAGAGGTTTGCGGCCGAGACCGAGGGCGCGACGACGAGGACCACGAGGCAGGCGAGATGGAAGTCGGGCGGGCGCATCCTTCTCCTGGGCAAGACGGGGACCGCGGCCAGCATCACCCGCGGCCCCATCCCCCGCTACAGCGAGCGCAGGAAGTTCAGGATGTCCTGTTGGTCGCTCTCGCTCAGGTTGTCGAACTTCACGATTGTGCGGTTCGCCTCCGAATCGCAGGCGACGCCATCGCTGGTGAAGTCCTGGTTGAAGCCGCATCTCGAGTTGTGGCTGTAGTGCTCGTAGATGGCCTTGAGCAGCCCGCCGTTGTCCGGATTGGCCCGGCCGTCATGGAGGAAGAAGATCCGCTGGCCGACGCCCCACAGGGGCGCGGTGCGGAACTGGTCCGGTCCCGCTCCACCCTGGCTGACGAAGTCCGCCAGGTCCTGTCCCATGTGGTGCAGCGCGAAGTCGCTGTACGGGTGGTAGGTCACGAAGCCCTGCCCCGTGAAGATCGACTGGCTGCTGGTGAGCGTCGGCGAGTGGCAGAGGGCGCAGCCGATGGCTGTGAAGAGCTTCTGGCCGTTCAGCTCCGAGGGGCTGTCGGTGGTGGGCGTGGGGGGGGCGAGCAGGCGCATGAAGTTGGCGAAGCTGACCGCGTCGCCCGACATTTCGGTGACGGTCCCGGTCAGCGAGCCCGCCTCGCTGTACAGGTGGCTGTGATCCTCCGGCGTGGGGTTCGCGCGGCAGGAACTGGAGGCCGAGCGCTCCTGCGTGAACAGCTCGTTGCTCACCCCTTGCTCCACGTTGTAGGCCTCGCCCGCGAAGATCAGCAGCGACTTGTTCTGCGCCTTCCAGCCGAAGCGGGTGATGGTCCCGTCGTTGCCGTTGGTGTTGAACTCGCCGCCGATGCCGAAGTCCCTCCGGCCCGAAGCCGTGCTGGCCAGGTTGTTCCGCAGCGCCCGGTCGGTGGTGTTCTCCACCAGGCCGAGCCCGAAGGTGGGCGTCGGGATCCGGAAGATCACGTTGTCGTTGTTCAGCTGGGCGTCGAAGTCGGGCGGTGCGAGCGCGCAGCTCGCCGGCGCGTCGACGCGGCCGGCGATGGTGAAGAGCCCGTGCACGCCGCCATCGAAGCTCCCGTCCGGGTTCTTGATGAAGCGCGCCTCCCGGACCGGGCCGTCCGCCCGGATGAACGACGGGGTCGGCTGCTCCTTGCCCGGCACACGGTCCAGGGCGCCGAAGAAGATCTGCGGGTTCGGCGTCTGCACCTGCCCGAGCCTGGGGTGCGGGCTGGTGCCGCCCACGGCCGGCTGGGCGTGGCAGGAGGCGCAGCTGTTCGCGTTGAAGGTGGGCCCGAGACCGCTCCCCTCTTCACCCGCCACCGCGCCGGAGACCGAGTCGACCTCCCCGAAGACTTCCTGCGCTTCGAAGAAGAAGGCGATCTCGTCCGCGGAGAGGCCGCTCATCGGACCTCCCGCGTTCGCCGGTCCGCCGCGCGGCCCGGGATCCCGGGCGTTGAAGGAGCCCCCGCCCCCGAACCCGGAAGCTCCGGTGGCGAAGAGCATGCAAAGTGCGAGGATATACGAGCCGAATAATGCCGAGCACACTGCACGCATCGGAATACCCCTCCGTTCCCCCTTGTGTAATGCAAATGGCCGGTACCTTCACACGCGCAGCGGTCCGACCGGTGCGCGACTTATCGCAGGGGCGGCGAGACTGTCAAACGATCGATAACCGCCCTATATGCCAGATTTGCAAATTTCGCATAATGCCCCCCGCAACCCGGCGGCCCGAGCGGGCTCCATGAGGATCGGCATTTTCTAGACAGCAGAACGGCATTTTGCAGATCCCGTCAGAACTTCCCGAGGCCGGCTGCCGGTCATTTGGACGGTGCTCGATCATCGCACATCTAACCTTATCGGGTATGTCGAATGGCAGATTTCCGTAGGCTCATTCGAAGACGCGACCCCTTTGACAAACGGCGATCGCGGTCGCACCGGACTTAAAGCATCGGTATTCATTTTTACGGATAATCGATTGTTCCGAGCCGACGGTATTTTCCATGCGCCGGCCGCCGCGAAATATGTAATTTGACCGGACTGGCGGCACCGGCTTCTCGCGCTCAAGCTCGCGTGGTTGCAGATGAACTGAGCTTCCGCGGGAGCGCGCGGTCGGGTCCTGGCGCCGGCGTCAGCCGTGTGACGGCGCGGTGGACCCCCCCGCCGGAAGCGCGCCCCAGATGAGGATCCGAGGGTACGTGTAGAAGTAGGGCCGCTCGTCGTCGAGCTGGGGGATCAGGAGCTGCCGGTACCGCTCGAGAAAGCGCGTCCAGTCCTGCGGTGGAAGCCGCTTCTGGTAGTCGGTGAGCATCGCTCCCCGCACCCACTCGAGCACCTCCTCGCGCGATCCGAGCAGGTGCGTGTACACGACGACGCGGACGTGCTGCCGCGCATGGCCGAGGCGATGCAGCCAGCTCGCGTACCGCTCCGGCTCCGGCAGGGGTGGGCGTCCCTGGTAGCCGCCGAGGAGGCGGCGGAACATGGGCGACCGGGCCAGCTCCGAGGCGGTCCGGTGCGTCAGGTGGTCGTCGGTCATCGGCATCTGCACTGCGAGCTGGCCGCCGGGCGCGAGCGCCGTCGTCAGGCGCGCAAAGAGCGGCCCGTGGTCGGGGACCCAGTGCAGCGCCGCGTTGCTGAAGATCAGGTCGGCCTTCTCCTCCGGAGCGAAGGAGTTGATGTCCTGCTGCTCGAACCGGAGCCCGGGGACCTGCGGAACCCGCGCGAGCATCGCGGCGGAGCTGTCGATCCCGACGGTCTCGCGCGCCTTCAAGCTCTGGTGCAGCTCGGCGGTCAGCTCGCCGGTGCCGCAGCCCAGATCGAAGATCCGCATCCCGGGCCGCGGCTCGACCAGCGCGGCGAGATCCCGGAAGGGCTGGGCGCGCTCGTCGCGGAACCGCTCGTACTGCGCGGGCTTCCAGGCATCCGTCATCCGCCGAGCGTACTACGCTAGAGCGCATCTCAAAACGTAGCCGCTATGCTGCTCAGTCAAGCGCACCGAGACGAACAGGTCTGCGTCGACGTGGTCGTGAGCGTGGACGGCGACGGCGACGGCGACGTGGCCGTGGGCGGATCAAATCACCGACACAATCGCGTGAGCATCCCGACGATACGTTCGAGGAGGTCGTCGCCGCGCTGCTTTGTCGTGGCATCGATAGCCTTCAGCACGAACAACGCGTCCAGCACAGCCGCGCACTCCATCGCAGACCCGCGAGCGATGAGCATGGGGATTCATGTAGCAGCTGCATCTGACATGCCGAGCAGTCGTCCACGGCCACGTCGCCGTCGCCGTCGCCGTCCACGACCACGTAGGACGACAGCGTCAACGTCTGTCGCTTAAATGACTGGCATTTAGCCGCCGAGGCGCAGATGCAGCGGAGCCGAGGCGACCGCCGTCCAGAGCCCGAGCACCGCGCCGCCGACC
>Ga0137394_10000840_pt1 | contig 21542 bp, 37 predicted proteins | sample czobulk116metaG_FD_108278 | JGI IMG/M metagenome (GOLD analysis project Ga0137394, IMG submission 108278) | Vadose zone soil microbial communities from Angelo Coast Range Reserve, California, USA - czobulk1.16 metaG | ecosystem: Environmental > Terrestrial > Soil > Vadose zone | place: USA...
GAGTCCACCGACGAGCGCCGCACCGCCGCCGACCTTGAGCGCGACCGCCGTCGTCGAATCGGGGTGAGCTTCGGGAAACGACCCCGGCTCGGTCGCCGCAGAAGCCTGGTCGGGCGAGAGAGCCCCGCCCGTGTAGGGACTTCCGCCACCAGGCGCAACAGGCTGAGCCGCGGGCGCATCGCCGGGAAACGCGCCGCTTGGAGGCCGCGCCCACCCGCCCGCGGGAACCACCACGTCGGCCGCCGCGGTCGGCCTCTCGGGAGCCACGTCCGTCGCGGGAGCAGGCCCGAAAAATCCAGGCTGCGGGCCCGCCGCCGTTGTCGTCGTCGGAGTCGGGACGGGAAGCCTCATCGAAATAGGAGCACGACCGCCGACGACGGGCGTTGCCGTCACCGTCGCACCCGGCGGCACGACACCCGGCCCGAAATACGATCCCGGCGTGGTTGGTCTCGGCGCCGCACCCGGCGGCACCACACCCGGCCCGAAATATGATCCCGGCGTCGTCGGCCCCACAGGCCGCGACGGCGGTGTAATCGACGTCGGCCGCGGCGCGAGAGAAGTCGTTGGAGCCGTCGCCACGACCGTCGAAGTGCCAAAGCTCACGGGAGCAGGAACGGGAGCCGGCCGCGAACCACCAAACGACAGCGTTGCGCGAAGGGGGGACGACGAAATCGGCACCCGCACAATCGGCGCCGCGGGTGCAGGCTTTGGAGCCGGCGCGGGCGACGGCGACGCTGCGGGGAGCCGCGACACGCCGAGCGAAAGTGCGCCGATCTCGGCTGATCGAACTTGCCTAAAAAACGCGAGGGACAGGCTGTCTACATCAATTCCCGCCAGGCATAAAAGGCCAACGTTCCGAGCGCTCCCACGCCCGCCACTACTGCAAGTTTTTTCTTGGTCGAGACCGGCGCCGTCGTCGGTACCGGAAGAGTCGCAAGCACAGGACTCGGTCCCGATCGGAGCGTCACTCCTGCGAGCGCGGCACGGCGATTGAACATCAGCGGAACCGGCTTCGGAAGAATGCTCACGGACGCAAGGCTTGGAATATTGAAGAACGCCCCCCCGCCGCCCCCGCCCCCGCCCGAGCTCGTCGACGTCGGCGAGCTCGTTGACACATCCCGCGGCGTCAGATTGGGCGTCGTCGCACTATCAATCAGTTTATTTCCGCCCGCTCCTACTGCCGTGCCGACCGCAACCCCACCCGCGGCAAGCAAAGGAACTAAAGGCGCCCCAGCCCCGAAGGTCGCAATAGCAACCGCACCCCCGACGATTCCGCCGACCACGCCGAGCACGACGGGAAGCTGGCCTTTGACCCACGAACCGGCGTCGGAGAAAAACCCGCCACCGTAGTTTCCAAGGTTCGTTTCGATCCTCGCCATATTGGCCTGAAGCCGATCGAGAATCGACTGAGGGATCGACGCTCCAAGATGCGAGTGAAGGATTTGCAAAATGACGGTGTGCACGTCTTCGACCGCGCGATATTTGTAGTCGGTGTTCGCAACCTCTTGCATGCGGTGGAAGCGTTCCAAGAGCTGATCGCTCTCAGCCTGAGTCATCGTCACGCCAAATTCGTTTTGAATCTGCGCAAAAGTCTCTTGCTGCATCGTGGAGATCGCATCGTAAATGTCCCCGATGTCCCCGATCGACGTGAGCTCACGCCCGACGCAGCCCTCGCCGCATCCCTCTTCGAAAGCCGGGGAAAGGCGGACGGCGGCCGTCACCTGGTCATCCCCCAAAGAGCGATCACACCGAGCAGGCCCGCCCCCGCCGCGATCGCTGCTTTCTTCTTACCCGACGACGCGGGCGCGGACGCCACTGCCACAGCGAGCGGCTGAATGGCTGGGCCCGACCTTATTGAAAGCGATCGCAGTTGAGAACGATCCATCCGAACGGGCGTCCCGACCGTGGTCACCACCGCCCTTGACACCTGAGCGAGAATGTCCGCGGTCGGATAAAAAGCGGCCCCCGCTGGCGTCGTCGTCATGGGAGTCGGCGCCGAGGTTGGACCACCTACGTTCGCCGTCGCGCCGGCCGAACCGCCCACGGAAACGCCGCCCGTTCCGACCGAAATGGTGCCGTCGCCGAACAAATTGAGGTCCCCGATCGACGGCCCGCAGCAGCCGTCCCCGCATCCCTCTTCCGCAGCCCACCCGCGACGCGCCATCAGATCACCTCTTTTCGATACCCGAGAAACGAAACGCCCGCAACTAACCCAAGGCCGACAACGGCCGCCACAACGTTCGTCGGCTCGACGTACACCGGCTCGCCGAGCGCCGTCGCAATCTGGCGCGCGCGCCGGCCAAGAGCATCGGCGTAGCTTTTCACCGTCGCCTCGAAATAACCCGAAGCCCGCATTTCTCGAGCAATCACGGTAGAATTTCCATATCCCATGCAAGCCTTCACGCGCGCTCGGCTCGGAAGGCCACAGAGCACGCGCACGAAGTCCTTCGCGCCGAGCAGGGGGTCAGCGTACTGGCGAAAGCAAGCGAGGTAACAGACGCCTTTCGCGTTCGTGTCCCGGTGAGCAAAGCAGCCCGCGGGGCACGTCTGAGGCGTCAAGCAGTCAACTGCCTTCCACCCTGCACCGCACTGGATCGAGCCCCAATTGTACGACGGCGCACCTTCGGGCGTCTTGAGAGCGTAGCCGTAGCCGGACTCGTGAAGGGCGATCGATTGCACCGCCTGCATCGTCGGCTCGTCCGCCGTCTCGTGAAACTGGCGCGACCACGCCAGGCGCAGCACCTCGCGTGCCCATGGGTGCGAGCCTTCGGGCCCCGACGAGAACGAGGGGAGCCCTTCGCCGGGCGGGAGCTTCGACACCCACGCCGCGATCACGGGCTCGGGAATCTTGCGCTCTTCATCGGGCTTCGGCCAAGTCGCTTCGATAAACGCCGTGAAGGAAACGAAGCCCCCGAGCTCGGCGCGTTGGTCTTGGGGCCAGTCGGGCGGAAGCTCCGAAGCCGACTTGTAAACGACGACGTTCGCAAAGCCTTCGTCTTCGAGCGCGTTCGCGATCGTGTTCTTGGTAACGAGAAAGCTCGGTGCATCGACTCGCGCACGCGCGCGGTAGGTCGTCCCCTGGTGCAAGAGCACCCGGCCGAGCAGAAGGGGAGTCGCCACTACATCAAGTCTTCTCTGCCGGGTTTGAGGCGTCGCGCAGCATCTTCCGGCCTTTCGCCGAACGCCGCATCGACCGTGGTTTCCGCAGGAACCCAGACCTCCCCGATCCGGATTTCTACGAAGGCATGACGCACGTCGCCATTCGGTTTGCGAAGGGGGACGATGCGCGAAGAAAGATCGGCGTTCTTGGCGATCGCGTTCAGCAAGATCGCATGATCGTCGCAGTCGCCCGCCCCCGCCCGAACGGTGTAGGTCGGTGACTGGAAGGTCTCTTTCGGCTCGCGAACGAACCACACGTGGCTTTTGACCCACTGATGCGCCAAGCGCGCGCGCCGCTCTGGACTCCGAGGCTCGGCGTTGTAGAGGGCAAGCGCGATCGAGCGCGCGAGCGGATCGCCTTCGTCCATTTTCGCCATCTCGAGCAGGAGCCGAAACGTCGACGGGTTATCGGGACAAGCGTGCTTTCCGTACCAAACCTCGCCGAACTCGGTCGAGACCTTCCGGAGCTCCAGCGTTCGACACTTCGCACGCGCGACGGCCGCCCGGATTTCCTGCTCGGAATGCACGGCTAAGAGGGTACACGGCCCCCGGGCGACTCGCCAGCGGCCGAAGGTACGACGGGATCGAGCGACGCCTTGACGGCATCGGCCTGCAATTTCGCAAACGCTTCGCGCGCAAGCCTTCTCGCCTCGAGCTGGCCGCGGACGGTTTGCGCAACCTCGTCAACGAACGAGCGCGCCATCGACTGGCCGAGCTCGGCCAAAGGATCGCGAGCGATGCTCAGCACGGGATAGCGTTCCACGCGCGAAAACATCATCGGAAAGGAATCCCGAAACGCCGGATCGGTCGCATCGGCGCGCGCAATCACGTGGACGAGCACACCGATCCGCATGAGCTCGACGGAGACGTCCACCGGCATGTAAGGGCCCTCGACCTCGAGTTTGATCACGCCAGTCGACCACGCTTCGACGGACATGCGGGACCCACTAGCCCCGGTGAGCGACGGGAAAGCCACCGAGCACGACGAAGAAGAGCGCGATCACCGAAAGCGCCAAAATGACCCACCCGACAGGCTTCGATCCCGAAATGGCAAACGTCGCCCCAGTGAGAATCAACGCGACTGCAAAGAGAATTTCAGTTACGAGACCCATGGCTAACCTCCTTCGTCATCGTCTTCGGTCGCCGGAACAAATCCGGCGAGTGCAAGGCGTGTTTCCCGAAGGTGGTCGCGCACCTTTTCAAGCATGGCTAAGTCGAAGTTTCCCATCGCAAGCTCAGCAAGCCACCGATTACAATTAGCAGAAAGACCCTCGAGAAGAGCCCGAACCTCCGCCAGTTCATCCGCGGGCAGTGCCATCAACTTACCGCCTTCTTGGCGAGCCTCGAAAGAAGGGGAGGGATCAGCTCTTCGAGCGTCGGGCGGAGTTTTTCGAAAAACGGGCCGAGCCAATCCCACGGACCCGGCTCACCGTCGTCGTCGTCGTCCCCGCGGCGGGAGCTTCGAACCATCGCGAGCTCGCTCCGTATCGCCTGAAATTCGGCAGCCGTCTGCTCGTCGCGCGCGCGCTGTCGTTGCTCGGTGATCTCGCGCTCGGCATCCAGGCGCATTTTTGAGATCTCTCGCTCGGCCTTGATTCGCACGTCGATCACTTCGGGAGGCTCTTCGCGCGGCGGGAGACGCGGCGGGTAGTGCTCGAACGGCGCACCGACGCCGGTCGTAACCAATTGATCGCGATCGACGGCGAGCGCCCGCACGACACCGCCCGGCATCGCTCGCCCATTCGCATCGGTCGGCAGGATTTGCACCTCGGCCATCCGCCCGCAGCCTTTCCAACGCCCGTTTTCGTCGTGCCCCATCCACTGCCCGCGGTAGGTACCTGGGCCCCAAAGCTGGCGAATCTTCGCAACGTGAAGGTAAGAGAGCGGAAAGTTTTCGGTCGCTATGCCATTCTCCGGCAGTTGGCAGCGCTCGGCCGATCCGTTCTGCGCGTAGCGCGTCAGTTTGAAAGCGATCGCGCCGGGTGCGGGCTTGCCAAAGATGGCCGCTTCGTGCACGGGTTTTTGACGGCGCCGCACGTCGGAGCGCTCGCGAAGGGCTGGCCCCACGCGCTGATTGGCACCGCGCGAACTACGGCGTTCGGTACGCGAAGCTTTGCGCACCTTCGGGGAAGCTTCTTTCGCGCGCGTGCTCCGCTGTGGCACGAATGCACTATACACCCGGCCAGCGTCAAGTTCCACGGGCCCGCGCCGTCTAACGGGTCACCATGGCAAAAAGCATCCTTCTCTCTGTCGCATTGACGCTCACCGCGTGCGGCTCGACCCTCAACGACGTCGCTACCAGCAAGCAACGCAGCGAAGGGACGTCCCAAGTCTACGCAGTCGCACCCGCGCAAGCGTGGATCATCGCCCACAACGTCCTAAGAGACCTTCACGTTGACCCGATCGAAGATCACCAAGCCGAAGGCTACATGCTCACCAGCGCGCCCGGAGACGGCATCGTGGGCGGCGGATGTTTCATCGGCGTGTGGATCGAATCAACTCCGCCAGCCCCCTACGCCCGCGTCACCATAGTGACGAAGCGAAGAGGGAGCCTCAGCATGACCACGGGGCTCACCGAATCGACGTTTCAACGCAACTTCGCGCAAGCCGTGGCCATGGCACCGCCTGCCGGCGTTTTCGTTCCAGCAGCGCAAGTGCAGCGCTAACACTACTTATTCCGTTCCGCAAAGGCGAAAAATCAAAGCGAGGAAAGTCGGTAGCCGTGCAGCAGCGTTTCCGTTGGCTGGTCACTGAACCATCGCGAAGTGCATTCGCTCGAGCAGAACTGCACGATCATAGTCGACCCGATGACCAGATCGACAGGACGGATCGCCATGGTCCCATCCGTTGGGACAAGGACTCGCTGACCATCGGTGCGGTACATCTCACGATTGCAGCGCTTGCAGCGACAGGATCGCACCTCGGACATGCGATCGACGGTGACACGCGGGCCGACGTCTCGCAACGGCGAAAATGGGCGACGGGTTTCGCGGCCGTCGCCCCGACGCGCTGAAGTCTCTTTTTCCAGAGTTCCAACTAGGGTCTAAGTAGACACTAGTTGGCGCGCCACACCTTTTCCGAGTTGTTGCAGCTCGGCCGCCGGCCGAGCTTTCTTCACCCCCGGCCGGCGAAGGTCCGCCCGTACACCGTCAACGAGAGACACCCGAAAGCAGCCCGCACGCCCGCATTCGGTGCAGACCTTCGCCACGTCGGCACGCTTCATCAGGCCGCGCGAACACTGCGAGAGCCGGCGGCCGACGAGTGCCGCGTAGGCTTGCGCAAAGGTGCGAGCATCGATCGGAGCGCCCTTCGCATCGATGTCCTTGAAGATATATTTAACGACCTCGGCAATCACGCCGCCTTTGGCCCGCCCGCTCGCATCCCGAATATCGACGTTGGAGTTGCCCTTGAAATCGGCGAGCTCGTAGCCTTGCGCCCGAAGCGCGTCGCACCACCATTCGGAAAGAAGGGCTTGATCGATATAGGCCGAGTGAAGAGCGCAGTGCGCGTGCGGGTGCCCCCCATCGCATGGGCCCGCAGCCGAGCAGCGCAACGAACCGCACGGCGTCCACTCGGTAGACCGATACCAGTGAAACAGATCGACGTTGGTCGGTTCGTGTTCCTTTGCGTAACGTCGAAGCCTTCGTTCGAAGAGGGGCAGAGCATCGGCTAATTTGTCCGTTCGCTCGCGCACCGAGTAGCGTTCGACGTGCGGCGCCGTCAGCGTCAAGAGCTTCACCCCCCACCTTCCACCGTGCCTTCTTCGCCGGTAAAGCCCCCGCTGGTAGGCGTCGCGGCGGACCGATGCGAAAGCCCGATGCAGTCGCCCGGTTGATTCCCGGCTCCTTTGACCGCGACAAGACACGCAAAAAAAGTGTCGCCGACACCGGACCGGCGCTTCGCGAACGACGCCGCACCCCTCGCCCTGGCAAGTGACGACCATCGTTTTTTCTTCCTGGCACGAGCACACGACCTCGAAAACCGTTCGAAGGCCGCGCGCCCTCGCCTCGTGCCAATCTCCGACCCGTTTTCCCCGAATGTCGCCCTTCGACCACCCCCAACGCCTTGCGGCGCGTCGTCGGCGCTCGGCTTCGGCGTCGTAGATGCGAGCTCGGATCATTCTGACCGTCCTCGTTGCAGCTACGCGGCCCCGAAGCAGGCCGAAACCACGCCCGACCGAGGGCGCCGAATCGTCGGTAGAAATCCAACTTTCTTGACTAAGTGTCCGGGATCCTTGGCTCGGTCGAGTTGTGTCTAGGGTATGAACGGAAGAGGGGCCCGAAGACGGGCCCGAGCTCGGCGCGCGCGGGTCGGTCGGTCCTATGTGTCGCTCAAGCGGTTTTCTGTCGCGGCCGAGTCGATTTTCCGCGATCGCCGCAACGTCGCTCTTGACAACGGGGAAAACACCGCTCCCACGTTCGGCACGCTGCTCCTTCTCGAGCTCGTCGCCGTACGCGCCCCAAGGATTCTCATCGCCCGCGATCCATCGCCGCCCGTCTTTCTTCTCGGCATCGATGCCGTGCGCGCCGAGCGTCGCTACGAGCTTGTCGTGCGTCTCGGCGAGCAGCGCATCGTTGTAAGCAGCGCGCAGCGTCATGGGTTCGCCCCGACCCCCACCGCCCGCGGCGCAAAAAGAGCATCCACCGACGCACTGCGGCACACCTCGCAAACGGCGAGACCAAAGGGCGAAAAGGCCGGAAAACAGAGCCCGCCGCAAAAGCTGCAACCCACCCGAACCGGGGTAGGTTTGACAACGCGCGCGGCTCGGCTGATGTTTTCCATTGTTCGCTCCGGGTCACGCGGCCCATCGCTGAGCCACGTTGGGAGACAAGGAACTGCGGCAAGCTCGGGATTCGGACGAACGGAACGAAGCGCGCGCGGGGGGCGTCTCTCGAATTCACCGACCCGCGCACACTTCGCGAAGCGCGCGATCCCCGGAAAAGGAAACCCGTTCGAAGCGGGCCCTTTTTCGGGGGTCGCCTATTTCAGCTAGGGAACGTCGTCGGCAAACGACTGTTCTTCCTCGGGCGAGCTCGCACCGCTCGACGACGAAGCGCCACCGCGCCGACCGTTCGCACCGATCGCCCGCATGCGCGCGCCGAGCTTCGCCGCAAAATGCGAAAGCTCTTCGCCTTCGATCGGCTTTTTCATCGTCGCTTGCGCGAGCCGGTTGACGTAGCGAATTTTGGGAAGTTCGCGCATCTTGCCATCGCGCCCGACGATCTCGACTACATCGATCGCGAGCGAAACAAGCATCGAGCCGAGACCACGGAGCGCAATGAAAGGCTCGCTCCCATCCCAACCGCTCGCCAGAAGCGTTTCTTTCACTAGGGCTAACGCCTCATCGCTCGCACCAACGGTGCCGTACCAGGTCAAGCGCCGGCCTTCGAACTCGCCCTTGGTCACCTCGTAGACGAGTCCCATCTGCTCATTTCCCGCGTCGCTGTAGCCAAACCTGATGTCATCCGGACCGGTCGATCGCCCCTGGCAAACGACGCTACGAATCACCTTCGGTTCTTCTCGTTCTCTCATGTTCGACTCTCCTTTTTTTCGAGGGGCACCGCCCCAACGTTTTCCAAATCGCGCGCACCCGAAGCAATCGCGGCGAGCACGTCCGCAGGATCATCGGTGACGACGTACGTCACTCGCACAGCGCAAGGCTTGCCGTCTTCGCCCGCTACCGTCGCGAGGTGCGTATGCGTTCCACGAAGGACCTCGACGAGCTCACCGACGCTTTCGCAGTCCTCCAGCAGCCGAGCCAAATAGACAGCCATCGCCGCATTTGCCGCCCGTTCCTCACTCTTGAGCGTGAGAGCCATCAGAACGGCACCGCCTCAAGCTCGGCCGCCGAAAACCCGCGCCCGCGAAGACGCTTCGCTTCCTTCGCTTCCTCACGTTGCAAGCGTGCGATCTCGCGCTCGGCCTCTGCCTCGATGACCTCGGCGAGCTCGCCCGGATTCTCTTCGGCGTATTTTAGAAACGCCTCGGTTCGACTCTCGCGCTCGGACCCCTTGATCTGGCGCTTCACCTTCTCGAAAAGCGGCGCGAGCTCGGGCGGAATGTTCTGCCGTACGGCGTCATCGGACTCTTGGCGCCGCTCCTTCGCCGTCGACCGCGGTCGCTCGCGCCGCCGCGCGTGCGATTCGATGCGTTTGATCTCGCGCTGAAAGGCTCGCTCTTCCTTCAGCTCGGCCCGAGCTCGGGCGACCTCGCTCGACACATCGCCTTTGACCTTCGCTTTTCTCGCATCACAGGATTCGCGCGCCGCTTTCTTCTCGTCTTCGATGGCCGCGCGAATCGCCGCCCGCCCCTCGACGCGCAGCCGCTTCGCCTGCTCTTTCGCCATCGTGCGGCCGACCTTGCAAAGCGCGATCGCGTCGGCGCGTTTTGGCTTCTTCGACTGACGGGCCGCCGCGATCTGCCCGCGGAGCTTGGCGAGCTTCTCGAGCGCTGCGCGCTTGTGACCGTGGGCGATCTCCTTTTCGAGCTGCTTACGCTGGCGCTTCGCTTGCGCGGCCGTGAGCCCCCCGCCCTGGTAGTCGTTCGCTTTGCGCGCTGGCCTGTCGACGAGCGAAAGCATCGCCCGCTCGACGAACCGGTTGACCGTCGAGCCGTCTTTTTTCGCGTGCTCCTCCAGCCGCCGAAACTCGCTCGGCGCAAATTCGACCGTCACCGCGATCCAGTTGTCATCGGCCATGCTCGCCCCCTTTGCACCACCGAAGCGCAAGCGCCCGAGCGATGCGAGCGCACAAACCGCAGTTCACTTCCACGCCGAAGACGGCGCGCTGCTTCGACTTACCGCAAAGCGACGCCGGCCCGCCCGCGAAGAGATGCGTCCGAACCGAGCGCCCGCGGGCCTTGCCGATCTCGACCTCTTCTAGGCTTTCGCGCGCGGTATGGCCGCGGGGTCGGCCATCAAGGGAAGGGTCCGCCGCTACTCGGGAAGGCTTCGCCGTCGAGGCTAGACCGAAGGGCAGGGGAGCCGGAAACGCGCGGGTCAAGCCCGCGCTACCGCCGCGCCGAGCGCGGCCCACGATGGCCGGCTGCATCGTCATTGCGGCACCTCGTTAAAATTGGGGCAAATTCGGAGTGAAGCTCGGCGCCGGCGGGGGGCTCGAGCGGGGCGAGCTCGGGGGCAGCTCGGGGCTCGAGGCCGGGTGCCGGCGAGGACCTGGTCGGGGCTCGAGCGGGGGCCGGCGAGGACCTGGTCGGGCGGGGGCAACTCCGCGGCGAGCCTTTCGCACGCACGCACGAGACCATCGGCCAACGCCCAAGGGATCGCGGCGCGCCGCTCGGCTCGGCGACGGCCCGAAAGCTTCGTCTTGTTGCGCGCAATTCGAGCCTCGAACGGCGGGAAGACTCCCCACAAGTAAAACGAGCCGTAGCAAGCGACGGGCGGACCAACGCGCGTTGCGATCGCCCGCGTCGCGCCATGCACGTTTTCGAGCACCCACCACCGGGGCGCGATCGTACGAATGATCCGCAAGGCTGCATCGACGAGCACAAGCCCTGCCTCGACGTCGCGCGACCGACCCGCCGTCGAAAGCTGCGCGCACGGCGGAGACGCCCACACCAGATCGAACGGGTCGCCGGGCGACGGCTCCCACGTGGCAAGGTCCGCCCGAATGTCGGCCGCCGTCCCGGGAGCGTTATCGATGCGCACGACCTCCCACCCGCGCACGGCCGCCGCTCGCGAAGCAGCACCCGAACCCGAGAAAAGATCGAGCATGCGCATCATGGGAGCCACCGCCGTCGAAAGATGACGATCGCCGCAAACGACGCGATGGCAACGGACCACACGAAAGCTTCGGGCCAGTTCATCGGCGCACCGTCACTTTCACGTCGCCCGGCCACCGCCGCTCAATCGAGCGCGCGATCGAATCGGCGTGCTCGGCGTCCACCAGGTGCTTCCACTCGTTGCCGGTCTTTTTCGACTTGCAGTCAACGAAGACGTAACGCCGCGACTCGAGCGCCTTCGTCGCCATCTCGCGAAGCACCTTGCCGATCCGCGTCATAGCCAGGGCCCTCCCCGAAAACGCCGCACGATCCGAAGCAGCGTGGCGCCGAGCACAAACCCGCCAACGAGACAGCCGACGAAAAGCGCCCACTGCCACCAAGTCCACCCGCTCATTGGACCCCCGAAGCAGCGCCGAAGATGCCGCGCATGATCTCGCAGTCGCGCTTGAAGAGCCCGCAGACGTGCCGATAGCTAAGCCAGGCGCGAAGGTGCCGCCGCTCGATGTCGCTCAGCGGCTCGCACGGAATCGCCTCGAGGGGTTGGCCGAAAATGCCCCGCGTAACGCCGCCGAGCTCGTGCGTCGACAGAGCGAGCAGATCGACGTCTGAAAGCCCCTGAATCCATGTCACCACCGAGCAACTCACTTCGCCCCCCACTTTGCGATCTCGCCGTCGATCTCGACGAAACGGTCAACGGTGAGCGAGCTTTGACCACCTGGAAAAGCAACCCGACCTGGAAGCCAATCCCTCCGCACGAGCTCGGCGAGCTCGCGAGCGACGGCCCTGGCTTGGTCGCGCTCGATCAACGTCACGCCAAGCGCTCGGCCCGCATGCGCGCGTTCCACATGCATCGGATGAAGCTCTCCCGCGCGGGTCCAACAGTCGAAGCAGAGCACTTCCGTTTCCGCGAAGAGCTGGGCCCCCCACTCTCGGTAGTGCTCGAATCGCACAGCTCGCCCAAGCTCCCGCGTCGACAGAGCGTCAAAACCCAGGCCGCAGAGTGTTTGCTCTCCCGTCCCGAGCAGGTGCACCCGGAAGATCTTCGGAGCGGGGGAGCTCAAGACGCCCCCCTTTCCGGCGAGGACGACGCACGCGACTCGCGCCGCCGCCATTCGGCCCGCTGCCCACATTCGAAGCAGCGGACCTTCGAGGGGGTACCCGCCTTCGTCGTTGCGAAATCACGCGAGTGACCGCACGAGAGAAGGAACTCCCACACGACAAGCGCGTGCGTTGCTTTCTTTCGGGTGCCGATCACCTTGCGCGTGCGGTAGGTCTCCCTCATTCGCGGCCCCCGTCGTCGTCGTTGTCGTTCAAGTAGGCTTCTTCGGCCGCCGTCATCCGACCTTCACGGCCCCGCTTGTACGTCGGCGCCCGCTCGGCCAGCCCGATCTCGTGCACGACGATCGCGCTCATTCGACAGAGCGGAAACGCCCGGCAGAGTGCCCAATGGATCGTTTCCGCCGTGGCAACGTCGAAAGCGCCGTCGTCGTCGGGACCGACGCCAAGCTCGATCGTCACGTGTAGGACTTTCATGACGCCCCGCCTTTGCTGCCCGCACGAAGCACGACGTTGGCGGCCGAAAGCTCACGCACGTTCGCATGAGCACGCGCAAAACAGCCGACGCACACGGCGGCCCGCTCCCTATGGCAAGAGCCACAAAGAGGGGCCACCGTCGTGGCAGGCGGAACCACGAAGGCAACCGCCCGCGACGCGCACCGAAGACAGACGATCCCGCTCTTGATGGTGCCATCGGGATCCATGACCCAGGCGCGCCGACCACGGCCGCGAATCAAATGCCGCTCGCACGAGGCACAATCTCTGCGGGTTTTCATCGGATCACCTCGCCCGCGTCCCAGTGATCGATCACGGATTGCAGAGTGTCGGGCAACTCTCGGCGGTCCCAACCGGAAGCGTCGGCCACCGCGCAAATCGCCTCAAAAACATCGATGATCGAAAGGGCTGATCCCATTGTGGGACTTTCCCCTTCAGCCGAAAGCCGCGCCGAGTGAGCAAACACGAGCATCCCCATTGTGTGTTGAAGCTCATCCCGCGCAGCCTCAACGGTCGGTGGCTTTTCGCGCCACGCTTCGATTCGTGCCCGCACCGTCTCCTGGGTGTTCAAGCGGCACCCCCTTTTTTGCGGAGCTCGACGGCACGGAGCGCCGTGCGACGGAGAAGGGGGTCCGACAACTGACCGAGCTCGCGCCCGCACGACGGGCACGAGCAACCGTGCTCGTGGGTCAAAAACTGAAACCCGATCAGTTGCAAAAGCTCGTCGTGCGCACGTTCGAGGTCCTCGGCGTACTGCATCGAGTTTTCGATGTTGCCCGAGCGCAGTTCGGTGACCGACGTCAAAAACTCGGCGATCGCGATGTCGAGCCGGTCAACGTCGAGGGGTGATCTCGGCGAGGATCTGACGAAAGCGATCCGGTCGCGAAGCGCCTGGACCATGCGAATCCGGGCGCTCACGAGGCACCTCGCGCAAGACGCCGCACCGAGGGCAGCGCCCAACCGCGGAAACTTTGCGAATCGACCACCCGCATGCCGGGCAGGCCCCCCGCGGCAGCGGACGGCGAAGGTCGATCACTCGACTGGCGAGCTCGCCCACCAGGTGGACAAGCGAGCGGGTTTCGATTTCGAGCTCGCGCCGAAGCACTTCGAACTGCGTCCCCGACGGGCGCAATTGCCGCACCTCGTCCAGCACCCCCATCACGATCTTGGACGCCGCGCGAAGCTGTAGGCTCATGTCCTTCGGCACCCGCGCACTGGTGCGCGACGGGCGCGAAGCATTTCAACGCCCCGCACGAATTGCGCGCGCTTTCGGAAGAGGTTAACGAACTCGGGCGATCGTGCCCGAAGCCCTTGTTTTCCAGCTTCGCAGAGTGCGCATAAGAACCAATTTGGTCAACTTTTCGTTGGCCGTCCGACTTGCCCTCGAGGGCCCGATCCGCTACTTTTTGCATTGTCACTTCTCCGATTCAGAGGTGACCGACAGGCCGGGAGCTTGTAACTCGCTGGCCACATCGGAGCCCGGTTCACCGCCGGGCTTCGGCGTTTCTAACCCATGTTCGACGAAGGGGGAAGCCTCTTTCTTCACGAGGGTTTGCGCGCCTACATCAAGCTCGAGCGCGTGCGCTTCGGCATCCACTTCGGCAAGTGCTTCGATGAGCCGAGGAAAAGCATTGTCGGCCGCTGCGATCTGAAACCGGTAGATCACCGTGCGCACCGAAGCGACGAGCTTTTCGATCGCTGGCGAGCGAACCACGCGCCCTTCAGCGTCCAGCCGCACGAACGGCTCGACGTCCAACGGAAGCAGCCGAAACGTCATGCGACCACCCTTCGAAACCGCTGCCACAAGTCCCAAAGCTCGCGCCCGATCTCGACCGCCGCGCCCGCCTTGCGCAAGTCGGTGCGCTTGCCCATGGCCGCGCCAAGCCCGGGAATCTGGAACTCCAGCGCGCGACCGTCGGCGTTCACGATCTGAATGCGCTGCTTTCCACACCCGCAGCGCCGAAGGACGAGCGAAACGGGAAGCCGGCCGGTCTCGCGCCATTCGTGCGCGTGCGACCTTGCCGCCCCCCCCGCTTTCACGCGCTCACCTTCGCCCGCTCGCTACACTTGCGACACGTGGCGAGCGAAACGCCCGTCGCAAGAAGCGACGTTACCCGACGGCCGCAGAGCGTCTCAGGTTGCACGAACCATGGCGGGGGAGCTCGCACCGCCAAATGTACGCCAGCCGCACCCGAAGCGACGACGGCCGCCACGTCTTTCGCGGGGGGAGGGGGCCTGTCGGTGTCGCGGATTTTCTTCCCGCACGCGAAGCACGAGACCTCGGCCGTTTTGAGCGGCTGAACGCCGTGCACCGAAATTCCGCAGAGCGTTCGGTCCGCCCCTCGACGGCGCAAATGCACGCGCGGCCCATGGCCCGACCGACAGACGAGGAAATCACCCGGCTTGACCACTGACCCTTCCTCCCTCCTTCGGACGGCCCCCGACGAAGCTCTATCGATACACCCAAAATCGCACACCCAACAACGGGTAAAAACAGACCCGAATGCGGCTTTTTTGCCCTACATGGACCCACGTTGCGACGGCGGCAGACCCGTGCGTCAATCGTCATTGTCGACTCCTCCCCAACGTGGCGACGGGCGAAGAGCGCGATCGGGAACGCTGGGCCCGTCGCGCTTTTTGCTTATCTAGGAAGGCGAAAAATCACGCCTTCGGGCCACGGGCCGAAGGAGAAAGCTCGTCGGCATCTTGGACCACGGGATCGATCGAATCAAAATTCGGGCCGAGCAGATCGATCGCCGAAAATTGGAGCGCCGCCGCGCGCTCGGCCGCCATTCTCTCGTCGCGCAAAAGGTAGTAGTTGAGCGCTGCCACCTCGCTGGAAACGTGCCCCGCCGTCTGCACCATGCCCCATGGGTTCGACGTCGAGGCCTCGACGTGCCCATGGTTGAACGCCGCCGCCACCTTCGGGAAATCGTGGCCGTAGCGCCGCATCAATAGGGCGATGTAGCGAGCGCCGCAAAGGAGGTTCGTCTCGGGGTCGTACAAAGCCTCGTCCGAGAGCCCGCCCTTGACGCCCGTGCTCGTCGGCTGAAGTAGGCCAATCCCCGTCCAGCCGTTCGGCTCGCGCCGAAATGCACGCGGGTTTCCCCCACTTTCGCGCCAGATCATCGCCAAGATCCAACCGCGCGGAATCGCGAAGACGGCCGAGACCTTTTCGGCAAGGGGCTCCCACCGCTCGATCACGCCGAGCATCCCGGGGATGCGGCTCGTTCCCTCGACGAGCTCGGGAGCGAGCATCGGAGCCCGCTCGGCTTGCCCTGGTGACTCTTCGATCATGACCACCCCGTCTTCTCGCATTCGCCAGCGGTAGATCATCGGCGCTTGTCCTGTTCGGTCCGATCCGAATCGTCTTCATCGACGAGCGAGACGGCCTCGGCGCGAAGCTTGGCCAAGCGAGCCTCCACCTCGATCCGCTCTTCTTTTCTGGCCGCCATCTTTTCGGCGTTCTGAACGCCCTCAAAAAAATCGAGCGCGCGATCGAGGGCCAGCTTGCACTGGTGAAGCTCGCCCGCCTCGTTCACCAAGATCTGCATGACGTTGTTCGTCTTGTGGAGCTTCGAGCCCATCCGTTCGAGCTGAGCAGCGAGAGCACTGATGTTGGCCGAGAGAGGGCGAAGCTCGGCCCGGACTTCCTTCTGCCCCACGGTCACGTTTTGCATCGCCAGCTCGAGACCCGCGATCGCGCGCATCGTCATCTCGTACGCTTCGCCGAGCGATCGCGGCCCGTCGCCATCATTGTCAACCATCAGCGCCCCCTCGCCGCTAGGTATTGGTCGATCCTGTCGTTGGCCTTTTTGCCTTTTTCGAGAGCATCGCCGGAAAGCTTCTCGACGTCGGCCAAGCGTTCATCGACGCGCTTTCGCCACGGCGGAAAATCATCGCCCGTGCGCTGCTTCATTTTCGCTAGATCGGCCGCTACATCGACCATCGCTTCGCGAACCGCCTGCCGAACCTCTGCGTGCACCTCGGCCCGGGTCACGAGACCCTTGATCCAAAGGTGCGCCGCGATCGTCGCCGTGCAAAGCGACGCCACGATCCCGACCACCCGGTGCGCATCGGCGAACCACGCCCCCACGCGACGCCACCAGGGCAAAAACTCGGGCCGCTCCGGCTCTTCGACCTCAGTCGGCTGACGACTCGGGAAATCGGAAGGCTCGGCCGCCGAATGGCGCGCGCGCACGTCGCGATCGATTTGCTCTTTCGTCGTTCCGGGCTTTCGCACGTCGGGCATTGTGTTTCACCCCAAAGCCTCTACCAACATCTGAAGATGATGTAGCCGTCAGCACCCGCGCCCCCGGTCCCTCCGGTGAAGGTCGCACCATTGCAACCACTACCGCCGCCGCCGCCGCCGGCCGGAAAGCCGCCCTTGCCGCCGACTTTTCCGTTGCCGTTCGTCACACCGCCGCCGCCACCACCGCCCGGACCGCCACGACCGATGGCAGACTGGTCAGCGCCAGCGGTGCCCACGTTTCCGGCAGTGCCGCCCGCTCCACCGTTTCCAAACCTCACGCTGTCGTTGCGAGCGCCCACAAATCCGCCGTCGGCGCCAGCGGATGGCACATTGCCGTTAGTAACTCCACCGCCGCCGCCGCCTCCACCACCGCCCATGACAGAGGTACCGCCGGCAAAGGGGGTGACATTGGTACTGGCAGTGTTTTGAGAGCTACCACCGCCTCCGCCGCCGTGCACAGCCGCCCGACCAACGTTCGGCACTGCGAAAGTGCCAGCGCCGTCCCACCCATAGCCGAGCTCGCCGATCACACTGTGCCCACCACCGCGCTGCGCGGTCGTGCCGTTGTTGCCGGGCTGGCCAGCTTCGAGCACACCGCCGCCCGTGCCGCCGCTGTTGTTCGCGGCATTGCCCCCGCCGAGCCCGCCGCCGTACGCAGACGCCCACGCACCCACCCACGTCGCACCGCCCGCGGTGCCGTCCTTGCCAGCGCCGCCGCTGGTACCAGCGCCGCCGGTGCCGCCCGTACCCACCGAGCTCGCAATCACGGCACCCGACCCACCGAGCTGCGCAAAAGTGAACCTTTCTTTGTAGTGCGCACCGCCGCCACCACCGTTCGCGCCAGCGATCGCGTTATTGATAGCGATATTGCCGCCACCCGCTCCACCGCCGCCAGCGCCCCAGACCTCGATCTCCACCCAGTTGTACGCCCCCGTGGGCAGTGTGATATTGAGCGCGCCCGGCGTGGAAAATGTCTGCGTGTTGACGGCCAAAAGGCCAGCGTCGCCTGTGATGTCGACGCACCAAAGTAGCTCGTCGTTGTTCGCAAATGGGGCATCCGCCGAGCCGAGCCCCGACGCCACCGGAAATTCAGCGTAGACCCCGCCGTGGTCGATCTTGGCTCCGGTCAACGTGAAATAGATGAAGACCGCAGGATTTGATTTCTTGAAGAGACGAAACCGCGCGCGCGTCGTGGACGACGAAACAGCGATCTCGCCGAGCAGCGCAGTCAGATCCACCGAAAATTGATCGGTGTAGGAAACGTAGATCGCCGTCGAGCTTACCTGCGAGCCGCCGCCCACATTGAAGCGAAGAAACCCCGCACCGGGGTCGCTGTTCGTCGTCGTCGTCGAGAATTTGTAATCCGTGGTGAGCGCCCCACCGTACGCGCCGGTTGCACCCGCGGCTCCGGTCGCCCCCGCTGCGCCCGCGGCTCCGGTCGCACCCGTTGCCCCCGCGGCTCCGGTCGCACCCGTTGCCCCCGCGGCGCCCGTCGCGCCCGTTGCCCCCGCTGCACCCGTTGCGCCCGTTGCCCCCGTCGCGCCCGGGTCGCCCTTCTGCGGATACCAAGAGGCGCCCATCAGAAGTACTCCACTTCGATCCAGCAATCGGCCGTTCCAAGGGTGAGCGTTGCCGCCGTCGAGGAGAACGCGACCACAAACCCGCTGGCGTGATTGCGTGGCTCTTCACCGAAATCCACCGACACGAAGGCGCCCGCCGCTGCGCCCACCGCGATCGGAATCGGCGGATAGTCGGGCAACGTCCCATTGGCAGGCAGGGCCGCCGCATCGAAGAGAAAAATGTAGCCTGCCGCCGCTGCCTTGCTGAAGACGGAAAAGCCCTGCACTCGGGCCGCTCCGGAATGAACGCGGCTCGACTCGTAGGCGGCCGACGTCGATCGAGAGACCGAGGTTGATCCGCCCGTCGCGCCCACATTGACGATAAGCCGCCCTTCGTCGTCGAGCTGAAGCGGACCCACGTAACCATCGGCCACCGTGGGCAACGTCGCGTTGTGCACGCCTCCGCCAAGCACATTGAGCCATCCGACCCCATCGGCCGTCGCGACGTCCGAGAAAGTGCGCTGGTTCATCGAAAGCGAGCGCCACACACCGCCGCCCGCCGAAACGGACGTCTTCGCGAGAACCACTAGGCCGGTCGGAGTGTTCGCCGTCGCATTCCACGTGTCTCCGTCGAGGAACGTCGACAGAGCCAAGGGCCCGATCCCGGTCGGCTCCTTGCCCCATGCAATCACGACCACATCGAAAAAGAGCGTGGTCCCCGCCGCGACTCCGAGCGTATTTAGGGAGATATCGAAGCGCTCGGCCGGAACGTCGCGGATCGCAAGAATGCGAAAAAGAGGAAAGCCGTCTTGCCCCGCTAGGGTTGCGTCGGTCGATGCCTCGGTGGTCGCCCTGGCCGGCCCGACCTGCGAGCGGATCATCCCCGTGACCGCCCACACCTTCCACTGCTCGGTCCCCGCGGGATTCGTCGTCGATCCGGTCGCGGGATTTCGGTAGCGAATGAAGACGTCGACGGCCGCCGCCGCCTCGACCGACACTTGTACGACGTCGCTCGACGTGTCGCCGCTCCCATCCGAGTCGATGCGGACCGAGCCGCTATAGACCTGAAAATGGCGCCGATCGACGGGAGGCTGGCCGGCCGGCGCCCCCGGAGTCGACGTCCCGCACGCGCCGCAGTAACCACACCCGGGGCACTTCATCGGCGCGCCCCTTACGACTGACCTTCGGCCACGCCGAAAGCGATGTCAGGCGTGAAGGCCTGCGAGGCGTGATTGTTTCGGACGTAGACGAACCACGCTTCGGTCTGCTTCACCGGGATGCCGAGCGGCATCCGAAAGCCGGCCGAGGGGAACGCCGTAGCGAACTGGATGTAGTCGGCGCCGTTGCCGCTGGTGATGATCTCGGTCATTCCCTTGACCTGGATGCGAAAGCCGAGATTCGACATCCCGACCACAAAGAGGTTGTCGCTCGTCGCCGAAGCCACGGCGCCAACGACCCACAAGACGCACCCGGAAATCGGCCAGTCGATACGGTACGGCGCCGAAGGGCTGATGGTCGGTCCGGCCACAGAGGACAAGCCTTGCGGCTTGATGATCGCAGTAGCTCTCAAATTCGCGTGCATGGGGCACACTCCCTAAAATTCGAAAAACTCAGCCGCGCCCGAACGAATGAAGGGGGGGCCGTCGGCGCCGAGCGCGACCCAGGCGCCGACGCCCCCACTCCAAGCTCAGGCGTTTTGCGATCGCGGAGCCTTGGTGACGCTGTGAAGAACGAACCACCCGCCCGTGTAGGTGCCGAGCGTGTTCGCCGTCGTCGTCGTCGGCGCCGTGAACGCTTGCGCGGGGGTCTGCGTTGCGACCGCGGCAGCCTGCCCGACGTAGTTGGTGCTGGTGAACGAAATCGCGCGTTCGATGCGCGCCGTGATCACGAGCGTCGCGTCACTTCCCCCGGGGGGCATCCAAAGGACCGGGGTCGGCAGCACATAGAAATTCGAGCGGCCCGGAAGGCCGTTCGTGAGACTGCCCACCATGGCAAAACGATCGGTCAGCGGATGCTCGATCGCATCGGAGCGCCCGACGCCATAGAGGCCACCGCCCCCGGGAAGCATCGACAGGGGCCCGAGCTGGTAGAGCTGCTGATCGCCGTTCAGACCGAGCCGCACCGAGCAATTCGCGAAGAGTTGCCGCGTCAGCTCGGCATCAGCGTCCGAATCGAGCATGAACGAAATGCCGTAGATGTTGACCGCTTCACCGGCCACCGTCTCCGACGGCTTGATCAGGTTCGTATCGAGCGCCGTTGCGTTCAGACCGCCGCCAAAGCCCGCGCCCGAAAGCGACTGGCCTTGGCAATAGTTGAACGCCTTGGCTTCGGTGCCTGCCGCCAGCGTGAACGTGTTCAGCGTCGAAGCGACGGTGTTGGTGAACTGGAATCGAACGCGCGAGTAGTAGGGATAGCTCTGCTCGTTGTGCGTTCCTTGGTTCACCTGAGTGACGCGCGTGCGCGTCATGTTGGAAGGTTGCATTGGAGAGACCGCCTTTCAGTTTTCTTTGTCTTTCTTGGTGGTCACCTCCTCCCTTCCCGTGGCGATGTTGTTTTTGACTTTGCCCTGGCCTAGTACCCGTAATTGTCGACGACGTAGCCGATATCGCCCACGCCATCGGGAACGACCGCGCCGATCTGCGGGCTTCCCCCATAGAGCCGACCGATCGAATCGAACGGCGATTGGATGCTCTCGTCACCGCCCGTGCCCGCGCCGAGACCGGAAACGGGAGCAGGCAACGCGCTTGCGAGCGCGCGCGTCATTCCGACCGCAGCCACGCCAGCACCGATCGAAACGCCTTGGCTGCTCTTGGTGAGCATCCCGATCGCCGCCGCGATCCCCACACCCGCGATCATCATTCCAACGTTGCGCTGCATCGGCGTTCCAAGTCCGAGCTTGTCGGCGCCGTAGGCAACACCCGCGCCCGCCCCCGCTCCGATGCCGACGCCGACCGCCGTTTTCACGAAAGCGGGGAGGCCCGGGTTACGGCGACGGCGACGGTGATGGCGACGCTTCTTCGTGAAAAGCGGGTTCGCCTTGCGGCGCGCGTGATGCCGGCGCCTTCGGTGATGCGTCGTTTGGTTCTTCTTTCGCCTGTGATGCCTTCGTCGCTTGGCCATGATGACCACCTTCCTCGCGCGCGGGTTTTTCTTCTTTGTCCGAACGCGCGCGCGCCGACGCTTCGAACGTTTGACGATCTTGGGCATGCTGATGACCACCGCCGCCTTGCGAGCCTTGCGACGACGCCGCCGCTTGGCGAGCGCACCGGGCGATGCTTTCGGGC
>Ga0137394_10000841_pt1 | contig 21535 bp, 20 predicted proteins | sample czobulk116metaG_FD_108278 | JGI IMG/M metagenome (GOLD analysis project Ga0137394, IMG submission 108278) | Vadose zone soil microbial communities from Angelo Coast Range Reserve, California, USA - czobulk1.16 metaG | ecosystem: Environmental > Terrestrial > Soil > Vadose zone | place: USA...
GCTCCCTGTCCGTCCAGGACCGTATTCATGGGCCGTGAGTTTATACGAGGAAGGACAACTCCTAGACGCCTGGGAGTGCTTGCCCGAAATGATAGTCGCCACTGAGAACTTTCAGCATCGGTATGATCATTGGAGCGGGGTGCTCAATATCCCAAGCAAGTTTTCCATCACATAGGAATCTGGAATCATGGATCTGTTTAACACACTCAAAGAGCTGAAGAACTCTCGCAAGACAGGCGTGCCATACGACTCAGAGAATTCTGCATGGAAAACATCGTTCAAAACTCTCGGGAAAAAGTGGAATCAAGTTCCAAGGGGGGCGTCCGCTTCGGAGAAAACCACCAATCTGATCACTCTAAGCGCGGTCGGCGGAGAAACTGTAGCACCCGGTAGGATTTGGTGGTGGGCACAGAATTGGGCACACTTTTTTTCGGGAGGAAAGTAATTCTTTGCTCGGAGTCAAGGCGGGGCCCTCACCCCTCCCCCCTGCCAATAGCCATATGGCCAGCATTCTGAAATCAAGAAATGTTAAAGTGGCACGAGGATAGCGGTCCCAACGCAAACCTGGCTAGTGGTTCAGTCTGAACTGTGGGTGATGTTCCAGAAGCGCAAAAGGGACGCTCTGTCCCAGATCAATCCGGTTTGTCGACCTTGAGATCGCCGAACGAGTTGTCCGGTACGGTAGGTTTATTGGATCGGAGGAACAGCACCGTCGATGGTGGTCGTAACGGAAGCCTCTTGGTGGGCATTGTTCAAGGGACCCACGACCGTACCTTGCAGTGCGGGAAAAAGTTTGTCTCGCAACCGCAGAATAGGGTATTCGATTATCTTCGACATCGTGATCCCAATTACGAGACTTCCGATCGCATAGACCGCAAACCGCTCGTTTGCACTGAAAGCAGAAACGTGCAGAACCCGCCGCACGACCCCCGGAAGCCACGCGGCTGTAGGACCGTGCCACAGATAAATCGAGTAGGAATACATGCCCACAGAGGCCGCGGCGGCTCCGATTGCTCTCACGAAGTGGGCGATCTTACCACGCAGAATCCCTTGCAGATAAATACTTAGCAGCAGGATTCCGCCGAATCCCAAATAGACACACGTGAAACCGAAAGTGGAGAAGAACCTGTTGTCACGGGGGAATAGACAGACCGTGGAAAGCAAACCTGCAGAGCACGCGGCGATGGCGACGCGATTCCACGCCGGGTGCAGCAGATGATCGAGGATCTGGGGGCGGAAATGATAGAAATAGCCGAGCAGCACCCCAAAGAAGAGCGCATCTATGCGATCATGCGACGCGGCGTAAGCGGTGTGATAGTTCGGCGTTCCGAAACAAACAGAGGCGGCGCGAAATGCAATACACAATATCGCGACGACGACAAATATCCAGGGCAGAGCACTGAACGGATCTCGCTGCTCAGGGGATTTTCTCACCAAGAAGAGCAGCACAGTCGGCAGCAAGATATAAAAATGTTCCTCCACGCCAAGTGACCAAGTGTGGTCCCAGACTCCGTGCCAATAATTCTGAAGAAAGAAAACTTCTGGTAGATAGTGAATCGTAGGCGAAACGGTATGAAAGACTATATATGAGACCACGCCTGTAAGAAATAAAAAGAGATAGAAGGCGGGATAGATTTTCAGACCCCGGCGGATGAAGAAACGCTTGAAACTGATCGAGCTGCGCGTTTTGTACTCGCTAAAGAGTAGGCCAGAAATGAGAAAGCCGCTCAGGACAAAGAACAAGTCCACACCAACCCATCCATTGTGAGTGACCGCAGGCCAGATGCCACCGTGATCAAACATCACGAGAAACACAGCGACGCACCGCAGGATGTCAAGCCGCTTGTTTCTCATGTTCCCAGGTTAAGTGCCTCAATTTGCCCATCGGTCGCCTCCCGCTAAGAATGACCAGACCGAGTTTTTGTACGAGTTCCAATGAGAGAGTCTACTATTCAGCACGCCAAGTCTCCACGATCTGTTAGGCCTCCGTCAATGACGTGAACCAATGTGCGTTCAGACATTCTGCCCGAATCGTTCCATTGAATGATTCCACGAACGCATTATCCGTCGGTTTCCCAGGTCGGGAAAACGCCATTCGCACTCCGTTCTGATAGGCCCACAGATCCATCGGCTGACTGGAAAACTCGCTCCCATTGTCACAATAAATGAACTTCAGAACTCCGCGTTGGATTTTAGTCCGGTTCAGCGCCAGCACCACATCTTCGGCGTTCAACCTCTGTTCTGACTCGATCGCCAAGCATTCCCGAGTGTAGATATCCACGACCGTCAGGGAACGGAACCTTCTTCCGTCTGCCAGGCTGATCTGCCACAAAATCCATCGACCACACCTGGTTCGGCCCCGTTGGATGAAAGCGTTCACGCCGATGCTCTGCTACCCGGCGACGGCGCCTCCGCCGCTGCTGCAGCGTTAATCCCTCTTCCCGATAGATTCCCTCCGCCAGGTATCGGCCCAACTTTCCAGCCCTCGCGCTTCAGCAGCACGCGGATCTTCCGGTATCCGTACCGCACTCGCATTTGCGCGATATCGCGAATACGCATCCTGAAAGCGGTCCGTGGGCCTTTGTGACTGCGATATCGGAATGTCCCGCGATTCAACCGGGCTACCCTGCATGCACGCCGCTCACTCACCGGTAGCTGCCATGCAGGTACTCGACCACCTGCCAGCGCCGCGAGGGCTCTAGAATTTGCCGGAAACTAACCTTCAGAGTGGATCAAAAATACCGGGGTCACTCAGAATCCAGCGTTCGACGATCGTCGAACGCTGGACGCCAAAGCTGGCCGCACCGACACGACAGTAGGGATGTCCCGGGACAAAATGTGAAGGACGTCTTGAGACTAGACACGGTGGTTAAGCGGGGGGCACGATCGGCAGCGACTCTTGGTTCACGAATTCTCCGAACATCGCGATCTGCGCGGGCGAAAAATCTGATTCCAAGACAGCCTTTACATTCCTACTCACCCTCACTGGATCTCGCGAAGAAAAAAGCACCAGTCCTTTCGGGTTCGCGTCTGCAGCATAATTGAGCATCAACGCCGAGAGCGTATTCTCATCCAATCGATGGCAGCCGAGCTTTGCCGCCCAGTCTTTCGCCACATCCCTCCGGGCCTCGAGGAAGGTTAGGACCGAGCGATAGCTTCGGCCCAGGGCTCCGTGCGTGATCACCAGTCGATCCGAATTGCCCCGGGGCAAATAGTCGGAGTTCCTGGTGAGAACGCAATTTTGAAACTGAAGAACACTGCACAGCCGTGGCTGCTGCTCCAGAGCCTGCAAAACGTTTTCAAAGCTAGTTCCGATCCCAAACGAACGGATCTTGCCCGCCTTGACGCTGTTTTCCAAAAACGCGAGCAGCTCGTCCGGAGGCTGCTCGCTGACGATATAATCATGTAATAGGTAGAAGTCGATATGATCGGTGCTGAGTTCGCGAAGGCTGGTTTCAAGACTTCCTTGAGCCTGCTGTGCGCTGAACGCGCCACTTTTCACAAGCGACTGCGTTCCGCGTTGAAGGAACCCACGCAGGGCAGGTAGGAGCCGCACGATACGGCGGCCGAAATATAGTCCAACACCAAGCGCTGTTGTCCGCCGCGGCGGCTCAATACCGAACTTCGTCGTAATTGTTACCTCGGACCGGCGGCTCTTCAAAAATCTTCCGAGAATTCCCTCTCCTTCGCCAAACCCGTAATACCGGGCAGTGTCGAAATGACGCACCCCTGCGTCAAACGCCGCCTGAAGCAGCCGATTGGCGTTGCTGGTGTCAGTGCCCGTCAGCGAGCTGCAACCAAAGCCGACAGCTCGAGTTCTGACGGCAAACACCGGTACGGTGATCTCCGTCATGCGTCGTTCACGCATATGACATCACACCATATACAAACCAACACGTTACGCCAAGACGCCCTTGAGCCGGTCGGCCATTCGCAGGCAGAGCGCAAGTATCGTCAAGGTTGGATTCGAGCGTGCACTCGTGGGAAATACTGCACTGCTTCCGATGTAGAGATTATCTACTCCGTGGACTCGGCAGTCTGGATCAACGACACCTCGTTGGGGAGTCTCATGCATTCGGGTCGTTCCCATGTGGTGCGCGGAATCATGTGCCATCCGAACCCATGCAACGGGATCGTTTAGAAATGCAACCTGACTCAGATCGAAGGAGCCAAGCCCGAGCCTTTCGAACTCACTGGCAACGGTCCTGATGTATTCGTAAAGCGTTCTGCGCTCAAGTTCTCCGATTCGCCAATCGAGTTTAAGCTTGCGCATCCCCAGGCTGTCTCGGGCTTTGCTCAAGGTAATCCGGCTATCCGGGTTGGGCGCAGTCTCAGCTTGCGCTCCGATGTAGATGGGACCATGGCTTGGAGTTCCAGAACGATCCTTGATGTAAAAGCGATATCCCAGACGGCACAAATCACCCGGGCTCATCAGAGCACCGCGTAGGAAACGGCGCAGTTCCCCAGACCCTCCCTTGGTCCCACGGCTGAGCATGCCAAACAACTGTTTTAGGGCCACAATGCCGGAATCCGGTGCGACGTCGAACATCGCTGAACCGTGAACGCTCAGGACATGCTTTTCGGCCTGCACTCGCGGGCTCAATGTGATCACAGGAAAGTATTTCAGTCCATTTCGATAAAAGGACTCGAAATAGTTCTGCAGGCATTTGCGCCCATTCGTCAGAAGATCACCAAACCGTATATGGACGTGCTCTTGAAAGAAGCGCCCCACAAAATCGTGCTTGTTTCCAATGCCTTGCGGTTCCACACGGTCCGAAGCAAGCAACAAGCGCGCCGTTTCGATTCCGCCGCAGCAAATTACGTATACGCGAGCTTTTGCCGTTCCTTGTTTCCCCGTTAGGGTTCGAAACTCAATTTTCTCCACAGCCGCAGCCGAGTCATTGGTGACGATCGAGGTGACATTCGCGTGCAAAAGCACAGTGACATTGACTGCGCTCTTGAGTTCCTGGCGATAGGTCGTGCCGAAATTCGGCTTGGGACTCCATTGCGAACATTCCATGTAAAGCTTGTCCGGATCGAATCCCGGAGCCTGAAGCCCGAACGCAACGCAAAGGTCTGGGTAAGAGATGCGAGGGCCAAGCTGGAGCACCCGGTCCGCTCGGTCATAAAAGGGTTCTAGTTCCTCGCGGGAAATGGGCCAGCCGCTGAACGGAATCCAGCTTCTTTTCTGCAGATCGGAGGCGTCTAACCGCAGAGCTTGACCACCCCACAACGTTGTCGTCCCGCCAAAAACTCGCGCACGCCCTTCATGAACACCAGTGTGAGGCAGTCCGATCACCTCGCTGTCGTACAATTTCTGAGTTTCCGCTTCGGGTTCTAGCCCGCCCCCCTCCAGCAGTAGCACGCTAAAGCGTGTGCCGATAAACTCCCGAGCCATAGTGATTCCAGCCGCTCCGCCACCCACGATGCAGATATCGGCCGCAACTGCAGCTCCGTCGTCGAATTCGGCGAAATCTCTAATCATCAACTCATCCGAAGAAATGAGAGGTAGGTATCGGCGATGCGGTCCCATGAAAAGTAGCGCTGAGCCGCCTCCAAATTGCGCTGCCGGAGCGTTTCGCGCAGCGTTGGTTGTTGCAAAACCAGAACGAGTTCGCGAACCAGGCCTTCCCTATCCCCAATGGGTACGAGCCGCACTCCGGCCTCAGTGACGGGAAACGCGGTCTCGGCATCAGAAAATCCGATGATGGGCAGCCCGCAAGCAATCCCTGCGATCCCGCTGCCCCGCCGTGACGAAAGCCCCGAGCGCACAAAAAGCTGAACATCGGCATTCGCGAGAAGGCTACCGCCTCTCTCGGCTTCAAGGATTCCAAAATCTTCCAGCTCAACTGGACTGTCAGCGAGCAAGGGCAGCAGCAGACTACCCGCGACTTTCGCCCCGCGCCCGAACACGGTCAAATGCAGCGGCCCCACTACCTCAGCGGCGCGGGAGAGTACCGATGCGATCATGGAGGTCTCAGATGCGAGATTACTGAATCCGAAGACGATGATCACGGGGACGCGCTTCCCGTGCCTCTCGGTCTTTCGTGGCATCACAGGAAGATTGCTGCCGACAGGCATCAACGCCGTCTTCGCTCGAATCACCGGATCTTGCATCCAGGTCACGCGGTCCGGTGAAATGGTGCTCACAATTTTATCAGCCAGCCGGGCCGCGCGCCGCATCACGGCCAACTGCACACGCCGCCGTAAACGGTCTCTGAAGCGACGGCCGCCGAAAGGCTCCGGGTCATGAAATACAATCAAGACTTGTATACCGGCGCCCTTGAGGCCACTGATCATGCGAGCAAACCTCAACGGAAAACCGTGCCGCGACCAAGCTAACGGCGTGTATTGGACCAACGCCCAACTACCCCGCTGCTCCGCAAATTGCTTGCCGGCATCCCTTAAACTACGGCGCCAGCCTTGTTCAGCCCAATCAATGCGGAATATTTCGAGCGAGCATCCTTTTTTTTGAAGAGACTGTGCAAGAAGCTTGCAGTAGTCTTCCAGCGCGTCGGTGGGCTCATCCTCGCGACCGAGCAAAGCGACCCATCGCTGGTGATCTCCGGGCATGTCATCGATTGGCGCTGCCGCGCTAGCTCTAAACACCTTTGAGCACTTTATTCCTCGACACTTCAATGATGGCTGTTTTATGCTAACAGGACCTATCCCCAGACGAAAACTCAATGTTCAACATCCCACGCGGTTCAGAGGGCCGGCCAACACCTTCTCTACGATCGAGCATCCAGCTACTCGAAGACCCGTCGAGTCGTGAAAAAGGTCGAGTTTCATGTAGGGGGCTGTTCCCCGGGTAGGCTTCATGGTGACCAGCCGGGAGTTGCAGACCCGGGCGGTGGTGCGGGTCTGTAATATGCGCGGACTGCTACGGAGCAAGATGGATCACGGCAAGCAAACTTGTAGTGAATTCGAGCCGTCTTTCCTGTCATCGGTTCCGGGGGAATGAAGTGCGTTTGTGGTTGGGCGTGATCGCGTATAACTTGGGGAATCGCGGGCGACGATTAGCATTGCCGATGAAGTTTGGGAATTGGTCGCTGACGAGCCTGCAGCAGCGTTTCGCAAAGACTGGCGGACGGCTGGTGAAATATACACGCTATTACTGGCTGCTTTTGGCCGAAAGACGTCTCGGGCGGCAACATTTTGGCAGCATGATGCGAAGGATCGCTGCGCTGCCGCTGCCGAACGAGGAGCGAAACAGGAGAGACAGCGAATTGAGCTTCAGAGACCATCCAGGGCGGTAGGAGTGTCAGCGGGGAGACCGGGTGGAGTTGAGAACCTGAACTATGCAGAAGCGTTCAGTTTTGAGTGGAGCGTGCTCAGGCGGAATGCGGAAAGACTGTCCCGGCGAGAGGCCGATCGCCTGATGATTGCGCACGGCTCGGTTGGCGCAAGTTATCGTTCGGTTTTAGCTTTCCTCAAAGCACATAGCGACTTGACAGAAAACTGGCCAGTGAAACTCGGCGTCGATTGCTCCCGTGACGACACAATCCCTGCGCTGATGCTAAACTATGCCGCTCAAGCAAACGAGAATGAGCTTGTGCTATTTTCATCCAAGAGCGCATTACGAGTGAACCATGTGAAGGCAGTTCTAGAGCCAGACATTTGTGTACTGCGCAAGTAACGTTGTTCGGGCAGCTCGTTGAGTGAGATCTGATACCGTCAGTACGATTGGAATAAAACTAGAGTAGTAGGTCAATTGGAACTCTGCCCGAGGACCTCAGAGGACGCGGCATCACACTTGTTATCCTCCCGTGGGCATTACGAGGGCCGTTATTTCGCACAGTAGGAAGGTCATGAAGAGGATATTACGGTTACTCAGTGAACCTCTTAGAAAACGCCTTGCCTCAGCTGCAGTCAGAAACCAAGCAGAGTTTTTGAATGCCCTGGGTGGAAATGCACAATTACATCGGTGGCTAAGGGAGCAGCCTACATTTCAGTACTTTCAGAGCAGGTATGATCTTTACTCCTATATACAGTCGAAAAGTCTAGGGGAAGAGTCAATCGACTACCTCGAATTTGGAGTGCGCTATGGTGATTCACTTTTCAAATGGAGCACGATAAATATCCATCCTAACAGCCGCTTCATTGGTTTCGATTCTTTTGAAGGAATCCCAGAAGATTGGGCCAGTATTACCGGAGAGGCACCAAAAGGGTCGTTCTCTGTAGGAGGAGTTGTTCCCCAAACAAACGACAGCCGCATACGTTTTGTAAAGGGTTGGTTCAAAGATACTTTGAGGCCGTTTCTGCAAGAATTCAGTCCTCGCTCAAGGCTGGTTATCCACAATGACGGGGACCTGTTTTCCTCTACACTCTTTAGCTTGGCCACGCTCGACCCGATTTTGCAACGGGGTTCGATCCTGATCTTTGACGAGTTCGCTAACCCACTGCATGAATGGAGAGCCTTCCACGATTACGCTTCCGCCTTTGGTCGCACATGTAAGGTGTTAGGCGCAGCTGGTGAGTATTACACCCAAGTCGCAATGGAAATCGAGTAGCGATTCCAGATAGCGTGGCGCCGCTCGCTGATGGTGAACCGCGACATACATCAGCCACCGAGCTGACCGAGCTGCCGCCTTATGCCACAGCACCACGCCATAGGCGTATTTTCACCATTGATTTCACGGACCACACCGTTGGAAGCATGCACACATTCGGCGACAGAGCCAGCCATCAGAGAAGCGCCACGCCAGCTCTTTCCTGCCAGAGCCGGGTCCAGACGCAGGGTAGACGCGACAGTCCGGCTCATCATTCCCAGTCGCGCCGCCCATAGCGCATCCACGACCTCCCACGCAAGTCTTCCGCGCCAATTCATCGTCGGCTCAAAACCGCCGTTGAACTGGAAGAGAAACACACCGCCGGGCTGCAACACACGCAGCATTTCGCGGATGTACTGCATCGCGAGAGCTTCCTCCGGAAGATGTTGCAGGACGAGATAGCTGAAGACGAAATCCATCGAGTCCGAAGCGACACAGGAGAGATCGGCCCCGTTGCTAAGCAACCAAAGAATGTTTCTCTGTTCGGTGTGCATCTGCCGAGCACGAGAGAGCATTTCACGCGAGATGTCGAAAGCATAGACATGTTCAAAACGCTTGGCAAAACTCGCGGTCATGCGTCCTGCACCGCAGCCAAGCTCTAGCATGCGCTTGCCGGCTGTCGGCAATTTGCAGCGCACTAAAATCGGAATGACCAATCGCTCGAAATCTTCCTCACCTGAAGCGATGAACGATTCAAGGTCCCATTCCTTCCGCCAAGACGCGATGTAATGAAACGCGTTCTTCCGGGCACGCGCGTCCCAGTCCCGGCTCATGATCTTCGTCACGCTCGGAGCCACGTCGTTATTCGCCTTTCTTTACCAAGCACCCAGCCAGCTCACTGAGTCGGTTGCCAGCGCATCTTTGTCGATCATCTTAGCGTAGCGAGTACTTGTCAGGACAGCTGATTGTTCTCGTACAACCGCCGAATCTCTTACAAGCAGAAAACTCAAAGTCCTCATCGGGCCAGCGAGAGCAGCCGTAGCATAAAGCTTGAAGGGGACACGCAATGTGCGAAACCGTCGCCAGAGTGCCACTCATAGACCGGTCACCTCAAAAAAACGCAGCCACCAGTTCTCCGGCGACATCCACTGCTCAACCTGAGGCCGCGCATGCTCCAGAACCAATTGGCGGTAAAAGGCGGGCCGGGCCAGCACCTCGCGCACAGCCGCGAGAAACCCTTCTGTGTCGTTCGGATCCGGCACAAGTAGACAATCCAGCGGAGGGTCACTCAAGAACAAACTGCTGGCTCCGCCTGGCGCGGCGATTACTGGGGTGCCGCAGCAGAGTGCCTCCGGTACCACATAGCCGAAGGGCTCATACGCCGAAGGACAGAGAGAAAAATCGGCGGCTGAGAAAATCCGGGGAATCATCTCGGAAGGTACGTCCCGAATCAAATGAACGTTTGGAGATGTAAAAGGTTCCTCTGGAAGATCACCACGGAGAGCGATTATCCAATGAACCTCGGGGAGTGCCTGGATCAGAGCACGAACCATCGGGAAATTCTTCATGGGATGTAGCGAACCTACAAAGGCCCCGATGAGAGCGTCGACGGGCAAACCGAGGGCACGGCAGCACTCGGCCCGGCCGAGAGGAGCCGATCGCCGTGTGGCGATCAGCGAAAGAACGTGAGATTCATAGCCGAAAAACCGCTTGACTTCTTCGGCCACCTGGTCTGAGTTGCACAAAATCAGCTTGCCCCTGCCACTCAGCCGCGTCAGCAACATCGTGTCCCACCACTTCATCTTCCAGTAACCGAGCAGGGAGATATGCGAACGCATGGCTTCGGCATAGGCGCGATAGGTGCCGTGATAAAAATGAATTTGCTTGCAGCGGGGCGGCACGCTCAAAGGATACCAGCCCACTAGCCCGTGCGAAATCACCGCTACAACTCCTTCATGCATGGCCCGCTGCGCGGCTCTGCCGATGATCCATCCTAGAAGGCCAGACACAAAATGATTGCTCATGAAGTTTGCGGCACGCAGGAAAGTGTCGCGACCGGAATTTCTTCGATGGAATGTTCGAACTATGTAGCCGCGCAGTTCGAAACCGCTAATCTGTTCGCGAATGAAAGTTTCCATCCCCCCGAGTGTCTCGGGTGGTTCTGTGGTCAAAATGAAAACTTCTGGTTGCAATTGTTGTATTCCGCATCCTTCGAGTAGTTCGTATTGCGCCCCGACGCGTAATGGAGTCCATCGTTTGGAGGTTTTCTCCATTCATTTCGGTGCGGCCAGCAATTGCCGGGGAAAACCATCGTTAGTGTCCAGCCAGCGAAGTTCATAGCCTCGAGTTTTGAGCCAAGCTTCAACAAACGAAGCATTCGCAGGGTCGTGCACCTCACAGATGAGGTGCGGCCGAGATTGCGTGAACAATTCCTCCGCCCCCTTCAAGACGTTGGACTCGGCTCCCTCTACGTCAATCTTGATAGTGTCCGGGACGACATGTTCTCGCGCGAAATCGTCCAGAGTGGTGCAAGGGACCTTGACCGTCGGATGAGAATGTTCGGTGTCGGGGCCCACGTGGGCATTTCCGTGTCCCCTCGCAGAATCGGCGGGCTCTAATGCGACAAAACCACTAGTGGAAAAAACAGCTGCACGGATGACCTCAATTTTGGCGCCGAGGGAATTCAAGCTCACATGGCGCTCCAGCGACTTGGCGTTTTGAACATCTGGCTCGAACGCGAAGACTTGCGCACTCTGACGCGCCGCCAGAAGGCTGTAAAAACCGATATTGGCGCCCACATCGTAGAAGACACTGCCAGGTTTCAATCTTTCCTGAAGAACTCGTTGGACTTCTAGCTCATAGCTGCCATCCCAGGTTGGGGTCTCCCAGCGCGGATTCAACTCGAAAAGGAGACCTCTCCCCGGACCACTGCGCACCCGTAACCTCCGCATTCCCTGTGATGGCACCAGCAAATAGCTCAAGCTTTTCATTGGGCCGTCGAAGGCTTGCATAGCGTAAAGCCTGCGCAAAAGTCGTGACTTGCGAAGTCGCAGCCAGAGTGCTTCTCTCATAGATCATTCAAAAAAGCAGCGCCACCAGAACTCACGGGCCACGATTTGTTGGGCTGTTGCGGCTTATGAAGCATCCTGTCGCTCCGTTGTTCCTCGATGCACTCGTTCCTCGGACCAGGATCTCGACGGAGCCAAAAATCTCCGACCGTTTTGCTTGGCCAATTCTAGTATAGTCTCCACCGTCCCGTCGTAGGAATGCTCACACAGAACCTTATCGCGCGCCACCTCGGCGATTCGGTGCCGCGCCGATTCTTCAAAGATATTTTCGCCCGAGAGACGCGATTTCCGCTTCTTTGCAAAACCAACGAAATGAACCCCATCTTCAAAACCGATTTGTGCTAGTTCCGTTGGCAATATTCGGATGTTGGCAATGCGCTCTTTCAATACCCTATTTGCAGTTTTCCTATTTTCCACCACGCGCAGGTGCGGCGCTCGTTGACTTTCCTGGTTCTTCGTTTCGGGCCGTCTCTGGCCGGACTCGTTTCAATGTCCTGTGGATCATTTCTTTCAGGTGATCGATCTCCGGTTTGCGCACCGTCCCCGTGAGCCAGGCGCCCACAGCGTACAACGCAATTGCCGCAAGGCACTTGACTGCAAAATGTACGGGCCAGAAGCGGAGAGCAAACGTAATCAGAAGCGTCACAGCAAACGGCGGCGCCGCAATGCAAAGGCCGTCCCAGGCGATCGCCTGGGACGGCTTAAACACCAGATACATCAGAACGGCAGCAAACGTATAACTGATGACCGTAGCCCAGGAAGCGCCGAGCGCTCCCCAGTGTGGAATAAACACGAGATTGAGCCCGATGTTCATAGCCGCGCCCACCGCTGCCGAAATCGGAAAATAGCGTTGGAGATTCTTTGCGATAAGAGCATGGGTAATCACCACACCGAGAAAAAGCGGTACCTCCGACCAGATCAGTACGTTGATCAGATCCGCCGACGACAGGAACTCCTTCCCGTACAGAAGGGCAATAACCGGCCTCGTGATCGGCGTGATCACGGCGCACACAAAAAAAACGACTGTCGTCAGAAATCGGTAACTCTGTTTGAGATAATGCCGGAAGAGCACTTCCTGGCCGACTCTCACCGCAAGCACGGGTGCAAGCGATGTGATGAGCGCCACGGGAAGCGCGCCAAATTGCTCGGTGAGCTGAACCGCGACAACATAGGGACCGAGGGCTCGAGCACCGACCATCTTATGGAGCATGACCTGATCAATCCGAAAAAAAATACCCACGGCAACGGCGCTCAGGACCATGGGATATCCGTACTGCAAGAGCCGCCGCGCTTCGCTCCAGTCAAAGCGGCGCGGTCCGCTGAGGAATCCGCGGCGATAGGAGAGCTTAAAGAAAACGAAGGCTTCGAGGACTCCGCAAAGGAGGCGTGCGATGACCACCTGATAGAAGGCGGCGTCCCTCAGTGCGAGCAGCACAATCGCCGCGAGCCACAACACCTGGCGCAGCAGGCCGATGCCTACAGCAAACCACTGCTTCATGTCCACTTGAAACACGATGGCCGGCAGACGGATCGGCGGAAGGATCAGCAGGTCCAGCGCGGCAACGGCAACGAGCCAGCGCAATTGTCCGGCATAACCAAAAAGCGGGGCCAGCAGCGGGGCAAGGATCGTTCCCGCCAACGCGAAGGACAGGGCAACCATCGAGCCGGTGTGGAAAATCTGTGTCGCTTCGGAGCGGCGGCGCGATACTTCGCGGGCAAGAATCGGTTCCAGGCAGAATGTCGCAAGGAAGGAGTAAAGCCCCAAGTAGGCATAGAGGGCACCGTACTCGCCCACGCGTTCTCGTCCGAGATACCGCGCCAGGAGAATGGACGCCGCCGCCGACAAGAGAAGGCTGAAGCCCCGCCCGCCGAGCTGCACGATCGTGTTCTGAAATACTCTCGTGCCGACGCTAGCGCTGTGCTTATCCGGTACGGATTCCGCGCCCACACCCATGTTATCTTCCCGTCTAAACACAGGTGTACTTTTCAATACGGACACGGAAGACTTAGGCGTCGAGTGTTTTACTCCCACGCGCTCTCCAGATTACCAGAGATCCTCCTCGTAGGTGGGGATTCGCACGGCACCGAGGCTCTTTGAAAATTCACTTCATAGTTCAGGAGTAGTTTTCTCCATGCTTCGGTGTCACGACGTTAAATCTGTCGCATGAGGTCCTTACATTTGAAGAGACGCCTCCGCAGTTCCGCGGAGAGCCAACCATCGGGAGAACAAAAAGTCAGGCACACCAATAGTCAACGAGATCACGTACACTTCTGGGGCAGAACTAAGTGAGCGCACAGCACCTGCTCTTAGCAAGACTCAACCCCGAGTTGAGATTGCAATCGCTGATTGAAGTACAGTTATTACTTCGCGTGAAGGTCCTAAACTAAGGGCCTTGCGAAAGTGATTTGTAACTTGAACCGAAACAGATGCCGAGATTCAAAAGGTTCGTAGCAGGATTTCTTCATCTCATGCAAGAATGGCGCGCTTGCGCTAGGCTCTGTGCTGATCCACAGTCAGCGCTACGGCTAGGTCTTGATTTTGCACTCTCCCGCTTGTTGCTTTGGTCGCCTGAGAAGCGAGGCGGCCGCTCCCGAAAAATTCGATTGCGGGGGGACGTCCAGCTCTGCTATCGGCTGAACAAAGGTGATCTGCACAGCATTCGTGAGGTGTGGTTTGATGAAGCCTACCGCTTACCTTTTGACGATCCGTCCGGAACACTTCTCGACCTGGGAGCAAATATCGGGCTCACAAGTGTATGGTTGGCCAAGAAATACGCGATCGAGAGAGTGATAGCAGTCGAGCCTGATCGAAGCAATGCCATCCTAGCGCGGCGGAATCTAGACCTGAATGCAATTAAGAGCGAAGTGCTCGAAGCTGCGATAGGGCCCCACGAAGCGACAGTAGGATTCGAGTCCAGTAAATTCTCCAATCTAGGAAGAGTATCCGAAAAAGGTTTGCCGACGGCCATGATCACCGTCGACACGATCCTAGAAACGTTTGATTGCACTAAACTTGCGTTAGTCAAGATTGATATCGAAGGTGGAGAACAACAATTGTTTGACGGTCCCACTGGCTGGCTGGATCGTACCGACGCAATTATTATTGAGTTTCATCCTACGCTCGTCGATTACCCGAAAATCATCAAAGGCGTTGCGGGGCGCGGCTTCACATATATACGTTCAAATTCTGTGTTTCCTAATAACATGGACTGCTTCAAACGCTTTAGACGCTCTTAGGCCGGAAGCATCGATTTTGATATTCTCGAAGGCCGATTAGCCTGGGCGCATTGTATGCGAATGAGTTCAAGTCCTGGCATCCACCATCAATCTGCTGTACGTAAATCGATAGGTTTGGAGAAGCTCACCAGCGTGCCGCTGATCAGATCCGGCACAAGCGTGTTGGCCATTCGAAAGTTTTCTTCGAGAACTAACGTGCGCGGCGAATTGACGTGACTCCCCAAGGTCTGTTGGAGAAACTGGCGCCACGGCTCATCGCGCCGGAATTGCTGTGAGCATCGCTTCGCGGTGACTGGGCAAGCTTCACGGGCGATTTCCACGCGTGGCAGCGCAGTTGCCAGAATCGCGTGCGGATTGCCGGTGATTGCGCAGGCCGGAACGGAAACGGCGTCGCCGATTACAGGAGCTGGCGTGGTGTTCTAAGACCCGCGCAAACCGGAAGACTTGGGCGCGGTTCTCCTTCGAGTGTTGCAGGATGAAAGGATGAAACGTATCCGCTGGAACTTGCGGAGCGAAATCGGCTAGCCCAAGAAAAATATTTCACGTGGACTGCGATAGCTCCGCGTTACGCTGAACTGCTGAAATGAATTTAACGGCAGTGTTCAGTGCGTAAGAAAATACAGCAGAGCCACAAATAGAACACCTGCACCAGCTTGAACTACCAGGACAACCCAGAACTTAAGGGGTCGTTCCTTTCTCTACGCGGGAATACCGAGTGCCTCGCCCGATAGCAATTCGAGGCTCAATAGTCCAAGGAAAAAGACCACAAGTATCATGAAGCCAAAGACGACCCTTGGAGAAACCGAGGACTCCTCCGGTATTGTCTGCATAGTTGAAGAGAATACCTCCAAAACCGCGTTTGCACTCCGGCGATCAGCGCGAGAGTCGCACGAAGGCTACCCACGAGCTCACAATATGTGACGGAATCGAGTCATAACAGCATCGAGGCAGATGAATGTACCGCCCCAACGTTTGTTTAAGCGGGTTAAGCGGGTCGTGAAACTTGACACATCGAAGTGTCTCCGCTATAAGGTGCTGGGGCGCATTGATCGAAAGAACGATACTACGTGCTGAAACCTCGTGGCGCCATACTGATGCGCTCTCAAGCGCCGTTCGCGGCAAGCCATCCAACACTAGTGCAAGATGATTCGGCGGGGTTCTTGGCTCCGAGATACGTCGCGGCGCTGCTAGTTCTAATTCTGTCCATAACATTCTACGAGTTTCGAAGCAGCACCTTTGTTGGAGACGGGCTTCGGCACCTCCCGGCGCTCCGGACGATCACCGAAGGCCCACCCGCCATTTTCCAACCGAAGCCCTTGTTGGAGGTGTATCGATCCCACTACGATCGCGTAGCGGCCCACAATCATTTCCTGTTTGGTCTAGTGATGCGGACGGCGTTCGTATTGCAGCGGGCACTTGGCATTCGCGGTGACGCAACTATTGCCATCCAAGCCGTGAACGCTGTTTCTGCAGCGATTGCTGGCGGACTCTTCTTTCTTCTTGCTCTTCGGCTTGGGGTCCCAAGAGAGATCTCCCTGGCTGTGGCGGTGGGCGTCTGCCTTTCACCTGTTTATCTGCTTGCAGCGACGAACGTGGGAGAAGTGGCTCTCGCCTTGCCATTCTTTTTGGGCGCTTTGCTCGTATTGGCCGATCGAGAGTTTCCGGAGCGTAGCGCCATCGTGGCGGGCATGCTCGTCGGGCTGGCGGCTATAAGCTACTTGCTGGCTGGCTCATTGGTGCCCTGCATTGCCGTAGCCATAATCGCTTCTCGATTTCCCTCTCGATTAACAACTAGAATGCTCTTCCTGTTTCTTTCTGTCTTCGCCATTGTCTTTCTCGGGATTTGGGTCGTTGTTCTTTACTTGAGTGGCGTCCACAGTCCTGCGAGTCTTGCTATCGCAATCTTGAAATTCCCTCAGCAAGGTACCTACGGTGGATTCAAGCTGGGTTCACTGGTTGCAACGCCGGTAGGACTAACGCAGGCATTTTTTCCGATTCTTCCGGATGATTTTCGCGGGCTCCGATCTCTTTACCATCAGACCCCTGTGGTTGCTCTCGTTGCGGGCGTATTGAGTCTAATCATCTGCGCCCTCCTGGCGAGAGCAATTTACCTCTTATCCAGGCGAGGGATCATCCGCAACATGGCGCTTTTTTCTTCAGTGTTGACCTTTCTGCTGGTAGAAGCTGTCTGCGTGGAGTGGGATCCGTATTACCCGAAACTCCAAATCTTTGCTCTCATTTTGTTCTGGCTGACTGTCGCTGTCGCTTTCACTGACAGCCAAAGCGATAGAGTGCATCGTTGGTTTTTGCTACTGTTCGTAACCGTGGTTGCGGCTGGTGGCGTGAGAGTACTAACAACCAATATTCAGCCTAGCCAACCAAATAAGAACGCGCAACAATTGCACACCATCGTGGGAGAAGGAGTGTTGATTACGGGCTGGTCTAGCGACGTTGCACATCTTTGGTTGTATTCGAACGGCGACAACATCATACCTTTGCCTGACTTCGCCTTTGCGCGAAATCTTCAACCTAGTCGAGTTGAGGCAGATTTGGAGACGATACTAAAAAGGGCCGCCGCCGACGGAATGAATGTTTATTTCTATGGATTGTTCGATGCAGACACCGCAGACTTGACCAACATCTATGACGCTAGGTTTCGTCTGACCGGCTTTACCGCCTATCTGCGTCGCTTGCAACAGAACGCTCGACCGGTGGCACGCTTTGAACAACCCGGGGGGCATTGGACGGTCTTGTACGTCTACAACCCGTAGGATTTCTCAAGCCCGATTGGGTGACGCTGAGAATTCCCAGTAAACTAGCAGAGACAACCACGAGGTGGCTCCTACATAACATTCAACATTGCGGGCGTGTTTGCCGTGAAGATTCCTCGCTACGCACTCACGATGATGATTCAGTTAAATGACAACTCTCGTAAGGAACTGCTCCATTTGCCTGCCACCTGCTTGTCTCCCAGAAGATAATTGACATAGCGATAGGTATGTTCCGGTTCGGATCTCGAGTTTCTGGCAGGGCACTTCGACCCCGGCCGAAGCTGGAATGTCCAACGGCTTGCGATTCGGTGCCTTTAATCCGCACAATGTGATGTGAGCGAGCCTTTCAACTTTTCCTGGTAAGACATGCCTGAATTCCGATACCGGATACTCACCATTTGTTCGCACCCCGTTCAGTACATGTCCCCCCTGCTTCGGCGGATGGCACAACACTCTCATATTGATCTGCACGTCGCCTACTGTTGCTTGCGAGGAGCTAACTCCGGCTTCGACCCCGATTTTGCAACAGCTATTCAATGGGATGTTCCTCTTCTGGATGGGTATAATTGGGTGGAGATTCCTAACTTTGGTACGGGCGCCGAATCGTTTCTCGGCCTTTGCAATCCCGGCCTCTGGCGACTCATTCGGCGGAATAACTTTGATGCGGTCTTCTGCCACACCGGCTACCTAAAGGCCTCCTTCTGGATCGCCTTTCTCGCCGCCCGTCTTAGCGGCTCCGTTTTTCTCTTTGGAACCGATGCCAATAGCCTGGCACCGCGTGATTCGCAATCCTGGAAAGTAACTTTGAAAAAGGCTTTATGGCCTCGACTTTTCTCTTTGGCGGATCAAATCATTGTGCCTTCTTCAAGGACCCGAGAGCTCATGCGGTCACTCGGCTTTGCTGAGGACCACATTACCTTAACGCCTTATTGCGTTGACAACGATTGGTGGGCCGCACAATCGGCCAAGGTAGACCGTGCTGCTATACGCTCCGCTTGGAGAGTCGAGCCAGACTCTCCCGTCGTCCTTTTCTGCGCCAAGCTGCAGCCGTGGAAGCGGCCAGGCGACCTTCTAGAAGCATTCGCCGCAACAGGGATCCCCCGTGCTGTCTTGGTTTTCGCCGGCGACGGTCCGCTGCGACAAACGCTGTACCAAAGGGCTTTCGACTTGGGAATCGCCGATCGCGTTCGCTTCCTGGGTTTCGTAAATCAATCGGCCTTGCCAGCTGTGTACAAGGCAGCGGACTTGATGGTTCTACCCTCTGAGTACGAACCCTTCGCGGTCGTCGTAAACGAAGCCTCATGCTGCGGATGTCCCGTTGCCGCGAGCGACCGTGTTGGCGCCACCACCGACCTCATAGCTCCCGTGAATCCTGATTTTGTCTTTCCCTGCGGCGACGTTCCCGCGCTCACAGAAATACTGCAAAGAGCGCTTTCCAATCCAAGTGAATTGGCCCGGCGCGGCCAGGATTCTCTTCGAAGGATGCAGTCTTGGTCCGCCCGGGAGAATATCATCGGAGTTCTGGACGCCGTGGAGCGGGCTCTTTCGCGAACCAGAGCAAAGAGGGCCGTTCCTTAAGATTCGGGACAGCGTTGCCTTTTTCAGGGCCACACTTTGTTCTCGAATGCTAAGATCAATCCAGTATGGTCAAGAAAGACTCAGCCGAGCGCACAAAGGTTTCTACGCTAAAGAGAGTGCGCCACCTTTTCGGTGATCGCACTTGAAGCTCGGCGCGTTGAGAGATTCCTTGGATTTTTTTCACAATAGCAGGCGCAACCTGCTCGCCGTGGCACTCATCGCGGTAACAGCCTACGAGTGTGCAGAGCTTGTCATCAAAGACGATCCCCTTAGGTTGTATTCTCTGGGATTAGTTGTCCTTGGCACCGTGGCACTCCTCGCAATCCTTAAAGACTGGAGACGAGGGGTGTACTGCTTCGTGGCGTGGATCGCGGTCGAAGACTTGATCCGAAAGTATCTCGGCAATAACATGATCGTATACTTCGCCAAGGATTTCTTTGCCCTTGCGCTCTATCTCTCTTTCTTCATTGCGCGCAGGTCCACTTTGACGAAGCTCTACAGACCCCCTTTTTTGATTGCACTCTTACTCTTCTTCTGGTATTGCCTCATTCAAGCTCTTAATCCAGCGTCAACCAGCATCTTTTATGGGCTGATGGGATTGAAGCTCTGTTTCTTCTACGCGCCACTACTTTTCGTGGGCCATGCCCTCATCGATTCCGAAAAGGAACTGCGCCGCTTTTTCTTCTTTAACTCGGTCCTCATTCTCGTGGTGGCGGTATTTGGAATCGCGCAATCCATTTTGGGACATACTTTCCTAAACCCCGAAGTGATCCAGGAAGACATCCGCAGCTTAAGCACATTGTATCGCGCCTCCCCCATCACAGGTTTGGTCGCTTACCGGCCCACATCGTTCTTCGTCAGCGCCGGCCGGTTCCAGAATTTCTTGTTGGTTTCGTGGATTCTGGCTCTTGGTTTTGGCGGGTTTCTCTTGATGCGCAAGCAGACCGGTCGCTTGCTTGCGTTCACAACCGTCGGCATTATCGCTGGGGCTTCTCTGCTGACAGCTTCGCGGGGCGTCATCCTCTGGGCTCTTGCAAGCGCCATGGTCGTTGCTCCTGCCGTCATCTGGGGTGCATCTTGGGCCGGGCAGCAGCGAATCCGCGTAATGCGAGCCGTCCAGCGGGCAGCGGTTTTCGTTGCCATAGCCCTGGCCATTCTTGCGGGAATATTCCCACAAGAAGTTGGTAGCAGGCTGGCGATCTACACCGAAACTCTTTCCCCTTCCAGTTCCAAAAGCGAGCTCGGTTTTCGATCCTGGGACTATCCCCTGCAGAATTTCGTCGCAGCGTTTGACTATCCACGCTGGCCTTACGGCTATGGAACTGGAACTGCTTCCTTGGGGGTGCAGTACGTCGCTCGCATTATGCACGTTCCGCCGATGAACGTTGGTGTGGAAAACGGCTATGGCCAGCTGGTGGTCGAGCTTGGAATTGTAGGCCTGCTCTTGTGGATTTTACTGGCCTATGCAATCACCCGTTCCGCGTGGCAAGCCGCAAAGAATCTGAAAGGAACGGTGTGGTTTCCAATTGGGTTTGCGATTTTCTGGTACGCCTTTCTGCTGGTCTTCCCAATTAGCTTCTACGGTTTCGTTGCTTACCAGGACTTCGTCATGAACGCCTATTTTTGGCTGATGCTTGGCATGCTGTTTCGGGTTTCGGAATTTCCAAGAAATCTTCCTATAGCGCAAACAACCGCATGAAAACGATGAGCAAACGGAGGCCTGCTTGCAGATTGTTGTCGTGTCGCCATTTCTAGATCGTCGCCATGGTACTGAGCTTTGCATCATCGAACAGATCGAAAGGCTGTCGACGACCTACGGCTGGGGGATCCATTTGTTTTCCCAGCAAGTTGAAAACGTAAATAGTCTCCTCACAGAAGATCCAACAAGTACTGCGACCGGGTTCATCCGCTGGTACAGAGTCTCTGACATTCCCGCTCCCCATCTTCTCAAATTCTTGTGGTGGTTCTTTGCGAATCGAGGCGTAAGGAAGAGCACGCTAAAGCGCCTTGAAAACCGCCCCTTGCTGGTCTACTCGCCCGGAATCAACTGTTTGGATGCCAATGCCATTACCGTCCACATCGTTTTCCATGAGTTCTATGCACGTGTCCGCCATGAACTCGCACTCCTGAAAGTGCCTGTCAGCAGATGGCCTGTTACAGTTCACCGGAAAATGTACTACAAACTGATTATGGCTTTGGAACGCCGTATCTACACAGACCCTAAGGTCCGTTTGGCGGCCGTGTCAAAGCTTGTGTCCGCTCAACTCGAAAAACACTTTGGACGAACCGATTCGGTCGTTATCCCCAACGCCATCGACACCGTGTTTTTTAACTCCGAGGCTCGCCTTGCCCGCAGGTCAGTTTCGCGCCAAAGCCTAAAGCTAGACGA
>Ga0137394_10000842_pt1 | contig 21533 bp, 23 predicted proteins | sample czobulk116metaG_FD_108278 | JGI IMG/M metagenome (GOLD analysis project Ga0137394, IMG submission 108278) | Vadose zone soil microbial communities from Angelo Coast Range Reserve, California, USA - czobulk1.16 metaG | ecosystem: Environmental > Terrestrial > Soil > Vadose zone | place: USA...
CCCGAACCTGTCGCGCCGCCTCCACCCGAAGATGTCGCGCCGCCCCCGCCCGAACCTGCCACCCCGCCCCCGCCCGGACCTGTCGCGCCGCCCCCCGCCGAATATGCCGCACCGCCGCCAGCCGAACACGTCCCGCCGCCGGAACCAGCCGGCCCTCCGGCGCCGCCCCGGCGTCGGCGCCGTAGCAAGGTCTCGCCCCACGCGCGACCTCACGCGGTGCTGCGACCGACGAAGCTGACGGAGGATCGCGTCATGCCGCCGGCGCCGACCGATCCGGCGCCACTCGGCGGTGCCGGGACCACGCTGGGGCAGCCGCTCCGGGCTCGGAGCGATCCGCCGGAGATCGAGGTCAAGCCGAGGCGGGATTCGCCACTCGTGGAGACATGCTTCGCCCTCTATCAGGAGAAGCGGTTCGACGAGGTCGTATCGGTCGGGGAAGAAATGTTGGCGAAGCTCCGGGGAGAGTCGACCACGAGCTCCTCACACGAAGTCGCGGCGCTCTGGTCGGTCGTCGGGCTGGCGAAGCAGGCGCTCGGCGACGACGACGGCGCGCAGGCGGCGCTCGAGTCGTCGATCGACGCTGCGTCCGAGGCCGAGCGGGCGACGTATCGGCGCCATCTCGCGACCCTCGCGCTCGACGCCGCGCAGGCGCGGCTGGCGCGTGCCGGCAGCCACGATGCCGGCGACCGGGTGGCGGCGATCCGCACGGCGATCGCGTGGACCGAGCGGGGGCTCGCGGCGGTGCCGTCCGATCCGGCGCTCACCGACGCGCGCGAGGCGGGCCACGCGGCGCTGTGGCAGGCCTACGAGCAGGCCGCCTCGTCGCTCGTCCAGCGGCAGGAGTTCTCGGGGGCGCGGCTGATCCTGCACGAGGCGCTGGACGATCCCACGCTGCCCGCGGCGCGCGCCGCGGGGTTTCGCGGGCTGCTCTCCGGCACGTTCAGCGGCGAGATCGGTCAGCTCACCGCCCAGGCGATCCTCTACATGCAGGAGGCGCGCGAGCCTGAAGCGCTCGGGGCGCTCCAGCGCGCCGAGGAGCTGCTGGAGTCGATTTCCCCCGAGGCACTGCCGCCGACGCGCCGCGACGAGGTCGCCCAGCGCCTCTGGTGGGGATACGCCGAGCTCGGGAGCCGCCGACTCGAGGCCGGCGACTACGAAGAGGCGCTGGACCCGCTGGTCCACGCGCTCCGCTTCGACTCGATCGGCCCCGATCGTCAGGCCGAGACGCGCGCGGCCGTCGTGCGCGCGCTCGAGGGCATCGCGGCGGTGCGTGCGCTGTCCATCCGTCGCCTCGCCGAGGCCGGCGGCCGCGACGAGGCGATCGTGGGCGCCGAGGAGCTCCGCGCGCTCGTGAAGCGCGGCCTGGACGTCGGCCTCACCGAGGACCAGTTGATCGCGGCCTTCGCGCGCGTCCGGCGCCTCTGCGAGGAGCTCGGGATGGGAGACCGGGCCTGAGGCTCGAGTGGCAGGCCGGGCCGGAGTCGGTTACGGCTCGACGCTCTTGCGGCGGATCTCCTCGAGCAGCGCCTCGGGCACGTTGAAGAACGCCGCGACGACGCCGGGGTCGAAGTGCTTGCCGGAGCAGCGCTTGATCTCGGCCTTGGCCACGTCGAAGGGCTGGGCCTTCGAGTAGGGGCGGTCGAAGGTGATCGCGTCGAAGGCGTCCACCACCATGAAGATCCGCGCGCCCAGCGGGATCCCTTCGCCCCGGAGGCCCCGCGGGTAACCGCTGCCGTCCCACTTCTCGTGGTGGGAATAGACGATCGGCACCGCGGCGTGCAGGAAGGGAATCTTCTCGATCAGCTGCTTGCCGATCTCCGGATGGCGCCGCATGATCTTCCACTCCTCCGGAGTGAGCGGGCCGGGCTTGAGCAAGATCGCGTCGGGGATGCCGATCTTGCCGATGTCGTGGAGCAGGACGCCGTGGGCCAGGGCGGGCAGGTCCGGCTCGGGCACACCGTACACGCGCGCCGTCGCCATCGCGTAGCCGTGGACGCGGCGCGAGTGCGATTCGGTGCCCACGTCGCGGGTGTCGAGGGCCGACCCCAGCGCTTCCAGCGTGGTCCGGTACGCGTCCTGGAGCTCCCGGTTGAGCTGTGCCAGGCCCCGCGTGGCCTCGTCGACCCGGCGCTCGAGGAGCTCCTGATAGTGTCGGTGCTCGATCAGGAGCTGGCGCCGCTCGAGGGCCCGGTCGGCGGCGATCAGCAGCTCGTCCACGTTCACCGGCTTCATGATGAAGTCGTACGCCCCGAGCTTGAGGCTCGCGATCGCGGTCTTCACGTCGGCCGCGCCGGTGAGGACGATGACGGCCGCGTCCGGGTCGGTCTCGCGGACCTGCTGGAGGAGATCGATGCCGCCCATGACCGGCATCTTGAGGTCGGTGACGGTCAGCGGAGAGCGCGAGTCGCGGATCGAGGCGCGGAACACCTCGACCCCTTCCTGCCCATCGTTCGCGAGCAGGCACTTGTAGCCGGCGCCGAGGAAGATCTGGTGGAGGACGTCGCGCACCTGACGGTCGTCGTCGACGATCAGGACTTCTCGCTGCCCCATGTCAATCTACCTTCTGACCCGGTCCTGCCGCCACGACCTGGTTCTTACCCGCCCGCTTCGCGGCGTAGAGCGCCCCGTCGGCGGCGCGGAACAGCTCCTCCGACGTCGAGGCCTCGTCGTCCGGGAGGCTGGCGACGCCGAAGCTCGCGGTCACGCGCTTGCCATGCGAGTACGGGAAAGTCGCGACGACCTGCCGTATCCGGTCCGCGTAGAGCCGAGCGCCGCTCCTCGAGGTCTCGACCAGCAGGACGGCGAACTCGTCGCCGCCGTAGCGCGAGACGACGTTGATGCCGCGCGAGTGCTTCATGAGGATCTGACCGACGTCGCGCAGCGTCTCGTCGCCCACCGCGTGGCCGAACTCGTCGTTGACGCTCTTGAAGCCGTCCAGGTCGAGCACTACGACGGATACCGGGTGATTGAACCGCCTGAAGCGTGAGATCTCCTCCTCGAGGCGGAGCGAGAAGAAGCGTCGATTGTAGAGTCCGGTCACCTCGTCCTTGAACGAGGTTTCCTTGAGCTTGGCGTTGGTGGATTCGAGCTCTCGGTACGCGGCGTCGAGCCGCATGGCGAAGGTGTTGATGTCGATCGCCTGCTGCTCGACGGTGCCGAGCATGTTGGAGAAGGATCGCATCAAGGTGCCGACCTCGTCGCTCCGGCCCCCGAGCTCGGCGAGCTTCGGCTCCTTCGAGAGGAGCTCTGCGATCCGCGCGAAGGCCCGCCCGAGGTCCCAGATGATGCACGCACCGCCGATCATGGCGAGGATCGTGAACAAGACGAGAGCCTGGAGGCCGTAGAACTTCGCGACCTCCGCCGGATACAGCTCGGGCTTCACGTAGCGGTACACGACGTAGGCGAGCACGAGGAGCGGGATCAGCGAGGAAAGAGTCAGCGCCAACAGGACTTTACGCTTCAGGAGCCCACCCGCGGACCCGATATCTCCCGACGACTCGCGTGACATGACAAGATTATTCTATTGCCGCCATACCCGGTCAGTGTCAGAATTTTCAAGGAAATAGCCGATATGCCCGTCGTCGCAGACAAAATAATCGATTGTCTGGGGCTCTTTTGCCCCATGCCGATTGTCAAAACCCGTGAGGCGCTCCGGCACATGGCCGCTGGGCAAGTCCTCGAAGTCGCGTCGGACGACCCAGGCTCCGAGGCGGACATGAAGAGCTGGTCGGCCCGAACCGGAAACGAGCTCCTGGAAATGGAGAGGGATGGCGCGGTCTTCCGCTTCTTCGTCCGAAAGGCTCGCTAGAGCCGGCGGGCTCCCGGCGGCGGGCGCCCGCGTCTACCTCGACTATGCGGGCTTCTCGCCGGTCGACCCCCGCGTGGTGGCGGTGATGCGGCCGTTTCTGGAAGGCGGCGTCGGCAATCCCAACGCCCAGCACTCCCTGGGGCTCGAGGCCCGTGCGTCGCTCGACGGGGCCCGGGCGAAGGTGGCGCGGCTGTTCGCGGCGACTCCCGGCGGTGTGATCTTCACCGCCAGCGCCACCGAGGCGAACAACCTCGCCATCAAGGGGATGGCCCCGCGAGCGGCCGGCCGGCACCTCGTCACGTCCGCGATCGAGCACATCTCGCTGATCGACTCCTGCCGCGACCTCGAGAAGCGGGGCTGGAGCGTGACCTACGTGGGCGTCGACGCCGAGGGCCGAGTGGACCCGGAAGCGGTGGCGCGCGCGATCCGCGACGACACGGCGCTCGTCTCGATCATGGCCGCCAACGGCGAGATCGGCACCGTCCAGCCGGTCAGGGAGATCGGCCGGGTCGCCCGCGCGCGCGGTGTGCCGTTTCACGTCGATGCCGTCGGCGCCGCCGGGCGCGTGCCACTCCTCGTCGACGACTGCCGCATCGACCTGCTCACGCTCTCGTCAAACGACCTCTACGGGCCCCCGGGCGCCGGCGCGCTCTGGGTGCGAGCCGCCATGAAGCTCGCGCCGCTCACCGTCGGCGGCGGGCAGGAGCAGGGCTATCGGGCGGGCACCGAGAATCTCCCGGCGATCGCCGGTATGGGCGTCGCGGCCGATCTCGCGCGGGTCGAGGTCGCCGGTGAGGTGGCGCGCCTCGGCGAATTGCGCGATCGCCTGCTGTCGGGGCTGCTGGTACGGATCCCCGAGGCGCGACTGACGGGCGCCCGCGGGCCGGCGCGGCTGCCGCATCACGCGTCGATCGTCGTGCCCGGCGTGAAGGCGGAGAGCGTCCTGATGGAGCTCGACCTGCGCGGCATCGCCGCCTCGTCGGGCGCCACCTGCACGGCGATGACCGGCGAGCCGTCGCACGTGCTGCGGGCGATCGGCTGCGACCGGGACGCCGCCGAGGGCTCGCTCTGCTTCACGCTCGGCCGGTGGACGACCGCGAGCGAGATCGACGTCGTGCTCGACGCGGTCCCGGCGGTGGTCACCCGGCTCCGCCGCTTAGCCCCGCAGTAGAGTGCGCCTCTTCCTCTTCGACATCGATGGCACGCTCGTGAGCGTGCGCGGCGCCGGACGCACCGCGTTCGCCCGGGCGCTCGAAGAGACCTACGGAACGGCTGGCGCGATCGAACGGTTCGACTTCCGCGGCCGGACCGATCTCTCCATCGTCCACGAGCTCATGACCGACGCCGGCGTGGACGCCGACCGGATCCGGGCGCGGGTCGACGATTGCTTCCGGGCCTACGTGCGCGAGCTCACACGTCTCGTCGGCGACGGCGCGCGGGTTCAGCTCATGCCCGGAGTCGCGGAGGTCGTGCGGCGCCTCGGCGCGCGGCCGGACGCGCTCGTCGGGCTTCTCACCGGGAACATCGAGGCCGGCGCCCGGATCAAGCTTGGGCCGACGGGCCTCTGGCCGCTCTTCCGCGTCGCCGCCTACGGCGGAGACGATGCCGACCGGCGCCGGCTGCCGGGGATCGCGCGCGAGCGGGCCCGCGCCCTCGGCCACGACTTCCCGTTCGACCGCATCACGATCATCGGCGACACGCCGCTCGACGTCGAGTGTGCGCGCGGCTGCGGCGCGGTGGCGGTCGCCGTCGCGACCGGCCAGCATCCGGCCGACGAGCTGGCGACGTGCCGGCCCGACCTGCTCTTCGGGGATCTCGCCGACGTCGACCGCGTCGTGACGTGTCTGACCGGCGGCGTGCCGTGACGCTCCAGCTCTTCGTCGTGTGGCTGCATCTGCTGGGCGTCGTGACGTGGATGGGCGGGCTCATGTACCAGGCTCACGTGCTCCTGCCCGCGGCGCGGCGAGGCGGCGCCGGGACGTTTGCCGAGGTGCTGCAGCGCGCGCGACCGGTGACGTGGGCAGCGATCGCGCTCGTGACGCTGACCGGGTTCTACAACGTGACCCGACTCGGCCCGCTCGAGCAGGTGCTGGAGAGCGGCGCCGCGCTGACCCTGGCGCTCAAGTTCATGCTCGTGCTCGCCGCCGTGGCGGTCGCCGGCCAGCGCGACTTCGCGCAGGTGCCGCGCCTGGCGCGCGCCCTGGCCGCCGGGAACGATTCGCGCCCGGCGCTCTCGGCCATCGCCTTGATGGACCGCGTCGTGCTGCTCCTCTCGGCCGTGATCGTCTACCTGGGACTGGCCCTCTCCCGGGCCTGATCCGCGACCGAACCTCCGCCACTTCGAGTCCCTTGTGGCACGTCCAGGGACTGAAACGGCAACCGGTATGGGTTAGCTGCGGTTGTCCGAGTTCGCAAGTAGCCAATTTCCATAGAGCCCCCGCGTGGCATGACAGTTGCCCGCTCGCCTGGAGGGGGTGACGTCATGCCGCTAGTCGGGGCGCCGTTTGGGGTCGTGCCGGCCCGGTGCTCTTGCAAGCGCGAAGGAGGGCGTAGTGATGGCGTGGCTGGAAGAGACGATGAAGTGGATGTGGATCGCGGGAACGATCGTGGCCGTGCTCGCCGTTATGCCCGCGGCGGCGGTGGCGGCGGACCCCGCGACGGCGCGTCAGGAGACGCGCGAGGAGATCGAACGCTTTCTCGCCAAGACCCCCGCCAAGACGCCCGCCGAGGTCGACATCATGGTGCGCGGAGCGTCGCCAGGATTCCGCTTCAGCGTCGGTGACGGGCTAGTGAATGTGAAGGACGGTGCTGAGATCGGTGTGGTCGTCCGCACCGAAACGGCCCACACCTTTCGAAATGGAAAGGTCGGCCGTGCGTACGTCGTCGCGAGGCCCAAAGGTGTGGAAGTGGACATGAACGCCGATGACCTGGAACGAATAGCCGCGAAGCGATAACGCCCGACGCAGCTCGATCAGCGAACGAGCGGGGCGACTCCAAGCTGGCGGGCGAACTCGTCGCACTGGTTGACGAGCACCGGCGCCAGCGGGATGCCGTCCTTCTGCCTCCGCTGCGTGCTCTCGGCCTCGGGCTCGCCCGCCACGTAGATCCGCTCCTGCCCCTCGGCGCGCGGCGCCGACTTGAGCGCGTCGAACATGTCGTCCATGTCGCGCTTGAACTCCTCGAGCGGGCGGAAGCGCGACGGATCGATCGCCGCGAGGCAATGCCCGGCGTTGTGGACCTTCCGCTGCGCCATGCCGGTCCGCTCGGCGAGATTGCCGTAGACCGCGCCGCTGAGGACGCCGGAGAGGATGTCCACCATCACCGCGAGGCCGTAGCCCTTGTGCCCGCCGAGCTCGCGCGAGCCGCCGAGCGGCGAGAGCGCGCGGTTCTTGATGGCGACGGTGGGATCGGTCGTCGGCTGGCCCTGATCGTCGAGCGCCCAGCCCGGGGGAATGGGCTTGCCCCAGCGCGTGGCGATCACGAGCTTGCCCATCGCGACCGTGGAGGTCGCCATGTCCAGCACGAACGGCGCGTGGCGGCCTGCCGGCGCCGCGAACGAGATCGGGTTGGTGCTGAACATGGCCTTGCGGCCGAAGGTGGGCACGGCCAGGGGATTGGGCATATTGGTGGTGCTGAGCCCGATCAGGTCGTGCTCGAGCGCCATCATCGAGTAGTTGCCGGCGGCGCCGAAGTGGCTCGAGTTCCGCACGGTGGCGATGCCGATCCCGTACGCCTTCGCTTTCTCGATCGCCTTCTCCATCGCGAGCGTGGCCGGGTAGTGGCCCAGGCACTTGCCGGCATCGAGCAGCGCCGTGGCACCGTCGTCGCGTTCGACCCGGGGCGCGGCGTCGAGCACGAGATAGCCTTCGCGCCACCACTCCACGTAGCGCGGGAGCATGCCGATGCCGTGCGAGTCCACGCCGCGCAGGTCGGTGCGGACCATCAGCCCTGCCGTGATCGCCGCGGGGGTCCGCGGCATCTTCATCGCCATCAGCGTGTCGACGATGAAAGTCTCGAGATGGGTGTGGCTGACCGTGACGGGTGCTTCGGGCATTGGCGGGCTCCTCAGAGGCCTGTGATCTTGATGCCGGAATTCTTGAGCTTGTATCGCCGGTTGATCGTGGCGAGGACCGCGGTGATGCCCTCGAGCGGCCCGGCGTTGGCGAGGGCGCCGACGTCGATCGGGCGCAGGCCCATCGAGCGCGCCAGCTCGCCGACGGTCTCCTTGGCGGCGGCGTCGGCGCCGCAGAGGAGCAGATCGCACTCGATCGGGTGATCCGTCTCGGACAGCTCGTGGGCCGCGATGTGGTGGAAGGCGGCCACCACCTTCGCGTCCGGCAGCAACGCCTGCGCCTCCTCCGCGGAGGAGCCGGCCGGCGGCGGCGTGAAGAGGCGCGGCCCGCCGAACGTGAGCGGCACCACCGTCGAGATCACGACCTTGCCGCGACAGCCGTCGCGGACCTCGGGGAGCGTGGACGCCAGCCCTTGCGCCGGCAGCGCGATGACGATCACCGTCCCGAGGCGCGCGGCCTCGGCGTTCGATTCGCCTATGATCGGCAGCTTGTGGGTGTGCTCGCGCAGCTCCGCGGCCTTGGTCTTCGCCCGCTCGGGATCGCGTGAGCCGATGATGATCGAGTGGCCGACGAGCGCCCACCGCGTCGCCAGTCCCGCGCCTTCCTTGCCGGTGCCGCCGAGGATCGCGATGTTCATAGCGCCACCGTCTAGCGAAAGAGGTCGCGCGCGGGCTCGCGCAGGAGCGGCTTCGAGCCTTCCTCGCCCGGCTTGAGCGCGAGGCCGCGCACGATCGCCGCCGGGATGCGGTCGAGTTTGCCCATGACCGGCTCGGCCGCGCCGGCGAGCTCGTCCGCGAGCGCCAGAATGGTCGCCTGCAGTGGGCGGCCGGCGGGATCGCGCTCACCGAGATAGCTGAGGAGCGGAGCGAAGCCGGCCAGACCGATCGCGACGTTCGTGAGCCCCTCGCGCCAGGGCCGGCCGAACGTGTCGGTGATGATCACGAAGACCTCGACCCCGATGAGCGCGCGCACGCGGTCCCGCACGGCGCGTGCCGAGCGGTCCGAATCTTCGGGCAAGAGCGCCACGGAGTCGGCCTCGACGTTGGACTGATCGACGCCGGCGTTCGCGCAGATCCAGCCGTGGTGCGTCTCCGTGATGAGGACGCCCTTGTCCATTCGCACCACCCGCCGCGATTCGCGCAGGATCACCTCGACGAGCTGGGGATCTTTGGCGAGCCCCGCGGCCATGGCGAGGGCGATCGGCGAAGGCTTGACCTCCGAGAGCTTCACGAGCCGGCCTTCGGCCTTCGACACGATCTTCTGCCCGATCACGAGGAGATCGCCGGCGATCACCGGCGTCGACTGGCGGGCCGCCGCCTCGACGACGAGCCGGGCGATGTCGTCGCCGCGGCGGACCTCGCCGATGCCTTCGACGCCGATTACTTCGTAGCGGGTCATTGTAGCGGGGGCCTCGAGGCCGGCTTGGACCGAGGGTGGCCTGAGACAGGCGCGACCCGGCTCCGCATTGCCCGTTTCATGGCCGTGGGATTCAAGACCGGCTCCGACACGCCCGGTCTACCCTGGACGCGGCCCGGGGTCATTGTAGCGGGGGCCTCGAGGCCGGCTTGGACCGAGGGTGGCCTGAGACAGGCGCGACCCGGCTCCGCGTCGCCCGTTTCATGGCCGTGGGGTTCAAGACCGGCTCCGACACGCCCGGGTTCTGCAGCGCCGGTTTCATGGCCGTAGGTTCGCGACTCGGCTCGGCGGCGTTGGTTGCATCGCAGCGCTTGCGCGCCAGCCGGAGACGAGGTGGACGGTCTCGGTGGCGCTGGGCTCGGAGAGCAGGGCCGTCAGATCTTCGGGCGCGTCGATGTCGAGGCCAAGGCCCGGGAGAGTCAGGACGCGCGGCGCCAGACCGTGCTTGCGCGCGGTCTCGAGGTGGCGCATGAACGAGGGCTCGCCGAATGTCAGCGCCATCGCTTCGGGCGGCGCCAGCGCGACGCCGTTGGTGCCGAGGCCTGAGCGGGAGGGGACGAAGACCGGCGCGCCCTCGCGCGCGGCCTGCGCCAACTGCCGGAGCTCGTCGGCGGTGACGCACGGCACGTCGCCGGGCACCGTCAGGAAGACGCGCACGCCTCGACGGGCCGCCTCGGCCTGCGCCAGGGCGACCGCCGCGGTGTGACCGCGGTTCTCCGCCTCGGCGATCGGCTCGGCGCCCAGCGCGCGCGCGATCGCCGCGGCCGCCGGGTCGCGGGTGACGACCCAGACGCGGAGGTCGGCCGCCGCGAGCGCACGCAGCACGTCGCGCAGCATCGCGCGCGCCAGCTCGCCGCGCTCGGCGGGCGTGAGGACGCTCATCAGCCGCTGCTTGGCATCCAGCAGATCTTTGATCGGCACGGCGGCGACGAGGCGGGATCCGGCTCCGCTCGTCATGTCGCCCTCCGATCCACTGACGCATCGAGCACCCGGCGCGCGAGCGCGGCCTCGTGCGCCCGGCTCGTCATGACGATGTCGGCCACGTCCGCCTCGACGCCGATCCGCGCCAGGTCCGACGTGCACGCCCGGTCGCTGCCGTCGATCAGCAGGCGCCGGAGCCACGGCGCGTACGCCGCCGCGACGCCGAGCGGCGAGATCGCGAGTCCCCGAGCGCGCATGAGCGCGGCCGCCGGCCCGCTCACCGCCGCGCCGCCGACGATCGGGCTCACGCCGACCACGGGCGCCCCGGTGGAGCGCAGGGCGTCGACGATCCCCGGTACGGCGAGGATCGGGCCGACGGACGTCACGGGGTTGGACGGGCACACGACGATCAGGTCGGCGGTCCGGATCGCGTCGAGGACACCCGGCGCGGGTCGGGCCGCCGCCGCGCCCTCGTAGTCGACGCCGACCACCTCGACGAGCGCCTTCTCGCGGACGAAGTATTCCTGGAACGTCAGCCGGCCGCCCGGGGTCCGGATCATCGTCCGGATCGGATCGTCGCTCATCGGCAGGATGGAGGCGGCGACGCCGAGATCGGCCGCGAGCCGCGCGGTCACGAGCGAGAGCGAGCGCCCCTCGCGGAGCGCCGTGGTGCGAGTCAGATGTGTCGCCAGGTCGCGGTCCCCGAGGTTGAACCACGTGTCGGCGCCGTGCGCCGCCATGGCGGAAAGGCAGTGGAACGTTTCGTCGGCGAGCCCCCAGCCGCGCTCGACGTCGAGCGTCCCGGCGAGCGCGTAGGTCACGGTGTCGAGGTCGGGCGAGACGTGGAGCCCCCAGATCCCCGTGTCGTCGCCGGTGTTGCCGATGACGGTGAGGTCGCGCTGCGGAATACACGTCGCGAGGCCTCTCAGGAGCTTGGCGGCGCCGGTGCCTCCGGCAAGCGTGACGACGCGCATGTCAGTCGCGGGCGGCTTCGCGCAGGGTCCACAACGCGGTGCCGCCGCGCCAGGCGTACAGGCCGGCTCCCGGTCGGCCCGCGAGGCTCGGCGGCAGGGTGCCCTCGGGCACGGGGATGAAGCCGAAGCGGACCCAGACGCGGTCGAGACTCTGCGGGCGCGCGAAGAGGGTGACGACACCCGCGGCGGTGGCGTGGTCGAGGACGGCGGCGACGAGCTGCGCGGCGATCTCCAGGGGCTCGGCCTCGAGGCCGACGACCGGTCCGTGCAGCATGACCGCGGGACCGCTCCGCTCGGCGATGGCGGCGCCGACCAGACGCTGACCGCCGTCGGTGGCGCCCCACGCGAAGGCGATGTCGGCGGTGGCGGGCCAGGGGACCGCGGCGAAATCGAAGAGCGGGCGGGCGATCGCGGCGTCCGGCAGGGGACGGTACCCGATACCCTGCCAGACCCGCGGAACGGTCGCGGAGGAAAGAGAGGGAACCGGAGTGGCGGCGGGCCGGGGGCCCCCCGCGCGATTTCCAGTTCTACTTCTTGCCAAGCACCGCGTCCTTCAGGCTCTTCGCGAGGCGGAACTTGCACACGCGCTTGGCCGGGATCTTGAGGGGTTCCCCGGTCTGCGGGTTTCGACCGATCCGCGCCTTGCGGTTCGCGAGCACCAGCTTCCCGAAGCCCGGCAGGAGGAACACACCGCTCTTCTTCGCTTCCTTGGACGCGAGCGAGAGCGTCTCGTCGAGAATGCCCTCGATCTGCTTCCGGGTGAGGCTGGTCTTCTCCGCAAGGTACGCGACCGTTGCAGACTTCGTCATCGTCTTCGCCACAGGTGACCTCCTGTCGATCGGGAATGGTGGTTGAACGCGAACTGCATTATTACCACAGGCCGCCCGGCGCGGCTACCCGCGCGTGAAGCGGAATTCTCCCGAAGCGATCAGTCGGCGATACGAGCCGAAGCGCGCCTCCGCGTCGTCGACCTTGTCCAGGGGTGATTCAGGGCTTTCGCCATCTCTATAGGTTCTAATGAGGCCGTACAGCGTGTCGCGCTGAGCCGGCACCCGCCCGACATCGCGAATGAGGCGATGCAGCTCGGCCGGCCCCACGAGCTGGCCGTACTGCGCGCCGGCCGACGTCGAGATCGACTCGTTGATCAGCGTGCCGCCCAGGTCGTTGGCGCCCGCCGACAGCAGCAGCTGGGCCAGCTTCGGCCCTTCCTTGACCCAGGAGGACTGGATGTTCCGGAACGTCGCACCGAGGATCAGACGCGCGAGCGCGTGCATCTTCACGACCTCGGCGCCGGTGGCGCCGGGCCGGACCCCGGGGACGAGCCCCTTCGACCACATCGGCGCTTCGGAGTGGATCAGCGAGAGCGGCACGAATTCGGTGAACCCGCCGGTGTCCTTCTGGATCGCGCGGAGCAGGGCCATGTGGCGGATCCAGTGCGCCGGCGTCTCCACGTGGCCGTACATGATGGTGGAGGTCGTGCGGATGCCGAGCGCGTGCGCGGTCGTGATCACGTCGATCCACTGCTCGACCGTGATCCGGCCGCGTGCGATGACGTCGCGGATCGCCTGGTCGAGGATCTCGGCCGACGTCCCGGGCAGCGTCCCCAGTCCCGCCGCCTTCAGCTCGGCCAGATACTCTCTGATGGGGAGCCCCGAGCGCACCGAGCCGTACAGGACCTCCTCCGGCGAGAAGGCGTGGATGTGCAGGCCCGGCAGGGCGGTCGTGATCGCGCGGGCGAGGTCGATGTAGTAGCGCCCGTCGAGCTTCGGCGGTAGGCCGGCCTGGATGCACACCTCGGTGGCGCCGAGCTCCCAGGCCTCCCGGGCGCGGCGGACGACCTCGGCGACGGGGAGGAAGTAGCCCTCCTCTTCCCGATGGTCGCGGCTGAAGGCGCAGAACGTGCAGTGCTTGATGCACACGTTCGTGAAGTTGACGTTGCGATTGACGACGTAGGTCACGACGTCGCCGGCCTGCCGCCGCCGCAGCTCATCGGCGACGAGCGTCAGCGCGTGGAGGTCGCGGCCCTCGGCGCGCGTGAGCGCGATGCCGTCCTCGACCGACACTTCGTGGCCGTCGAGGGCGCGGGCCAGGATCGGGCGGAGGTCGCGCGAGACCCAGTCGAGCGAGCCGGAAAGACTACCAGCGGCGCCAGCGTTCATGGGACTCCTTGACGAGACCGCGCTCGTCGATCAGGGCCAGGACGCGCGCGCGCAGGCTCTCGTCCAGGAACTCGGCGCGCGTCGCGAACTCGGGGTAGATCGCGAGACGCTCGCGGAGGACGAAGCCCAGGCTTTCGGTCGCGCGCCGGAGCTCGGGGATCAACGGCCACGGTTTCTCGGGGTTGATGTGATCGAGGGTCAGCGGCGAGATGCCCCCCCAGTCATTGAGACCCGCCGCCAGGAGGCGCGGATAGACCTGCGGCGACAGGTTCGGCGGCGCCTGGATGTTCACGTCCGGGCCGAGCACGAGCCGGGCCACCGCGAGCGTCCACAGCAAGTCCTCGAGCGAGGGCTCGGGCGCGTCGCGCATCGGGATCCGCGGCTTGGCCCGGAAGTTCTGGACGATGACCTCCTGGATGTGCCCGTACCGCTCGTGGAGATCGCGGATCGCGACGAGAGTGTCCACGCGTTCCCGGCGCGTTTCGCCGATGCCGATCAGCAGACCGGTCGTGAACGGGATGCCGAGCTTCCCGGCGAGCGCGATGGTCCGGAGCCGCCGCGCCGGCACCTTGTCGGGTGCGCGGTCGTGCGCCATGCCGTGCGCGAGGAGCCGCTCCGAGAGGGTCTCGAGCATGAGCCCCATGCTCACGTTGACCTCGCGCAGCGCGGCCAGGTCGCGCTCGGCCATGACGCCGGGGTTGGCGTGGGGCAGCAGCGGCGATTCCTTGACAACGGCCGCGCACACGGCGCGCAGGTAGGACAGCGTCGTGCGATGGCCGTGTCGCCGCAGGAACTCGCGATGGGTCGCGAACGCCGCCTCCGGCTTGTCGCCCAGCGAGAACAGCGCCTCTTTCGCGCCCAGACGGCCGCCGGCCTGCGCGAGCGCCACCACCTCGTCCGGCTCCATCGTGTGGGCGCCCGGCTCGCCCGGATCGCGGCGGAAGGTGCAGTAGCCGCAGTAGTCGCGGCAGAGGGTGGTCAGCGGCACGAAGACCTTGGCCGAGAACGTCACGACGCGGCCCCGGCCGCGGTCGCGAACCTGGCCCGCTCGGGCCAGGAGCTCGTCCAGCCCCGCCGTCGGCGTCTCGATGAGCGCGCACGCTTCCTGATGCGAGATCATGTTCTCCGCCGAGCGCGCAAAGCCTTGTTCGTCGGCTCGCCCCGGACGGGGACCCCAGCCCCGCGACGCCCTGCGGCGCGCAAAACTTTCGGCCGCACGTCGTTCGCGAAGCGGTCCATGTTCGCGAGGACCGCGCGCAGCTCTTGCACGGTGTGATCGAAGACGAAGTGCGACACGCCGAGCGCCTGGTAGCGCTGGATGTCGGCGACGACCTCGTCGGCGGTGCCCTGGAACGGCGGCCGGTCGCCGGCGGCGACCTTGGCGCTCTTGGTGCGTACTTCCATCGGGACGCGGATCGTCAGCGCGATCGACTTCGGGTCTCGTCCGGCCCGCTGGGCCCAGCCGTGGATCTCCGTCACCTTGCGCGCGTACTCGTCGGGGTGGAGGAGGGCCGGTGGCCGCATGGCGATCGGATGCCAGCCGTCGCCGATGGTGCCGGCGCGCCGGAGCGCGGCGCTGGTATGGCCGCCGATCCAGATCGGGATGCCGGACCGCTGAGCCGGCTTCGGGAGGACGTGGACGTCGCGGATCGTGTAGAACTTGCCCTCGAAGGTGACCGGATCGGTCGTCCACGCGGCGCGCATCAGCTTGAGGTATTCCTCGGTCACGCGCCCGCGCTCCTCGAACGGCGGGGCGCCGAGCGCCTCGAACTCCTCGCGCAGCCAGCCGACGCCGGCGCCGAGGATCACGCGGCCCTTCGAGAGGATGTCCGTCGTCGCCAGCATCTTGGCGGCGAGCAGGGGATTACGGTAGGGGATGACGAGGACGCTGACGCCGAGCCGGACCCGGGTCGTCGCGTGAGCGAGGTGACTGAGCATCGCCAGCGGCTCGAGGTAGTCCTGGGCGAGCCCGCCGGGAAACTGCCCGCTCGTCGTGTAGGGATACACCGATTTCGCCGAGGTGACCGGCATCACGATGTGGTCGGTGACGAACAGCGAACTGTACCGGAGCGTGTCCGCCTTCTCGGCGAGCTTGAGGACGACGTCGAGCCCGGCCAGCGGCCCACGACCTGGAAGCGAAAACCCGAACTCCACGACACTCCTCCGAGAAAGGGGATTCCGGAACGCGACGGCCGATATGGTATCACTAAGCGGGATGCATTTCTTTGACGTCGTCGTAATCGGCGCCGGTCACGCGGGATGCGAGGCCGCGCTGGCCTCCGCGCGCATGGGATGCCGCACGCTGCTGCTCACCATGAACCTCGACGCGATCGGCCAGATGTCGTGCAACCCGGCCGTCGGCGGCACCGCGAAGGGTCACCTGGTCCGCGAGATCGACGCGCTCGGCGGCGAGATGGGACGCAACACCGACCACGCCGCGATCCAGTTCAAGACGCTCAACGGATCTCGCGGACCGGCGGTGCGCTCGTCGCGCGCCCAGTGCGATCGCGCCCGCTATCGGAGCGCGATGAAGCGGACCGTCGAGTGCCAACCGGGCCTGGAGGTCCGGCAGGGTCAGGCGGCGCGCTTCGTCCTCGACGCGGGCCGAGTCGTCGGCGTCGAGGATCAGGTCGGCGTGCGCCATGGCGCGCGGGCGGTCGTCGTCACGACCGGGACCTTTCTCCGTGGGCTGATCCACGTGGGACTGGTACGGCACAGCGCCGGCCGGGCGGGCGAGTTCGCGGCGATCGACCTCTCGAACGCCCTGCGTGATTTCGGGCTCACGCTCGGGCGGTTGAAGACCGGCACCTCGCCGCGTCTGCGGCGCTCCACGATCGACTACGCGCGGCTCGAGGAGCAACGCGGTGACGCCGAGCCATGGCCCTTTCACTGGGCGACCGAGCGGCTGGCGCTGCCCCAGATCTCGTGCCACGTCACGTACACGACTCCGCGCACGCACGAGATCGTTCGGGCCAATCTCGATCGCTCGCCGCTCTACACCGGTATCATCGACGCGACGGGGGTGCGGTACTGCCCGTCCATCGAGGACAAGGTCAAGCGGTTCGCCGATCGCGAGCGGCACCAGGTGATCCTGGAGCCCGACGGTCTCGACACCGAGGAGGTGTACGCGAACGGGATCTCGACGAGCCTTCCCCCGGACGCCCAGGAAGCGCTCGTCCACTCGATCCCGGGCCTCGAGCACGCGGAGATCATGCGCCCCGGCTACGCCATCGAGTACGATTTCGTCCACCCGACGCAGCTGGCGCCGACGCTCGAGTGTCGCGCGGTGCCCGGTCTCTATCTCGCCGGACAGATCAACGGCACCACCGGATACGAGGAGGCGGCGGCGCTCGGGCTCTGGGCGGGCGCGAACGCGGCCGGCGCCGTACTGGGACGGCAGCCGTTTCTCCCGGATCGCTCCGAGTGTTACATGGCGGTGCTCGTGGACGACCTCGTGACCAAGGGTACCCTCGAGCCCTACCGGATGTTCACGTCGCGCGCCGAGTACCGTCTTTTGCTCAGAGAGGACAATGCGGACCTCCGTCTCACGCCGGCGGGTTACCGCCTGGGCTTGGTCTCGCGTGAGCGTCACGAGGCGGTCGAGCGGCGCCGCGCCCTGACGGCGGCTGAGATTCGACGCCTCGAGGGCACCCGCGTCGGCGGCACGCCGCTGCTCCAGCTGCTCCGTCGGCCGGAGGTGACCTACGCCGACGTCCGACGGCTCGACCCCAAGGCGCTGACCGACACCGCGGTGGCGCGCCAGGTCGAGGTCTCGGCGAAGTACGCGGGCTACATCCGGCGCATGCTCGATGACGTGGCGCGCTTCAAGCGCCTGGAGGAGCGGCTGATCCCCGAGGGACTCGACTACCGCGTGGTGCCAGGTCTCTCGACCGAGATCCGCGAGCGGCTCGCCGAGGTCCGCCCGCGCTCTCTGGGGCAGGCCTCGCGCATTCCCGGCGTCACCCCGGCGGCGATCTCGATCCTCACGGTCTGGTGCCACCGTGATCGGCCCGCTCAGGCGTCGCGCTGATGCGCTGCCTGGGCCCGCCTGCGATCCGGCGCGCGCCCGGCGGAAGGTGAGTCGCGTGGCATCACCCACGCTCGCGCAGCTCACCGGGCGCTTCCACGCGGGCGCCATCATCGCCCTCGCGGACGAGACCGCCACGTGCGCGGCAATGTGGGAGACGAACCCGTCGGGCGAGCTCCGCCCCGAGCTGTTTCCGCTGACCCTCCAACTATCGGTAAATCTTATCCGAAATACCGATCGAGGGACCTTGACAGCCGAGGCCCACATCGTCCATCGTGGACGTACCACCCTCGTCGTCGAAGTCAAGGTCTTCGACGATCGGCGGCGGCTCATCGCCAAGCTCGCGGCGACTCAGCTCGCTCCGGCGGCTCCGCCAGCTGAGGCGCGCTCTCGCGAAGCGTGAGAGGCAGAGAATGCGGCTCGCCTCGAAGATATTTCTAACGTCGGCCGTCGTCGTCGTGGTGCTTGGCGTGGTGGGCGTCCTGAGCCTCCGCGCCGTCGGCCGTCTCGCCTCCGTCAACCGCGAGATCACCACCCGCACCGTCCCGGCGCTGCGTCTGGCCGCATCGACCCGCGACGCGGTGCCGGCGCTGGTGCGTCTGGAAGCGCGGTTCCTGGTGCTCAACGATCCGCGCTTCATGGGAGCGTGGAACGAGCGCGCCGAGCGGCTACGCGGCAGCCTGATCCGCTTGCGGGAGTACGCGACGAGCGTGCAGGAGGCGCGGCTCCTCGACGACGCAACCGAATCCTTCGAGCGCTACTACGGGACGGTCGGCCAGATCCAGGCGCTTCTCGGCCGCGGACAGCGGGCGCGCGCGGCGGCGCTTTCGGAGGGTGCGGCGCGGTCACTGGCCGACCGTGTCGAGATGACCCTCGAGGTGTTGACGGAGTCGATGCACGCGGACGTCCTGCAGGCGCAGGCCGAGGTCGCGCGTCTCGAGGCGCGAACCTGGTCGGGCGTGCTGGTGGCGCTGGGCGCGGCGGTCGGCCTGGCGCTGATCGGGAGCGGGCTCATCGCCCACCGCTTGACCCAGTCGCTCGGCAAGCTCTCGGCGGCCACGTCGGCCGTCGCGGCGGGCTCGTTCGAGGAGCCGATCGCCGTGGAGGGCCGGGACGAGGTCGGCCAGCTCGCGCGCTCGTTCAGCGTCATGGCCCGCGAGCTCCGACGGATGGAGGACACCAAGGAGGAGTTCTTCGCGTCGGTGTCCCACGAGCTGCGGTCGCCGCTCACATCGATCCGGGAGGGAGCGCACCTCCTGCGTGACAGGGTCTCGGGTCCGCTCAACGACAAGCAACGGCGACTCGCCGAGATCATCGCGGCCGGCTCCGACCGCCTCCTGGGGCTCGTCAATCAGATCCTGGAGGTCTCACGGCTGCGGGCGGGCGTCCTGCCGATCCAGCGGGTGCGCCTCGATCTCGACAAGGTCGTCGCGTGCGCCGTGGAGGAGCTCAAGCCGAGCGCGGAGCAGGCGGGCGTCGCGCTCGAGCGGGAGCGCGTGGGCGAGGACTTCGTGCTGATCGGCGACGAGACGCGGCTCCTGCAGGTCGTCGTGAACCTCGTCGGCAACGCCATTCGCTTCACGAAGCGGGGCGGGCGGGTGGTCGCGCGGTTGGTGTCCACCGGACCGGAGCTCGAGATCCAGATCGAGGATACCGGCATCGGGATCCCTCTGGGAGAGCTGCCGCACGTCTTCGAGCCGTACCGGCAGGCGCACAATGACCGGGGCGGGACAGGTCTCGGCCTCGCCATCGTCCGTGGCGTCGCGCAGGCTCACGGCGGCCGGGTCACCGTCGAGTCGCAAGAGGGGAAGGGGAGTCGCTTCACCGTGCTGCTTCCGCGCTCATGAGACGGGTGTGGATCGCCCTCGCGCTGCCGACGCTCCTCGTCGGCTGCACCTCCGGGCTCTTCGCCAACCCCTTCGCCGGGCCCTCGACGACGATGCTCGCGAAGGCCGATCGGCTCGCCGCCGAGGGCGACTACCGGTCCGCCGTCGCCGCGTACGACGCGTTCCTGACGCAGTACGCCGACGACTCGCAGGCGGTGCGCGCGCGCGTGAGCCGCGACGCGGTCGCCTCGGTCATCACCACGCGCGACGAGATGGCGCGCCTCCACCAGGAGCTCGCGCGCGTGCGCGAGGAGCTCGCGAAGCGCGAGGGCGACCTGACACGCGTGCGCCAGGAGGCCGAGCGGCTCCGCGCCGATCTCGAGCGGCTCAAGCAGATCGACCTCCAGCTGGAAAAGCGGAAGTGAAGCAGAAGGTCCTCGTAGTCGACGACGACTCGGCGATCCTCGAGGTGCTGGAGATGCGCCTCACCGCGATGGGCTTCCACGTGACCGCCACGAGCGATCCGCGGAAGGCGCTCGAGGCGACCGAGGCGGGCCGTTTCGACCTCGCCCTCCTCGACCTTCGAATGGAGCCCACGGACGGCATGCGGCTCATGGAGGCGGTTCACGAGCGCCAGCCCCGCCTGCCGGTGCTCATCATGACCGCCCACGGCACGATCCAGACCGCGGTCGAGGCTGTCCGGCGCGGCGCCTTCGACTATCTGACCAAGCCGTTCGTGCGCGACGAGCTGCGCTCGAAGATCGCGCGCACACTGGCGACGCGCCGGTGGGCGCGGGACCGGGAGCGGCTCTTGACGGTCGGGCAGGCGCTCGCGTCGTCCGGTGTGATGACCCGCGTGCTCGACGCCGTGGCCCAGGCGACCGTGGAGGCCACCGACGCGGACCGTTGCGTGGTCTTCCAGCTCGAGCAGGGTCGCCTCGTGCCGATGGCGAGCGCCGGATCGCCACCGCCGTCCTGGAGCAAGCTCGAGGCGGCGGCGTCGGCCGCGATGGACAAGGGTGTACCGATCGCCACTTCGGGCCCGGCCGAGGGCGGCGACGGTTGCACGATCGTCGCCGCGCCGCTCGTCGTCCAGCGCGGCCCGGCGGGCGCGCTCGTCATCGAGACCGCGGCGCGTCTCGAGCCGGGCGATGACGACCTGGAGCTCCTCGCACTGTTCTCCTCGCAGGCCGCGATCGCCATCCGTAACACGCACGACCTCGAGAGTCTCAAGAGCGGCGCCGTCGCCGCGCTCGGTCGCATGGCGACGCAGGTCGCCCACGAGGTGAAGAACCCCCTGGCCGGCCTGCGGCTCTACGTGCGCCACCTCGAGCAGCGCCTCCTGAAGACGGGCGACGCCGAGGCGCGAGAGCTGGCCGGGAAGATCGCGGTCACGGTCGACCACCTGACGAGCGTCGTCGCCGAGATCACCGCGTTCGGCCGTCCGCCCGAGCTGCACCGCGTGCCGACGACGCTCCACCCGCTGCTCGACGAGTGTCTGGAGCTGGCCCGCGCCCGGCGGCCGACCGACGGTGTCGAGATCGTCACGGCGTACGATCCGTCCTGCCCGGAGGCGAGGCTCGATGCGCGCGAGCTGAAGAAGGCCTTCTTGAACCTGATCCTGAACGCGCTGGAGGCGCTCGAAGGCGCAGGCCGGCTGACCGTCGCCACAGCGTACGCGGCTGCGACCGGGACCGTCACGGTGACCATCGAGGACACGGGCCCGGGCATGACGGAGGAGACGCTGGCGCGCGCCTTCGATCTGTTCTTCACCACGAAGCCGGACGGAACCGGGCTCGGGATGTCGATCGCGCGCTCGGTGATCAACTTGCACGCCGGCGAGCTCACGGTGTCCAGCCGGGTGGGCGAGGGCACCCGCGTCCAGGCCCGCCTCCCGCTCGAGCCCGCATCCGACCCCGCGCGCGTCTCGGACGCTCGCGCGTGACGACGGGACAAAACCGGCTCCTCCCCCCGCCCTCGCGCCAGGCCTTGCAACCTTCGCTACGATGAGAGCGATGCCGACCCGGGTCGCCTCTCCATCGCCGATGCAGCCAGGTCCCCGCACCGATGAAGCAAGCGCCGCGGCCGGTCGCCAGGGCAGACCAGGCGGGCCGGAGCCGGGTCGCGCCTATTTCAGGCCACCCTCGGTCCAAGCGGGCCTCCAGGACCCCGAACCGATGAAACGGCCGACACGGGCGACACGGAGCTGGGTCGCGCGCAGGACAGACCGGGCGAGTCGGCGCCGGGTCGCGTGCAGGGCAGACCGGGCGAGTCGGCGCCGGGTCGCGTGCAGGACAGACCGGGCGGGTCGGAGCCGGGTCGCGCGCAG
>Ga0137394_10000843_pt1 | contig 21522 bp, 19 predicted proteins | sample czobulk116metaG_FD_108278 | JGI IMG/M metagenome (GOLD analysis project Ga0137394, IMG submission 108278) | Vadose zone soil microbial communities from Angelo Coast Range Reserve, California, USA - czobulk1.16 metaG | ecosystem: Environmental > Terrestrial > Soil > Vadose zone | place: USA...
AATCCCCGACCCCAGCCAGATCGCGCGTTGGCGCGTCAAGGCGGCGACCGCCCCGAGAGCAATCCCGACCTGCAGCAAAGCGACGCTGTTTGCAAAACGATGATGCCGCGCGAGGAGCTGGTCGGCCTCGTGCGATTTTTCGTCGCGTTCGCGTTCCTTCTGGCGAGCGGCGTGCTCGATGTCTTTTTGCTCCGCCGCGTAACGTTGAATTGATGGTTCAATGTTCGGCGGCACTGGCTTGCCCGCAGCGATCCACGTGGCGCGTGCCGCTTCCTGGACGTTCCCTTTGATCCCCTTGGCCTGGTAGTAGGCCCACTGATCGGACGCTTCGGCCTGGAGCCGTCCGGCCTCGGTCTTCAACACCAACGCCTCATTCACCGTGCCGCCCGCTCGCAATGCGGCGACTGCGCCAAATCCCGCGAGCAACGCGGTGGTCAGCGCAATGTTGCGGAGCATTGAGTCCGTCGGCGGCTCGTGAATCGTTTCCTGCAGGCGCTCTGTATCGACCTCTGATCCTTCGGGCATGCGGTTCATCATAGCCCAAGCCGGCGCGACCGTCAGCAGTCGGCAGATTCAGCATCCGTCGCGAGCTGCCGCCGAATCAGCCCGTCGACATCGAGTTTTTACCAGGTGACACGCGCATCGGAGGATCGCCACGAGGCGGTGCTGGCTAGAACCTCAGCCCGGTCGCCACCCGCAGCTGCCGGTCTGGCGTGTAGTTGACGTGCGGATCCTCCGCCACACGAAGGAACCAGCGGCGCCAATCGACATCGACGCTCACGGCCCAGGATCTCACCGCCAGCCCGTTGTCGCCGTCGCCGCGCTCACTCACCACGTCGAGTGTCAAGCGCCAGGTATCGGCCAGATGGCGTCGGAAGAACAGGTGCGTGTTGGTTTGCCCGGTGTCAAGGCGGTCGTCGCGGATGGCGTACAGGGAAACGGTATTGCCCGCGGCGTCGCGGTAGCCTGCGCCGAACTGGACGTAGTCGTTGGGATCGAAGCCGAGGTTCCAGTAGGCGTGCAGGTTCGTTCGGCCCATCCCGCCGATGCCAAAGAAGCGACGCCCCGCCTCACCGTAGAGCGTGACGCCCAGGAACCCGTGCGTGGCCACTTGAACCGAGGGCACGACGGTCAGCCAGTCGCCATGGTAGTCGTACTCGTACCCCATGCGAGCCTGATCGAATCCGTCGGTCTGGTGGTAGCCGGCGATCCACCCGGTGCTCGACTTGAAGGTGTGGCGCAGGTTGATGTCCATACCTCCTTTGCCGGAGGAGAAGTCGTAGTAGGCCAGTGTGAGCTTGTTCGGCGGAGGTGCAGATGGTTTTCCCGCATCGGCTTCCTGTGCCGACGCGGCGATCCCCATACGCAGGCAGGCGATCAGAAGAATCGCCAGCGTCGGCCAGTGGACGAGCACGGCGCAGACGCGATGGTTGCCGCTCACGTGCGTCGCGGCCTGGCGGCGCAGGTCACACGTTCCGAGCGGCGGCGTGAACGAGGCCATTGTGAAACATGGCACCGAACGGTAGCGTAGCACGCTGCCGTTGAATTAATGCCCCCGACATGCAGCGGTTGGCGTCGACCGGTTGGCCGGACGCACCGGCATAAACGAGCTGCACGTACCGTCTCGCCGTAACGAGATTGTTCGTCAATGACGAGCGAACGCACTTTTCATAGGCACGGGTTAAAATCACGGCGAGGTCTTCAAGCTGCCCCACACCGATGGCCAAACCGCAGACGCTTGCGAACCGCGAAACAAAGGCGCAAATCCTCGAGCGCACCGAGCGGGAGCGCGTGAAGTTCATGCGCCTACAGTTTACCGACATCCTCGGCACCCTCAAGAACGTCGAGATTCCCGACCGTCAGTTCGCGGAGGCGCTCGACGGCAAGATCATATTCGATGGGTCATCAATCGAGGGCTTCGTCCGCATTGAGGAGTCGGACATGCACCTGCGGCCTGATCTTGCGACGTTCCGCGTGTTCCCGTGGGCAGGCTCGTCCGGTGACAAAGGCGCGCGCATGATCTGCGACATCTACACGCCAGACGGGCAGCCATTCACCGGCGACCCCCGAGCCTGCCTGAAAAACGTGATCGCGCTGGCCGCCTCGAGGGGCTATGCGATGAATGCAGGGCCTGAAGCTGAGTTCTTCCTGTTTCAGACGAAGAACTTCGGCGCGACCACCGCAACGCACGACCGAGGCAGCTACTACGACCTGAGCCCCGTCGACATGGGTGAGCACGTCCCGCGTGAGATCGTGGTCGCGCTCGAGGCGATGGGGCTTCACGTCGAAGCGGCGCACCACGAGGTTGCGCCGGGCCAGCATGAAATTGATTTCCGCTGCGACGATGTGCTGACGACAGCAGACAACATCACCACCTTCCGCTTCATCGTCAAGAACGTCGCGATCCGGAACGGACTGCACGCGACGTTCATGCCGAAGCCGATCTACGGCGTCAACGGGTCGGGGATGCACACACACATGTCGCTGTTCGCCGGCGGCACGAACGTGTTCTACGACCCGAAGGCGCAATGGCAGCTGAGTGAAACCTGCCTCAACTACATCGGCGGAATGCTCCGTCATGCGAAAGGCTTCTGCGCGATCACCAACCCGCTCGTGAATTCGTACAAGCGGCTGGTGCCCGGGTACGAGGCGCCGACGGCGATTTCATGGTCAGTGCAGAACCCCAACCCGCTCGTCCGAGTGCCCGCCGAGCGGGGTACCGGCACGCGCATCGAGCTGCGCATGCCGGATCCGTCGTGCAACCCATATCTCGCGCTGGCTGTCATGTTGCGCGCCGGCCTCGACGGCATCGATCAGAGGCTCGATCCCGGACCGCCCATCAACAAGGACATTCTTACGATGAGCCACCGTGAACGGCGTCATCTCCGAATCGACGAATTGCCGGGGAACCTGAGCGAAGCGCTCGACGAACTCGAAAAGAACGACCTCGTGCGCGACACGCTCGTCGCGCACCTCTTCGAGCATTTCGTCACGGCGAAACGCGAGGAGTGGCTCGACTACATCACGCACGTCTCGCCGTGGGAAGTCGACCGCTACCTCGCTATGTACTAACGAATCACGTGACCTTCGAGCTGGAAGCCATCGACCGGATGTATCTCAATGCTTACGTCCTCTCGCTGCAGACGGACGGCGGATTGGTCTATTTCGTGAAGAGCCAGCTTGGCGCTCGGGTGCCCTCGACGATGCTGGTCGCGCCCATGAGTCAGCAATTTGTCGAGGCCATCGAACGGTTCGTCGCGACGGAGGGGATCGATCTGGTGACCTTCGAGAAGGGGCAACGGAAGGACGACGTCGCGCAGGAGTATCTCGCCCGGTTCGAGGGCGAGGAGCCTGCAACAACCCGCGATCGACGATTGGGACGCCGAGAAACGAGCGGTACGAATCTTCGCCCGTCTCCGGGAAGTACTTGAAGCCGGGATGCATCGCCGCGTCGGCAAACACCTGCGGTCGCATCTGCTCGGCCACCAGTCCTGCGAGGCCCTCGGAGAGTCGCATCACGAAGAGTCTCCCCAATGCTCAGAAGATGTCAGGGAACTGCCGACGCAGCAACAAGACGCTGCCTCGACTGCCGCGAACCGTTTGGGAAGAATCGGCGCTTACTTGATGAACAACATCTCGCGATACGTCGCCAGCGGCCACGTTTCGTGCGGGATCATCACTTCGAGCTGATCGCCGATGTCACGCAGGTCGGCCATCGCCGGCACGACGACGTCGCGGAAGTGCTTGGCGTGCTTTTCGGCGGCGCCGTTGCCCTCATGCTCGAGCGCTTTCGCGAGCTTGTCCGTTCTGCGCTTGAGTTCGTCGGTCAGCCTAGTTAGCTGGTCGAGCGTCTTCTTCCCCTCGACCGACTTGCCGCCCGCCGCCTTCACCGCCGCGACGCTCTGGCCCACGGCCGTCATATAGTCGAATGCCGCCGGGAGGATGTACCGGTTCGCCATCAGGACCATCAACTGCCCCTCGACGTTGACGGTCTTGTTGTAGGTCTCGAGCATGACCTCGTAGCGGGCGTGCAGCTCGCGCTCGTTGAGGATCTTGTACTTCTCGAACAGCGCAATCGCCTCGTTCGTGACGAGCTCCGGCAACGCGTCCACGGTGTTCTTTTGGTTCAGCAGGCCGCGTTTTTTGGCCTCCTTCTCCCATTCCGGCGCGTAGTTGTTGCCGTTGAAGATAATCCGCTTGTTGTCCTGGATCACCTTCGGCAGCAGCTCCGCCACCGCCGCCTCCAGCGTCTTGCCGGCCTTGACCGCCTGCTCCAGCTCGGTCGCCATGTAATCCAGCGACTCGGTGACGGCGACGTTCAGCGCGATGTTCGGGTAGCCGATGCTCTGGTTCGACGACACCGCGCGGAACTCGAACTTGTTGCCGGTAAAGGCGAACGGGCTCGTGCGGTTCCGGTCGCCGGCGTCGCGCGGCAGCTTCGGCAGCACGAGGACGCCGGTGTCCAGCTCGCCGCCGTGCTTGCTGGATTTCGCGCCGCCCTTCCCGATCTGATCGAAGATGTCGGTGAGCATGTCGCCGAGGAAGATCGACAGAATCGCCGGCGGCGCTTCGTTCGCGCCGAGGCGGTGATCGTTGCCGGCGCTGGCGATACTCGCGCGCAGCAGTCCCTGCCACTTGTTCACCGCACGAATGACCGCGGTGCAGAACACGAGGAACTGCATGTTGTCGTGCGGGCTCGCCCCGGGCCCCAGGAGGTTGTTCCCCTCGTCGTCGCTCATCGACCAGTTGAGATGCTTGCCGGATCCGTTCACGCCGGCGAACGGCTTCTCGTGCAGCAGACACGCGAGCCCGTACTTCGGCGCGGTCCGCTTGAGCGTCTCCATCATCATCATCTGGTGATCGGTGGCGACGTTCGCGTTCTCGAAGACCGGCGCGATCTCGTACTGGCTCGGCGCTACTTCGTTGTGGCGCGTTTTCACGGGCACGCCGACCTTGTACAGCTCGCTCTCGACATCCGACATGAACGCCATCACGCGGTCCGGGATCGCCCCGAAGTACTGATCTTCGAGCTCCTGGCCCTTGGGCGGCTTCGCGCCGAAGAGCGTCAGCCCGGCGTTGATGAGATCGGGCCGCGTCAGATAAAAGTAGCGATCGATCAGGAAATATTCCTGCTCGGCGCCGCAGGTCGTGACGACGCGCTCGGCCGTCGAGCCGAACAGCTTCAGGATGCGGACCGCCTGCTTCGACAGGGCTTCCATCGAGCGCAGCAGCGGCGTTTTCTTGTCGAGCGCTTCGCCCGTCCAGCTCACGAACGCCGTCGGGATTACCAGCGTCGTCGAGTTGCCGCTCCTGAGGAGCCAGGGCGGGCTCGTTGGATCCCACGCCGTATAGCCGCGGGCTTCGAAGGTGGACCGCATGCCGCCTGACGGAAAACTCGAGGCGTCCGGCTCGCCGCGCACCAGCTCCTTGCCGGAGAATTCCGCCACCGCGCGCCCGTCGCCGGTCGGCGACAGAAACGAGTCATGCTTTTCGGCGGTGATCCCGGTGAGCGGTTGAAACCAATGGGTGTAATGCGTAGCGCCCTGCTCGACGGCCCATTCCTTCATGGCGGACGCGACCGCATCGGCGACTGAGACGTCGAGCGGCTCGCCGCGCATCATCGTCCGGCGCAACGCGTGGTAGACCGTCTTGGGGAGACGGGCCTGCTGGACTTCGTCGTTGAACACGAGACTGCCGAACGCCTCGGTTGCTCGCGGCCCTCGCGGTTCTTTTGCTTCCGTCACCGACCAGTCGCGAATCGCGCTGATCGCATCGCTCAGCTTGCCGGAACCCATCTCGACGCTCCCTTGAAAACTCATACCTTCCAAACTCATAGCTTGAACTCGATCGCACCGCGAGCGGATGCGCATCATATCGCGCTGTTGCCGAACTGTGCATCATCGCTGAACGTGCCCTCCTCCTGCCGGCCCACCTGGCCTGCGCCTATGGCGTCTTCGAGCTGAACGCGTAGACCCAGCCGACGGTCAGTGCATTCTGGTTCTTGACGATGTCGATCGTGTTCTTGAGGAAGTACGGCGTGTTGGACATGTCGCCGCGATATTCCACGCGCATCATGACGCCGTCTTTGTGCTTGAACTCGAGCGTCAGGGTGAACTCCTGCAGGTTCTGCGACGCGCCGGTCGTAAACCCGTCCCGATCCTTGTAATACTCGTAGCGCGGCGTCACGGAGAATATCGCGTTCGGCTGGTACTTCAGGTACGCGGCGATGCCCTGCCACTGCGACGTCAACTCCTTGGCCCAGTCGTAGTTCAAGGCCACGCTGACCTGCGGGGTCGCCGTATAGGTCAGGACCGTGTCCGAGAGATGACGCCAGTCGCTGTTGTTCGCGGCGATCTCCGGCCCGCCGATGTAGTTCTCCGTGATCGCGAGCGCCGCAGACGGCTTGCCGGTTATTGAGACGCCGACGCTCTTGCCGGTGTTGTTGTCGACGACGTTATTCCACCCGTTGAAGAGGAACCCGGTGACGGTGACCTTGTCGTTGGGACTGTAGGCGGCGCGCATCCCCATGTGGTAGTACGGGATGGCCAGCGCGAACAGCAGCGAGCGGGAGTAGTTCCAGTTGTCCTTCGTCTCGATGACCTCGTTGCCGGCCGGCGTTACGAACTTGCCGAAGTCGAACTGCAGGCTGCCGGTCTTCGTGGGCGCCAGATAGCTCACGTACGCCTGTTGAATGTTCTGATAGAGCGACGTCCCGCCTGGCTCGGCGCCGGCGACGATGCCCGCCGCCGACCCATAATCCAAGTCGATCCGGAAGCCGCCGCGGCTGTCGGTCGTCGGCTTCTTCTCGAGCGCGAGCTCGGCCAGGTTCAGGCTGAACGAGTTGTGCGCGACATCGAAATTGTGGAGGCAGTTGAAGATCGCCACGCCCCCAACCGTGGCGCACGCTTTGGCCGGCGTGTTGAAGTTGTAGCTGTAATACGTGTCGACGAAACCGGTGAGCTCCGTGTTCTTGAAGAACGTCAACACGGGATTCTCTGCCGCGGCCGGCGCGGCCTGCGGTTCGCCGCCTGGAGAGGAGCGGTCGGCGACCGCGTTGGCGACGGCCGCTTTGAGGGCCGGCAAAATCGAGGCGCCATCCTGAGCCGCCACGGGCACCGCCACGCACGCCGTGAGCAGGGCGCCAGCGACCATCGCCCTGGCGCGGAAACCGATCGATCGACGAATCATCATCACGTAGCCCTCCGAGTGTGCCGACGAATGAGCTGCGAAGCCGGCATCGAGTGACGAGTGCCTGCACCAAGCAAAATCGGTTCCCGTCATTTCTACATGTATGTCGCCCAGGTCATCTCCGCTTCCGGACGCCGCGCGGAGCGGATCCCACGCGCGGCTGGCGATCGCCGGACCCCGCCGCCGAACCGGACATCTTGCTCCTGAGCGGCCACTCTCTCGACTCCAGCCACCAGCGAATGCCCTGGCGAATCTGCTCGGACAGCGACAAGCTGGTTCGGGCCGCTATCGACCGGAGCCGCTCGAGGAGTTCCGGCTCGATCATGAACGTGAAGCGTCGCTTTCTGATCATTGCTCTCGCATCCTGCGCAAGGCACGGCCAGACCCGTCACGAGAACGGGGCGCCGTTCGATGAGCGGTCGGCGCACCTCGCGCCGGCGGCAATCAGTTTGAACTAGTCGTGTTCGAGCTCGCCGGTGCGGATGCGGACACTCTGACTCACGGGAAGCACGAACACGCGGCCGTCGCCGATTTCTCCGGTGCGTGCCGCCTGGATGATGGTCTTGACCACTTCCTCGGCGACGGAGTCCGAGACGACGACGTCAATCTCGATTTTGGGAAGCAGGCTGACGTTGTACTCCTGACCGCGATAGATGGCCGTGTGGCCCTTCTGCTTGCCGTACCCGCGGACTTCGGTGACCGTCATGCCCGCGACATTCATCTTTCCGAGCGCGTCTTTGACCTCGTCCACCTTGTTCGGGCGGATGATGGCTTTGATCATTTTCATTGGCCGACTCCAGTCATCAGCTGCTGCTGCGATGTCCTCTCCAGTTCAAGAAGGCGGCGGCGGCCACCCCAGCCGCCACCGGCACGACCGGAGCGCCGATCTTGAACAAGAGCCCGCACGACAAAATGGCCGCGCCGAAGAAGAACTTCCAGTTCATCATTCACACGTTACGTCCAGGTCATCGCGAAGAACGTCAGCAGGACCATCGCGAACAAAACCACGGCGGGGACCGTCAGCGGCTTGTCCCACGTGACGTTCCGCGTGCTCTCGCGGTTCAGCCTCCGGATCTCCTGCAGCTGCTTCCGCGCGAGCGACAGATGCCAGGCGTTCTGCGCCAGCTCGACGGCTTTCGCCGTCTCCCGCTCGGCGACCACCAGGGCCCTGAGCCGGTAGTGGAGCTCGGCGTATTTGAGCTGCGCCCAGAAATGCGTGGGATCCAACTCGGTTGCCGCCTGGAGCGCGTCCATCGACTTGTACACGTCGTAGTTCACGGCGTACGCCATCCCGAGGCCGGTGCGCAAGTCAGCCGACTGCGGCTGCTCGAGACAGGCGGCCTCGAGCGTCTGAATGTAGCCGCGCAGCTCCTCCGGCGCGACCGTCTGCGGGTCTCGCCAGGGAACGGGAGGAATCGATTGAAGCTTCGCCTGCAGGCGCGTGGACGTCTTGACGAGTTCTGCTGGCATCTCGCTACTCCACGCCCATGGCGTCGGCCTTTAGCACGAAGTCCGGATACGCAACCGCGCCCATCTCCGGAATGTCAAGGCCCTCGAGCTCGGTCTTCGCCGAGACGCGCTGACCCATGGCCGCTTCGATGACGAGGTTCAGCACGAAGCTCATCGTGAACACGAACCCAATCAGCGTCGCGACTCCCATCAACTGCGCGACCAACTGGCCGCCGTCTCCATAGAACAGGCCCGTGACGGAACCAGGCACGCCGTTCCACGCGCCGCCGTAGTTGCTCCTGCCGTCGGCGAACAACCCGACCGAAATGACACCCCATAGCCCATTGGCGCCGTGAACCGAAATGGCACCGACCGGATCGTCGACTCGGAGCACACGGTCTATGAACTCCACCGACACGCAAACCAGCACTCCGGCGATCAGCCCGATGACGACTGACGCCACCGGGTTGACAAAGCCGCTCGGGGCAGTAATGGCGACCAGACCGGCCAGGAGCCCGTTGCCCGTCATCGACGCATCCGGCTTCCCGTATCGCCCCCACATGTAGCACATGGCTGCGAATGAGCCGGCCATCCCCGCGAGCATTGTGTTGACCGCGATGGAGGCGATGCGGAGGTTGCCATTCGCGGATGCGCCGAGCGTCGACCCGGGATTGAAGCCGAACCATCCGAACGCCAGGATGAAGCAGCCGAGCAGCACCATCGTGATGTCGTGGCCCGGAATCGCAGTCGCCTTTCCGTCACGCGTGTATTTGCCGATCCGCGGCCCGATCAGGATGCCCATCGCCAACGCGGTCAACCCGCCGACCGCGTGGACGACACCGGATCCGGCGAAATCCGAGTAGCCATGGCCGAGGCTGAAATTCGATCCAAGCGTCGCCAGCCAGCCGCCGCCCCAGGCCCAGTTGGCGAACAGCGGATAGGTGAATGCGCCCATCACGAGCGAGGAGATGAGAAAGGCCGAATACTTCCAACGTTCGGCGGCCGTTCCCGTGACGATCGTGAGGGCCGTGTCCATGAACACCATCTGGAACAGGAACATCACCATGACACCGACGTCGTAGGTGGCACCCGTGAGCATGATGCCGTTCATGCCAAACAGACCGAGATCCTTGCCGAAGAGCTTCACGGCGTATTCGGCGCTGAGCGGCGCGGTTCCACCGAGGTTCGCGACCGCGCCGACTCCGCCTTCTTGAATAGCGAAGCCAATCAGCCAGTACGCGAGCATGCCGGCGCCGTACACCATGAAGTTCATCATCATCGTGTGGTTGGCGTTCTTGGCTCGGCAAAGGCCGGTCTCGACCAGGGCGAATCCGGCCTGCATGAACATGACGAGGAAGCCGGCGACGAGCGTCCAAACGAAGTTGATCGCAATCTGGTTCTGACCGACCTGGTTCACGATATCGCCAAGCGTCAGGCCTTTCTTGGCGTCACCGACCGGAATGTCGCTGACGTTCCCCGTCGTGGTGCCGGCCGGATCGCCTTTCGCTTTGTCCTCCGCCTTGGGACCGGATAACGCTTTGATGTCCGCGTCGGTAATCATGGCGGGAGCCGGCGCCGCCGCGGCCGGTGCCGCCGGCGGTGGCGCGGGTTGGGCTTGCGTCGCGGGCGGCTGGGCGTGGGCTGTTCCGCACAGTCCAAAACACCATGTCATCGCAAAGGCGAGCAACACCTTTTTCATGTGCGTGTCCTCAAACAAGGGGATGCGGTTACTTTTTCCAGATCGCGTTCTTCATATAGGCCTGGTTCAGAACACCCATGATGCCGACCAGACTGACCACAATGCCAACGAGCACGATGACACCCCGCACTGTGTTGCTGTTGCTGATCCCGAGGCTTCCGAGAGACACCAGAAAACCTAGAAACGTGATTGCGAGTCCCACGAACGCCATCGCTTCTTCCTCCTCAAATGCATCCATGACCATCGGGCGCGCCGCGATCGCTCGAACACGAGCAGTGCGCGATCGCTGACGTGCGTCTCGCGATGGCCGCAAACCCCAACGTCGGGCTGCGGACGCGCTTGAGCAAGAGCGCCGCCAGCGCGTCGCGTCCGCCTGCGCGAGCATAACCGGTTCACCGTGAATGAGTTGATGCGGCAGCGCCCGCGCCGGACGACCTACGCATCATCAGACAAAAATGTTCCACCTTCCAAATCAGCTACGTTTTTGTGGGATATGCCGACCCCATCGAGCTTCAGTGGTAACACGCCATCGAGCGACGGGGCGCGCGCGATCTCCCCGGCCTCAGCAACTCGACCGCGACTGCATGCGATGACGCGCGCCTGCTGGACATTTTTGTAGGAGTCTCAAATATGACGACAAATTTGTCGCTTTATGCCAAGGCTGGCCCCGCTCGATCCCGACGCACGAGTGATACGATGCCGCCCGGCTCACGTTCACGCAACGGGCGGGACCCGGTCCGCTTCTTGGTTGCCGTTCGATAAGATGTCCCACCTCCTCCAGATCCTATTGCTCCTGTCGCTCGTCATTGCGGCCGCGAAGATCGCCGGCGCCGCGGCCACACGCGTCGGACAGCCGGCGGTCTTCGGCGAGCTGCTCGTCGGGCTGCTCCTCGGGCCGACGGTGCTGAACGTCCTGACGTGGCCACCATTCGCCACGGCCGCCACACCGACCGCCGGCGCGGCTCAAGTGCCGTTGCTTGGCCTCGTCAACGATCTCGCCGACGTCGGCGTCATCCTGCTCATGCTGGTCGCCGGCCTGGAAACCGATCTGAATCAGATGCGCACGGTCGGGACTGCGGCGTTCTGGTCCGCAACGGGCGGTGTGGTGCTGCCGATGATCGGCGGAGTCCTGACCGCCGCCGCATTCGGAATGCCGGTGTTCTGGACCGGCGTGTTTGTCGGAACGATTCTCACCGCGACCAGCGTGAGCATCTCCGCCCAGGTCTTGATGGAGCTCGGCGTCCTCAGGTCGAAGGAAGGGGCGACGATTCTTGGCGCCGCGGTCATCGACGATGTGATGGGGCTTATCGTGCTGTCCGTCGTCGTCGCGTTCGCGCAGGCGTCGGGAGCGGGGTCGGCTCTCCAGATGGTCGTCATCCTGGGTCGCATGTTGCTGTTCTTCAGCGGCGCCATTCTGGTCGCACGGTATTTCGAGCGTATCGCAGCGTGGGGCGACTCGCTCGGCGTCAGTCAGGGATTGCTCGCTACCGTGACGCTGCTGGCGTTTCTCTACGCTTGGGCGGCGGAATACGTGGGCGGCGTGGCGGCGATCACCGGCTCGTACCTGGCCGGCGTGCTGCTCACACGAACCAGCTTCAAGAAGCGCATCGACGAAGGGGTCCACCCCCTGACCTACTCTCTACTCGTGCCGGTGTTTTTCATCAGCATCGGGCTGCGGGCCAACGGCCGCGAGTTGGGTCCTCACGCGGCGTTCACGATCGTCCTTCTGCTCGTCGCGATCGTCGGCAAGGTCATCGGATGCGGCGCGCTCGCCAGGATCTGCGGATTCTCAAACCGCGAAGCACTGCGCGTCGGGGTTGGGATGATTTCACGCGGCGAGGTGGGGCTGATCGTCGCCGGATACGGACTCAGCCACGGCATCATCGGTCAGGATGTGTTCTCGGCAGCGGTGATCATGGTGCTGGCCACGACGATGATCACGCCACCGCTGCTTCGTCTGCTGTATCCGAAGGTCGGCAAACGACCCCACGTCGCCGTCGAGGAGGCTTTTACGGCGATTCCGGATGAGGTCCACGACGCCGTCGGCGCGGCCGCGGCACACTCGAGTCACGATCGATAGCTCCAGCTGCTCGCCGAATCTCCGCGGGGGGCCCACGACGGGAAGTAACATACGTTCGCGAGGAGGGTGTGTGGAAGCGACCAATGGCCCGTCCAGCGCCACCCCCGCGACCGCGCTCGACGCGGCGCACCAGGAGCTCGCTGAAGACACGCTGCGCGGAGTCGCCGGGCGCGCCGCGGCGGAGCGGTACGCGGATCGGGTCGACACGCTGTTGCAGCGCCTCTACTTTGAGGCGCCGCCAGCCGCGAGCCCGGTCGCCGTCCTGGCGCTGGGCGGGTACGGGCGCCGCCATCTCACGCTCCATTCGGATGTCGACGTCCTGGTGCTGTTCGAAGGGCCGATCGGCGCCGACGAGGAGCGATTTGTCCGCGGCTTTCTGCATCCGCTGTGGGACCTGCACCTGGTCGTCGGTCATCAGGTCCGCGAGCTCGCCGATTTCGCTCGGCTCGAAACGGACAATCCGGAGTTTCTGCTGGCCCTGCTGGACGCTCGACGGGTCGTCGGTGATCCGGCGCTGCACAGCCGCTTCGTCGCGGTCTTTCACCGGCCCGAGACCCACGCCTCCATCCTGGCGTTGCTGCAGCAGCTGATCGACGAGCGGCACGCGACGTTCAATGGCACGCTCTATCAGCTCGAGCCGGACACCAAGGACGCCCCAGGCGCCCTGCGCGATCTGCTGGCCATCCGCACAATCGCGCGGCTCACCGATCCGGCGCTGCTCGGCCACGGGCCGGCCGACGCGGCGCAGCTGGACGAGGCCGAGGATTTCCTGCTGCGCGTCCGCTCCATCGTGCATCTCGAACGGAAGCGGAACCACAATGTCTTGAGCCACGAGCTGCAGGAAAAAGCCGCGCAGATGCTGGGCTATGCGGGCGCGCAGCCGCAGGGGCGCGTCGAGCGGCTGATGGGCGACTACTTCCGGCACGCCCGCATCGTGAGCCGGTCGCTCGAGTGGGCCCGCAAGAGCGCGCCGATTCCTGTCGGCACCAACCTGGTCCGCTCGAGTGACGGCATCCGCTTCGTGAACGCGCAGCGCGCCGCGCGGGAGCCGCATACCTGGATCAACGCGTTTCAGGCGGCGCTCACGCACGAGACGGCGGTTGCCGACGAGGCCCTCGCGCTGATTCAACAGCACGTCGACCGCTATCAGCCCGAGGACTTCTTCCGGTCGCAGGCGGAGCGTGACGCGCTGTTGGCGCTCCTGAAGCCGCGGCCCGGCCTGTACGCGCGCCTGTCGGAGATGCACGATCGGGGGCTGCTAGGCCGCATCTTCCCGGAGTTTCACCTGATTTTCTCGCGCGTGGTCCGCGACTTCTACCACAAGTACACGGTGGATGAGCACACGCTGCTCACCATCCGCAATCTCGAGCGGCTGGCGACGCCCTCCACGCTGAGCCGCAATCGATTCGGCGGGCTACTCGCCGATCTCGCTGGCCCGGAGCTGCTCGTGCTGGCGCTGCTTTTCCACGACGTCGGCAAGTGGCGGGATGACGACCACGTAGTGGAAAGCGTCCGCATGGCGCGGCAGATGTTCGAGCGGCTCGGCCTGCCGGCCGATTCTTGCGCCGTCGTCGAATTCCTGATCGAGAACCATCTGCAGATGTCGATCGTCGCCTTCCGGCGTGACACCGAGGATCCGGAAATCGTCAGGCACTTCGCCGAGCGGGTCGGGATCCAGGAACGCCTGCAGATGCTCTGTCTCCTGACGCTCGTCGACATCGAGGCGGTCAGCCTGGAGACGCTGACGCCGTGGCGGGAAGAGCTGCTCTGGCAGCTGTACGTCGACACCTACAACCATCTCACGCTCGGCTACGGCGATGAACGGATCGAACGCGATCAGTCGGACGTGTCCGAGCTCGTCGCCGGTCGTCCGCCGGACGTGTCCGAGGCCGAGATCAGGCGCTTTCTCGAAGGGCTGCCGCGGCGCTACCTCCAGTTGTTCGAGCGCGCGTCGATCTATCGGCACGTCCAGTTGTCGCGCGATATCACGCCGGACCATGTGCACGCCGCGCTCGAGCGCAAAGGCGCCACGTGGGAGCTGACCGTCGTAACCCTCGACAAGCCGTTCCTGTTTTCCAATATCTGCGGGGTGTTATCGTCGTTCGGTCTGGATATCCTCCGCGGCAATGCCATGACGAATCCCAATGGCCTTGTTCTCGACATCTTTCAGGCCACCGATGAGGACCGGTACCTCGAGCTGAACGCCGACGGCCGCACGGCGGTGCTCGAGGTGCTGGAAGCAGCGGTGTCGGGGCGCATCGACGTCACCGCGCGGCTGCGCGCACGGGAGCACAGCGTGTTGCACCACGGCATGGTTCGACGATTTGACCCGGTCATCCACGCCGACAATCATTCGTCGCCTCGGTACACGATTCTCGATATCATCGCGAGCAACGCGATCGGGCTCCTCCATCGAATCTCGCGGGTCATTTCGCGGCACGGCTGCAACGTCGACCTGGTGCTGATTTCGACCGAAGGCGCGAAGGCGATCGACGTATTCCACATCACCGCCGGGGGCGCGAAGCTGTCGGATGCGGCTCAGGGGGCGTTGACGGCCGACCTGCAACACATGCTCGAAGGACACGATGAAGCTGGTTAGAGCGATCGTCCGGCCGATCACGCTGGACGATGCGAGGGAAGCGCTGGAGAGAATGAGCGAAGCCGGACGCGCGGGCAATCCCTTTGTCATACGCCGCTCGACGGCCGCGTGATCAACGGCGGCACACGACTGAAAGCGCGGCGTGGAAGGTGGAGACGCTATCGAGTGGCCGTGAAGTCGTGCTTCGCGAGCGCATCCTCGAGCGCCTGAAGAATATCGTCGCACTCGGCGGTCACGGTGCGCTTCCTCCCTAGGGACAATGCCAGAGATCGGACATTGCTGTTGCGACGAGACAGTGTGATGAGCTCGGCATTGATCGCCGTGAATCGGTCGAGGGCGGCTGCGGCCGCGGCGAGTTGCGCCCCAGCGGCGGACGGGAGCAGGCCCTTCAAGATGTCGCAGGTCTTCCGGGCGGCTGCTTCAGACGCGGCCATCTCCGCTTCCATTCGCGACATCGCGGTCTCGTCGGATTCAGCGATGTGCTGCGCCTGGAGCACCTGTACGGCGAGCACGGCCGCTGTCGTCTTCGCGACGAGCGCCTCGACGCAGCAGGTGTTCTTCGCCGTGATCGATCGCCCAGCGGCCTCTAGCGATTGCCGGAAGGCCCTGGCGGCGTCTCGCGCGGGACCGAACGCGAGACGCTGTGCCTTGATGTTGGTGTTCTCGACGGCGAGCGCAAGAATGTCGGCATCCAACGCCCGGTATCCGACGAAACACGTCTTGAACGCGTCCAGATGCCGGCTCTCATCGCGATACGCTAGTGCCTGGAGGATCCGCTGCAGCGCCTCGACGTCCAGCTCGATTGCCTGCATCGCCTGCTCGGCTTCGCGCGCCTGGGCGGTCGACGCCTCGTCGGTGACGGCCATCACGGCCCTGTTCGAGGCATCGGCGGCTTTGCTGAGCTGAACACGGAGGTGCGACGCAAGCCTGCGCGCTTCCACTTGTTGTGTCAGGACGAGCCTCGGTTCATTGCATCCTGCCGCTGTCCCCAAAGTCATCGCAACAAAGCAAAACCCGGCGGTCGCTCGAGTCCTCGATTCGCCTGGTCGTTGCCGAAAGAGCGCCATAGCACAGAACATGGCATCGCCTCCTTCTCAGCGCAGGCCGCTTGCGGCCGTTGGCGGGTCCGTGAATGTGCCGACGTCGACAGCGGTCTTTCGCATGCTGTCGAGCGCTTCCGTCGCCCATCATTATCGCGATCCGCGGCAACTTGTCGTGCCCGGCGGCAGCGCCGGGATGTCAGATTTCGACCTGCACGCCGAGCTCGACGACGCTGTCCGGCGGCAGTTTGAAGAAGGCGGTCGCGCGAACCGCGTTCCTCGCCATCAGCACGAACAACTTCTCCCGCCAGATGGCCATCCCGGAGCTCTTCGTCACAATCACGGTTTCACGACCCAGAAAGTACGTGACGTCCTCAACATTAATCTCCAGGCCCTCTTCGCGGGCGAGCCCGAGGGCCTCGGGGACGTTCGGCTCGTCCATGAAGCCGTAGCGCAACACGACGTTGAACAGACCACAGCCGAGCGGGGCGACAGAGAGACAGTCGTCCGGCGTGACGTGTGGTGTGTGTGTGGTCTGGACGCTGAGAATGATGACGCGCTGATGCAGGACTTTGTTGTGCCGCAGGTTGTGCACCAGGGCTGGCGGCGTCCCGCGTGGCTGCGCGGTCATGAAGACGGCGGTGCCTGGCACGCGGATCGGCTCGTGCGCCACCGTCGCAGCCACGAACTGCTCAAGGGGAAGGGCGCGAGCCGTCAGCCGTTCGGCCACAAGGCGCCGCCCCGTCTTCCACGTGGTCATCATGGTAAAAAGTACCGTCCCGATGACAAGCGGCAGCCAGCCGCCATGGGCGACTTTCAACAGGTTCGCGCCCAGGAACGCCAGATCGATCGACAGGAACACGCCGGTCACCAGCAGCGCGGCGCCAAGCGGCCACTTCCACCGCTCCGTGGCGATCACGTGCAGCAGCACCGCGGTGATCACCATCGTCAGCGTGACGGCGATGCCGTATGCGGCGGCGAGTGCGCTCGAGGACCGGAACCCCAGGACAATCGCGATCGTGCCCACCATCAACGCCCAGTTCACCTGGGGCACGTAGATCTGTCCCATGTGGTGCGACGAGGTGTGGTCGATGTCCATCCGCGGACTGTAGCCAAGCTGGACGGCCTGGTGGGTGAGTGAGAAGGCGCCTGAGATGAGGGCCTGGGACGCGATGATCGCGGCCCCCGTTGCCAACGCCACCATTGGGAAGAGCGCCCAGGACGGCGCCAGAAGGAAAAAGGGCTGTTTCGCCGCAGCGCTGTCGATCAGGAGCAGCGCGCCCTGACCGAAGTAGTTGAGCAAGAGCGCGGGCAGGACCAGCGTGAACCACGCCAGGCGAATCGGCCGCTTTCCGAAGTGGCCCATATCGGCGTACAGCGCCTCGCCACCGGTGACCGCCAGAAACACCGCGCCGAGCACCGCGAAGCCGTGCAGCCCGTGCGTCTCGAAGAAGACGACGGCGTGGACCGGGTTGATCGAGGAGAGGACGACCGGCTTCCTGGCGATCCAGGTCAGGCCGAGTGCCGCGATCGTGGTGAACCACAGCACCATCACCGGACCAAACAGTCGGCCGACCAGATGCGAGCCGTGCTGCTGGATCGCGAAGATCCCGATGAGAATGACCACGGTGAGCGGCACCACGTACGAATCGAACAGCGGCGTCGCGACCTTCAATCCCTCGACGGCGCCAAGCACGGTGATTGCCGGCGTGATCATGCCGTCGCCGTACAGCAGCGCGGCGCCGAAAATGCCGAGGGAGATCAAGACGTACCCGCCATTTCGGCTGCGGCGTGTGGGCACGAGCGCCGTCAGCGCGAGGATGCCGCCCTCACCTGCGTTGTCCGCGCGCATCACGATGGCGATGTACTTGATCGAGATGACGATCACGAGCGCGTAGATGACGAGCGACAGCACGCCGAGCACATTCTCGGGCGTGGGCGGCACCGAATGCGTCCCGAAGAAACATTCCCGGATCGTGTAGAGCGGGCTCGTGCCGATGTCGCCGTACACCACACCGAGGGTGGTCAATGTGAGCGGGAGCAACGCGCGGGCGGACAGTCGGGGCTGTGGCGGCGCCGTGATCGGCGCGGGGTCGGCGACGTCTGCCATATTGGGGTCTACTGAAGGCCCTGCGAAAATACGCTGCCGGGTCGAACAAACGCAAGTGCTCTGTGCCGTCGACTCCGAACCCCACGGCATATTTCGGGAACATGAGGGTACCATCTACGCCGGAGGCCACTTCCATGAAACGCGCCAGATTCCTTTTCGGGGCCTCGCTCTTGAGGCTTACCATCGCACTTGGAGTTGCTCCCGCCGGCGCTCAAGGTCCGCGAAAACCAAGCCGGCGACGAGTGCGGCGAAGCCTGTCGGTGGCGAATTGCCAGTCGTGCCGCAAAGACGCCTAAACGAACCGTCACGGCGGTGATTCAGCCCGGCCCACATCGGCATTGTCGTCAGGTCTCAGTCAGGGACGAGGACACGCGTGGCGTTCAATCGGTCGACATCTCGCGAGTACGGACTTGCCCCGGAACCGGCGGCGCACGCGTGTCATGCCGCGATCGGCGTCTGATACAGCCCACGACAGTGGGACCGCCAGCGATACTTACTGACCCCCGCCCGTGCGCTGTCCTCGCCTGTGCGCGGTTCCGGCGTCAGCCCGCCAAGCCCCGCGTGCGTGCGATGACCGTTGAAGTAGCGTTGGAACTCGAGGAGTTTCAGCTCCAGATCAGCGGCCGTCCAACACAGCGTCCCGTCGAGACATTCGCGGCGAATCGTGCCGATCAAGCGTTCGACGAATGGATGCGACAGCGGCACGTACGGTACCGTCTTGATGGCTTCCACCTCGAGGATTCGTAGATTCGCCTGCCATTGACACGCGGTGTTTTCAAGTGGCACGGCAGAGCCGCCAGGCGCCGGCTCGGAGCACGGTGCTGGTGCGCGAGAACGCGAGCGGCGCGATTGAGATTCGCTATCGGGGCCGCCTCATGAAGTGGACGGAGATCGCCGCGCCGGTGAAGCCCACGCCGGCCGCCTTGCGGCCGCCGCTGTCGACCGCCCCGCATCGGCCCGCGCGGCCGAGCGTGGACCACCCATGGCGCCGCGACACCTGGGCCATCCACCGCGAGTCGGCCCGGTCCGGGTGATCCAGTCAGGCAGAGCCTGTGGAAGCTGATCGGGATAGGGGGACATCTCGCGATGTCGCCCCTCCCACACCACAGGGCATACGGGTCCGTACCACGGCGGTTCGGCCGGTTGAGCCATCACGGTTTCTCGAGATAGGGCAGCCCAAGCGAATCGAAGTAGGCGCCGGGGAGCGCCCAGCAGAGCGCCGCCGTCAGGGTGACTCGCCACGGCCCGCGATTGCTGCGTGCCGTGAGGATGGCGTCCTTGGCGTTGACGCCACGCTTCCGCAGCTGACGGAAGCGCGTGCCGGGTCGCGCCCACTGTTTCCAGACGACGGCACGAAGCCGCGGCCGAATCCATTTGTCGAAACGTCGGAGAATCGTAGGCGTTTGGCAGAAGCCGAAATACGCCCGCCACCCAACCAGGTACGCAGCGAGTTCCTTGACCATTTGGCGCAGGCTCACGCCGCGCACGCGTCGGGTCAGCGCCCGGACTCGTGCTCGAAACCGGACCAACGTCTTGTCGGCGAGACGCCGCTTCGGTCGTTGGCCATGGGTAAAGCTGAAGCCCGGAAACGTCCGCTCCCGTCCCGCCGCCACCGCACTTTTCGCCGCGTTGACTTTGAGTTTCAGCCGCGTCGTGATGAAGAGCGTGATGCTCGCCATCACACGGTGTCCCGCTCGGGCGCTGCGAACGTACACATTACGTGGAGTGGAGCACTGACGCGGTGGTGTACAGGCGCACCTTGGCTGTGTCCGCCGTTTCCAGCTTCGTGCCCGTGTAGGAGTCACCATCACTCCGTCTTCAGCGCCCCCTCATCAAACCGGACGGGACCATTTCGGTCATCCGGCTTCCCGACCGTGTTCACCGCGTGGCGTGCGGAAGCGATGCACCACCGTGCCGTGGAGCTGGTACAGCCCCGCCTTCTGGAAGAAGGAGGGAGGGGATGCCCGGAATCCCTTACCACGCCGTTAGTGCTTTCGTCGCAGGAAGTTCACGAGCTTGGTCTGTCGTGGAACCGGTATCCGCGGATTCGGTATCACTCCGGGATCGAAACCGGCCTCAACACGCCGTACGGCGCCGGCATTCTGGACATCGTCCAGACCCACACCAGCCAGGTGAAATGGACGAGGACGATCAGCAATCATCTGCTGCTCGAGGCCGCCGGCATCGTGTTTCCGTACTACTACAACTCGAAGTATCAGCCGACGGTGCGCGGCGCGACCTGCTTTACCGCGGCCGCGGCGTGCACGCCGAACACCGATTACAGCGACATCTCGCATTTCAACATCACGACTGGGATCACCGATGTGGCGAACCAGAATCCGGCGTGGAACCGTCTGTGGAAAGACGGCGTGATGGCGGCGCTGTCCTATGTCACCGGCACGCATGCGTTGAAAGCTGGGTTCACGTTTCAATCGGGATACAACAGGAACGGGTCGCTCGGGAAGAACGGCGATCTCGTGCAGCGGTATCGCTCGACGGCGCCCACGACCGGCAATCTCTTCGTTCCCGGCGTGTGGGTTCCCGAGTCGGTGGCGGTGTCCAACACGCCGTATGTGCAACAGTCGAACCTCGATGCGGATATCGGCGTGTAGCTCGATACGAACTCGCAGAACAACAGCCGCACGTACAACGGCGTCGATTTCACGTTCAATGCGCGGCTGCCGCACGGTGCCACGCTGCTCGACGGGACATCGACCGGCAAGCTGCACGCCGTGACGTGCGACGTTCCCGATCCCAACATGCTGCGCGGGTGCGACGCCGAACAGCCGTTCCGCACGCAGGTCAAGGTAACGGGCACGATCCCGCTGCCCTATGCGCTCCGCGTCAGCGCTGTGTTCCAAAGCATGCCTGGCGCGCTCGAAACGCGCACCGCGAACAATGACGGCGACGTGGTGATAAACTACATCGTCAACCGCGCCGTCATTCCTTCGTTGACCCTCGCGCAGGTGACGACGCGGCTGAATACGCCCGGCACCGATTTCCTCGACCGCAACAATCAGCTCGATATCAGCCTGACGCGCGATTTCAAAGTGGGCCGCATCGTCTTGAAGCCCGCAGCTCGATCTCTTCAACGTCTTCAACGTCTCGCCGGGAAAACCGGATCTCGTCGTCAAGTCGGTCAAGCACACCGTGCCGACCACAGGTTCGGATTGGTGGGGAGACTACGTCGTCGACACCGGGTTAACCGAGGACCGATATCTGAAGGCGGTCGAGCCGCCACAACTCCGGTCAAAACGTCGTCCCGGTCTTCGAAGGCTGGGAGAAAAACGCTGACGGCACGTTCGACATGGTGTTCGGGTACATGAACCGCAATTACGCGGAAGAACCCGAACTGCC
>Ga0137394_10000846_pt1 | contig 21486 bp, 15 predicted proteins | sample czobulk116metaG_FD_108278 | JGI IMG/M metagenome (GOLD analysis project Ga0137394, IMG submission 108278) | Vadose zone soil microbial communities from Angelo Coast Range Reserve, California, USA - czobulk1.16 metaG | ecosystem: Environmental > Terrestrial > Soil > Vadose zone | place: USA...
AGCTGCTTGAACTGGTGATACATGCTGGGCAGCTTCTTGCGAATGTGATCGGGGGCGTTCGAAATTCTCTCTTTGATCCACGAGATGTCGAGAAACACGCCGCCATGGGGACTTCCCCGCCCCTCTTTGACTTCGCGGACGATACAGCGTGCCACATGGTCCCGCGTCAGCAGCTCCGGCGGACGCCGCGCGTTCTTATCGCCCTGGCAGTAACGCCAGCCCTCTTCTTCGTTATCCGCGGTCTGATGGCGATACGCTTCCGGGATGTCATCAAACATGAAGCGGCGGCCCTCCTTGTTCCGGAGGACTCCGCCTTCTCCGCGCACGCCCTCGGTCACAAGTATTCCCGCGACGCTTAGCGGCCAGATCATTCCTGTGGGATGGAACTGCACGAATTCCATGTCCATGAGGTCCGCGCCGGCGTTGTAAGCCAGCGCGTGTCCATCGCCGGTATATTCCCAGCTATTGCTGGTGATCTTGTAGGCGCGACCGACTCCTCCAGTGGCCACCACGATGGCCCTGGCCTGGAACAACAGGAATCGGCCGCGCTGGCGGTCGTATCCAAACGCCCCCACGACACGGTCTCCCTCTTTAAGGAGCGAAATGACGGTGCACTCCATGTGCACGTCGATTCCCTGATGTATGCCGTGATCCTGGAGCGTCCGGATCATCTCCAGTCCCGTCCGGTCGCCTACATGCGCCAGACGCGGGTACCGGTGACCGCCGAAATTTCGTTGAAGAATATCTCCCTGTTTGGTGCGATCGAATACCGCTCCCCAGGCTTCCAGCTCGCGAACGCAGGTGGGCGCTTCCTTCGCATGGAGTTCGGCCATGCGCCAGACATTGATGTATTGGCCGCCGCGCATGGTATCGGCAAAGTGAACTTTCCAGTTGTCGGCCGAATTCACGGTCGCCAGCGCGGCAGCGATGCCACCCTCGGCCATCACGGTGTGAGCTTTGCCGAGAAGGGACTTGCACACCAGGCCGACTTTGACGCCCTCCGCAGAGGCCTCAATGGCGGCGCGAAGCCCTGCGCCGCCCGCACCGATGATCAAAACGTCATGCTCGAATTTTTGATACTCTGCCATCAAAACAATCTCCAGTCGCTCCAGACCCCCATCGAGCATAGCCGAACATAGACATCGGAAAAGGCTACCCAGAACAGGCTGAACCACGCCCACTTCATATGATGGCGATTGAGTCCGCTGACGCAGTTGTAACAGCCGCGGCCGAGGAACGCCTTGTTCACTTCGTCATGACGGCCGCCAAGCAGATGCCGCATCGAATGGCAGCTCAGCGTGTATCCGCCAAGCAAGGAGACATTCATCGCGAGAACGAGCGTGCCAACGCCCATTCCGAACTGCACGGCTCCCGTCGCGGGATTCGTGAACCACAGGGCTTTCCAAACGTCGTACGCAAGGATGAACAGGAAAAGAACGGCGACGTACATGAAATAACGGTGGATGTTTTGAACGATGAGGGGGAATGTGCGCTCGCCGCGATAGTGAGCGCGAGGCTCGCCTACTCCGCACGCCGGCGGGTCAGCCCATAGCGCTTTGTAATAACTTCCGCGATAGTAATAACAAGTGAATCGAAACCCTCCCGGGGCCCAGAGAATCAGGAGGGCCGGGGAAAATGGCAGCCACAAAGGCCACCAGGCGGGCAGTGGTCCAAACCAGCTGTGGGGTGATTCCCCAAAGATCTCCGGAGAATAGAATGGGGAGAGATATGGGCCGTAGTGATAGTTGTTTCCCTGAAAAGCCGCCCAGGTCGCATAAATGACAAAGCCGGACAGACCGATGGCGATTGCGAGGGGCTCGACCCACCATAAATCGCGTCGTTCCGTCTGACCAAAGCCACGCTTGGAAGAAGCCGCTGCTTGCGCCACAACTCAACTCCTGCGCTCTAAATTTTCGGTACAAAGCGGACAATATAGCGATTGGAAGAGGTTATTTGCAATGGCGAAAGAAAATGGATCGTCGCCGCCGTAATTCGGGGACAGACGTATAAATCACCTAATTTGCAGTTCAAAATTAGGTGATTTATACGTCTGTCCCCGAATTACGGCGGCGACGATCCATTTTTCTCACGAGTCTGCAGCCAGCAACACTTTCATCACCCCGCGCCTGGCGGCCAGCGCGAAAGCCCGCCGGGCCTGGAAAAGAGGGAATGTCTCCGAGATCATATCGACAACATTCACCCGGCGGAACTGAAGAAGGTTCAGGGCAGGCTCGAATCGTCCGCAGCGCGAACCGACAAGCGTGATTTCGTTGACGATGACCGGCGCGGCGTCGATCGCGACAGGCCGATGAACCGTCGACTTCATGAAAACCGTGCCCCGCGGCCGCGCCATCCGGATCGCCTCACTGAGCCCCTCGGGAGATCCCGTCGCATCGATGACCCAGTCGTAAGCCGATTTCGGATTCTTCTTTCCCGCAAGAACCGTCTGGACGCCGGCGCGTTCGGCGATTCGCAGTTTTTGCTTATGCCGTCCATAGAGATGAACTTCCATTTCCTGGGCCCTCAACACTTGTGCAACCAGCAAACCTAGCTTTCCATCGCCCAGTACTGCCACCTCCGAGCCCCGGCGAATGTTCGCCTGATCCAGAATCTCGCAGGCCGCGGCCAGTGGCTCGACAAACACGGCAGCCTCATCGGAAATCGAATTCGGAACGACATGCAGGTTGGCTTCAGGCAGTGTCAGGAACTCCCGGAACGCCCCAGGATGTCGAACAATTCCGAGTACCGATCGCTTTGGGCAATGCCTTCCAAGCCCCCTCCGGCACCAGTCGCATTTGCGGCACGCCAGGTTGATTTCCCCAACCACTCGACGCGCCAGCAGATCCGGGTTGTCCGACTCCACGACTTCGCCGATAAATTCATGCCCCGGTGTTCCAGAGAAACCGTAGTAGCCGCGTTGAAGCTCGAGGTCTGTGTTGCAGATCCCCCCGCGCAACAACCGGATCACGGCGAAACCTTCCGGACGTTGCGGACGGCGGGCCTTGCGAACCTCAACACGTTTGCTTTCCAAATGCACTGCAATCATACAGTTGAATTTTACGCTACAACTGGTTCCGGACTTTATTTACTCGTGCGGTAGAACTTCCCCGGGCAGCGTCCTGGAAGTGGTAATCACCTACCACCGATTCCCTCCCTATCCCCTGCAAATCTGCAACTTGCGCAAGAATTCCAAACGGAAACGTTGTTGCTTTAGCTTCAACAGCTATAGAGGGAGGTGTAAACGAATGAAGGGGATTTTGGCCATAGTGCTTGCGGGTTTGGTGATGGTTCCAGCGTGTACAAAAGTGAGCGCGGACTACGAACCTACAGCAATCGAATCCAGGTACGGTCTAACGGGAGCGTATGTGGACGACATCACAACCGAAGATGGAAAGATTAAAGCCACAATCGTCCCGACGACTCTGGAAGACGGAAGAAAAGTGCAGCTGATCATTCCGCATCAGCCTATCGACAGCGAACACCAGGTCTTCATGCGCGACGGTATCTCGATCACTCCGCTGGAGCTTTCGGAGTCGGGGAAACTCTCGCGGCAGGATTTCGTTCAATCGGCGCCTCGAGTCGTCGAGCGCCGGCCGGTGACCACTCCGCACAAAAAGCGGTCATGGGAAAAGGAAGCTCTGATCATTGGAGGCGGCGCAGGAGCGGGTACCGCCATTGGAGCGATCGCAGGCGGAAAGAAGGGAGCCGGTGTTGGGGCCGTTTCCGGTGGCATCGCGGGACTTGTATACGATCTCGCAACACGAAACAAAAAATGACGACCGACCATCTGCCACTCAGCGAAATCGCCGATCACGTCACAAACAGAAAGGTGCTGGACGCCACCGGCCTCCAGCACGTTGACTCCTGCCCTTATTGCCAATCGGACATGAAGTGGCTCCAGGCCCTGGGCAGCCTCCGCCGCTTCGAACCCCCGAAGTCCGCCGTAGATAAGGCAGTCGACTATTTCAGAAAGCAGCGAGACGCTGCGTAGTTGGGGGGGACAGACTTAAGAATTTTCGGGGACAAAAGATCTGACCAATGCTCAAATCCCAGTACTCAATTCTCATCGGATGATATGAGCACTGGGAATTGAGCATTGGTCAGATCTTTTGTCCCCGAAAATTCTTAAGTCTGTCCCCCGAACTACACGTACCAACGCGTTACAATATCGCGGTGGTAACACTCCGCATCCCGAGAGACATCGTCGCGATCGATTCGCACGCGCATCCGAATACCGCCGAGGCGCAGATCTCGGATGGCGAATACGTCGAGTGGGCCAAGAAATACTTCAAGACCGGCGTGCCGAACATTGTCTCGTACGCTGAGATGGCGGAGATGTACCGCAGCAGGAAAATGATGTGTGTTCTCCTGGGAAAGGACGAACACACCGTAACCGGGCTGCCGCCTATTCCGAACGATTCCATCGCACAGGCCATGCGGGATTATCCCGACACTTTCATTGGCTTTGGAGCAGTGGACCCGCACATGGGCACCGCGGCGGTTCCGGAGGTCCGGCGAATCGCCGAACTCGGTTTGCGCGGATTGAAATTTCATCCCATCCAACAGAAGTTTTTCCCCGATGAGCGCGAGTTTTACCCGATTTACGAAGCCGCGGAAAGCCTCGGCCTGGTAGTTCTCTTTCATATGGGCACGACGGGAATCGCTGCGGGCGCTCCTGGTGGATTGGGACTGCGGCTCAAGTATGGCCGCCCGATTCATATCGATGACGTGGCAGCGGACTTTCCAAATCTGAAGATCATCGCGGCTCATCCGGGATGGCCGTGGTCGGACGAAGTGCTCGCGATCGCGATGCACAAAGCGAACGTCTTTGTGGACATGTCCGGCTGGGCGCCCAAATATTTTCCGCCGGCTTTCGTTCAGTACGCCCGGACGCTTCTTCAGGACAAGATGCTGTTCGGGAGCGATTGGCCCATGCTGACGCCTGAGCGTTGGCTGAAGGAATTCGCCGAATACAACTTCCCGATGAACGTTATTAAGAAGATCATGCTGGACAATGCAAAACGCGTCCTGTCTCTGGAGCAATAGTCTATGGATGCCGCTCCGCTGAAAATGCTTCCTCCCAAACCCACACTGGAGCATCGCGCGGATGGGACCATTCTTCTGGGCTGCGGGGAGCCGTTGCGGCCCTATGCGCGGAGCATGGGAGACTTCGTGGAACGCTGGGGGGCCGAACGTCCATCCGCCATCTACCTGGCGCAGCGGGCCGGTGACGGATGGCGCACACTGACCTGGAGCGAAGTGCGCGAAAAGGTACGGCGCATTGGAACGGCGCTCCTCCAACGCGGCTTGTCGCCGGAACGGCCCCTCGTGGTCCTTTCCGACAACTCGATCGAACACGCGCTGCTGACGATTGCCTCGTTGTACGTCGGCATTACGATCGCTCCGATATCGCCGTCATACTCCCTCATGTCGAAGGACTTCAAGAAGCTCAGGAAAGTCTTTGCGCTGCTGGAGCCTGCAGTGGTGTTTGTCGACGATGCCGAGCGATACGCTCCAGCCATCGCAGCTCTCGCGGACCGTGATTTTGAACTCGTCGTGGCCCGGAACGCCCACAGACTCCTACCGCCGGTCACAATGTTCGACACGCTGCTCGAACGCGAGGACAAGAAGGCTGTTGACCGTGCCTTCGCTATGGTGGGTCCGGACACGATCGCGAAATTTCTACTGACGTCGGGTTCTACCGGCGAGCCCAAGGCCGTCATCAACACCCAACGGATGCTCTGTTCCAACCGGCAGTCCGGCACTCAGGCATGGCCATTCATCGATGATGAGCCTCCGGTTATCGTGGACTGGCTTCCGTGGAACCACACGTTCGGCGGCAACAATGATTTCGGACTGGTTCTGGCTCACGGCGGATCGTTATACATCGACGAAGGGAAACCTGCGCCCGGACTGATCGAAACGACGATCCGGAACCTGCGGGAAATTTCTTCCACGATCTATTACAACGTCCCGCGCGGTTACGACATGCTCGTGCCCCGCCTGGAGGAGGATGCGGTGTTGCGGCGGACTTTCTTTGCGCGGTTGAAAGTCATCATGTATGCCGGGGCGCCGCTTCCCGCAGCTCTCTGGGACCGGTTGGAGCAGCTCGCCATAAAGGAGAAGGGGCATCGAATTCCCATCTATACCGGCTGGGGCTCCACGGAGACTGCCCCGCAGGCAACGCTCGTGCACTTTGCGCCGGCGAAGTTCAGCGCTCTTGGCCTTCCCTCACCGGGCACCGAGCTCAAGATGGTTCCCTCCGACGAGATTGGAAAATACGAGTTGCGCGTCCGCGGGCCCAATGTGACGCCGGGCTACTGGAAACGCCCCGACCTTACTGCGGACGCATTTGACGACGAAGGCTTCTACAAGATCGGCGACGCCGGCCGTTTCGTCGATCCGGACGATCCCGCCAAAGGCATTGAGTTCGCCGGCCGAATCGCGGAGGATTTCAAGCTGAATACCGGAACCTGGGTTCACGTCGGTCCTTTAAAAGTGCGCTCGCTCTCGGCCATGGCGCCGGTTGCGCAGGACATCGTTGTCACAGGACACCACCGAAACGAAATCGGGTTCCTGATCATTCCGAGCCTTGCGGGTTGCAGGACGCTATGCCCGGACTTGGCCAATCCGTCGATTCCGACACTTATTTCGGATGAGCGGGTACGCGCGCGCGTGCGCGAAGGCCTCGCCAGGCTTCGGGCCGATGGCGGCGGAAGCTCCAGCTTCGCCCGGCGCGCGCTTCTTCTCGAGGAACCGCCCTCGATCGATGCCGGCGAAATCACGGACAAAGGCTACATCAATCAAGGAGCAGTCCTTGCCCGGCGGACGATTGATGTCGAACGCTTGTACGGAACGCCGGCGCATGACGATCTAATCGAACTGTAGCGGCATCCGAATACAGCCGCGTAGCGGCGACAGAATGTAGCCCCACGCGCCAGCGTGGGGTATGCGTTGCAATTGAAAGTTAGCCCCGCGAGGGGCGGAAGATTCTTCAGAACCATCTTTCGCTCCTACGGAGCTCGTAAATCGAGGTCTGCCGGGTCCCCACGCTGGCGCGTGGGGCTACATTCTGTCGCCGCTACGCGGCTGTATTTGGACGAATCTGGTCTATGACCGCCGGCTGTTATAGACCGCCGCTACAGTGGGAGTCGAGAATGTTTGAAAATCTCCTGTTTGAAAAGAAGGACGATATCGCGTTTATTACCGTCAATCGCCCCTCCGTGCGGAATGCCCTGAATGACGAAACCATGCGTGAGCTGCGAACGGCCTTCGAACAGGCAAAAGAGGACAACGAAGTTCGTGTCGCGATTTTAACCGGCGCCGGCGATAAGGCCTTCGTTGCGGGGGCCGACATCAATGTGCTCGCCAAACAGACGCCGATCACGGGCGCGCAACACGCCGCAAGTGGTCAGAATCTTCTCAGCTTCATCGAGAATCTCGGGAAGCCCGTTATTGCTGCACTGAACGGTTATACGCTTGGCGGCGGATGCGAACTCGCCATGGCATGCACTTTGCGCATTGCGTCGGAAACCGCGATGCTCGGCCAGCCGGAAGTGAAACTCGGGATCATCGCCGGCAACGGCGGCACGCAGCGCCTGCCGAGGCTCGTCGGCAAGGGGCGCGCCCTTCAACTCCTGTTGACGGGCGAATTGATTCCCGCTCAGGAAGCATTTCGGATCGGCCTCGTCAACCTGGTTGTTCCACAAGCTCAGCTCATGGATGCCGCTGTTGCTCTAGCGAAGAAAATCATTCCCAACGCTCCACTCGCGATTCGCTACACGCTCGAAGCCGTGAACCGCGGTCTGGAAATGACCCAGGAGGAGGGATTGGCGCTGGAAGCGAGCCTCGCCGGCCTCTCTTTCGCATCGGAGGACATGAAAGAAGGAGTGCGCGCTTTCCTCGAAAAGCGTCCTGCGAATTTTAAGGGACGCTGAACCTCCAGGCTTCAAGCGCGAACCTCTGAGGTGCAGCGACGAACCTTTGAGCTCGGGCGCCGAACCTTGAAGGCTCCGGCGACCCTCGAAAACCTTTGCGCGAATCGCACTGTCCAATAAAATCAACCGATATGGGTTCCATCCTGATCGCACTTGTGGCACTCGCCGCTCAAGTTGCGCCACGGCCCCAGGGTCCCGCAGCATCAATTGAAGGTATCGTCGTGAAGATGGGATCGGGCGAACCGCTTGCCGGTGCGAAGGTCACGCTGGATGCCGCGCAGGTGAGTCCGGGCGAAGGCGCTGTACCTTGTCCTTCCGCACCAGTCCAGGCATACCCGAATCGATGTGCTCCGAGCACAGCAACTACCGGACGTGACGGAAAGTTTATTCTTGATAACGTCCTCCCGGGAAGCTATCGGCTCATCGCAACGCGTACAGGAGGCTATGTACCGGCGGAGTACGGTCAGCGTTCTCCAACTGGAGAAGGAATCAGTCTCGAAATCGTCGCCGGTCAAAAGATGACGGGCATTCAGCTCGCAATGGCGCCGACCGGTTCGATCGCCGGCCGTGTCTATGATCGCGACGGTGAACCTCTCGGACGGGCCCAGGTACAGGCCCTGCGATCTGTTTATCGAAACGGCCGGCGGACGATGACGATCGTACAATCGGTCGAAACCAATGACCGGGGCGAGTATCGTCTGTTCTGGCTGGCCCCAGGCCCTTATTACATTTCGGCTAGACCGGATATTCCAGAACAGCCATCAGGTCTCCCTGCCGGCATGACCGGTGTCAGCGCGGTGCACATCACGGAACCGGCACGCTTTGGCACACGTGAACAGGCATCGATGCCGGTGATTCGGAAGCGAACGTTGAGAAGCGGTGAAGTGGAGGAAGAGACCTATGTCGCAGTCTACCATCCGGGCACGCTGGAGACGGGAGCGGCCTCAGCCATTTTTGTCGGCGCGGGAGCCGCCGTTTCCGGCATTGATATTCCGGTCGGCGCAGGCGTCGTGCCTGTGCGCCACATCAGTGGAAGGGCCATCGACGGCGAGAACGGACAGCCTCTGATAGGGGAAATCATGGCTATACCGCTCGCACGCGAGGCGCACCTGATTGTTCCGCGGGTACGATCCGATGCGAACGGACTCTTCGATATCTCCGGCGCCGTGCAAGGATCGTATCTGGTGACGGCTTCCAACGGCAGGCTCAGCGGAATGGTCCCCGTGGAAGTCGGGAACCGGGATCTACAGAACATCGCGGTAGTTGCGACATCCGGTTTCAAGCTGTCCGGCCGGTTTACCATCGAAGGCCGCTCACGCAGCGGTAACGACCCCAAAATTTCGGATCTGCGCGTTAACCGGCTGATTCGTGATCGTGAGTTTCTGGGAATGCCTCCGGCCGGTCCCAGTTTCAGTCCTCCACCTTCGGAGGATGGGTCTTTCACGCTGGAAGGCATCGGCCTTGGAGACTTTCAAGTCACGGTCCGCGGCGTTCCCCAGGACGGATACGTGAAATCCATGCGACTGGGCAACGCCGATGTGCTCGATGACGGACTGCATGTCACCGGCGCTCCCGAAAATCTGCTGGAGATTGTTGTTGCGGCGAATGCAGGCACGATCAACGGATCTGTCGTCAATACACGTCAGGAGCCCGTCGTGAACCGGACCGTGGTCCTTGTGCCCGATCTCCGGCATCGTCATCGAACCGATCTCTATAAGACGGTCCACACCGACAGCTCTGGACGCTTTCGCATGCAGGGTGTCCCGCCAGGTGACTATAAATTGTTCGCGTGGGAGAACGTGGAAACCGGCGCGTGGCAGGATTCGGACTTCATGCTCAGCTATGAGGATCGTGGAAGTCCCATCCACATTACTGAAGACAGCGCCGGCAATATTCAGTTGACGGTGATTCCGTGAACATATTTGGAATAGCTCTGCTCGTATTGACCGCTCAGGGCGCCGCCGCACTGCAGGGAATCGTGGTCAGGGGTTTCAACGATCCTCTCTCCAGGGCCAGGGTGGAACTTCGTTCGGACGACAACCCTGCCGCTCTCCTGGACACCACCACGACCGAAGATGACGGAAGGTTTGTGTTTCAGAGCGTGCGGCCCGGGCGCTATCGACTCGTCGTCACTCGTGCGGGCTACGTAAGACCCCCTCTGACGATCACGCTCGCCGCCGGACAATCGATTAGGGACCTTCGCCTCTCGATGACACCTGCTGCGGCAATTTACGGCCGCGTTTACGACAACAAAGGCGACCCGATGGGGAATATCGAAGTCCAGGCGCTCAAGGCTTCGTATTCCGAAGGCCGGCGCGTATTGAGCCCCGTGCAGTCCGTACAGACCAACGACCTGGGCGAATATCGACTCTTCTGGCTCGCGCCGGGCCGGTATTACGTCATGGCCGCACATCCGCAAGCGCAATCCGTCAGACGGCGAATGCTGTCGTTCGGCACGGCAATGATCGGGGGACCGGACGGCACGTTTTTTGCTCAGACTACACAGGCGGATCCGGCCCTCGGTGGATTTTCATTGGAAGAGGAACCACAAGAAGAACGGTACGTCCCCGTGTATTTTTCGGGGACCATCAGTGAGGAGTCCGCATCTGCCGTCGACGTGCGCGCCGGATCGGACGTCGGCGGCGTGAACATCGTCGTCACTCCGGTTTTCGAGCGACACGTAAGAGGTATCGTCGTGGATGGGAGCACCGGACAACCGGCGCAATACGGCAGCGTCAAGAGGGCCGAAGGTACTGATGAACTCCGGATCCGGATCGATGACATTCAGGTCAATCCGGAGAACGGATCCTTCGACATCGCGCTCCTTCCCGGTTCCTACACGCTGATCGGAAATGCCGGGGGCGGAAGCGGATATGCCACGGTACGGGTTGGGGATTCGGATATCAACAATTTGACGATTGTGGCCATGGCCGCCTTCAATGTGCCGGGACGAATCGCTGTCGAAGGCCGATCCGGTGCCGATCTGGCGGCCGTGCGAATCAGTCTCCGCCGAGATCCCCCGCCTGCAAGGACGCCGGCGCGTTCTCAGTCTTCTTACAGCATGCCACTGCCGAACGGGTCCTTTACTCTCGAAGCCGGCCCCGGGGACTATCGAGTGAACGTCGCTCCAATTCTGAACTTGATCCCGGATCTTCTCCCATCAAATCTGCCCCCTGCTCTTCGAGACGACTATGTGAAGTCGATTCGGCTTGGAACCGCAGACGTTTTGAATACCGGTCTCCATCTGGAAAGGCCTCCTGCAGCGCCGCTCGAAATCGTCCTGGGCACGAATCCCGGTACTGTCGAAGGTACTGTCATGAACGCGGCGCAACAGGTATCCGGCGATGTTTCGGTAGTCTTACTGCCGGATGTCCGCCGGCGGTCGGATCTCTACAGAAGCGCCACCAGCGATCCCTCCGGCCATTTCCGCTTCGAGCGAGTTCCTCCCGGCGACTACAAACTCTTTGCGTGGGCCGAAGTAGACAGCGACGCCTGGTATGACCCGGACTTTATCAGCGTTTACGAAAATCGAGGAAAGCCGGTGCGCGTGGCGGAGGGAAGTAAACAAGACGTGCCGGTCACAGTTATTCCGGCCCCGTAACGTTCCCCTCAACGCATCATCGGTCGCGTGGCAATTTGTCTTTGATGCGCTGCGCCTGCAAGATGTGTCTTTGTTCATGAGCAACGATCAGCAACAAATCCTGGCCGAGCGTTAGCCGAATGTACTTGAAGTTCAGCACCGGGACTTTGGTGCGCACCAGATGCAGGCCATTCGCTTGACGAATGCAATCCGATAACTCTTCCTGAACGAGAAAGAAATCGTGAATGACATCCGCCGGCGTTTTATTGTCACCGGGCAAGTAGGGTTTAGGCGCCTTGAATTTGAGCCTGGCGCCCGCGCCCATCACTTTGAGCAGCACCGACCCCAGTGTCAGTGAGCGATAGTGAAAAGGACCATGGCCGAACGATCTTTTCGATCGTGCTTTAATGATCGCTCGCCGGACAGACGGCAGTTCCGTTCGACCGGCAGACGCCAGGTGATCCAGACACTGAGCAATTGACCATACCCTGGGCTCTGGTTTCCACAGCAGCTGAGCCTCGGTCAGATTGCGAACCAACTCTTCGGCTGCCTGCTTGATCTTCCTGACCTCGTCGTAGTAAGTGCGCAGCTCCGGCTCGAGATCAGAATTGGCCGCGAATTCCAGCATCATGACATCCCAGAATTAGCATCAATGTTCGCGAAAAAGTAATATTAATGTCGAAGCTGAAGTTACTTGAAGAACAGAAGCCGGGAGTTGTCATGAAAGACACCCGCGAGACATCGCTGGCTATTCACATGTTGGGATTATTTCGTGTGGCGATTCACGGGAAGCCGTCCAGGAATCACAGTGGCCTCGAAAGCAGGCCAAGTTGTTGTTGAAGCTTCTGGCCCTCGACCCGAAACACCAGCTGCATCGCCAGCAGCTCATTGATGCCATCTGGCCGGACCTGGATGTCGAATCCGGCGCGGCAAACCTTCACAAGATTATCCACATGGCTCGACGAGCGCTCGAGCCGAGGCTGAAATCGGCTGTGGATTCCCGGTTCATACTGACTCATGGCCAGCAGGTACAGCTGAGCGCGCCGAGTGGGTTGTGGATCGACCTGGAGGAGTTTGAGGCGAGCGCGAATCGCGCGATGCCTTCGGACCTTGTATCGGATTGCGAAGCGGCCCTCACTCTATATGGTGGCGAACTGCTCAGTGAGGACCTCTACGCCGACTGGTGCACCCAGAGGCGCGACCAGCTTCGCGTATTGCACCGGGAATTGCTCATGAGACTCGGCAGTTTGTACCTGAGGCGCGGTAACCATCGGCTGGCTATCATGCAGTTTGAAAAGCTGCTTGCCATCGAAACGTCGAATGAAGAAGCGCACCGCGAACTGATGCGGATCTATGCGCTTGCCGGCCGGCGTTCCGAAGCTCTGCGGCAGTTTCGGCGATGTTCTGAAGCCGTTAGAAACGATCTCGACACGGAACCAGAAGAAGAGACTCAGCAGCTCCATCGAGAGATCCTGACCAGAGCGATCGGGGCGTTGCCGTATCCGTCTGGCGCGGACTCGACCGAGGCGTCGATCGATACGATTGCTGTACTGCCTTTTGTGAATGATTCGGGCGACCCGGGCCTCGACTATCTTTGTTCCGGAATCGCCGACAGCCTGATCAAGAATTTGTCGCAGATCCCTCGACTACGAGTCCTGGCGTACAGTACCGTTTCCCGATACAAGGGCCGGCATCCGAATCCGACACAGATCGGCCGCGATCTCGGCATCAAGGCGCTGGTCGCCGGACGATTGGCCAAACTTGATGAAACGTTGGCAATCACGACGGAACTCGTCGATACGTCCGATGGATCCAGGCTCTAGGGGGAACAGTATCGGCCTCAGCCAGCCGGCGTTCTCGCCACGCAGCGAGAGATTTCCCGGCAGATCTCAAAGAAGCTGAAGTTGCGAATCACCCTGGAGGAGCGGAACCTGGTCGCCAAGCGGTACACCACCAGTCCGGAGGCGTACACGCTTTATCTGAAAGGGCGGTTCCACTGGAATAAACGGACAGGCGAGGGTCTGAAGAAAGGCATCGACTACTTCGAAAGGGCCATACAAGAGGATCCACAGTATGGCCTGGCCTATTCCGGACTTGCGGACTGCTACAACCTGCTCAGCCTGTATAGCGTCCTGCCGCCGAGTAAGGCGATGCCCAAGGCAAAGGCCGCCGCTCGAAAGGCTCTTCAGATCACAAACGTTTCATGACGTCGAACGCGTTGGGAATATCGTCTTTTTTCCTACACCTACTCAAAAGTCTGAATCGCATTTCTTTTTTTCAATTTACTTTGACAATAGAGTGTCAACACGGGAAGATCCCCTCGTCATGCGCATACCCCTCCTGATGAGCTCATTGATTCTGTCCAGTGGACTCCTTCTCCAGGGAGGCGATCACGATTGCCCCGCCTACCCGGCGTCGATGTGGTCCTTTAATGCTGAGAACCTCGAATATCAGGCGCGCTCCATGGGATTGATGATGGTGAAGCTCGCCGCCTCGGTTCCGGACAAAGGTTTCACCGCGGCATTGTCGCGCCAGAATTTCGTCGATGAGTTCATTTTCAACCGGCTCGATGCAGAGGGTGTCCAGCCCGCAGGTCTTGCCAGCGACGAAGAATTCATGCGCAGGATCACCATCGATTTGACCGGGCGCCCGCCGGACGTCGATCAGTTGATTTCGTTCCTTGCGGACCAGAGCTCGAACAAGCGGGAGCGATTGATCGACAGCCTGCTGAACAGCGACGCGTTCGTCGATCGCTGGGCGTTCTGGCTTGGCGAGCTGGTGCGCAACACGACGGCAAGCGGGAATGTCTCGCTTCCAGGCCGCAATGCCTTGCATAAGTATTTCCGCGATGCAATGCAGAATGATGTTCCATTCAGCACGATTGCCTCCGACCTGATCCGCGCCAGCGGCGACAGCCGGAGCAACGGCCCTGTCAACTTCGTGGTGCGCAGTTACTCGCAGGGCGATCCCGTCCAGGATTCCTGGGACGATTTCACTGCCAACATTTCCAATGCATTCCTTGGTGTTCCGTCGTTGTGCGTTTCCTGCCATGACGGAGCGCGGCATCTGGAGCCCGTGAACACTTATCTGTCGCATCGCAAGCGGCGTGATTTCTGGGCTCAGTCGGCATTCGTGGCGCCTGTGATCTTCAATCGCATCCAGATCGATGTTGTCGGCAATACAACGATTGAAGTCTCCGACAGGCCGGCCGGCGCTTACACCGTCAATACGCGGGGAGCCGTGGGCCAGCGGCCGTTGCGAAGCGGCGGACCTTACACGCCCGTCTACATGTGGACCGGAGAACGGCCGGCCAGCACCAATTATCGGGCGGAACTGGCGCGGATCATGACCTCCGATCTTCAGTTCGGACGAGCGATCGCGAACCGCGTATGGGCGCATTTGATGGGAGTGGGCATTGTCGACCCTGTCGATGGATTCGATCTCGAGCGCTATGACACCCAGGCCTCGCATCCTGAGCTTCTCAATGCCCTGGCTTCGGATTTCATGCAAAACGGTTCCAATCTCCGCCACCTGATTCGGACGATCGCCACTTCAACCGCGTACCAGCTCTCCGTTCATTATCCCGGCACGTGGAAGGAAAGCTATCGCAGGCTATTCGCGCGAAAACTGGTACGCCCACTGGAAGCTGAAGAAATTCACGACTCGGTCCTGCAAGCTACCGGCATCCAGAACTTGTACTTCGTAGACGGAATCGATCAGCCGCTATCGTGGGCAATGCAACTTCCCGATACGAACGAGCCGCGCCGGAGCAATGATGCCCTCAGCTTCATGACTGTGTTTGGCCGTGGGAACCGCTTCGATGCGCTGCGGACCTCGGATAGCTCGGTCCTTGGCACTCTGTCGCTGATGAACAGCGCTTTCGTTACGAACAAAATTGCAAACCAGGGCAGTTCATGGGTCGCGCGCCTCCTTCAGATGCAGATTTCTGACGACGAGTTGCTCGATCGGCTGTTCCTGCAAACGCTATCGCGCAAACCCACTGCCGGTGAAAGGCAGGCCGCAACCGCTCGGCGTGGCAAGAGCCGCACCGAATGGGCCGAGGATCTTCAGTGGGCATTGCTGAACAAGCTCGACTTTTTGTTCAATTATTGAAGCCATGTTGAATCGAAGGCAATTCATCGAGTTCGGAACGAAAAGCGTGACCGCGTATGCGCTGGCCGATACGCTGGCGAATTTCGAAGTGTTCGGCCAACAAGCGGTCGTTCCGCGCAACACCGCAAAGACCTGCATCTTTATTCAGATGATCGGCGGACCGACTCATCTTGAGACGTGGGATGCAAAGCCGGGCGCGTGGACTCCACCGGACCTGGACATTCGGAGTTACACCGGCGGCGTGACGATGTCGAACAAGCTGTTTCCGATGCTTTCGCAACATGCGAGCAGCCTGGTGCTTCTCCGTTCCGTCGAAGCGTGGGAAGCCGCACACGACCGCGCTCAATACTACGTTCAGACCGCCTACGCGAAGAATCCAGCATTTCAGCGCGAGCGTCCCAGCCTCGGCGCTGTTGTCGCGTATGAACTGGGCCAGAAGAAGCGTCCTTCGGAAGTTCTTCCCTCGTTTATCGGCATCAACGCGAATCCCATTGGTCCCGGTTTCCTTTCCGCGGAGTTCGCCCCGTTCAATGTGGGATCCGGTGGCAACGGAATCGGAACGCTGGTCCATCCTCAGGGCCGCGACCGTTTCCTGCGCCGTTACTCGATGCTGCAAGACCTCGATCAAAGCCTGCGCGCAAGTCCATACGATAAGGAGATGCAGGACCTCGGGAACTTCAATGCGTCAGCCCGGTCTCTCATGTACAACGATGTGGTGGACAGCATGTTCCGCTACACGACCGCAGAGCGTGATCGCTTTGGCAACAGCGGATTCGGCAATGCCTGCATCGTGGCGCGCAATATCATCAAGGCCGACATGGGCGCGCGCTTTGTGACGATCATGCACGGCGGATGGGACCAGCACAACGGTCTCTTCAACCTGAACAACGGCGGAAACATTTACAACCAGGGGCGGCAGTTTGATATGGGGATCGGCCCCTTGATGGACGATTTGAAAGCATCTCCTGCACCTGCAGGAAGGACGGGAAGTCTCTTCGACAGCACACTGATCATTGCAATGGGCGATTTCGGACGGACTCCCGGCAATCTCAACTCCGGCGGAGGCCGCGATCATTACCGGAACGTTCAGGCTGTGCTCATGGCGGGCGGCGGCGCACGCGGGCCGAAAGTCATCGGGCAAACCGACGCCAACGGCGCGCGCATCATCGATTTCGGCTGGTCGCAGCAACGTACGATCCGCATGGAAGACATTACAGCAACGATGTATTCCGCCCTCGGCATCAACTGGACCAAGACGATCGGGGACACGCCGTCGGGCCGCCGTTACGAGTACGTTCAGTATGCGTCTCACGGACTCTATAGTCCCGTCGATGAGATTTTTTGACCTGCGTTACCTCGCGATCCCGCTTTTTGTTCTCCTCGCTGTTCCTGCATATTCGCAGACAATCGCGCGAGTAGACGTCACAGCGGCATCCACGGTGGTCGTGGTTGGGCAAACTATGCCTGTCCTGGCAGCGGCCAAGGACGCCGACGGTGTCGTCATTCCGGTCTCGAGCTTTACGTGGACCAGCGGAACTGCGACCGTGGCCACGGTGGACTCCTCAGGAAACGTGACTGCTCTGTTCCCGGGTTCCGTCCAGATCCGGGCCCGGACAGGAAACGTCACGGGTAACCTGACGCTCACCGTAAATCCCGCGAAGGTTCAAGTCGCAGGACCTCAGACCCTTCAGCTCAATTCTTCGGTGACGCTGACGGCCACCGCGCTCGACATCAACGGCAACCCGATTCCAAACGTCCCGTTCACGTGGGGATCCGACAATACAGGAGTGGGAACCGTTACGGCTGGAGTTTTGCAGGCCGTCAACCTGGGCGAAGTCACTATCAGCGCCACTGCGGCCAATTTCATAGGACGTCTGACCGTGCGGGTCGTGCGGGCCGTGGATTACACCGTCGAAACGGTCGTGTCTTCGGATCCCGTTCTCGGCGGGAGCACTATCCAGTCCATTCTTTCGATGTCCAATCTCAATTCCGCAGGGGACATGGCGTTCGTTGCGAACCTGTCGGGCTCCACGACCGCTGTCGTGCGTGACTCACGCGGACAGCTTTTCCTGCTCGCACGCACAGGCGACGCGGCGCCCCTCGGAGGCTTTTTTTCGGGTTTTGGACAACCCGTCATCAACGCACGCGGTGAGGTCGCTCTGATTGCGACTGTGGGTGGCGGCGGCATCAGCCCATTACTGCTTCTATTTCGCGGGAGCGAAATGATGCCTTTGCTGGCCTCCGGCGACGCGCTGGTCACGGGTGGAACAATCGGCAATATCACGCTCGCCACCGACGGCCTTGACGATAACGGTTTCGCTGTAGTGACGCTTTCAGTGAACAATCCCACGCACAGTGGTGTATTCCGCGTTTCTCCTGAAACCGGAGTTGAACCATTGATCCGGACATTCGATCAGTTGCCTATCGGAACTCCGACTGCCTTCAATGGCGCCGCCGTTTCAACCGGAGGGCGCGTTGCAGTGATCGTGACTGCGGGAGCGCGCCGCGGTATCTATGAGGTGACTCCGACGGCAATCGGCGCCCTGCTTACGGACGCCACTCCCGTTCCCGGAGGCGGCACGTTCGCATCGTTCCAGGCGGTCCGGTTTGTGGACCTTGCCCTCTATCTGCTCGCTACACCTCAGGGCCGCTCCATGTCGCTCTACCGCGCGACCACGTCACTCGAAGAAATCGTTCGTGGCGGCGCGAGCACTAATCCCACTCGTACAACAACCCTTTCTTCTCTGCTCGGAGTGGGCGGAGGGAATATCGTGTTCTCGGCAACTCTGAGCGACATGGGAACAGGGGTGTACGCCTGGTCGAACGGCAATCTTAGACCTGTCGCGTTAACGAGAACCGCGATGACCGGCGGGGAAACTCTCTCGAGACTCGACGCGGCCGCGGTGAGCCCGGACGGCGAGGTTGCTTTTCTGGCCGTGACCAACCGGCATGTGTCCGCTCTTTATCGTAATCAGGGCGGGACCAGCGCGCTCCGATGGGCAAGCTGGAGCCGCACCAGCCTTCCCGTGAACTACTACGTTGCATCCAACAGCAACTTGCGTCCCAGCCCCGTCGCCACGTATTTTCAGGCGGGCTCGCCCGCGAGTCTCCTCAAGAAATCGGGCGGCGCGGTCACACCGGTCGCGATGCCGGGAATGACAACTCCCCAGGGCCGGGTATTCACCGGAACTTCGGTCGCAACCTCGAATGCGAATGGCGATCTGGTGTTCGTGGCAACGAGCATGGATCTGAACAATACGGCGGCGTTTACAGCCGCTTATCGATACTTCGATAACGTGTTGGCGGAATGGTTTCCGTTCAACCAGGCGGTCGGCAGCCTGACCATCGGAACCGGCGGCCTGACCAACATTGCGCTGAATTCCAACAGGCAAGCCGCCTTTGTGGGAACCGTGTCGAACCGCCAGTCCCTGATTCTTGCCGGATCGGACATCCAGGTCCTGCTGCAAACGGGCGCCACAAGTCCCACAGGCGGCACGTTCAGCACTTTCACCAATATTCAACTTACGCCTGGCGGCTCCGTTGTGTTCACCGCAGGCGTAACCAACGGCCCGACCGGCATCTTCATGTGGTCCGGGGGGCAGGTCACGCGCGTCGCAGCAACCGATGTCTATCGAAACATCGGGGCGCCGGCGGTCGGCGGAGAATCCATTTATTTTCTGGCTGCTCGAGATAACCTTACCGGCCTGTTTGTTTATTCGAGCGGGACCGTACAATCCGCAATGATGCTGGGAACCCGGCTTCCAATCAATACCACCCTGACGAACATCACGACCTACTCGGCCCAGGAAGACGGCACGGTCGTATTTCAAGGCGTCGCTTCATTCACGGGAGTATTTGCACGCCGAACGGACGGCAGCCTGGCAACGGTCGCTCTGATTTCGGAAAACAGCCCGGCATCGGGCCGCTTCACCAGCTTCGTTTCCCTGGCCGTCGGAGAGTCCATCGTCCTGACAAACTCTCTTGTCACGCAGGACAGAACAGCCCTGTTCACGGCCTACCCCGCGGGATTCCGTGCGCCACTGGTTTCATCGTTCAACTTCTCGGTTCCCGATCGAGCGGGACTCTCCAGGAGAACGGAAAACGCGGCACCCATGCTGACGACCGGCTACGCCAGCATTCAAGCGGGAGCCGGCAGCGCGAATCCTTCGGCGCTGGCTATTTTCTCGTATCGCCAGAACGGAGTTCTTGTCAGCGAAGCCAGTGTTCCATCGACGGAGCTGGTACAGGCAGGCCGTATCTACGCCGAAGTGAATGACACGACGAACACGGGAGTGGCAATCGCGAATCCCACTGATCAGCCGGCCGTCATAACGTTCTACTTCACGGATTCGACGGGGCAGGATTTCGGACAAGGAAGCATGGCATTACCGCCATTCGGCCAGATTGCGCGCTTTCTCCACGAATCACCGTTCAACGGAGTATCCCCGGTCAGCGGCACCTTTACGTTCACCTCGTCTATGCCCGTGTCGGTGATTTCCTTGCGGGGTTATGTCAACGAAAGATCGGAATTCCTGATTACGACATTGCCGGTTGGACCGGTCGTAGAGACATCGACGAACTCCTTCGTCTTTCCGCACTATGCCGAGGGGCAGGGCTGGACGACGAAAATCGTGCTCGTGAATTCCACCGACGAAGCGGCGAATGGCGTCGCGGAGTTCATGGGTCCAGGCATGCAGCAAGTGAATTACAGCATCCCTCCGCGGAGTTCGAGAGTGCTTCGCGCGACGAATACTTCGCCCAGGGTCGACAAAGGGTGGGTCCGCGTGACGCCGCAGAACGGGACGAGAACACCGTCCGGCGTACTTATCTTTTCATATCGGCCGAACGGTATCACTGTTTCCGAAGCCGGTGTTCCGGCGTCCCCAATGAGTACAGCGTTCCGGCTATTTTTGGAGTCGGCGGGAAACGTGAATGCCGGGCAGGTAGGCTCGATACAGACGGGAATCGCCGTTGTGAACCCGTCGGCTGCGCCGGTACAGGTCACCTTCGACCTGGCCAACCTCTCCGGAGTTTCGACCGGACTCGTTGGCCGCGCGACGATTCCGGCTCAAGCCCAGGTTTCACTCTTTGCAAACGAGATCAGCGGTCTGGAATCGACTCTGGGAATACAAGGCGTGCTGAGAATCATGTCGCCAACGCCGGTTTCCGTCGTAGGACTTCGTGCCCACTACAACGAGCGGGCCGACTTCCTGATCACCACAGTTCAGCCCTCGGATGAAACAAGTCCTCCAGCCACAAATCCGCTCTATATGCCCCACTTTGCGGACGGCGGAGGATATACCACCCAGTTCATCCTCTTCAGCGGTTCCTCAAACCAATCGTCCAGCGGAACCCTGCGATTCTTTTCGCAAACCGGCCAACCACTGGGGCTCGGCCTGCGATAACGAAGTTTCATCGCCCCTTGCACGTTCAAGCTTCTGCGTTGGTTATTCTCATTGGCGCTTGCGTATTGGTGAGATCTCATTTCTTCGCTGCCCGCCGAGCACCGTCCGTTTTTATGTTTTCTTTATTTGACCTAAGGAACTCATAAGGGCTACAAAACGAGTGCGACACAACGTTGTGTTGCCGACGACGAAGTCTTCGGGGCCTGAAACCCCGAAGACTTTTTTGTTTTACAGGCATTTTTAGGACAACGCAGTCCATGGCGAGCCGAGCAAGGCTGGTCATGGATTTTTTTTGCTTCCCGCACATGCTGACCAGGAAGTCCGGGAGCCGAGCGCTTCCCGCACTTCCTGACCAGGAAGTCCGGGAACCCGAGCGCTTCCCGCACTTCCTGACCAGGAAGTCCGGGAACCCGAGCGCTTCCCGCACTTCCTGACCAGGAAGTCCGGGAAC
>Ga0137394_10000847_pt1 | contig 21476 bp, 18 predicted proteins | sample czobulk116metaG_FD_108278 | JGI IMG/M metagenome (GOLD analysis project Ga0137394, IMG submission 108278) | Vadose zone soil microbial communities from Angelo Coast Range Reserve, California, USA - czobulk1.16 metaG | ecosystem: Environmental > Terrestrial > Soil > Vadose zone | place: USA...
CGCGAGGAATTTGTTCGGCGCCACGCCTGCCGATGCCGTCAAGCTCACTTCTGAGCGGATCTGTTCGCGAATCGTGCGTGCCACTTGTGTTGCGGTAGGCAAGCCAGTCTTGTTCTCCGAAACGTCGAGATAGGCTTCATCGAGGGACAACGGTTCAATCAAGTCGGTGTGCCGTTTGAAGATGTCGCGCACTTGGCTGGAGACCGCCCGATAGCGCGGAAAGTCCGGCGGCAAGAAAATTGCGTTGGGGCACAGACGTTCGGCTCGAACTGCGGGCATAGCAGAACGCACGCCGAACTTTCGCGCTTCATACGAAGCAGCGCACACCACCGAGCGATTCCCGCGCCATGCGACGACAACCGGCTTGCCGCGGAGTTGCGGATTATCTCGCTGCTCTACGGATGCATAAAACGCGTCCATGTCGATATGAATGATCTTGCGAGCGGTCATCTGGCACCATCTTATTCCGGGGTCGAGGCGAGTGCGAGCGTTTGCTTATTTGTCGGGCGTTTGGTTTCCTAAGGAGCGCGATGGAGAGAAAACTGCGAGCACGTTTAGAGTCCTTGCCTAGGACGGAAGCGTCATTCATCGAGCGAATGGAGTGTCTATCGGTATCGAGGCTACCTGAAGGTACTCAGTTTACTGTGTATTCCACTACAATGCCTTCGTGCCGACCTCATTGATCGGTGTTTCCCTTAGTATGGAGGACGGACAAGCCTGAACGTAATACAAAAACTCAAGGAGGAACTCTCATGACCGGATCGAGCCATGAAAACGCTCTCTTGCAATGGTCGGTGTTCATCACCAAGCGGCCCGGCCTCAACCGGGAGTTGCCACCAGGCTACGAGTCCCTGGCCTGGGTGCCCAACTCGTCCACGCTGATCTACGGCGAACGCGATGCTGTGCTGGTCGATACCTTCCTTACTGCCGAAGCTACGCGGGCTCTGGCGGACTGGGTCATGGCGAGCGGCAAGAATCTGACCACGATTTACTTGACCCATAGCCATGGTGATCATTTTTTTGGCATAGGGCTGCTCAAGCAGCGCTTCCCCCATGCACGGGCGGTGGCAAGGCCGGACATCGTGGAGGCCATGCGTCGTGAGCTCGATCCGCCCTACTTCAACAGCTTCTGGAATTCGCGCTTTCCCGGCCAGCTCCCGGAACAGCTCGCGGTGGCCGAGGCGTTCGAAGGAAACACCATCGAACTGGAAGGGCACGAGTTGGTTTTGGTCGACACGGGCTATACCGACACGGCTCTGTCCACGAGTCTGCACGTCCCTTCCATCGACTTGGTGGTGGCCGGGGACGTCGCCTACAACGGAGTCCATCCCTATATGGCGGAAGGCAATCCACAGTCGTGGGCCAAATGGATCGCTGCCCTGGACAAACTCGAATCGCTGAAACCTCGCGCCGTGGTCGCCGGCCACAAACGGCCGGAGAACGACGACCACCCGCGGATCATCGAAGAAACGCGCAGCTACTTCCGGGACTTTCTGCGTCTCAACGAGGAGACGACGACTGTGCGCGAATTCTTCGACCGGATGATGAAGCTTCATGGGGGTCGAGCCAATCCCGGTTCGCTCTGGGGCGGAGTGACGGCCGCCAAGGCACACCATCGCTCAAAGACCGCTTCGCTTTAAGGGCCGGCGCCGCGTCAATCCAACACGGTACCGTTGCCGGTTCCGCTATACTCTCTTCCGTGAACCATTCGCAGATTCTTCTCGGAACTTCATCGTTCACAGCCAGAGGATGGCAGGGATCGTTCTACCCGAAGGGTTTGCGACCCGGCGACTACCTCAGTTACTACGCCCAGCATTTTGACACGGTTGAGATTGATTCAACCTTCTATGCAACTCCGAATGTGAGCGTGGTGCGCTCCTGGAATGCTAAAACCCCGGAAGGATTTCTTTTTGCGGCCAAGGTACCTCGGGAGATTACACACAAGAGGGTTGTCAAAGATTGCGATGAGGAATTCAAAGTCTTTCTAACGACAATGGAGGCTCTGTACCACCTGCTTTTTCGTTTCGTACCATATCAAACCACGCGCTGAAACCCCATATTACCTGTGGTCAAGGAGACCCGTGTGGATCTAATGACGCCGCCCGACAGGCGGAAGTTCCAGGTGCGTTGTGATGCAGGCAGCCAAGGGCGGTTTGACGTTGGCACGGACACGCTATCGGTGCGTGTCGGGCAACGGATGCGAGCGGGAAAAGAGGAGGAGATGTGGGATTCCGTTCAAATCCTATGCAAAGAGCAGGCGGATGGGTCCCTCACCGTTGAGGTGGTTGTTTGTCACCCAGACTGGGAAGAAGCAAAGACAATAGCGGCAATTCATTCGCGCCCTCAGGATGACGGTACGGCCTCCCCGAGTTTAAAGTGTGATCTCGAACTCCCTCGGTCTGGCGGACTGCATCGGGCTAGTGGCGCTCAATAACGTTTGCCCTTTCGGCAAGCTCAACCGGGACGTCGACAGGAGCTAGTTGGTCAGCCTATTCGCAGCGCCCCAGATTTTCGGTGCTTCCCCCGGTAGCGACTCTGGTGGTTCATCCTCCCCTTCTTTGGCTGCTCTCGGCGGGGGCAGGAACACCGTTTCCTGATTCATCGTTCTGCCTTTTCCCTTTAGCTTTTGTGCGAGTGGCTCCCAGCATCGGGCGCAGATATCGTATTCCTTGCGCTCAATTTCCTTCTGCAGACAATCTTTCACTTCGCCGCATAGATCCATAGATCACAAACAATCATAGATTCCCCTCAGTCACTACTGGGACCATCCTGCATAGCTGGCGCGATATGGACGTACGGTATTCAGAGACATGAGGAATCATTCTATAATTGGAGGCACAGTTTTCCCACGGTCATGTACAACCCTTAATCGAGAGGATAGAAGCCTTAGGGATTGGTCGTAATAGTAACCAAGAGGGCAAGACGCTTGATGGATTGTTCGCGTTGCGGCGAAGTATTCTACAGTAGAACAATATATTTCGCAGACTGATAGAAAGAATGGATTTCGGAATATTCATGCGTGGTTCGAGATCCGACCATAGGTGAGAAAGCATGCGGTCAGTATAATGACCGGAGTCAGCAGAGCGAGATCTCGCTGATTTGGCTTGTTAGAGACGCAAATGATGAAACGAAACATGATGGCCTCAGTCGCCGGGGAGCAGCTTAAAACGCTGCGTCGACGCCTCGGCATCACCACGCGAGAGGTTGAGAGGTTGAGTCAACAGATCGCTGACTCCAAGAATAACCCTGAGTTTTACATCTCTCATGCGTGGGTTACGAACATTGAGATAGGCGAGTTCACGCCGAGCATCTACAAGCTTTACACCCTGAGTGTTATCTACCGCTACAAATTCACGGACCTTCTGGGCTTCTTCGGGCTCCGTCTCGACGAGGTGAGCAAAGATATTCTGTCCATTCGATTGCCAGAAACTCATCTCATTGGGAAGGCGGTCGATTTGGAGGGCGACAGCCTCAGTGTCCCGACTCTCGAACCAGAGTTCCAACTGGAAAAGACCAACCTTATTCCAAGGTTGATCGAAAATTGGGGTAAGATCCCTGTTTCCATGGTCTCGCACCTGAACTTTGGAAGGGCCTTGTACGGGTACATCGGCCTGGAAGATTTCACGCTTTACCCGCTTCTCCGTCCAGGGTCCTTTGTAGAGATTGACTCGCGCCAGAACAAAATCAAGCCTGTAGAATGGCGGACCGAATTCGAACGTCCTATCTACTTTGTAGAGCTTCGCAACACCTATGTTTGCAGTTGGTGCGAGTTGGATGGCGACCAGCTGACCGTGATTCCACACCCACAGTCGAAGCAGGAAGTTCGCCGCTTTCAGTACGGCAGCGAAGCTGAGATTGTAGGGCGTGTGACCGCCGTTGCGATGCGCCTTGTCGGCCTCCAGCCTGAGGTTTCATGAACAAGTTCAGATAGCGTGGCTTCAGCAAGAAACATGGTCCTGTCGATCAGAGGGGAGCGTCCACATCAACGCGTCCATCTTAGGTAAGCCTTTTGGGGAGTAGGTTTTCACCTCTTGTGTGTCGCTGACGGGTCGGGAGATGTGTGGGAAACGAACCGCGCGAAATAGCGGGACTGTCCGGGGCGACTAACACCAACGCGCCCCTAACCACAGTCGCACGCATGACGTGCAACGATGGCTTCAAGAGAAGTTATCCATTTCCGATTCTGGGCGCAACTTCCCTCGCGCCCGATGTTTTCCGGCTCGCCCCGCTCCTGAGCTGGTCACTGACCCCCTCCGCAATATAGAAATCGCGAGCTAGTCTCTTTTTCGCCGTATTACTGACCAAGTGGTCAGAGCTCCGACCACCAGGCTATTGCTATGCCTCGACGATCCGTGCAAGTGCGGACTAGAAGTCTGCAATTGCAGGTCAGTCCAACACGGATGCGCCTCCGTAGATGAACAATTTCGTCTGAATCGCGACCGGAGCGTCGGTGCAGCGAATCTCGATTCATGAAAGTGGATGCCTTTGCTGAACTCTATTTGTGGAACCAGAATGTAGACCGGCTGATTCGTGTTCTGTAACGCATGGAGACCTTCTCGATCCGCCAATAAAAGGAGATGAAGGTATACGAGGTCCGGCTCGAAGAATTCCGCGCCGCACTGAATGCAGACTTCACCGAAGCGATGGCCACCTGGAACGCTTCGACCAAAGCCGCCTAACGAGACAACGGATTGGCTGCGAAGAAAAAAGCGCGACGGATGCACCAGCGATCCGCTGTATTGAAGAATCGTTGATCTGCGGTGATTGGACGCCCGAGCTTTCAAGAACCAATTATGCCCGCTGCGAAGGCAGTGTCTGCGTTCGGAAGGATCATCGAAGGCCGCGTCTACGGCCAAGGCACGCTTTGCTTCCAAATACTTTGCGTCGTAAGTCATAGGCTGAGCAATGGGTGAATGGCAAGCACAATTCAAGCCTGCGGGTCCGGCAAGCTTTGCGAGCTGAGCTTGCGCGAGAAACGAAAGGTCGGCAATCTCGGGGAGCTAATTCTGGAATGGGCCTTCGAGCAGTTCAAGACCGCTGGCTCCACGCAGAATTTGCTGAAATACGGGGTTCGCCGCCACGGGCCTCCCACACCAGAACGATGATCCCTGTGGAGAAAAATCGGCCTCTTTGCAATCCGGATTGGAAGGAACCAATGCAGCTCGCGTGTCTTCGGTCTTATAAGGATATTCGTTGTCAAGTCAAGCTTCACATTTCTTCTATTTTACCTCGTGTGCTGGCAGTGAGCGATAGGTCATGGGCGTGTTCTTATGGTCGGTATTATAACCACAGCTGAAAGGACTCTGAATCAAAAGGAGTCCACAGGGGGTAGCTCATGGGTAAAGCCTCAATCCATTCCACAGTCGCTCTGTGTATTTGACACTCCGAGGAATCATGGCAGCAAGATTTTAGGGGTCAGTAACTACCACCGAATAAAAGGCTTGCAGAATGTCCAAACATGCGTAGAGTCTGTGGTCATAAAACTGACCACGGCATCAACTGTCCAGAGGCTGGGGTTTCAGCGACGTTCAGCCAGTTTGGCTGTTGGTCGTAAACATGACCAGCAGGCCAGACCCTTGTGGTCTCAATACTGTCCCATTTCGGCTGCCTTTGGCTGAGGTTGTTAGTAGAACGGAGCATGAAATGAATCTCTGGAGACGGTTTTTCCGGAAATGTAGTGAAGCGTTGGTGGAGGGTGAGATTTTACTCCCCAAGCTGGCTTTGCTTGGGGACAGCGCCCCAAAGAGGACAACCACGGTGGCGGATACCTCTCCATTTGTGGCGTCTCCTGGAGTCACCGAGATTGTCCCGGAGCAGCCTCAGACAGATGTGTTTAAGGAGACGAGGGCTTACCTAACCAGCGTCCGGCGGTACCACAAGATCGTTCTGTGGGCCCTCATTGGCGCATTCATGACCTTCTTCAGTGTTGCTTTGTATAAACTGCTGGGAAGAATCCAAACACCTGCTGACTATTTTCAGGCACTCGGAAGTTCCGGTATCGGGGCCTTGCTTCTGTGGTTCGGTCAACGCACCCTGTGGGCTAATCGGGTTTCGCAACTATCGCTTGCCATTTTCGAGTCCCATGTTGCGGAAGTGACTTCGTCACTGAGAGAGATCCCGCTAGACGTCTCTTCCGAAGAACGGCGGCGGATACGCGCGCAGGTATGGGGCGACTTTCGGACTGGTCTCAATCGCATCTGGCTTGCGGAGAAGAAGCTCCTAGATGACGGATTTGAACGAAACAAGCGAACGGATGAGGGGCAGACAAAACATGCGTAGCCAAACACTTAGATAAAGATGCGGCCCAGATTGTTGTCGCCGCTGGAATCCAAGCGCCGGCATCTTATGTCCACGGCTCTTATGGCACGGTGGCTTCAGGCCTTTCTGGGATGGTTCAAGACCGATCAGCAGGTCCCCCCCTTCGATTTGCAACCAAACTGAGATACTCTTCATGGCGGTGCATGCGGGGCATTCGCTGTTTACATCCATGCGCTGATTTTGTGCTTGACAAATACATCATCTAGGGCATATTGAGAATGGCGACTTACTCCGTCTCTGATGCGGCCAGAGTTCTAGAGGTCGATCGGACAACGCTGCGGCGGTGGATTCGGAAAAAACAGATCCCCGCTCCGACTCCTGGAATGGTGAGGGGCCGCCTTTCAAAGGTCTGGACGGAAAAAGAGATAGCTGAGATTAGGCAGCATATAGCCAGCGGGTTTTGGGGTAAGGGTATAGATCGAAGAACAGGCAAGAGGGCCAAGAAGAAGTAGAAGTAAGCAAGCGGGACGCGCCGGTGTTAGTAGCACCAACGCGCCCCTAACCACAGTCGCACGTATGAGGTGCAACGATGGCTGCAAAAGAAGTTATCTATTTCCGGTTCTGGGCGCAACTTTCCACGTTCTCAAATTGCCCAGCCCGTTTCCGAGCTGACCCAGTCGATAAATCCCCACCATAGCTGAAGTCACGACAGACGTTCCCCATTGCGGCCGGAATTCGGACCGCTGCGCCATTCGTGTGTCCAACCGTCATCTCCAAAATTCTTCAAGTCTCTCAAGGAAGGAATTAAAAACGATGAAGGCAAATGGGTATTCAGACATTTATTTGTGGAACCGCGATCTGGACCGTTTGATTCGCGTTCTCCAACGCATGGAGTCGATCGGAATTCTCTCCAAGCAGGAGATGAAAGTCTACGAGGTCCGGCTCGAAGAGGTTCGCGCTGCACTCAACGCACACTTTTCCGGGGCGATGGCGACTCGCGAACGAGACGATCACAGTCGTCTCAAGAGACAGCGAACCGCATGGGAAAACAAGAATACAAAACCAAATCGCAAGTGATTCGGGGCAGACGTACCAATTACTGCAACGTCCGCTTCGAGTCTTTTAATTGTGCATCTTCCACTGAAAGCATAAGTACGAAGGCACTCAATGGGGGAATGGAAAGCGCAAATCAGCGTGAGGGTCCGACAAGCTCTGCGGTCTGAGCTTGAAGAGTTTGCTGCCCGCGAAAAGCGGAAGCTCGGAAACCTTGGAGAAGTCATTTTGGAATGGGCGTTCGAGCAACTTAAGGTCGCAGGTTCGACGGAACGCTTGCTGAAATACAAGATTCGCTTGCCTGAAAGTGCATTAACGGGACGGAAGCTCCACAAATGATTTATCAGCGACAGTTCCCTTCTAAGAGAAACGAAAAGATCGCCCGGGCGAAGGATGCGCTTGGACGCTTAAGAGCAAATCCCAGGGACGCCGTTGCGGTAATGGAGTTCTATGAAACGTGTGGTCGAGACCTTCAAGAGGTTGCAGTCCGCTATTTCGGCAAGAACCAGCTTGGAAAGAAAGCGGTCCTCAATCTGCTTGCTGCTGTGACTGCGCGCGCGTGGAGCTACGATCCGCAATCCATTAATGCCTCAGAATGGGTTCGCCGGGTGGCCGACGCCGAGGCGAGAGAGCTGCGCGCGGCACTCGATTCGGGTGGCAGTAGGGGCAAGCGCACAGCGAGGACCGTATGAGGCCTCGCGTATTGCCGAGACGAGTTTACCGTTCTTGGCTAGCACCCGGAAGATACGAGCTTCCTGCAGGAGCCAATCGCTGCATTTCGCTGGTCGGAAAACAGAGCACATTATCGAATCGCAACACGTCAGGGTCGATTTCATTTCTCGCGGAATTGTCATCTTGCCTCGGCGACTTTCATTCTCTCGGTTCGTTTCCTAGCGCTCCACAACAAGGCGTACATTTATGTCGCTTGCTTTGTGCGCGTCAAATTAGATCAGTGGAGTTTCGCCTGCTGAGAAGCAGCTGCGATACGGCCACTGTCCGGTCAATCAGTAAGCCCTTTAGTGGTAACGACTTATCACGTGGCATCAGCAGTACGTCCTTGACAAGAAGGTGTTTGGAGCAAAAAATACCCGCGAGCAGCGGAACGTCGAAACGCAGTTCTCTGTGCAAGAGTCCCAACGGTCCCGTTGCAGGATTGTCCCAGGAAATTATGGAGAGTGCGGTTTGACCTCTTGCAAAGCAAGGTCAACGGCTCGCAGCCTAACCGTGAAGTGGTGGTCGGTTTCCCGACCAGAATCAGCAACTCCGAATCTCGTCACTGTTGAACAGCTCAAGCCACAAGCTGGTCCACTCCACCTCATTGTCCCCCAACGTGACGGCGACTCCAAACTGACAACCAACGGGCATGTTCACAGACCCGTTCTACATGATAGCAGCGTAGGCGCCCACAGATTTTTGTCGTCCATGTTTGGGTGTTCTGTTCTTCTGTCTCGGTGCGCGGACTCACGTCGACGATTGAACATGTCCCTGGCTATCTCCGCGAACAGCCTCATCCGGGATGTACTGCTTTTCGGGAAAGCCGACTTGGCAGGGTGCGGATTCGTTTCGGGAACGTAGCTTTTGGAGGCAATTTGGGTTCTTCAGCGAATGCGCGCATGCTGTCGGCCACAGAGCCCCTCAAAGACACCGCGGCAGAAGATTCTCTGTTTCAGTTCCCCGTGCCCTTGAAGGAATTGGACGACGAACGTCTAATGTGTCGAATCCAACGGGGTGATGTGGACGCCTTCGAGGCGCTGTTTGACCGGCATTCTAGTCTGGTGCTACGCGTTGGGGCGCGCCTATTTCGCGATGCCACCGAGGCGGAGGACTTGGTCCAAGAAGTTTTCTTATACCTTTTTCGCAGGAGTCATGTATTCGACTCTTCAAAAGGATCGGTCAAGTCTTGGCTTATTCAAGTCACGTATTCGCGGGCATTTAATCATCGAAAGTCACGTAACGAACGGTGTCATGATGGACAGGGCTCCGAAGAGATAATTGAACTCCAGGCTATCGACCCAGGACCTGATCCTGAAGAGCTAGCTGAGCTGGCGTCTTGGCGCTCCTACTTTCTTCAGGCATTCAACAGTCTGAGGAAAGAACAGCGCGAGGCTATTGAGATGTACTTCTTCGGAGGTTACACTCTTCGCGAAATCTGCCAAAAGACAGGATATTCTTTTCCGAGTGTTCGTAATCATGTTTACCGGGGCCTCGAACAACTTCGAATTCGTTTATCCGAAGATGGTTTCGTGATTCGGAGAGCTTGATGAACCCTGATGTCACACGTCCCGGAATTGAGCACGCGGCAGAACCGAACTCACATCAGGAGTTCCGTGAACTGTGCGCGCTTTCCGTACGTGGGCGCTTGTCAAGTGACGAGCACAGCAGATTGGAGCGCCACCTCGCAGTTTGCTTCGCTTGTTCTGATTCATTGAAGGACTACCAAAGGATAGCGCGACTTGGATTGTCTTCGGTTGGGCCTGATCTGATTCCCGACCTTGCTTCGGCTGAGCCCTTAGGCTCCGTTGCGTCAGCGAAGAGAAAGGTCTTTGAGCGACTCCGATCAGAAGGAGTACCTCTTCCTGCCCGCCGGACCGCGGGGCTCTTGTGGCGCAACTTCTGGGAACGATTCCTTCGCATTCCGGTTGCTGCCGGAGACTTCCTCGACTTATTGCGGCAACCGAGATACTGGCGGATTACAGGCGGAATTTTCGGGGCGGTCATCGCTCTTGTTTTCGTGTACCGTCTTGGAGAGAGAAGAGGCTCACAAGTTTCTAATGTGCGAGAGCAATCTCTTCCTAACGGTTCACACGTCCTTGAACAGCAGGTAGGAAATCTTACGCAGGATGGTCAAGCACTGGCTGTAGAGCTGCGCAAGCGTGATCGGCTTATAGAGGACATCACTAACAGCAGGAATCGCGAGTTGCTGGAGGTTGCTCGACTTAAGGAACAAGAGAAGGATCTGCAGGATGCGATGGCGAAGGCAGGAGAGCGAGAGGGCCATCTTGCGTTCGAACGAGACACAGTGACTGAACAACTGAAATTAGCGCAAGCCAGCCTGACAAAGACCGAAGATGATCTCGCCGGCCTGCGTCAGCAGCGAGAAGCTGACTTGATTCGAGCTACGGACCTGGAGACGCGGATGGCGGGGCTTTCCCAACGGCTCAAGGATCGCGAAGACACAATTGAAGAACAACAGCGTCTCCTTGCCGCCGACCGTGACATTCGTGAGTTGATGGGCGCTCGGGACCTTTACCTTGCGGAAGTGTATGACGTCGGCCGCAACGGTGACACGCAAAAGCCATTTGGACGCATCTTCTTTACCAAGAATAAATCACTTATCTTTTACGCTTATGATCTGGACCAGCAACCCGGAGTTAAGAGCACGAGTGCCTTTCAGGCATGGGGCCAACGTGGGCCTGATCGGAAGCGAGCACTAAGTTTGGGAATCTTTTACCAAGACAACGCGGCAAACAAAAGATGGGTGTTGAAGGTGGACGATCCGAAGTCCCTGCAGCAAATCGACGCAGTGTTCGTCACAGTGGAACCACAAGGTGGAAGCCGAGAACCAAGTGGGCACCGGTTGCTGGTTGCTTCTCTGCGCGTTGAGCCTAACCATCCCTGACCCGTCGTCATAGTTCCTTTCTCCTCGAGATCCGCGTCTCTCTGGCAGCAGATGTACGATGGTCCCAACCTCTATAACCTCCGAGAAATATTCTCTCATTCTCTTGTAAACAAAACAGAGGTCTACGCGTTCGCGCGGGGGAGCGTCCTAGAAATGCGATACCTGATCTGTGTCGTCGCGATCTTTCTTATCTTGTCCGGGAGTATCCGCGCACAAAGCCCCAATGCTGCGTTGAATGGGCAAGTAGTTGATTCGTCAGGTGGCGTGATCGTTGGTGCGAACATCGATGCTGTCAATGTGGCGACGAACGTCAGATATTCGACAAAAACCAATGCCGAAGGCATGTATCTCCTTCCCGGCTTGCCGCCGGCGAATTATGAAATTCAGGTTTCCCACGCTGGCTTCAAAACAATCCTGAAGCCCGATGTTCTCCTCAATGTTCAGGACGCTGTGGTGATTAACTTCGTTCTGCCTCTTGGCGCCGTGTCTGAAAGGGTCACTGTTGAAGCCGGCGCATCAATGATCAATACCACGAATGCGTCGGTCAGCACGGTCGTGGATCAAACATACATCAAGAACATGCCGCTGAATGGACGCAGCTTCCAGGACTTGATTTTGCTCACGCCGGGGGTTGTGACGCAGAGTCCTCAGGTCGGCTCTGCCATTGGTGCAAGTGGAGAATTCAGTGTCAATGGCCAGCGTACGGAATCGAACTATTACACCGTGGATGGTGTGAGTGCCAATGTAGGGGCAGCCACGGACTTCAACATGACCAGTGGCGGAGGGGCTAGTGGTTCTGTTGGGGCTGCAACAGCGTTGGGCACAACGCAGGCTTTGGTCTCCGTGGATGCTCTCCAGGAGTTTCGCGTGCAGAGTTCCACCTACTCGGCCGAGTACGGCCGCAACCCGGGCGGCCAGTTTGCATTTGAGACGAAGTCGGGCACCAATCAATGGCATGGCACGGCGTACGACTATTTACGAAACGACTATTTCGATGCCAACGACTGGTTCACCGACTACTTTCGTGCCTCGAATCCTGCTTTAACAAAGCCCGCCACTCGTCAGAACGATTTTGGTGGCACATTGGGCGGACCGGTCCGGATTCCAGGTCTGTACAACGGAAAAGATAAGACGTTCTTCTTCGTTTCCTATGAAGGGTTGCGCTTGGTCCAGCCACAGCCGACTACGGCAACCTTGGTGCCCGACCTTTGCATGCGAGGTTCCTCGTCAGCCTGTGCGAGTTTGAATGCTCAGTACGCAGGCACGCCAGCGGGTTCGGCCATTGGTTATCCTAGCAACGGTAGATCGCCAGCTGCCAGTGCGATGCTACCCGTGATCAACGCGTTTCCCATGCCGAGTCCAAGCGGACTGGAGGATGCAACGAACGGGTTTGGCCAATTCATTGGAAGTTGGTCGAATCCGAGTTCTATTGATTCAACCAGCATCCGGCTCGACCACAACCTAAGCGAAAAAGTGCGACTCTTCTTTCGGTTTAGTAACACAACATCCAATTCGGCAATGCGGTTGGGGGGAACGTCCGGGCTTGTTCCATCCGTAGAGACAATCTCTGCCTACACGACGCGGACGTTCACAGGGGGCGTCAGCAGCGCTTTAGCAAGCCACCTCACTAACGAGTTCCGTCTCAACTACAGCTCAAACGTAGCGACAGCTGATCAGGAAATTGATACGTTTGGAGGCAGTACGCCTGCAAACCTACGGAAGCTTTTAGGGCTCGGACCAAACTCATTTCCCATTTTTGATCTTTCGTATGTCGCAAACGATGTTTCGCTTCAAGAGTCTAAGCCGTCCGGTGCCCAGAAACAATGGAACTTAGTGGACGCGGTGAGTTTCTCTTTCGGCCGCCACCAGATTAACTTTGGTGCGGACTATCGGCGCTTGGCGCCCTCTGCGGCTCAGTCTACGCCTCAGGTCGATTACTTTTATTTCGGCGAATCAGATGTAGAGCAGAACAATGCATTCCCGTTCCCGGCGGTTTTTGGTCCAGCTTATCCGTTGTACAAGAACTTCTCGGCGTTTGCGCAGGACGAATGGAGGGTAGCTCCGCGTCTTAGCTTATCCTTAGGGCTTCGGTGGGATGTAAATCCCCCACCAGGAGTCACGCGAGGGGTGAAACCCTATACGATTCAAGGGTCGAGCCCCGATACGTGGGCGCTGGCAGCACAGGGCACGCCGCTTTGGAAAACCACCTGGTACAATTTTGCGCCTCGCTTGGGCGCCGCGTATGTTCTGCGTAACACGCCGGGTTGGGAGATGGTTGTGCGTAGTGGAGGCGGCGTTTTCTTTGACACGGGCCAACAGGAGGGGTCGCAGAGCTTCGGAGGGCCAGGATTTGTCGCTTTTGGCCATTTCCTGCCCGGCTCTTTTCCAGTGCTTCCGGCAATTCCTGCGCTCGTGAACCCGCCCGAGCCACCATTTATATTCGATCCGGTCGGTTTCGCGAAACATCTGCAATTGCCCTACACACTTCAATGGAACGCCAGCATTGAGCAGGCGCTGGGCAAGTCGCAGGCTCTTACGGTTTCTTATGTCGGTTCGCACGCGGCAAGGTTGCTGCAGCAAAATAACTTTCATTCGAGCAACAACAAGAATACAAGCAATTTTATCTTCATCGAGAACGGTCTGACATCGGACTATGATTCCTTGCAGGTTCAATTCCAGCGAAGATTCAGCCGCGGCCTGACAGCCTTGGCTTCTTACGCTTGGTCACACTGTATGGATTATGGTTCGGAGAATTCTAACTTCGGATATCGGCGTGGAAATTGCGACTTCGACGTACGAAACAACCTTTCAGCGGCCTTCTCGTATGACGTGCCGAATGTAGGGCATGGAAGCTTCGTAAATGCCGTGCTGCATCATTGGGGACTCGATGATCGCTTTACGGCGCGAACGGCCTTTCCGGTTACCTTACAGGGAAATAGATTCTTCGACCCGGCCACGGGGAAGCAGTATGCTTCCGGATTAGATCTTGTTCCGGGACAGCCCGTTTATCTCTACGGTGCCAATTGCGCCAGTGTGCTTCACGGACTTGGAGATCTTCAAACAGGGCAAGGATGTCCCGGAGGGCGGGCGATCAATCCTCAAGCATTCACTAATGTAAGTTCTGGCTTCGGCGATGCTCCGCGCAACTTTGTGAGCGGTTTTGGGGCTTGGCAAATGGACTTGGCCGTGCGTCGCGAGTTTCCAATCTACGAGAATCTCAAGCTGCAATTTCGGGCGGAGACGTTCAACATCTTCAATCATCCCAATTTTGGGTTGATCAACGCAAGCTTCGGCCAGAGCACCTTTGGTCAGGCCACGGCGACGCTTGCGAGTTCACTGCATACCCTGAACCCACTCTATCAACAGGGCGGTCCAAGGTCCATGCAGTTCGCGCTCAAACTCATTTTTTAAAATCAACTCACAGTTAATGGTCGGAATCGAAGACGCGTCGCGACTTTAATCAGGAGTGACCAAGAGATCTATGTTCTCGAATAACAGGAAAATTATCTGGTTCCTCATCGTCGCTGTTGCATGCTTGATCGGCAGAGGTCCTACCGTCGCATCGGCGCAACAGGCAAAGAAGCCTTTTACTGTTGCCGACGAAATAGGACTGACGACTTTTGGCTTGCTATATACGGCAGAAGAAGAATCGGTGCAATCTTCGCCTGACGGAAACTACTTTGCTGTTGATACCGTGCGTGGGCGTCTGGATCTGAACTGTGTTGAGGGCTCGCTACGGTTTTACCGCAGCCAGGACATCGAGAACTACCTCAAGCATCCTGACGAGATTCAGATTCCATCACCTATATGGATCGCGAGCCGTTGTGAGAAGAAAGGACCGGTCTTTAGCGGTTGGCGCTGGCTGGCTGACGCCAGTGGGGTGGCATTTTTGGAGAGCACAAGCAGTGGTAACCACCGCCTCATGCTTGCCGATCTTCGAAGAAAGATGGTTGAACCACTAACTTCCGCGACGGAGGAAGTTAGTAAATTTGACGTCCGTGACAGGAACAACTACATCTATACCGCTGCCGATTTGATGGAGAGCAAGAATAAGATAAATGCAGCGCGCCAGGCGCCAGCGGTGGTCGGCACGGGTCGTACTTTGGAGGCGTTAGTTTTTCCAAACGATCCGCTCATACATCGAGAAGTTTCGCCGCGCAAGTTTCTTCGGGCGGTTGTTGGTGGCAAAGGCTTCGAGGTCAAGCATAACGGTGCGCCACTTGCTGCCGGAGGCGATATCGCACTATCTCCTGATGGCCATTGGTTGGTCACAACTTTGCCAGTTTCTGAGGTTCCACCGACGTGGGAAACACTCTACCCACCGTCGTATCCGCCCTCCTCTCCAGACTTCGAGGTCCGTATCCGTGCTGGTCGCCCTGCGCACCAGTACGTTCGTATCCATCTGCAAAGGGGCTCAGTGGAAGCCTTGATCGGCGCACCAATAGGTGATGACGCAGGTTGGTGGACCCTTGGCGGCGGCAGTTGGTCGAGCGATGGTCAGGCGATTTTATTGCCCGACACGTTCCTTAAGTCGAAAGAAAATGCGCCATCCCGGCCATGCGTGGCCGTCGTGGACCTCCCCTCGAATACCAGCACCTGCGTGGAAATATTGAAACGACACACCGAAAACGGTGGAGTTGAAGAGGGATATCATATGATCTGGGCTGCGAGCTTTGCATCCGGAGATAGGCACCGCGTCAAGGTCACCTTCATGACCCAGTATTACCACACCTTTCAAACGACGGAGTATCGACAGAGTCTTGACGGAACGTGGCAAGTTGTAGAACACGACGGTCTTGGCGTTAGTGTGAAGCAGGGGACCAATGAACCGCCGCAGCTGGTTGCCACGGACAAACAGGTACCCCGAGTCATTTGGGATCCCAATCCGCAGCTCAAGGATATCGAATTGGGGGAGGTTAACCTATATCAGTGGAGGGACAAAGAAGGTCGGGAATGGAGAGGAGGGCTTTACAGGCCAACGAACTACAAACCGGGACGACGCTATCCACTGGTAATTCAGACACACGGTTTTAACGAAGGGTGGTTTTGGACCTCTGGCGGATTCCCGACAGCATTCGCGGCCAGAGAGCTGGCTGCAGCAGGAATCATGGTGCTGCAAGTTGTAGCCAACACTAGCGGAGTTTACTGTCCTGATGGCACACCTGAGGAAGGGCCTTGCGCTGTTTCCTTCACCGAATCCGCTGCAGAGCAACTAGTATCGGATGGGTTAGTGGATCCGGAAAGGATCGGCGTCATTGGATTCAGTCGCACATGCTACCTTGTCATGGAGATGCTTACGAAGAGTTCCGTTCATCTCAAGGCTGCTTCGATCACGGACGGAGTGATGTTCGATTATTTGCAGTACGCACTGTTTATAGATCGAATTCCCAGCGAAGCAGATCTGGTGATCGGCGCGCCGCCCTTTGGTGAAGGTCTGCAGCAATGGCTTAAGCGCTCTCCGGGCTTCAACCTTGATAAAATCAAAACACCCTTGATGGTCGTTGGACTAGGTCCCTCCAGTTTGCTTAGCATGTGGGAGCCGTATGCCGGACTTCACTATCTGAAAAAGCCGGTGGAACTGGTGATGTTGAATACGGATGAGCATATTCTGACCAATCCAGCGGTACGCATGGCGTCGCAGGGCGGGTCGGTGGACTGGTTCCGCTTCTGGCTGCAAGACTATGAGGATCCCGATCCAGCCAAAGCCGAGCAGTACGTCCGCTGGCGCGAGTTACGGAAATTGCAAGAAGCGAACGAGAAGAAGTCAACCGCGCCTCAATCCGCCCTCAAACTAACTCAGGCTTGCCCCGAAGGAACTCGAGGAGCTTGCGTATCTACGTCTCTGGGTTTGACCCCTTCTTTTTCCTTCTTCGCCCCCTACTGACCACTAATCGCTGACCACTAGCCGCTATCTTCTCCTGCATTACCCACTGGCCACTGATTTCTGTTGCATTACCTTCATCTAGTTGCTATCATCTTTGGTGGAATATACTCTCCAAGGCCCGGTCGCTTGGGCATTTTTGACTTTCAACTGTCGACTGTTATTGAAACTGCCTTCTTTAACCCCTTTAAAAGCAACACTTCCGCAGCACGATGTAAGTGTTGAATATAAAGGACTTACAAAATTACTAAGTCCTTTAGAATCTGGTCTTACAAAAAACAAGGGGTAGGCGGCCTCTAATCTATGCCGTTATGGGTCTGTTGGAGCGCCGCTACTTTCAGTCGCTCCGGCAGAGTTTTACTTACTCCCAGTCCGCATAACCGCCCACACCTTCGTTCAGACTAGCCAGTGCACAGTCGCAATCGATGTGCGGCACCTTAATGCCCGGGTTGCTGGTAGTCTGAATAGCATTAATCGCAGGCGTCCGTGAGTTCTGGGGTTTCGTGTTTCATGGTTCTCACTTCCTTTCTTGGTGATCTATGCTATTCCGAGCGGAGCTAGGGATCTCCTTCGTAGTGACTCGGAGGTTCAGACTGCCGGAGCGGCTAGGAAACTTGGGCGCTTCGACAGAGACTTATTTATTCCCAGTCTGAATAACTACTCAGACTTTCGTTCAAAGAACTCTGGAACCCGTCGAAATGGATGTGCCGCAGCTTAACGCCCGGGTTGCCAGTAGTCTGGATAATGTTGATCGCGGGCAATAATATCGTCAATTCTGGAGTTTGGTATTTCACGATATTTTCTCTTCATTCGATTAAAATGGGTAAGGACTGTTTATTTGACTGCCGGAGCGCCCGGCACTCGGGCTCCGGCAGAGACTGAGACCTACTTAGGCTTCCCAGTCCATATAACCGCTCGCACTTTCGTTCAGAGTGCCCGGGTTGCCGTCGTAATGGAAGTGTGGCACCTTAAGGCCCGGGCCGCTGGCACTCTGAATGACATTGATTGCGGGAGTCAATGCTGTTAATTCTGGTGTTTCGTATTTCATGATTCTCACTCCCTTTCTTTGGTGATCTTGGCTATTCCGAGCGGAGCGAGGAATGTCCTTCGAGAAATAAACGCAGGTTGTTTGAAAACACAGGAATCTGCCACGGGCTATTTTCATTGTTCGTAGCGCCTCGGAGGATCATGGAGAACTCTTGTTACAAAACTCTGTGAGTCGGCAAAATGAGGTTATTGAAGGGCAATTAACTGCCAGAGCGCCCGTTAATTCGGGCGCTCCGGTAGAGACTTACTTACTCCCAGTCCATATAAGCACTCGCACCTTCATTGTGAGTACCCGAGGCGCCGTCGAAATGGATGTGCGGCACCTTAAGGCCCGGGTTGGTAGTCTGAATAGCATTGATCGCAGGCATCAATGCCGTCATTTCTGGAGTTTCGTATTTCATGGTTTTCACCTCCTTTCTTTTTTAGCGTTCACGTACATAGCTAGCTAGCTAAACTGTTGGGCTGAGTTGGCGTTTGAGTTTCTCGGGCCTCAAGAGACACTCCGAGAGATTCCTCACTCCGTTCGGAATGACGGGGGTAATAGGCTAGGGTGGAATGCTTTTCACTCGCTCCCCCCGACCCGGTCGGGGCCACTCGCCCCTCGTCACTTCCCAAAACTTTTTGGTTCATGAGGTGCCGTAGCCAGGATTCCAGTGTCAGCGTGCGCTTTAAGCCGCGGACGGGAACTTCATCCTTGCGCCAAGCTTTTTCTAGAGCTTCCAGGAATCGATCTGGATCGACGATCCCCGCGGAACTGCCGGCCAGGCGCCAGCCTGTCTCCGCCACGCTGGGCCATTCCGCCGGCTTTTTTTCTGCTGAGGCGTTTTTCGGAAGCTCCTGTGGCACGGCTTCTTTTTTCTTTCTCTTCAGGACCTCGTCCGGAACGATACCGGCAAGGGCATGTTTCATCAGGAAACGGCGCTGGCCCACGCGGACGATCTGTTCTCGCGGAATCGCGCACATGAATTCCCATAGATCCCGGTCAAGGAAGGGAAAGCGTACTTCGCGGAGCAGCTCTGGCTCGAGGGTCCAGTTCGCCAGCAGCTTTCGATCAGCATCCAACGTTTGGAGATTATGCTGAAAGCTGGGCAAAGGGCCGAACAGTTTCACTCGAGAGGGATAATCGCGAAGAGCGGCGCGATTCCGGCGGACAAAACCAGGATGGAACCAGGGCGCCGCTGGAGTTATGTGTTCTGGGATCTCGTGAAACGCAAGAGGAAGGAACCCCCGCATGGCTTCCCAGAGCAGCGGGAGCCGCGGTTTTCTCATCTTCGCCGCCCAGGCTTTCAGGTGGCGGGCGAGCGTAAAGAATCGCGCTCTTGCCAGGAGATTCTGGAATTCCGGCGTCGGTGTGGGCACGGCGTCTCCAGTGACCTCGCCTCCTCCAATTCCGGAAAGCGTGACTCGGTATCCCTGTGACCTGATATAGACTGCATTCTGCTTGCGGAGTTCGGAAATGCGGCTGTTGGGAATCGGAGTCGCCGCCAGGCGGTCGCTCAAAAATTCAGCTCCGAACGGTATCGGCGAATGCTCCTTCTTCAGAGCGCCATCATCGATGTGATGGCCAACGCGGCCGCGCTTCTCTTCCACTTTGGCGAAGTGCGGAAGTTCACCCCAGTTTGGTAGGGACTCGTTGTACCAGGTGATCGTGTCGAGGCGCGGACAATCCGCTTGGCCGCGCGCGATGACTAAGTCGGCCATGCAGACGATGGAGGAGGAGTCCACACCACCGCTGAGTTCCGCAAGCACCGGGCGGTCCGAACGCAGCTTGCGCTGCACCGCTGTGGCGAAGACCGTGCGGAAGTGCTCTTCATATTCCGCGTCCGTGTGGTAACGGATTCTCTTCCCAGGATCGAAATCCCAATACTTGCTGACGATGTGTTTGACGCCGTGTTTGCCCGGCCGCAGCAGCACCGAGCACGACGGCGGCACCGCATCGACGCCCACATACGGCGTCAGATGCGCCGCAGGAAAACCAGTCGCAAACCACCCCGCAATATACTCCTCGCAAATTGCAAATGTTCTTCCCGCAAACAGCATTAGCGGATCGAGAATCGTGCTCCAGGTGACATGGTCTTTCTCGATCGAGTAATACAACTGCTTCGCCCCGATCGGATCCTTGGCCAGCAACACCGACTGCTCCCGCGGATTCCAGATCGATAGCGCCCAATCCCCAATCAATCTCCCCAGGCACTCCGCCCCCCACTTTTCATACGCCCCCGCCACAATCTCCACATCCGTGAAATCCTCCGCCGAGTTCGCGCGCTGGCCGCCCCACCCTGGGTTTTGTGGGGTGGGGGTGTGGGGCCCATTCGCGTAAGCCGTCGCCCTTTCGCCACTCCACGCACCTGAGTTAGCCGTCGCATTTGTTTTTAACAAGTCGCGCAGCTCAGCGATCAACTCCGCGCGATTGTCCAATCGCCCATCCCAAGTAATAATCGCCCCCGACGGCGAAACATGCGGCTGTGCTTCCCAGTGCGATTCCCGCGTGGTGTGGAAGGCGCGATAGAGGATTTTCACCCCACCCTTGGAATAGGATTCATTGCTATCAGGGCCGTAGGGAGCGAGAGCAGCGCTGACTTTGTCGATATAGTCCGGGGTAGGCGGCTGGCCTTCCCAATTCCATCTTCCAAACTGCACGCTCATGATTTGCTCCCTTCGCTTCCTAAGGGCACCGCTGAAGACTTTGTTTGGCCACTTCGAAATTTCCATCCTCTGAACAAGGCCGCTACATAAGCTCACAAGCTTCTAGCCTTGTACGGAAGTCTGCCACGCCAACTTAGGCTTCAGGGTTGCGTCCAAGTTTATGATTCCTAAAGCGCGAAGATCCTTGAGCCAACCTTCGATGCACAACGTACGCGTCAAGGTGATCGTGGGGACTTCTTCGCCACGCCGCCCCTTCTGCAAGGCCTCAAGAAGGCGTTCCGAGTCCACAATTCCGAGCGAACTACTCACCATGTGCTGAGTCATCTCAACCCAAGGGGTCCAGAGCCTCGAAATACGCACTAGTGGCGCCCGAGCAACAAATGCTTTCGTCTTCCTATTCAGGATTTCGTCTGGAACGATGCCGACAAGTGCGCGACGCATGAGGGAACGGCGTTGGGTCGGCCGGACAAGTTGCTCCCGCGGGATCGCGAACATGAATTCCAGCAAGCCGCGGTCAAGATAGGGATAACGTTTTTCGTAGGGTGGGTGGAATGGCAAAGCGGTGCATGCCAGTTGTCTTCGCAATGCATCGAGTGTGCCAACATTTCCTTGGAAACTTGGTAGAGGACCGAATAGTTGCGTTCTGGATGGATATCCGGTCAGCGCCGACCAGTGGCGCTTCACAAAGTTGGATTGCAGCCATGGAGCTGGTCGCATCTGTTTTGGGACACCCACGAGCGCGGGAGGGAAAAAGTCCCTGGTGGCCTCCCAGAACAGGTGGAACCAGGGCTTTTTCTTCTCCAATGCCCAGACCTTTAGTTGACGAGCGAGCGCTCCGAATCTTGCCCTTGCGAGAAGGTCCTCAAATTCTGGTGTAGGTGTTGGCACGCCACCCATGACTTCGTCGCCGCCGATGCCGGAAAGCACGACGCGATTTCCTTGTGAAGCTAGGCACATGCTAATTTGCGGAGA
>Ga0137394_10000849_pt1 | contig 21456 bp, 31 predicted proteins | sample czobulk116metaG_FD_108278 | JGI IMG/M metagenome (GOLD analysis project Ga0137394, IMG submission 108278) | Vadose zone soil microbial communities from Angelo Coast Range Reserve, California, USA - czobulk1.16 metaG | ecosystem: Environmental > Terrestrial > Soil > Vadose zone | place: USA...
CCCCTGGCTTTGCTCGCACTTTTTCGCTCGCTCACCTGTGATCCGTCTTCGTTTCGTCGCTCTCACAGGCTCTCTGTCTTCAAGCGACACCGCACCCGCGGCGGGCGCCCTAGCAACCCTGACGTCACGACTACTCTTCTTTACTTCCTCCGGTCGCATCGGCGTCGTCGTCGAAGCGAACCCCGAGCTCTCGCTTCACCTGACCGCGCTCGAGCGCAACTTGCGCAAGGTCGTGTCCGAGATCGCGCATGCATCGCACGCCAAGTATCGTGCGCCCGCGGGCATGTGGAGGAAAGGCGACGCGGACGCCGCGGCGTACGGCTTCCTCGACGGGGACTTTCTGGAAAAGTTCTTGCATTTTCATCATCCGTCGTCGGAGACGGAACGGGTGTTACAGGGAGGCAGCCCGCCAGAGAAGCTCAACCAGACTTATGAGGAGATCAGACAAACGTTGGAGGCGCTGCGGGCGCTACACTAACAAGTGGTTGCATGAATTTCAGTATTTTTATCCTAACCAAAAGTCACTCCGAGAACGTGTTTCGATTATGAGGCGAAAAAAAGGAGAAAAATGCAGGATATTGCAACAACGCTTTCAACGAGATATCCAAATATACGGGCAGGTAAACAGAGGGTGGGAGCTAAATAGTCGTCAAACGCATAACGGCGTCGTGATTGTTGAGTTATAAGTTACGAAACGGAGAAGCAGAAACAGTCCGGACAAAGACGTGGGTGACTTTGCTTTACGGGGCAACCCAGAACAGCCGCACAGCCTCCGATAGGGTGCGCACTGTAACCATGGGTCCGGCGGTGGTGTTAATGCTTTCCTCGCCATCGCTGCCTGGGTGATATGGCGGCGCGAAGAAGAATCCGGCCGTAAGCACGAGATAGCTGTAGGGAGAATGATCGCGTTAGTGTGTTCACAGCATGGATGGGGTGCTTAGGAGACGGGTAAAAAAAACGAACCTCAGGACGAGGATACTTCCACGATGATAGTTGGCCCTCGCTTCAATGTACGTGTACGTCAAGAGGAAAATTGATAAAATGATGACTATCACGTCCCAGCGAGGGAAGATCAACCTGAATGCGGGAAGCAATAAAAATGGAAAGGGTTGTCCTTCAGGATTTGGACCGGATTTTTAGAAGAATGACGCACGTAAAAGTGTCGGCTCCCTTGCCCATCTGAGAAGGGTCATACCATGCCGAGAAGGCGACCATCGCTGGAATCTGTAGAAGGCAAACTTGAAGGGCGTATGCTGAACCGATTTCCATACTGTGTGCTCTTCATCAGTACCCTCTCACCAACGAAAAAGAGAAAAATTCTGGCAGTTGACAGAAAAACGTCATGACGTACCTGAGGGCAATGTTGCCGTTCATAGCAAACGACACCGCGTTCATGAATTCGGTCGTGTTGGGCACGAGCGCAAATAAGGTGACCCCGAGAAACTTTTCATCGATGCCTGACCCATTCAACACTACGTCCACAACCTCCACCAACAGCTCTATGGTAGTTGTGGGCACCCACGCTGATCAGCAACGCGAAACGACCTGACGAATGACGAATCGAAGTCGAACAGCACTTACCGGCGATGACGGCATACATCGCCGTACATGCCAACAGCACGCTCGCGCTCACGGCACGACTCCAAGACGGACCATCATGTCCGCCATGTCCGGAAGGATCTTCCTCTTCCCCAAGCTGCGCACTTCTCACGCGGCGCGCCTGCACCTGCTGATGCCGCAAAGCGGACACGGTGGCGACGGCAACGGCGCGAGTGAAATCGTCAGAAGGGAGTTGTGCGGTCTGTAAGCCTGTGTCCTTCAGCGCATGGTCGACGCTTTCGAGAATCGGAACAAGGGACCCGGGCGGGGGGCTCACGGGCGGGTTGGGGAACGGGATTTGACGCGGCGCCGAAGAGGAAGCGTCACCACGAGGCGCCGGTGGCACCACGCCGACGGATTGAGGTGTCGTGGCTGCGCCGTGAGTGCTAGGGCTGAGGGCGTCTGCGCCGGCGAGACCCGGCTTAGGCCGAGCGGTGGTTGCGTCTCGTGGTCCTGGCTTTGACACACCGGGAATGAAATTGGACGGTGGGACGATCTTATGGTATAGTGACATGCGACCCGACTCCTGTGGGTGTAACAACTGTTGAGGATTCTGCCATATTTGCGACGCGTGGGTACGGAGCGAGAACCAAAGGCCGACAAGATAGGACTGTCGGGAGAATCAATCGTACCATGGAATGTATCATGATGGGCTGATGGACGTACGAATAGAAGGACACCAGCACAGAAGTACATGAGGGTTTTCACCGTTGATTGATAGAAGGGGTCATTCGCGGGATCCGGATGCTGATATGAGCAATGCTGGCATTTCCATCTGCCCCCGAACTTGGTGTGATCTGGACAGCCTTCACAAACTAACTGAAACTGGAGAGAGGGTAAGAATGGGGTGTCAATATGTATGCATGTGGTACGCACATTGCCATAAGTCTGATAGAACAACGTTGGCGTGAGCGTCCCGATGATGGCCATGATAAGCATCGTGCTCGTTACACCGGCGCTCTTTGCGTTGAAGTTCTGCTCCTTCCGCCGTACCGCGACACTGATCATACTCACGCCGGGCATAAGCAGAACACCAGCCAACAAACTCCCCACAATTGAGCCCTCCACGAGACGACCCTTGCCTTGGGTCAGTGCAAATGCATATAGTATGATCTCGATGATGGAACCAAAAGTTGCGTTTATGACCGCACCCATTCCAATGGACGACTGTGCAGAGATCGACGCGACCGCCATTCCAATGAAGTATGAAAGCGGGATGACACTGAGCAGCGAAAGCAGGAAGATAAGGGATCGAGAACCGAGGACACCGAGGATAGCGGGGACGGGTTGGCCCGTACGCTCAAGCTCCTCGACTATAGGATAAATAAACCAACCATCGAAAATGACAAAGAAAACGACGGGGAGGAGGTTGATGAAAAAAATGTTGACACCGCCGATGGTGTACTTGTAGAATTGCCATCCCACGGCACGGTAAATGCAGAGGAGCACTTTGGAGGACGGTGCGCCGGAAGGAGCGTCTTGACCGGCGGAAAGTCTTGGTTTGACTCTCATCGGTGTAGAGGGTCCCCCATTCTCGCCGGCATCATCAGGCGAATTCCCTTCCACGGGAAGGAACACGATGGACGGGGCCGAACAGAAGCGAATACTCGTCGGATGTCGAAAAAGATACTTGATCAATGCCCAATTAAGTTTCGCCATAGGGATAGCTATGATCAGAGCCCAGCAGATAATGCACACGAGGAGCATGAGGGGCGCAATAATGATGATCAGAGCAAGCCAGAAGCAGATACGGCCTAAGATATCTTCCGTAGTCGCTACCTTGATGGGTTCTCCGGTGACTGATGAATATGTTGCGCCGTATGATTTGGATGGGCCCAGTGGAACGCCGCCAGATCGATGCCGGCCTAGTAAACTCGACGTTTCGGTTGGAAGCGGAACATCCGACCAGGAACCGCTTTGGGTATGTCCGTGAAGGGGATTCGGGGAAGTGAATTGGATTCGAGGGAGTGAGCCATCATCCTGCGTCTCACGTAAATGGGAGGGACCACGGATAGTTTCGCTGTCAGAGCCGCTTTGGGTGTGGAACACACTATCGCCGTGCGGCCTTGCGGCGCTCTTACCCTCTTCGTGCTCTCCATCTATGTGGCCTTCCACGTATTTCCCAAAAGGCCAGCCAATATACCATCCCAGCCCGTATACCAAGGAAGAGTAATGCTTTCCACCCTTTGGCACGGTCCAAAGTAACGCCGAAATGACAAAACAGACGAGGGCGAGCCACCATCCGAAGAGCAACGCCCAGAGAATGTTTCCGGGGATCAAGTGTCGCTCAACTTGTGCGGACGGGATGGAGTGAAGGGCTTGATCAGCGTAACGAGTGACGGACCGAGACTTTTTGTACAACGCTGGTTTCCAGATCGGAAGACCGAACGGGTGTTCGACGTTGATGAGCGACTGGCGGTCCTTGAGCGTGATTGGATCCTCGTCGTCCGAGTCCTCGTCTTCGGTTGCGCGGTCGGAGGACCCATCGGCCGCTGCGGCCGCCCTCTCTCCGCGCGCATCATCTCCCTGCTCCGCTTCCAGGCCCTGCTCCTCGATGTCCTCTTCATCATCTTCGCTGAGAAGACCGCCGTCGCGGTCCCGTGCACGCGAACTTGCAATAGAGGTGGTGCGTACTCTGAGACGTCTAGAGCTGGTCCCTGACGAGCCCCTTCCTAGATGCTTGCGCCGTGGACTCGGAGAAATAGAAAGTGAGTATTGGGAGGAGTAGGAAGTGCCAGCATTATGGTGGGAAGGGATGTCGGCGCCCATCCATTGTGAACCATGGCTGACGCTGCGATGAGAAGTGATCTTGGACCCGTATGGGGGTGATTGTGGAACGGGTGAAAAGTTATCATCACTGCCACCGCCACCGCCGGCGGTTGAATCTGAGGGTTGGTGGCCAGCCATTGATAAGAAGTCAAGAAAGAGAGAGGATGGAAGGGGCCTCCACAGCCAACGTCCACGTTCACGGCAAAACGCGGCCGTTCTCCTCATACGGGACGGCCGGCCCGCAAGAAATTTAACTGGATATCGATATTGATAGTGATATTAATTAGGATCACAAATATACTCATAAAATAGCACAAGGTATAGGTATAACTACTCCCGCACTGCTGCAGTAGGGTATATCGTTTGTTTCCTCTACCGTCGCAATAATTTCTCATGCAGCTCTGCTCCCTTCAACTTGGCCCTCAAGTAGCCCAGCCGTTCTTCGTACCGGGCCATCACTTCAGCCCGCCTTCGTCTAATCTCCGCCATCTCGACTTCCAATGCTGCTATGTCGTCATCGTCCTCAAACGCACCATTCTTCCGCGGAGAAGCGGGTCCTAGTCTTAGGAGCGCGGACGACGATGTGTCTAAGCGCAAGTGGCGTGTATTTCCTTCGACCGATTCGCGGCTATCACCCTCGGCCACGGGTGCCAACGGCAAATGATTTGTGCTGCGTGTGAGGTTGACACTCGAAGTACTGCCAGACCAGAGACGCCCGAGCGACGATGGCAAGGCAGGAAGATACGGTGCACCACTTGTCGTACCACTGCGTCCCCTCGACGAAATTGATGACAACGAGGACTTTCGTGCGAGTGAGACGGGCTGCGAAACCAGTGGTGTATTCGGTACAGTTCGGGGACTTCGAACCGGTGAGCGGTGTGTAGATAGACTGGTCCCGTTCGAAGTCATCGAGCGCAACGACATCCCATCAGGATCCTTCGGGGTTTGGGACGACCACGCACTGTCGAGAGAATCAAGACCTTGAAGGAGATGGGCCGCGGATGGCAGGGTGGAAATGGTGTTTGTTTGAGACTTTCGGGTCAGGGCACTCAGCTCGAGACCGTTGAAAGCGTCCATGAGTCGACGTCCCTCAGCCTCAACGGCTTCTATCTGCGCGCGAATCTCTTTTGAAGATTTGAGCACTTCATCGTCCAGGTCATCGTCCAGAAGTCCCGAGTGCAATCGCCTTGGGTCGACCCCATTGGCGCGATGATGGAAAGCTGAGGGTGGTGCACTTCGTTTACTTCGTGTGGTGGAAGATCGGGAGATGGAGGGTGTGATGGATTTGCTGGGGCCGTCGGGACGGGTCGGGCTCACAATGTGAGATGTCGATCCATTGTCGTGCACAGTAGGTGTATCGAGTCTTAGCGAGACCATGCTGCTCTGCTTTGGTAATGATATTCGAAGGAGGCGACGTGTGAAAGTATTCGGGGAGTTCGAGCCTGTCGAGAGCAAGCTTGTCGCATCACTCTGGAGGGTGTCTGTATCGGTGGAAGTTTTTCTTCGACTCGTTCGCCTGAAAAGCCCAGATACAGTTGAAGACACGGTCCCTTTGGATTGCACAGAAGGAGGGCGAGTAGAGTCTTTACGTTGCGGAGCTGGAAGACAAGTCAGTCGTCTGGGAATTGGACCAAACAGCGATGGCTCACTTTTGGGAGGATGACTGGGGTTAACGGTGGGTACGGGGGGGTTCTCCTGGGGGACCGTCGAGCTGCCGAGTCGCTCGAATAGGTTCTGGCGGAGCAGACGATACTCATCGTCGCTAACTTGGAGTTCAATCCAAGATCACTGATTCGGTTCATCGATGCCACGTACTCAAGCAAACCGTCCGCGTTAGCCGAGGCCAGTTCGGCCAACCGCTGTGCAAGCATGACCCTGAGAAAAGAATATCAGTGGAAGATTCATGCGTGTCTGTGAAGAGCAAACATGCGTTATCGCGTCCGTAGAAGCTCGTGAGCTGGCAGGACCTGGACTTTTCGGTGCTTGCTGCTGGTTTGGCGAATGCAACGACGATTCGGATGTGCGTTTCTTCGCACTATCGTTCATGAGCTGGTATCCATTGGGAGTGCGGGGCGCGTCATTGAGACTCGGCTGCTTTTTTGACACAGCCAAGGGAGTGGCTACCTCTCGGGGAGGAGTGGGATTCGCATCGCGCGCTTTGTTCTTATTCCTGCCATACTGCCCCATGGAGTGCATGTAGATGACAAGCGAAGTGTGAGAACGTAAAGAGAGGAAGAAGGAAGCGTTCACACGTACGAAACGAGAGCTAATGATTCCTGGCGAGGGAGAACTGCTCTGCGATTGAGGGCCAGGAGATGTCGAGATAACGTCAATATCGTGTCGTCGTGAAGAGAAAAAACCCATAAGTACAGGCGCACTCCGGCGCACAAGGCGTGGCCAAGGTGAGAGAAGAACAAGCGGGGAGGACGCACAACTTAATGAAAGCGATCGCCTTTCGGGTCTCCTCGGGCCTCGGCCTCTAGAATGAACACGTGATCAGTGACGCGCTTTGCTCGGTAACGCGCTTAACGACAACCCTCGTACCACTCAACGATTCCTACTCTCATCATGTCTGACCCTAAACGCTCGGACAGCGCCACTCTCAACCCTAAAATGACATCTTATGAATTTCTTGGACCTTCTGGAGCGTTCGCCATCACGTTTGGCGTTCCCGTCCTCACTTATGTGCTCTTCTTCACCTGCAACGAATCATCCGACGGATGTCCACCTCCTATTCAGACCCTCTATCCATCTCTAATTCAGGCGGTTTCTGACCCTGCCTTTTGGTGGAAACTTTGGGATCCGAAGGCCTTTGCTCTCTACTACAGTTGGTATGCGTTTTGTGTAGTCACCTGGGCCGTCCTCCCAGGCGACTGGGTTCAAGGGACCCGGCTGCGGGACGGAAAATACCAAGGGTACAAGATTAATGGTACGATTTTTGCTTCTGCCCATTGGTTTTTCGACTCACGGTTCTTTAGCATTCTCGACATGTCTCATGGCCCTCGGCCTCTCCACTGGTTACATCTTACGCTTTGGAGTCGGGTCATTCACATTCTTCTATGACCACTGGGTTGGATTTGTGAGCGCGGCTTTGTCGATGTCCTTTATCCAAGGCATTCTTTGGTACGCGCTCTCCTTCCAAGAGGGAAAGTTGCTGGCCCTCGGTGGGAACAGTGGCAATGCCATCTATGATGTACTGTCGTGCCATCGTGATCTTCTTCGCTCTTATTGACGTGCTTTGATAGTTCTACATTGGACGGGAGTTGAACCCAGCTGTCGGATCGCTGGATATCAAGTCGTTCAATGAGCTTCGCCCCGGCATGATCCTTTGGCTGTTGATCGACATAAGCATGGCTTGCGCACAAGCCACCCATATTGGGGGACGCATCACGGACTCTATGATCCTTGTCCTATTCTTCCAAGGCCTATATATCATGGATGCCCTCTATAACGAGGTCGGACCCTCACTCGTCTCACTTCTTTACCCGCTCATCAATGCTCCATGTAGCCCGCCATTTTGACAACGATGGACATCATCTCTGACGGTTTTGGATTCATGCTTGCCGTTGGTGATCTACTCTGGGTGCCATTCGTGTACTCGCTTCAGGCTCGTTACCTTGCCTTCCGGCCGAAGGATCTCGGATATGCCTGGAGTGCCGCGATTCTTGCTGTTAATTTCCTCGGTTATTACATCTTTCGGGTGGCGAACAATGAAAAGAATGAGTTCCGAAATGGACGTAATCCCAAGAGTGCGTGTCTAGCGAGGTTATGTCTACACCGCATTAGGGCTGACTTTCGTGATGATGTCACCTATCGTAGATCTCTCGTATATGACGACCGAGCAGGGATCCAAGCTGCTCACCTCTGGCTGGTGGGGTGTCTCCCGCCACCCAAACTACCTGTGCGTTGTGTGACATCTCCTTTTTGCGCCCTCGTTCTCATCGTCTCCAAGGGGTGACCTCTTGATGGCACTTGCGTGGTCCCTCCCAACTGGCTTTGACACCCCCGTCACATACTTTTACGTTGTCTATTTTGCAGTGCTCCTTATTCATAGACAACGGCGCGATGACGAAAAATGCGAGAAAAAGTACGCCCCTTTTGGACATCCCTTTGAGCGCCGAACTCATTTAATTATGCAGGTACGGGAAGGACTGGAAGAGATATCAGGAGTTCGTTCCTTACCGCATTATCCCCTACGTCTACTGAGTGGTTACCGTTTGTTCCTCTTGCGGTGACATATTTCTACTGTTGACTACTACCTCTATGCAATACAATTCGCTTTGTGTGTACATTGTCATCGGTTGAGAATCATGGAGGGTCCCCCTGCTCCAAACCGTCCAACAGCTTTGTAAGCCGTTCTTTCCGCAGCGGAATCCACAGCGTTTCGCCCGAACCCATCACGCCCGTGCCGACGGTGACGACCAACCCGTGATCCTTGAACTCCCCAAGCAAAGCGCGCAGCGCCGTGTCGTTCGTCGCGACGAAATGGTCCCGCGCGAGATTGAAAAGCATATCGTACCCGATCGCTACCTCGCCCGCCTCCGCAGGTGTCGTCGAGTCAACCACGCCGCCGCCGCTACTGTTGCTTCCCGCGTCGGCGAGCGCGTCGAGCTGCCGCCGGCCCATGAGCACGAACAACTTGCGCGCACGCTGCGTCACAGCAGCCAACACATGCCTCGCAGCCGTCTCCGTCATCCGTCCACCCGCACCCGCACCCGCGCCCGCGCCCATGCCGTCTGCAGCGGCGCCGGCGGCGCCACCTGCCCGCAAGGCCGCCACGCCACGCAACGAGGCAGGGTCCGCGCCCGCCAACTCAGCATCGTACGACGCGAGCGTGGTCAAATCATGCCACAGCCACCGACCCGCCAAAAGCTCCGTCGACGTCCACAACAGTGGCGCGTTGATGTGGTCCACCGACCCCGCGATCTGCACGCCCTCCAGAGACGCCAGCGCGCCTAGCAGCGCACGCGTCTTGGACGCGCGGAGCGCTGGCGCGTCCATGTTGTGTATTACGAGGACTAGGCGCCGCCGCCACACGGATTGCTTTTGCCCCAAGGGGGAGGAGGAGGATTTGGCAGGAGGGTCAGAGAGGAATTGCGCGACACCCTGTACGCCTTGTGGAGCGCCTGGCAGACGTGCCAGCACGGCGATGATGTCCCGCGCGGAGAAAGACGGCAAAAACCCATTGAGGACGAGGACGTGCGCAGGTGGCGCGCGTCCGTGTCCGTGTCCGTGTCCGTGCCTGGAGGCAGCACAAGCGCGGGCGAGGTCGTTGAGCGCGTGGCGCTTCGATCCGAAGCCGTAGAAGATGAGGTTGAAACCCTCTGCAAGCTCGAGGAGGTAGCGTGGTAAGTGCGCGCGGTGGTAATAAGCCGCTTCTAGGAGCCCCGCTGGTGCTCTCGGTCTTGGCGCGTCCGAGTCGGAGGCATCGGAGGTCGAGGGAGCCGATGTGGTGGTGGCGGGAAATGGGAGCTGGTAAAAGGACCGGGAGAGGGAGGCTGTGTATTCGTCTGCTGAGAGGGGTTGGACGAGATGGGAGAAGACGTTTGAAGATGTCCGGGAGGGCCTGGAGGTGTGGAGAAAGTAGGCGTCGAAGGATGTGAGGGTGGAGATAGAGCTCAGTTCACTGTATGTCGCGTTGTCATCATCCGTTGTAAATTCTGATGCACGAGAGGAGGAATACGGGCGAACGTCAGAGTCGAAATCCGAGTCTCGTTGGTGCAGGGTCATGTCAATGGTTGGAAACATGAGACGATGTGATATCAGACACGGAGAGATCCGACGGGGACGGCTCGTTATGGGTCGTAATTATCGTCAAGTAAGCTAAGGCACCGAGTGGCGGCGCAATTAAGGTACACTGCTCTACAACATAAACGCCGATCGCCGAAGAGCCCGACAAGTCCCCCCCGATGAACCGGATCCAACTCTAATCGCACAGCGAATCGCCTATTTCGAGATGCACATGCGAAATGCTGCAAGCTGGCGAACACCGCGGATTTAATGCTTGCTGTGCCCTTGATTCCATCAACTTCCTCGATATACGGCGGTTGATGCCAAACTGACACAGGGCCTGTAGGGAACCCCACGTTGAGTCGCACGAAGCGCGTTGAGGGAACTACGCCCAGATGTGATGTCCAAGTGGAAACATCAATCGCCGCGGCCTCTAAAAGGCTATCTATCGCCAAGAGCGAAGGCTCTTTTGAAACCTTCACAGTGCGGTCGGATCGCAACTCATTCACGTTGTGCGGGAGAGAGGAATTCTTTAGTTAAGGATGCGTCGTCCACCGAGAGTGCTTCGACAATAGATTTGGGTTGAAAGCGCATTGTGGATTGTGTTCGCGCGTCGACACCGGCTTCGACCATTCGACGTAGTATCCAATTCTGGTTAGTCGTCCAGACCGTGGCGAATACGATACCAAGAATGGTGATAAAATTGGTGACATAGAGAATGAAGGCGCCACTGGACCAACCCGGAAGGACGACCATGAGTATGATCACCGTGATGTCAAGTGTAACCCTGATAAGGTCAAGTATCAGTCAACGCTGACAGAACTACAACAGGTGTTCGGCACGTACGGAACTACATAGTTTCCGAGTGCAATCACAAAGACGGCGGGCACGCGAGCGAAAATATCCTCTTGTATGTGGGTCAGGACGACATACGCATCAATTACAATAAATGCTTACTGCTGGGGCCACCGAACGCTTTCTGTGTGTGAAAGCCAAAGCGGTAAAGCTTATACAGGAACATTGATGACACATATCTACGAAAATTCGATCAGGACTAAGCGCATGTGAGTCGTTGGATGAGAGAGACGTACGAATTATCAAGTGCCTGGAGAGCCAACAGGGCGATGATCCAGGGACCGCGACCCCACACGAGCCCCGGGAGAGTTGCATAGCTGGGTCCATTTAAATGCGCGATCGGATACGTGACGAGGAAGGCGATGAGACAGGCTAGACGTGCAGCCTTTGAGAGAAACGTTGGGGTCAGAATGGCGATTAGGGTGTAACGCGGGGTAAGTTGAATGGGGTAAAAGGCGAGGAGCCTGAATAGTAAGATAGAGTCGATGAGGATGGGCGGGGCGAGGAGTATGGCGATGGAAGCTCGGGCGGCGGTGGGCGAAAGTGGTTTATCGGGATGGAGGATGACGTAGGAATTGAGACATGAGAAATATACGGCTTGACATATACCGAGGAGACATGCAAGTATGTTGAGGATGAAGACGGGACGTTTTCTTGACTCACTTGGGGTGAAGAAGAGGAGGACGCCGATGATGGGGAGGAGGACGGCGCCGAGAGGAGCGACTATGAGGATGACGGCGAGGAAATAGTGGAGGGATATGTCTGTGTCGAGAGGGGACATGTGGAGAACAAGGGGGAGGTGGATTCGGGGCGAGGGAGTCGTTATATAAAAAAAGAGTACAAAAGAGGAGGAGCATGACCATGTCGGTAAGTCGTGAAAACGTGTGATCGATGCATTGCGTTGCCAAATTGTTGACGTTCATTCATTCGACCAATCTACCTATTTCAGGTATTCCTTTCACTAATTAAAAGGGTCGGTCTCCGGCTCCGATGCACAGCCCATCACGGAACATCCTCGGTCCGTCATGGGTCCATTATGTAATCGACACTACTTCAGAACAACGGTATAAAGTCTTGTATCCGATTTCTCGCCTCTTGTGCGATGCACTCTGAGATCCACGTGATGTTCCGGATCTCCTGCTCCTTCAGCTTCACATACGCGTAGAATACTCCGTACTGAAACTGCTGCAGGAACGCCATCTTGTTCAGATTGACCTCTTCCACGAAGAACCTGTCCTCGATTTGCGCTGCGGCCCCATCCGAGTCTCCGTCTGACACACCGCCGTTTGCGCCGACCCCGTCAAAGAACGCGCGGTATTCGGTCACGCTCTCGCACGCGATCCGCACTTGCTCAATGTCGTCCGCCTTTGCAAGCATGTTGTTTCCGCCGGGGTACAGACGACCGATAGTCGGAAATAGTCGCGCTCGCTGTTCTTTCGTTAGCTCCGTGCCAATAGAGTTGATAGTGATGTTGATCGCCCTTCGGTCCGCCTCAAAGGCAAGAATGCGTCCCATCACGTCGGCCGTAGGTCCGCCCAGCGAATGGCACAATCGTTGAAAGTCCTCCAAGTAAGCTTTGTAGAGCGTGTTCCGGATGATTTCGATGTTCAACGCATCCAAATCGTCCACCTTTAAGCAGTCCCGGAAGTACTCGGCTGTCCGGTGTTGAGTATTGAGGCTCGGAGAAATCAGACCGAGACGACACATACCCAACGGTGTCTCCACAAGGACGGTGTGGTAAAGCTCCTCAGTATTAGTCGCCACAGCGAGCGCAGGCATACCCTCGAACCAGCCAAGTGGGTGACATCGCTTCAAAAGCTCTGTAAGCTTGCGCTTGTGAAGTGTGCCTGTAATCAATAACACAAGATTGTCGATCATATATGCAAAGCTGGAAAATGGAGATGTGACGCCCGGCCCTCGTCAGCGCTTGCTTTATCGACATGCCGAACCGAACATACGTTATGTAGTCAAGAAATTTGTCAAGTGGCGCGACAGCGTTGCTCCGAACGTAATTGAATTGATCAACCAAATTCTTTAGCGCCTTGTCCCCTATGGTGGACGTCGAGATTGGCGAAGGTTCGTTCGCGAGGAAGTTGCCATAGTCCGTCGAAGCTAACTGAGTTCGTAAATCTGCGATTCAAACATTTGCACTTAGTGAATTTGTCTGAAAATCATCGCAATTTTCTAGAACAAAGAAAGATGCGATGCGAACGAACCTTCGAGCGTCTCGCACTGCGTCAGGTTTGAGTACTGGCCCTGCGTTAGCAAGCCAGTCTTGTATCCCCTCACAATGCCCTCAAGAAACCCAGTGTCCGCCTATAACAATGCCAGGACTTGCGTCAGCGAGGTTTTCTGTTAGGAGCGGGCGGGCAATTGGCGGCGGCGTATACACGTACATTGAACAAGAGCGCTTCCATGATTGACAGAGGTTACTAGCAAGCTGCGCCTTGTCATGCAACACCCCTGCGCGAGGACGGGGATGCATTTCAAACTCCGACCTACTGCGACCGACCAACGCCCATCCGTGACGCTCAAACCACTCAAAGTCAAGCGTGGTGGCAACAAATTACTGTGGTACAGACAGGCATTCATCACACAGGACCTCGACACATTCCGTTCTTTAGCCATGTCAATTTGTCCCCCTTACGCGCCGTTCTTCGGATTTGCGGGTGTTGCGTCCTCGGTGAGCTTCTACTCTCCCCGCCACGCCACTCCACCCCCAATCCCATCTCCCCCACGCGTCCTAATCGTTGGGTCTTCCTGCTCATCCATGCCATTTCGTTCTAGATGATATTCAGCAGTGCGTGTGAATCCGCACATGCCATGAGGTCATATTGACTGGAGCCTACGTTTTCAGCTGTTGGTGCTGCGTATGGAACATCGAAAGCGGGCATTGGCATTGCAGGTCTTGGTCAATTCAAGCCAGAGCTCATTATGAAGGTGCTGTATCTTCCCCGCCCCCTCTCTATACGTTATCCTCTCATAACGAGTGCGGTGCGCAGTCCCTCATCCCCGTCGTCATGTCCGGAATTATTGCGGTATACGGTCTCGTGGTCTCCGTATTAATTGTGGGACGTCGTAAGTGGCGTGATCGCGCAGTTCTCTTTTCAGACTAGTTCTCTCTTTCTTTGACACTCGGATACTAGTTGATCCGTCACAAGACTATCCCCTCTATTCTGGTTTTGTACATCTGGGGGCAGGTCTCGCCTGCGGTTTCACGGGATTGGCAGCAGGATACGCCATTGGCATCGTTGGGGATTCAGTACGTCTCGTCCAGAATACTTCTGATCTTGTTCTCAATGACTCCTGTAGTGCGTCCGCGCCTACGTTCGAGAATCCAAGGTATTCGTGGCCATGGTGCTGATTCTCATCTTCGCAGAGGTACTTGGCTTGTACGGGTGCGTACTTGCTGCTGTGGTGCAACCTCAGCGTCTCACTGAAAACTTGAATCAATCAGGCTCATTGTCGCATTGATTATGAATACGAGAGCATCGGATGCAGTGTGTTCATGATGTTCACCACTAAGCCTATATACTTTTATTACAAGTCGACCCCCGCTTTACCCCCAGACTTGCCCCGACGAACGGGCCTCACGGATGTGGTGCAGTGTGACTAGACCACATGTAGCATACAGAAAAGCCCAGAAAGGACAAATGAGGATGACATCGCCACCGAGCGCAGCTAATCAAAGCATCAACGGCCTAGACTGCGACTGCGATCACGGTCACGAGAAGAGTCGCGTGAGATGCTGCGCGCTCGTGGCCGTCTACGCTTGTCATCCCGTTCTCTTGAGCGTGAGCGTGAGCCGTAAGAGTCTGAGCCCGAGCTCGACGACTCTGAAGCAGAATCATCGTCGGACGATGATTCTGACGCGGACTCGGACTCTGGATCGGAGGCAGAGGAGACAGACGCGCTTGATGACCTGGCATGAACATTCGTCAGCAAACGGCAAAACTGCGGAGAGCGCGCAGCGCGCAGAACGCAAGACAGAGGGGGACGGATAGGGATCAATGATGAATTAGAAAGGATATGGATATACAGACCGCTTTGCCCGTTTCTTGGCTCGATCTGAGTCCGTCTTCTCCTTCTCCCTTTGCTTCTCTTTGGCCTCCAAGATCCGATCCGCAGTTCCGCTCCTATGTATGTGTATGTGCACAATCAGAAACCCCTCGACCGCACAAAAAGAAAAGATGATGGGACAACACGAACTTGTTCTTGAACTCCTCCGGGACGTCGACGGATGGCTTGCCGTCCGCCTTTGATTTCGCAAGGAGACGCGGATCTTCGAGCTGTGCCGTGCGCGACGGGCGCGAGACGTACGGCCGAGTGGCTTTGCACTCGTACGTGAAGTGACCTGTTGTGAGTCGTGCGGTCTGTTAGTCGAGGGAGGAATAGTGCAAGCATTGTAGGACGAACCTGTGCGGAGACACTTTTGACACAGAGTGGATGACGTGGCACGGGGGTTGTTGGCTGAACCACGATGGGGCGCAAATTTGGACATTTTTCAGGTGATTGTGAGCAAGAGGGCTGCGTGAGCTCTCGTTGAAGGCAGTGTGTGCCAGTGAGAGACCGTGGGAAGACGAGTGTGGACTTTTGGTTCTCGGCGCTTTGATTACGTTGTGCTACTAATAGTAGTGGCACAGCCATCTCCAAGTGGCCAGAACAGCATGCATATGCATCATGTTTCCTGCATGTCTATTAGTAGCCAACTTCTATTTAGACCCATCGCATCGATGGGGCTGCTCAGCACAATTCCACCCTTCGACCCATCGAGCTAGGCTAAGGTATGGGTGGAAAGGCTTTCCTTTCACTCCTGCCGGACGCGACTTTCCCGCGCCTCTCACCTGCCATATATGCCTCACTCAAGTCCGACCTTTTGTCACGTCTGATTCCCCTTTTCCAATACGTCGGCGTTCCCCACGAAGCCCCGGAGAAGCAGGACCATGGTGACATAGACTTCATTGCCGCATGTCCTCATGCGGCTATCGGACACGAAGAAATTAAAAATGCGCTTGGAGCGAGCGCATGCATACCCAGCGCTCAGCCTGACGGCGGCGGCACCCACAACTTTGCATTGCGCTTGACGGATGTCGTCACTCCTCAACCTGATGAGACGGCACCTACCTCAGGAGAGACGAGTAAGGTATACGTGCAAGTCGACGTCAATATGTGCAAAGACGCGCAGGACTGGGAGAATGTGATGATTTTCCATGCTTATGGGGATCTCGGCATGATCATGGGACGCCTTGCCGCTAGCGTAGGACTGCACTTGGGCGAGTTGGGTCTCAAAGTAAGCAGGATCCGCTTCATGCTTACTGTCTCGATACCAACGTGCCCCAGGTGACGTCTCAAGCACTCGTCCCCACGTACTCTCCCTATTTCGCGCTGTCGTCCTCGATACCAGACATATTTCCCTTCTTCGGACTTTCCATGGAACGATGGAGAGCAGGATTTGCGACGCAGCCCGAGGCCTTTGAATGGATCGCGTCCTCGCGCTTTTACGTACCTGAACACATTTCTGATCGAGCTTCACGGCCCAAGTCTCGAGCCAATCGCAGCATGTATCACGCTTTTCTCCACTGGGGCGACGCAAGACCTGGCACTAGTGCAGAGAATGACCGCCAGCCCCAGGAGACGCGGGAAGCGGAGGAAAAGGAGGCCATCATAGAATCAGTGAGAAGAGAAGCTCTCGCATTCTTCGATAAACAAGAAGAACACGATGCTTTGGTAGAGGCGAACGAGCGAAGGCTGCGCTTGAAAGCAATTTGGAACGGGAAAAAGGTGGGCGAGTGGACTGGTGGGAATGGCCGGGTGGTTGGTAAAGTGATGAAACTTTTGAGGCAGACCATAGGGGAAGAGAAGATTGGCCAAATGACGGAGGATGAGCTAAAACAACATGTGCTCCAGGCAAAAGAGACAGTCGAGTTGCAATTCACGGAGGAGCAACAAGCGAAAGAAGGGCGGGAAGATGCGAAGAGTACATGACGTTTGCACGCCTTCGCAGTTATGCCGGTATAACATGTCCACTCGTTGCCTACTGCCTGTTGTGATCATAACATTAGTTGAAAATTACGGTGTTCAAGAGATCGCGCGAGGACTGATTGGACTATCGTAAAGCATGGGGAAGATATCTATGCCTGTTAGAATAATTATACTTTATTTCTTTTTGACAGCTTTGATTCTGATAGTCTCGTCACCGACGAAAATACCCTGCGCCGGGTGTCAGTTTGTCGGCAGACGACCGAAATAACCACCCACTTTGCCCTTATACGGTTCTGGTGGCCTCCACTTGCGAACCTTCGCAGCAAACAAGCCCAGCAGATGTTTATCCGTGCAACTCAAAACGATTTTCGTTGGGTGTGGGACCTCCGCTTTGATGTGGTCCGGCACTGGGACGATGACAGGATGGCTGAAGCCGAGCTTCATATTGACCCGCATTCCGCTCATCCCTTCGCACTTTCCTCGGGGATCTGCTTCAAGCGCGGCACGATATCCAACGCCGACGAGGTAAAGAGGGACGGAAAAGCCTTCCGTCATGCCGGTGACGGCGTTCTGGATGAGAGTGCGGGTGAGCCCCCACATGGAGCGCTGTTTCTTGAGCTCCGCATTTTCGACGCTGAGAGTTAGGGTTTCGGGAGCGGGGAAGCCGAGGGTCATGTAAGGTTCGAGTGGGACTGAGGTCGTGCCGAGTGGTCCCGTCACGGCGAGAGATGTGGGCGTGGATTTGAAGGAGACGGATGGCTGGAATTTGATTGGCGTTTTTCCGATGTTGGATGTATGTCCTCGTGTAACTGGTGAAGAAGAGAATGGACGAACGGCCGCGCTGAGTCTCCGAGCAGAGGTTCGTGGAATCATTCTCTTGTGAACCCGCCGACGCGTACGAAGCAGAGGGGGATGTTCGGTCACGGGATCTGTTCACAAGGTCCGGGGCGAGCGACCCCTACCGTGACCTTTCCGTTTTCCTTTCCGTTGTGCCTGGCTGTATGGCCAGGCCCGCAACAACACCGCATGTCAGTGGCTTTGTTTGATTTATCTGGTTTTTTTTCGCACATAACACAGCTTTACTCAAACAGCTGATAATAGAATACGACATGGCGGCACTCATTGGCTGGAGAAGTCACAGCCCAGTTGCCAAATGAGTGTACACGGCGCTAATAGATTGACATCAACCACACAGGAATACAGCAAGCACCGTTATTTATAAAACAGAGGTCACTTTGGCCCGCGGCCCAACGACGTCTCTCTTTACCTCGGTGGTGCAGGATGTCGACCTCCGGATGCACACCCTTTAACGCCAGCGCAGATGTTCTCGGGAAGGGGGTGAGTCTATCATCGCGCAGTTTTGATTCTATTCACTGAAAAACAAAAACGCTGTTGGTTTCTAGATACGGATCAATTTCTATTATACGTTGGTGTTCCTTGCGGTTATCCCCCAGACACCACACACCGAGGAATTGTTGAATGCGTTATACGCGAATGCGGGCATCTATGGTCTTGGCCTCCTTCTGACGGCCATCATCCAGACTGCCCAAAAGAATCTGTCGCTCTTCGAAGCTATCTTCATCTTACATATCCTGTTTTTCCTCGGTACCGGGGCTTCGCCCATGGGTGAGTGACCGGTCGTCCCGCGCTGCCTCCCCTCGCACTCCACTCGTACTCAAACCCTTGGGCTTGCAGGTAAATACCACTGGGCCAAAAGTCGCGTCATCATGGGCGTCTTCCTACAGTTCGCCTCGGTCATCGCATTCACGGGATGGGGCTTATTCCTTTGGGTCCACGTAAACGACTACGGGTCCAATAGTCAATGTAACGACCAAATCAAGTATGTCATTATGTTCGTCACAGTCAGGGCAACTGTGCCCTGGCTGCGCGGTTTATGGATCGCCACCCTCGTTCTTAGCGCTGTGGGGCTCATGATCAATTTTGGAATACAAGCGACTATTCTCTTTGCCATGCGACGTGCTGCGGAAGAAGAGCGGGCAGAAGAGACGGATTCAATCACGGGCAGGTCGACTCGGACAGGAGCGCAGTCACAGGAGGAGATGCAGCCAACGATAGGGAAACCTTGGTACTTGAAAATCTCCATCCCTCTTCTCTCGTGCGTCGTATTCTTCTCCTCTCTTATCCAGCGCTTACGTATCTCTGCTCAGGTCGGCGATATACTCCACGATCATGTTGGAGCTTACTGTGAGTAGTCCGTATCTAGCATATCCAGTCGCATCCACCGAATTCGATCCAGGTGCATCGAAACGAAGTAAAACTCCGGGATGGGACCAACGTTGGGGGTGTCGTTCGGATCGATGATTCCTGGCAATTTGGGCAGGTCCTCGCCGTCGTAATGATAATAGCAAACCTCAACGAGATGATCCACTTCGTCTTCGGTGCCCTCGCCCGTCGTCAACATAGACACACGCTCGCCCGTGAGGCTCAAGCGCAAGAAGAGGGTGCAGCTCACCAGGCAGGAGGACTTTCTGTCCCCGTCGGATATCAGCCAAGAGGACCTTCTGGATCTTTTACCTCTAGTAAGATTTCCCGCCTGCCCATCCTTAGCCTTTTAATTTACAGATTGCAGCTCCTGACGGCTCGCCGGACAAAGTCCTTTCAGGGTACGAACTCCAGAACCTTGGAAATAGAAACGCTGCAGTGTCTGAAACTGTCGGAGGCTTGAATACCACACAGTCGCACGATCAGCCTTTCAGCACACTACGTTAGTACCATTTGGGGACGGCTGCTTTTGTACTTACCCTACGTCACAATACCCGCGACATTTATCTACCCTAATGTATCCCCAATGTAAGTGTACGATACTTGGACCTGTTTCGTCGTCATTCTCGCCAATAATAGCGTGTGTTTAAACATGAGAACTTAAAGGGAACAGCGTCTTCTTGCCAGTGATGATTAATGCATATTAATGATTGGCGTCTGTCCTCAGGCTGATGGGCGCGTACATCCGTAAGATACTGGCAAGCTTGTACACCGTGACACTGGCGACGTGCTCGATGAACTTCTCTGAAGCCAGTGACTCCATCATTCGTGCGCGGCCTATGGATGACACTTTTTCACTGGCAGCTGGAGCATAGTCATGATGTCATTTCCGAGACAGCTCTGCGACGAACCTTGTTGCACTGCCGTGCGTCTGTTGGCTAACCATAATAACCAGGGAATGCTGATTTATCAGGGCCTCAGTGTACTGTAGTAGTAGGCGCCGTGATTGATTACAGTAAGGATGACAACAACATGAAACCGATCAACACTGTCACACCCAGGCCCACAAGACACGCGCGTCGCTCTGCTGGGGCGTGTACCTTCACTCGACAGCAAACAACTTCCGCTTGCGATAGGTTACTTCTTGCGGATATATGCAGGTACTCGGGTTTAATACTATCTGGGCCTTGAGGAGAGCAACATCCGTGCAGACTGAAAAGTTAAGAGAAGAGACACAAGTCATGTCTCGATTTGTCTGTATGGGGGATTCTTACCCTGCCTCAAAGTCACAAGTCCTATGGGGATGCTTTACCCTCAACTTATCGACGGTCGTCTCGGGGATGCCTCAGCGATGGCCGCCGAGCGGGAAGAGAGAGCCTCAGAGAGGGAGCTGCAACTTTCGCTGGGATTTTCTTTTCGAATGTAACTCAACATCATGTCACCATACTGTACTGTAAAGCCTGAGGCCTGAGCAAGCGATGCATACAGTGGGCAGGAGACCGCACCGGAATCGAGATAGGAAGGGCGCTGGCGACTACTGGGCGCTTCAAGTTCAACATTCAAATTCGATGCAGGCGGCTGAGTGAACCACAGTGGCGCACTGTAGATGGTGCAGCAAGTCTGTGTGCTCAGATACCATAGATCTCTTTGGGTTCCACTTTCTCGATGGATGGGCAATGTGTGGAATGCCTGCTAGAGGTGAGCAAATTCCGGCTCGACTTGCCTCCGAGTCGATCATAGCACAAGGCTCATTCAGTTGCAGAACCACGACATCACCACGACGTCCTGGCAACACGGCGCCCAAGGAGTACTTCAAGTGCCCGGAATTGATTGAAACTCAATGGTCTTCACCGCTCTGAGTCATATAGTACGTGTTCGCACAACCCGAACGCATTTCCGCGACTAGAACCTTGAATCACATCCCCCATGTCTGCCCCTGCGTCACGGTCCGGCCAAAGAGACTTGGAAGGCTCCCAAGGTCTGGTTGCTTTGTTGATGACAGACCGTGACAAAGCTCGCGAACTGAATAACTTTTGGCAGCGATCCCTGGGCCCACTCAGGCTGGCATGGCCGACGTAGGCAATGGCAAAGGTTGGTGTTGGACTTTGTCGTTTACGTATCGCTCACTGGAACATTCCCCTCACTGCAGATAATGGATTTGAGTTAGCATCTGCCAAGGTCTGGGGGTTATACGAGAGCGAAGCCGACAAGTACGACACGGAGCTTGCTGAGACATGGAAGGGACAAACGGACGCCATGTTAATCTTCGTACGTACACCATAATTGCCTAAGCCAGGA
>Ga0137394_10000851_pt1 | contig 21447 bp, 17 predicted proteins | sample czobulk116metaG_FD_108278 | JGI IMG/M metagenome (GOLD analysis project Ga0137394, IMG submission 108278) | Vadose zone soil microbial communities from Angelo Coast Range Reserve, California, USA - czobulk1.16 metaG | ecosystem: Environmental > Terrestrial > Soil > Vadose zone | place: USA...
CTAGAACGCCAGGACGGTGAACCCCGTCAGCGTCGCCGCGAAGGTGGTGTACCCGATGATCTGGTGCGCGAGCGCGAAGTCGCGCTGCGAGGAGGTCCCCTCCTTCGAGGCGGTGACCACGCCGAGCACGATCTGCGTCAGCATCCCGGCGGCCGCGACCGTCATCGCGACCTTGTGCACGGTGGCGGTGTCGAGGTGCGCCTGCTTCTCGATGGGGTTGGGCGCGAAGATCGCCAGCGCTGCGGTGCCGGCGAAGATGGCGGCGCTGCTCGCGGCCACCCAGCGGTGCCAGACGTGGTATTTCCCGGTGTCACCACCGCCGCCGTACTTGTCCGAGTAGTCGAGCTGGCCGAGCACGACCGTGGCCGCGAGGCTGCCCACCGTCAGGTACCCGCCGATCTGGTGATACGTCAGCATCGTTCGCCGCTTCGCGAGCTGTCGCTCCAGCTCGCGCTGGCGCGCCAGCGCGGCGGCGCTCAGCGGGGCTTCCTTCGGGAGCAGGTCGAAGTCGTCGCGCGGAGGTTTCGTCCGTTGCGCGATCAGGATCGGACGCTGCGGCCCCGCTTCGGTGGCCTCTTCCATCCCGGGCGCGAGGGATGCGGCGAGCAGGAGGACGAAGACCATCCTGCTCCTCGTACAACAGGCGCGGAGGAGGAGCACATTTTCGGCCCGACGCAAGCCGGAATGATCGGGGACCTCGTTTCATCCTCTCGCTGCGTGTTCACGGGCGGCCGTCAGGTCTCGCCCACCCCGGAGAGCTCCCCGCCGATCTCGTCCAGGCGCGCCTGCAAGAGCTCGATGAGGGCGCGGACCCGCGCGGTGCGTTGCAGGTCCGCGTGTACGACCAGCCAGAGCTCGTCGAGCTCCGGCGGGGCTCCTTGAGGAACCCGTTCCAGGCTGCGATCCTCGCGCGCGAGCAGGCAGGGCAAGGGACCGATGCCGAGCCCCTGCCGCACCGCCTGCAGCAGCATCCGGGTGCTGTTGGTGCGAAGCACGACGCGCACGTCGCCCAGCGGCTCGCCTCCGAGTTGGCCACGCCGCCAGTAGCGGATGGCGGCGTCGTAGACGACGACGTCGTGACCCGAGAATCCGCTGCCGCGCTCGGGCTTGCCGTGCGCCGCCAGGTATTGCTTCGAGGCATAGGCCGCGAACGCCACCGTCCCCGCCCGGCGGGCCACGAGCTCTCCTCCTTCAGGCCGGACGAATCGCAGCGCCACGTCGGCTTCGCGCCGCGCCAGGTCGAACCGGCGGCTGCTCGTAGCGAGCTCCACCCGGATCTGCGGATGACGCTGGTGGAGGACCCGCACCGCCGGCACCACCACCGCGTCGCCCAGCATCTCGGTGGTGGCGATGCGGACCACGCCGGACGGCTTGCGGTCGGCGCCCAGCGCCCGCTGCTCGCCGCGGAGCACCGCCTGCTCCATCTCCGCGCCCGCGGCGCGCATGGCCTCGCCGGCCACGGTGAGGGCGAGGCCGTCCGGAGTCCGCGCGAACAGCTTCGCTCCCAGGTCGCGCTCCAGCGCCGACAGCCGCCGGCCGACGGTGGTGTTGTCGACGCCGAGCTTGCGCGCTGCGGAGGCCAGCGTGCCCGTGCGCGCCACTTCGAGGAAGAACCGCAGGTCGCTCCAGTCCGGCATCAGCTGCATTCTTGCACGAATGGAGCGCGAAATTGCAGGGCATCTGATCGAGGGAGCCGTGCATCCACGCACGAGGTCAGGAGGACGAGATGAGCATCGAACAAGCCTCGCCGCGCTGGACGTTGGTCGCAGCCGCCTTCGGCCTGGGAATGGCGCTGCTCGACGTGACTGCCGTGAACGTGGCGGTTCCCGCCATCCAGGCGGGATTGTCCACCGGCATGCGCGGGCTCTCCTGGGTGATCGACGGCTACACGCTCGCGTTCGCGAGCCTGCTGCTGCTCGCCGGCGGCCTCGGCGATCGGCTCGGCGCGCGGCGCATGTTCGTCGCGGGCCTCGCGGTCTTCACCATCGCCTCCGCTCTCTGCGGCGCCGCGCCGGGACTCGGGACGCTGGTGTTCGCGCGCATCCTGCAAGGCGTCGGCGCGGCGCTGTTCATGCCGTCGTCCCTGGCCATCCTACGCCAAGCCTATCCCGAGCCGGAGGATCGGGCGCGCGCCATCGGCATCTGGAGCGCCCTCACGGCGGTGGCGGCCGCGTCCGGGCCGGTCTTCGGCGGCCTGCTCGTCGCCGGATTCGGCTGGCGCAGCATCTTCCTGCTGAACGTTCCGCTCGGCATCGTCGCGGTGGCGATGACCTTCCGCTTCGTGCGGCCGTCTCCCCGCTCCCTGGGTGGTGGCCTGGATCTGTTGGCGCAGCTCACGGCGGCAGGCTCCTTGGCCCTCTTCACCTGGGCGCTGATCGAGAGGCCGGTCCGCGGCTGGGGATCGCCTGTGATCTCGCTGGCGATGGCAGTCGGGCTGGCGGGCCTCGGCGTCTTCGTCTGGCTCGAGCGGCGGAGCGCCGATCCCATCCTGCCGATGCGCCTCTTCGCGGACCGCACCTTCTCCTCGACCGTGTCCGCCGCGCTGCTTTACGCCGGGGCATTCTTCGGCAGCGTGCTGGTCGTGTCGCTCTACTTCCAGGACGTGCGCGGCGAGACGCCGGCGCGCGCCGGGTTGCGCATCGCTTGCGTCACGATCTCGTTCGGCTTCACCAGCCTGATCACCGGGCGCCTTGCAGGACGCTACGGCACGCGAGTCCCGATCCTCGCGGGACTGCTCGCGCTCGCCGCCAGCGCGTGGTGGGCAGCCCTGCTTCCTTCCGATGTGCAGTTCGTGCTGTTCGCGCCGGCGCTGGTGCTGATGGGCTTCGGCGCCGGCCTCGTCGCCCCCTCGATGAACGCGGCCATCCTCACCAGCGTCCCGCCGTCGCTGTCGGGCATCGGGGCCGGCGTGCTGAACGCCAGCCGGCAGGTCGGCACGGCGCTCGGTGTTGCCGTCTTCGCCTCTCTCTTCCACGGCGAGGCCAAGGCGGGCGCGCTCCACGTGGCGTTCTTCTGGGCGGGGGCGGTGTACCTGGTCGCGCTGGCCCTGGCCGCGCGTGCCGGCAAGCCAGCAACCGCGGTCGCGGCGGGCCCGGCCGCCGACATCGAGGCGGCAGGATGATTTCCTCCTCTGGCGACATCCACTGGTCCAGGAGGTCGACCTTGGCGATGACGGCCCTTGCAATCCCGCGGCGAAGGCTCGGTGCGGGCTACTGCGAGCGCGCCGCGCTCGCCGATGCGACGCGCGTCGTGCTGCGTCCGATCCGTCCGACGGATGCGCCGCTGCTGCAAGAGGGATTCCGGCGGCTCTCGGACCGCACGCGGTACCTGCGCTTCCACGGGCCGCGGGGCGACCTGAGCCCCGAGGAGCTGCGTTTCCTCACCGAGGTCGACGGCGAGAGGCACTTCGCGCTGGTGGCCGCCCTGGAGCAGTCGCAGCGCCTGGTGGGCGTCGGACGCTTCTGCCGGGGCACGGGCTTCGGGGACGCGGCGGAGCTCGCGCTGGTGGTCGGCGACGACTTCCAGGGCAAGGGCCTGGGCGAGCTTCTGCTCTCGAGGCTGCGGGAAGCCGCGCTGGAGCGCGACGTGACCCGCTTTACGGGGGCCGTGCTCTACGAGAACGGGGCGATGCGGGGCCTTCTGCGCAAGGTCGGGGGGCGCGTGGCGATTCCGTCCCGCGGCGTCTGCGACATCGAGCTCCGCTTGGCCTGAGCCTCGAGGCTGCCCGGGAGAGATCCTTCCGGCAGCTCCCGCGTTGCAGAGGGAACCCCTTGGAGGTTCCCATGCATCGCCTCATCCTCAGCACGACCCTCTGTGCTCTGCTCTCCACCCACGCTCCCGCTGCCGGTCCGCCAGCGGAGCCCGACGTGCGCCGCCCCCTGGACTGGCTGATCGCTGCCCAGAACGACGACGGAAGCTGGGGCGACGGCGTCAAGGATCCCCATCCCGACGTCGCCACTACCGCGCTCGCGGGGATTGCGCTGTTGCGGATGGGCCATAGCGGCTCGCGCGGCCAATACCAGGAGCACACGCGGCGCGCCGTCGCCTACGTCTCGGCGGCCGTGGAGCGCACGCCGCAGGACGAGATCGCCATCAATCCGCAAGGCACCCTCCCGCAGCGCAAGCTGGGCCGCAACATCGACACGTTCGTGGCAGCGCAATTCCTCGCCGAAGTGCTGCCCACGCTTCGTGGCCCGCTGCAGGCGCGGGCGGAGCGCGCCCTCGGGTCGGTGGTCAAGAGGATCGAGCACGCGCAGGCGAAGGACGGCAGCTACTCGCGCGACGGGTGGGCCCCGCTGCTCGCCTCGGCCTTCGCCAACAATGGGCTGTACGCGGCGCAGCGCGCGGGCGCCCGGGTGGACAAGGACGTGCTCGCGAAAGGCCAGGCTGGACTGGTGAACAAGTATGACGACAAGACGAAGAGCTTCGGCGTCGCCGATGCCGCCGGCGTGGAGCTCTATTCGGTGGCCGCGAGCGTGATGGCCGCGGCGCAGGTGGCGCAGGCGGACGCGGTTGCCAGCCCCGAAGTGAAGAAGCGCGCCGAGGAGGCGCGCAAGGCCGGCAATGTCCAGCTCTCCAACGAGCGGGTCCTGCGCGGCTTCGGCAGCTACGGCGGCGAGGAGCACGTCTCGTACATGCTGACGGCCGAGGCCAAGGCGGTGCTGGGTGGCGCCGAATGGGCCGAGTTCCACAAGAACATCCGCGCCCGGCTCGCCGCCATCCAGCGCGAGAACGGAACCTGGCGGGGAGACCACTGCATCACCAGCACGACCTTCTGCACGGCGGCTTCGCTGATCACGCTGGCGATCCAACCGCAGGCGGCCGGACAGCCCTCGTGATGAGCGAGCGGGGGTCCGCGGTGGCGTCCTTGCCTTCTCGCGCGGCGACAGGCTTGATCGCGCGCCATGGACGCGCTGCGGACCCCCGACGAGCGCTTCGCCGGCCTTCCGGGCTGGCCTTTCCCGCCGCGGTACGTCGAGGTGGACGGGCTGCGCATGCACTACGTCGAGGAGGGCAAGGGCCGGCCCGTGCTGCTCCTGCATGGCGAGCCCTCCTGGAGCTACCTGTACCGGAAGATGATTCCCGTGCTCGCCGGCGCCGGGTTGCGCGCGATCGCTCCGGACCTGGTGGGATTCGGGCGCAGCGACAAGCCGTCGCGCCGGTCCGATTATTCGTACCAGCGGCATCTCGACTGGATGCGCGGCCTTTTGCGGGCGCTCGATCTTCGCGACGCGATCCTCTTCTGCCAGGACTGGGGCGGCCTGATCGGATTGCGGCTGGTCGCCGAGGACGGCGATCGGTTCGCGCGCGTGGTCGCCGCCAATACGTTCCTCCCGACCGGAGACCAGCGCGTGCCGCTGGCCTTCCGCGTCTGGCGCGCTTTCTCGCAGCTCACGCCGGTCTTTCCTGCGGGACAGATCGTCCGGCTCGGCTGCGCCCAGCCGGTCGACCCGGCCGTGCGCCGCGCCTACGACGCGCCGTATCCCGAGGAGCGGTACAAGGCGGGGGCCCGGCAGTTTCCGCTGCTGGTCCCGACGCGGCCCGACGATCCGGCCAGCGGTCCGAACCGGGCGGCGTGGGAGAAGCTGAAACAGTGGCGCAAGCCGTTCCTCACGCTCTTCGGCGGGCGCGATCCGATCATGCGCGGCGCCGAGCGGCGGTTGCAGAAGCTGATCCCGGGCGCGCAGGGCCAGCCCCATGCGGTCCTGCCGGACGCGGGACACTTCCTGCAGGAGGATCGAGGGGAGGAGCTGGCGCGGCGGGTGGTGGAGTGGGTGAAGCCGTGAACCTCGACGTCACGGAGGAGGGATGCTCGCCTCGGTAGCTCGATGGAGGATCGCGATCTTCGCTGTCTCGCTGGCCGCGGCGGCCGCCGAGGATGAGCGGGGCGCGGCGACGGTGGTGGTGGAGCCGGGCCCGCGATATCACGCGAACTGGCTGTACCGGTTCGTCTTCGGAACCCATTGGCGCGAGGAATGGACCACTCCGGTGCGGGTTCCGGTGCTGGAGTTGCGCATCTTCGACGGCGGCGTGGCCCCGGTTCGACGCGGCGGCGGCCTGCAGACGATGAACCTGCGCCTGGAGTCGGCGGGCGGGCAGATCTATGCCTTTCGCTCGGTCGACAAGGACCCGACCCGCATCTTCGAGCCGGAGCTCCGGGAATCGGTGCTCGGCGACATCTACCAGGACATGACCAGCACCTCTCATCCGATGGCGCCGCTGGTGGTGCCGAGGCTGGTCGATGCCGCCGACGTCCCGCACACGACGCCGCAGCTCATGGTCATGGGAGACGATCCGGGATTGCGGCAGCAGTTCCCGGAGTTCGTCGGAATCCTCGGGATGCTCGAGCCGCGCATCGAGCGCGAGTATCCCGGAGCAACGAAGTACGCCGACACCCTCACGCTGATCGAGCGTCTGGAGCGGCGGACGGACGAGCGGGTGGACGCCGTCGAGTACTTGAGGGCGCGGCTCGTCGACCTGCTGGTGGGCGATTGGGATCGCCACATCGACCAGTGGCGTTGGATGCGCATGGAGGTGAACGGAAAGAAGGTGTGGCGGGCAGTCCCGCGAGATCGCGACCAGGCCTTCAGCCGATTCGACGGCATCGTCCCGTCGGTCGCGGAGTACTACGTGAAGCAGTTGGCCGGGTTCGATTCCGACTATCCCTCGATCGAGAAGCTGACCTTCTCGGGGCGGTTCACCGATCGCCGCTTCCTCCCGGTGCTCGACAAGAAGGGGTGGGACGCGGTGTCCGCCGACGTGGTGCCGCGCCTGACCGACCAGGCGATCTCGGAGGCGGTGCGCCAGTTGCCTCCCGAGATCTACGCGAAGTCAGGCGAGAGGCTCGAGCAAGCGCTCCGGGCGCGCAGGGATCGGCTCTCGCAGGCCTCCACCGACTTCTACCGGCTGCTCGCCGACAAGGTGGACATCTACGGAACGATCGGGGCCGATCGGGCCGTGATCCGGCGCGACGGGTCCACGGTCGAGGTGTCGCTCTTCGACGAGCGGAGCGGGTCCACGCCCTACTTCCACCGCGTGTTCAACTCCGACGAGACGTCCCAGATCCGGCTTTACCTTTTGGGCGGAGGCGATCGGGTCGAAGAGCAGGGCTCCGGAGATCCGATCGACGTACGGATCGTGCGCCAGTATCCCTATGCCGAGGCGCCGGTGACGGCCGAAAGGCCAGGGGCGGAGGCATCACAAGATTCGTCGGACAGCGCCGACGACCCCGAGACCGCAGCCCTGCGGAAGAGATATGAGCCCCTGCGCGATTGGGGATCAGACCTGCTCTTCTTTCCCCAGCTCTCGTACGATTCGACGCGCGGGCTCGTGTTCGGCGCTACGGCGCAATGGACGCAATGGGCCTTCCAGCGCGCCCCGTACAACCGGAAGATGCTTTTCGGGGCGGCTTTTTCCACGGGAACCACCCAACCTCGCCTGGAGATGAACCTTGACCAGGTCACCGGAACCCCGGTGCACGCCCTGCTTTACTTCTCTTATAGCGGCATGGATTTCGTGGACTATTACGGGGCCGGGAACGACACCGTCAAAGTTCCCAACGGCAACTACCGGACTCGGCAAAAGCAGCTCAACGTCCATCCGGCGCTGGAGATGCCCCTGGTTGGCCCGCTCTGGGGTCGCGCAGGGATCCTGCTCAAGCATGTTTCGTCCCTGCGGGGTGACCCGCTGACCCCCACCATCGTCTACGGGGCCGGACCGATGACGCTGATGAGCGGAGACCTGGGGTTTACCCTGGATGCCACCGGCGGCGCTCTCACGCGCCGGCGCGGGTTCAGGTTCGACGTCACCGGCCGCTATTCTCCGCCCTGGCTCGACAGCACCTCGGGCTTCGGCAAGTTCCGGGGGGAGGCGCTACTGCTCGCCGGGACCGACCTGTTGCCGCAAGTGCTCCTGAGCCTGCGGGTGGCCGGCGAGAAGAACTGGGGAAGGTATCCGTTCTTCGAGTCGGCGTTCATCGGCGGCGCCGCCACCCGCTCGCCGCTCGACCTGACCTACACCTCCATCGGCAACCTGCTGCGCGGATACGATCTGAACCGCTTCGCCGGGGATGCCTCGGTGGTGTCGAACAACGAGCTCCGGATCGCTCTCGGCAAGTACAGCGCGCTCCTGCCGCTGCGGTACGGCCTCCTCGGGCTCGCGGACGTCGGCCGGGTCTTCCTGGCCGGGGAGTCTTCGAAGTCCTGGCACCTGGGCGCCGGCGGGGGCCTCTGGCTCGCCATGTACGCCGCGGGCAGGGGCTTCGAGGTCGTCACGAGCTTCAGCCTGGCGGTGGTCAAGTCGGACGAGAGCACCGGGGTCTACTTCCTGGGCGGATTCGGACTTTGAGCGGACAGCGACCGGCTGTAGCCAAAGTGACGCCGCTGCTCCTCGTCCTGCTCCGCGACGCGCTGTAGGCTACTGCGCGCTCTGCGCCTGACCCGGCGACGGAGCCACCTCCACTTCCATCCCCTCCACGAAGGCCGCGCTTCCGAGCTTCGCCACCCTCTCGTCGCCGTGCAGCCCGCTCGAGACGTCGATGGTCGCCCCCTTGTCGCGCTCGACCACCACCGTGACCAGGTGCAGCTTGTTCTGCGCGTCCACCACGGCGACGCGCTGGCCGCGCGAGTCGCTCATCAGCGCGGTCGCCGGCAGCTCGAAGACTTGGTGGGGCGCGGGCAGCGTCAGCGCCACTTCGGCATACATTCCCGAGAACAGCGCGCCATCGTGGTTCGGAACCCGGATCTCGGTGTTCATCGTGCGCGTCGCGGGATCGAGCTCGCCAGACGCGCGCGTGACCCTTCCGGAGAACTTGCGCCCAGGATATTCGCGCACGGTGACGGTGGCATCCACGTCCGCGCGGACCGCGGGAGCGACGTCCTGCGGGACCTGCACGAAGACGCGCGCCGGGTCGATCGCGGCGATCTTGAAGAGCGCCTGGTTGTTGCCCGCCATCACCAGCGCGCCGATCTCCACGCTTCGCTGGGTGATGGTTCCGGCAAAAGGCGCCGTAACCTTCGCGAAGCCCTTGAGCTGGTTGAGGCGGCGGATGTTGGCCTGCTGCGCGGCGACGTTGGCCTCGGCGACGCTCACGTTCGCGTCGCCGACCTGCGCCTGGGCCTGGCTCTGCTCCAGATCCGCCTTGGAGACGATCCCCGACGGCGCCAGCCTCCGCGCGCGGGCCAGGTTCGCGTTCGCCAGATCGCGGTTGGCCTTCGCCTGCGTCAGCGACGCCTTGGTCTGCAGCAATTGGGCCCGGCCCTGCGAGAGCTCCTGGTCGAGCTCCGGTGTCTCGATCTCCGCCAGGACCTGGCCCTTGTCCACCTTGTCGCCGATGTCGGCGCGCCAGGCGCGGACGTAACCGCTGGCGCGCGCGAACAGGAGGGTTTCTTGAAGGGGCTGCACCGTTGCGGGAAGCTGGAGCGCGCGATCGCTGGCGCCCGTCTTCGGCGCGACCACCTCGATGCGCGTGGCGCGCTGGGCATTTCCGGCGGACGCGACGAGCGCGGCGCGCTTGAAGCGGCGGGGCAGGTACCCGATCGCGAAGGCGAGGGCCAGCACGGCCAGCGCGATCAAGCCGGCGCGGACGAGCCTGCTCCTCGGGATCCGGCGGGCGGAGGGCAGGGTGAAGCCGAGGTTCGGCCCATGCTCCGGCAGGGGCGCGTCCACGGCGGGCTCCTCCCGGGAGGGGCTCATACCTCCTCCAGGGCGGGATCGACGGGCGTGGGCGGCTTGCGGCGCAACAGGCTGTACATCACCGGGACGAAGAACACGGTGGTCACGGTGGCGAGCAGGAGCCCTCCGATCACGGCGCGCCCGAGCGGCGCGTTCTGCTCGCCGCCTTCGCCGAGCCCGAGCGACATGGGGAGCATGCCCAGGATCATTGCCAGGGCCGTCATGATCACCGGCCTCAGGCGCGTCATCCCCGCTGCCAGCGCCGCCTTGGTGGCGTCGAGGCCCGCGGCGCGCATGTCGTTCGCGAAGGTCACCACCAGGATGCTGTTCGCGGTCGCCACGCCCACGCACATGATCGATCCCATCAGCGCCGGAACGCTCAGCGTCGTGTGGGCGAGGAAGAGGATCCACGAGATCCCGGCGATGGCGCCCGGCAGCGCCATCAGGATCACCAGCGGATCGAGCCAGGACTGGAAGTTGACCACCATCAATAGATACACGAGCAGGACGGCGAAGATCAGCCCGAAGGCCAGGCCCCGGAAGGAGGACTGCATGCTCTCGGCCTGTCCCTTGATGCGGACGGTGGTTCCGCGCGGGAACGAAGGCTTGAGCTCGTCGACGATCTTCTCCACCCGATCGGCCACCGACCCCAGGTCGGTGCCCTCGACGTTGGCCTGGACGTCGAACGTCCTGGCCACGTTGTAGTGCGTGATGTTCACCGGGCCCACCGTGCGCGAGATCGACGCCACGTTCGAGAGGAGCTGCGGCCGCTCGGTGCCGTTGGAGAGCGGCAGGGTCTTCATCGCGTCGATCGAGTCGATGGACGGCTGGGGGGTCTGGACCGCCACCAGGTACTGCACGCCGCGCTTGTCCAGCCAGTAGGTGGGCGCGACCACCGAGCTGGAGGCGAGCGCCACCAGAAGGTCGCTGGCGACCTCGCGCTCGGTCAGGCCGACCTGGCCCGCCATGGTGCGATCGACGTCGATGCGCAGGGCGGGCTGCTTCGGCACCTGGGCCAGGTGCACGTCGACCGCTCCCGGGATCTCGCTGATGCGCCGGCCGATCTGCTTCGCCACCTCGTAGGTCGCGTCCTCGTTGCCGATGGCCCCGACCACCTGCACGTCGATGGGCGCCGGCAGGCCGAAGTTGAGCACCTGCGTGGAGATGTCCGGCGCCAGGAAGAAGAAGGTCTGGTCCGGGAACTTCTCCGTGAGCGTCTCCCGGATCTTGCGCACGTACTCGTCGGTCGGGCGATGGCCTTCCTTGAGGGCGATGAAGATCTGCCCGTCGGCGGCGGAGATGAGCGCGCCCTCGCTCAGGGAGAGGTTGAGCCCGCTGTAGGGGATGCCGACGTTGTCGAGCAGGGTCTGGATCTCCTCCGGCGGGATCACCTGGCGGATCGCCTGCTCGATCTGCGCGAACCTCCGCTCGGTCTCCTCGATGCGGGTGCCTGGAACGCCGCGGACGTGCAGCTTGATCAGGCCGGCGTCCACGGTGGGGAAGAAGTCGCGGCCGATCAGCGGGAGCAGCGAGAGGGAAACCGCCACGAAGACGAGGAAGCCGATCACCACCGCCTTCCGGTGCTGGAGGGCGGACGCGAGCAGGCCGCCGTAGCTCGTGCGCATCCGCCTGAAGCCCCGCTCGAAGGCGGCGATGAAGCGCGCGCCGAACCAGGAGGGAGCGGGCGGGCTCTCGTGAGCGTGGCGCTCGGCCTCGCCGGCCATCAGGTACCGCATCATGGTCGGCACCAGCGTCCGCGAGAGGAAGTACGAGGTGAGCATCGCGAACACCACCGACATGGCCAGGGGGACGAACAGCGACTTGGCCGATCCGGTGATGAACACCACCGGCACGAAGACGATGCAGATGCAGAGCGTCGAGACGAGGGCGGGGGTGGCGATCTCCGAGGCGCCGTCCAGGATCGCCCGGATGATCGGTTTCTTCTGCGCGATGTTGCGGTGGACGTTCTCGATCTCCACGGTGGCGTCGTCCACCAGGATCCCCACCGCCAGCGCCATCCCGCCCAGGGTCATCACGTTCAGCGTCTCGCCCAGGAAAGCGAGGACGATGATCGACACCAGGATCGAGAGCGGGATGGAGACGATCACGATCAGGGTGCTGCGCCAGCTGCCGAGGAAGACCAGGAGCATCAGCGCGGTCAGCCCGGCCGCGATCAGCGCCTCCTTCACCACGCCCTCGATGGAGGCCCGCACGAACACCGACTGGTCGAAGAGCAGCGCGACCTTCAGCTCCTTGGGAAGCCGGGCCAGCGTGGTCGGAAGCGTCTCGCGCACGCGCCGGACCACGTCCAGCGTGCTGGCACTGCCCTGCTTGAGGATGCTCATCAGGACCGATCGCCGGCCCTCGACGTGCACGATGTTGGTCTGTGGCGAATACCCGTCGCGCACCTGCGCCACGTCCCGCACGTAGACGGTGGTCCCCTTCACCACCTTGACCGGGATGGTCTCGAGCTGCGCGAGTAGATCTGGGCTGGAGTTGAGCACGATCGGGTACTCGTTGACGCCGATCTTCGCCGTCCCGGTGGGCACGATCACGTTCTGCTGGACGATGGCGTTGTTCACGTCTCGCGGCGAGAGGCCCCAGGCGAAGAGGCGCTGGGGGTCGATGTCGATCATGATCAGGCGCTGCTTGCCGCCGTAAGGCCAGGGCATCTGCAGGCCCCGGATGGTGGCGAGGTCGGCGCGGATGAAGTTCGTCCCGTAGTCGAACAGCTGCTGCTCGCTGAGCTGGTCGCTCTCCAGCGCGACCTGGAGGATGGGGACGTTGGAGGCGCTGTAGCGGATGATGAAAGGCGGCGTGGTCCCCGGAGGCATCGAGCGGATCACGGCCTGCGAGATCGCCGTCACCTGCGCGGTGGCCGCCTCGATCTTCGCCCCCGGTTGGAAGAAGATCTTCACCACCGAGACTCCGGTCAGCGACTGGCTCTCGATGTGCTCGATGTCGTTCACGGTGGTGGTCAACGCGCGCTCGTAGTTGTTGACCATCCGCTTCTCCATCTCCTCGGGCGAGAGGCCCGAGTAGTTGAAGACGACGGAGATCACCGGGATGTCGATGTCCGGGAAGATGTCGGTGGCCATCCGGGAGATGGTCAGCACCCCCACGATGACGATCAGCATCGACATCACCACGAAGGTGTACGGGCGCTTGAGCGCCATGCGGACCAGCCACATCATCGGCGGCACCCGCTGGCAGGGACGGCGTTACGCATGCGACGTTCATCGACCGTCGGCGCCGCGAGCGCAAGCCCCTTCGTGTTTCGGGTTTCTTTCAGCTCACTAGCGGTTCGCGATCCTCGTCCGCAGTCGTGGCTCGAGCGCGTCCGCGATCCGGAGACTTCCTCGCGGTCCAGGGTGTCCGTCCGGAAGCAGCTCGTCCTCCGGGACTTCCACCACCACCGCGTCCAGCCCTTGCGCCTCGAAGATCTCGCGCAGCATCCACTGCGGCGTCCTGCCCGTCACCAGGAAGAGGCACGGCGTCCCCCGCGCCTTCGCGAGCGCGGCCGTCTCCCGCAGCGCCAGGGCCACCGCCCGGACGCCTTCCTCGACCGCGGCGTCCGACCAGTAGAGATGCTTCGACAGCGCGTACAGGGCGGAGAGGTGCAGGTAGCGCGGCGCTTCCGGGGGGAACGGCTCGCCGGCGAAATCCGGCGACGGGAGCGGCAGCGGGTGTCTCTGGCCGGCAAAGCTGCGTCCGATCAAGCCGGGCATGAAGACGTCCACGACGGCCACCGGATGCGCCAGGGCCGGCAGCGTGTCGCGCAGCCGCATCCACGACTGTTCCGCCGAATACGCCGGGCTGGCGAGGTTCACCGCCTGGAAGTGCAGGCGCGAGCCGAGGATCGCCGGGAACGTCTCCTCCCACTGGAGGCCGATTCCGACCACCGTCGATTCGCCGGCGAAGATCAACGAGGGCGCTGCCGGATCGATGGCCGCTCCGGAGATCCTCCGGCCTTCCGCGTCGGTGCGGAAGAGGACGCTCCGGCCGGACGAGCTCTCCAGGCGATCCACTCCGGGCGCCAGCGTGTACCCGTAGCGCCCGGTCCAGCGGGTCAGCCCTTCCAGCCCCATGGCGGCCTCGGGACGCGTCAGCCGCGGCAAGCGCCAGCGGAGCAGGATCTCCGAGGCGGGCAGGGTGAGGACCAGGGCCAGCAAGAGGCGCCATCCCGCGGTGCCGCGGGGAAGGCGCGGGACCAGGACCAGCAGCAGGACGCCCATGGCCGCGGCGCCCGCGCGGGCCGCGACGATGATCGCGCGGCTCGCCACGATGAAGAACTGCTGTGGCCAGAAGACGTGCCGATCGAACCAGGCTGCGTCGCAATGCCAGGCCAAGGCGAAGAGCGCCAGCGCGAACAGCGCGACGGCGGCCTGTGCGATCCTTCGGAGCATCGCCTCGAGTCCTAATGGACGCCGGCGCGGCCGACCACCACGAACAGGCCGCCTTCGTGCCCGAGCGTGCGTGCCCAGGAGAGCTGGGCGAGCACGTTCTCGAAGCCCCAATCGTCCTCGACCGCCTGGAACAGCCCGTCGTCGCTCAACGGCTCGCTGGCGAGCAGCGTGTCGGGATAGGCGCGCACGTACTCGACGCGGTTCTCCCGGAACCAGCCCTGCACCTCGCCCAGGGTATGGCGATGCTCCTCGACGTGGCGGTACTGGTCGCGCAGCCACGCCTCGCGCCGCGCCGGCTCCGCGCGCCGCTCGCGCAGCACGCGGTCGGGCGGAATCCAGCGGAAGCCGGTGAGCCGCGCGATACCGCGGCGCAGCCGATGCGGCAGCCGCGCGAACGCGTTGTAGAGGCCGACCACCAGCATGCCTCCCGGGCGGGCCAGCCGCGCGACGGAAGCGAAGGAGGCGCGCGGGTCGGGCGTGTGGTGCAAGACGCCGCTGGAGTACACGACGTCGAACGCGCCCGGCCGCAAGCCGGGAGAGCGCAGATCGGTCTCCACGAACAGGGTCCGGCCCACGCCGTACCGCCGCCGCGCCGCCTCGGCCAGCTCGAGCGAAGGCCGCGAGAGGTCCGCGCCGACCACCAGCCGGTCCGCGGTGGCGAGGAAGAGGCTCATCTGTCCCGTGCCGCAGCCCACCTCGAGGATGCGCGCATCGCCGGGGATCGCCCGATCGAGCAGCCGCGCGAACTCGCTGCGCTCGGCGCGGGCGCGCAGCCAGGGATAGGTGTCGCGCGGGGGATACGCGGGAAACGGCGCCCGCGCGTAGAAGTCGCGCACCGCCTCGGTGCGCGCGTCAGCGTCGAGCCGGAGCGCGGGGATGCCGCCTTGCACCGCGTACTCGGCGCCGCAGCGGCTGCAAGAGAGGCCCGGCGTCCGCAGCGTCCCCGAGCAGCGGGGGCAGGCGAGCAGGTCGAGCGCCTCCAGCAGCTCAGAAGATGGCATAGATGAACGGCGCCAGCGCTTCCACTCCCGCGGCCAGCACCAGGATGAGCCCGGTCACGCAGAGGAACACCACCAGGGGCACCAGCCATTTCTTCCCGGCCTCGCTGCGCCAGAGCCCGCGCGCGCCGTCGAGGATGGAGGGGCCCGCGCTGCCCACCAGGATCAGCGCGCGAGAGAGGCGGGAACGACGCTTGATCATGCGATCACCTCCCGGCGCGCCTGCGCCGCGCGGCCCTTCGCCACCACCAGGGGACCGCAGACGAGCAGATCGATCCCCGAGCGGCGGAAGGTGGAGTACGCCTCGGCGGCGGTGTTCACGATGGGCTCGCCGGCGAGGTTGAGGCTGGTGTTGAGCAGCACCGGCACGCCCGTGAGCCGGCCCATCTCCTGGAGCAGGGCGTGGAAGCGAGGGGCCATGGCGCGGTCCACGACCTGGACGCGCGCGGTGCCGTCGACGTGCGTGACCGCGGCCAGCCGCTGCTGCCACTCCCGGCGCACGGGAAAGACGCCCGACATGAACCGCGCCAGCCGCTCTCCGCCGGCCGGAAGGTCGAAGTAGCGCGAGGCAGCCTCCGCGGTCACGGCCGGCGCGAAGGGACGGAACTCCTCGCGGTACTTGATGCTGCGGTTGAGCTTGTCCCGCATGGCCGCGTCCTGCGGCGCGGCCAGGATGCTCCGGTGGCCCAGCGCGCGCGGCCCCAGCTCGCCGGAGCCCTCGGTCCAGGCGACGATGCGGCCCGCGCAGAGCGCTTCGGCGATCTCGCGGAACAGCGCGCCGTCCTCGTGGCGCTGGCTGGCGAAGCCGTCCTCCTCGGCGACCCGCGCCATCTCGGAGGGCTGCACCTCCGGTCCCCAGAACGGGTGATCGGGCATCTGCCGTGCGGGGTTCTTGAAGTGGACGCGATCCGCGTAGAGCGCCGCGCCGAGCGCGCAACCCGCGTCGCCGGGGGCGGGCGGAACGAACACGCGCTCGAAGCCGCTCTCGCGCAGGATGCGCGCGTTGGCGCGGCCATTCAGGGCCACGCCCCCGCCCAGACACAGGTCGGGAAGCTGCAATTCCTCCTGGAGCTTTCGGGCCAGGTCGACCAGCGTGTCCTCGAGCACCAGCTGGATCGAGGCCGCCACGTCCGCGTAGTGGCGGCCGCGATCGGTCTGCAGATCGATCGGGTCCCAGGGATCGCGGGAGGGACCGAAGGCGTCGAGGAACTTCGGGGAATACGAGCTGCGGGCGGAGAGGTGGTAGTCGAAGTAGGACAGATCCAGCGCGAATCCCCCGTCGGAGGTGCGCCGCAGCACCCTCCGCACATCTTCCGCGAAGGTCGGCCGGCCGTAGGCGGCGAGCCCCATCACCTTGTACTCGCCCTCGTTGACCGGGAAGCCGAGCCAGGCCGTGAAGGTCGAGTAGAGCATCCCCAGCGAATGCGGGAAGCGGATCTCGCGCAGCATCTCGAGCTGGGTGCTCCCATCTTCGCGCACCTCGCCCCGGCCGAGGGAGAGCGTAGCCCATTCGCCCACGCCGTCGGCGGTGAGGATCGCCGCTGCGCGGGTCGGAGAGGTGAGGAAGGCGGTCGCCGCGTGGGAGTGGTGGTGCTCGGTGAAGAGGATCTTGCGGCCTCTGACGCCCAGCTGCGAGGTGATGATCCCCTTCACCCAGAGCTTCTCGCCCAGCGAGCTCTTCATTGCGCGGGGGAAGCTGCGCCAGGTGCGCGGAAAGCCGCGCAATGCCATGGTGAGGATGCGCTCGAACTTCAGCATCGGCTTCTCGTAGAAGACCACCGCGTCCAGGTCTTCCGGAGCGATGCCGCCGCGCTCCAGGCACCACTCGATCGACGCGACGGGAAACGCGGCGTCGTTCTTGCGCCGCGAGAGGCGCTCCTCCTGGACCGAGCAGACGGGGACCCCGTCGACGACCAGGGCGGCCGCCGAGTCGTGGTAGTGGGCGGAGATCCCCAGGATCCGCATTCAGTACTGGCTCCCGAGCGGTGTGGGGGATCGAGCCGGCACGAAGCCTTCGGGTTCCCGCTGCTGCGCCCTTCGCGCCAGAAGCGCGAAGGGAGGCAGGATCACGAAGTACTGCAACCTGAGCAGCAGCGTGCCCAGAACGGAAGCGAGCGCCGCGGCGGCCCTCAAGTAAGCCTTCCAGAGCCTTCCCAGCCGGGCCTGCCGGAGCCGCGCGTGGGATCGCTGCGCCGCGACACGGGCAAGCTGCATGCGCGTGTAGCTCATGTGGTAAACCTCGTCCTTCAGCACTTCGTCGAAGACCGCCTGCGTCTCGCGGTCGTACGCGAGCACCTGCCGGTACATGGCGAAGCGACGCGCCGCCGCCTTTTCCGAGAGATGCAGGAACGCCAGCAGGGAGCCGTCCTCGCCCCGGCCGACGCGCACGTCGTCCAGCCCCCGCTCGCCCGGAGCGAGCCAGTTCGCCTCGAACGATGCGTGCGCGCGCGGCAGCGAGAGCAGCAGCGTGCGCGCGCGGGTCCGGAAGAGGTCGGCATGGCGCAGCTCGTCATGGGCATGCCGCAGGTAGAGGCGACGCAACAGCGGATCCGGCGTGAGCTCGGCGGCGCGCGAGATGTCGCGGCCTCCGTCGGCCTCCGTATCGGCGAAGCGCAGGAGCTTGCGCGCGCACCGGTGCGGATCCCGCCACACCCAGTGGTGCAGCGGCCGCAGCGCGCGATCGAGGACGGAAGGGCGCACGACCATGGGGGTCGGACGGTAACACGCGGTCCGCTGCCGCGCCGCGCATAGACAAAGTTGGATACACTCCAGTCGTCCTTTCGAAAGGAGAGCCTTGATGCCTTCCCTGCGCCTTGCGATCCTCCCGGCCGTCCTCCTGGCCGCGTGCGCGAGCACGCCGCCTCCGGCCCAGCCAGCGCCCGCCCAGCAGGTCGCGCAGCCCGCTCCGCAGCCTCCGCCGCCTGCCCAACCTGCTCCCACCCCGCCGCCGGAACCCGCTCCGCTCTCGCCGGCGAGCATCTACTTCGAGTACGACAGCGCGGAGCTTTCGTCCGACGCGCGGTCCGCGCTGCAGGGCTTCTACGACGCGGTCAAGGATCGGCCCCTGGTCCTCGTCCGCGTGGAGGGCAACTGCGACGAGCGGGGAACCGCCGAGTACAACCTCGCGCTCGGGCAGCGCCGCGCCGACGCAGCAAAGAAGTATCTCGTCAACCTCGGCCTGATCGGCGCCCGCGTCAGCGCCGTGAGCAACGGAAAGGAGAAGCCGCGCGCGCACGGCAGCGACGAGGCCTCCTGGCAGCAGAACCGGCGCGACGACGTGACGCCGAGCCAGCGGTAGGCGCTGCCGCGCCGCAGGCGCGGCTCTGCGCCTACGCTTTTTCTGCGGGCGGGACACGCTAGGGACGGAGCTGATGGCTCCGGACGACTTCGACTCCGGCTGAGCGCATCTCTTCGATGGCGCGCGCGACGTCGCCCGGCTGCAGCTCGACGCCGCGGGTGGCGTCCTCGATCAGGAAGGTCCGGAAGCCGAGGTGCCGTGAATCGAGCGCCGTGAACTTCGCGCAATAGTCGGTGGTCAGGCCGAGGATGTACACGGCGGTCGCGCCCAGGCCCTTCAGGTAGTCGCCCAGGCCGGTGGACTTGCGGTGGCCGTTGTCGAAGAACCCGCTGTAGCTGTCGATGCCTGGGTCGGTTCCTTTGCGGAAGATGGTCTCGACGCGGTTCATCTCCAGGCCGGGCGCGAAGGCGGCGCCCCTGGAGCCCTGCACGCAGTGGTCGGGCCAGAGGACTTGCGGGAGGCCGGCCAGCTCGGCGAGGTCGCCGGGCTTCCGGCCGGGGTGGGTGGAGGCGAAGCTGCCGTGGCCGGCGGGGTGCCAGTCCTGGGTGGCGACGACCAGATCGAACGCGGGTTGGAGGCGATTCGCGACAGCGATGACCTCGTCGCCGCGAGGGACGGCGAGGGCGCCACCCGGGAGGAAGTCGTTCTGGATGTCGACGAGGATCAGGGTGCGCATGATGCCGCCAGACCGCGGCGGCATTCTATGCTCGCCGGCCGTTCTCGGTCAGTCGTCGGCGCGGCGTTCCGCCACGCCGAGCAGCTTGAGGACGGAAGCCAGGATCACCCGCGCGAGTGAACGTCCATTTGCGGAGTCAAGGGCTCCGGCGCAACTTCGACAGCAGTCTCGAACTCGGCCTGGCCGCCGGAGAAGCGGCCGAACAGATCGACGGCGGCGTCCGGGAGCACCGGTGCTCCCGACGTGAGCGTGTTCTGGCCCTGCCAGCCGTCGCGCATCCAGACCGTCCCGGGCGGCACCTTGTCGGTGACCGAGGCGCGCGCGAGCATCTCTCCCCGCTGGTTGAAGATCCGGATCCCGTCGCCGTCGCTCAGTCCGCGGGCTGAAGCATCCGCCGGCGAGATCCACAGGCGCGGCTCCGGGTCGGCTGCGGCCAGGGTGGGCAGGGCGCGGCCGTGATCGTAGAAGGCGTGGAACTGCGTGAGCGTGCGGCCGAAGCGAAACGCGAGTGGAAAGGAAGAAGGCGGCGCGGGCTCGAAGACGGGGAGCGCGGGGAGGCCGAACGACTTCGCTCGCTCGGAGAAAAACTCCACCTTGCCCGAAGGCGTGTCGAAGCGGAGATCGGGATAGGACACGTGGGAGATCTGCAGCGCGCGGATTCCACCCTCGGACGCGAGAGATGACGCGGTGGCGTGGCCGGTGGAGGGGTGATCGAGGAGGGCGTCCAGGGGGCCGGTCTCCTCGGTCCAGGGGAAGAAGTCGCGGACGTCCAGGCGGCGGGCGAGCTCGCGAAGAACCCAGCCGGGGGAGCGCGCCTCGCCCGCGGGTTCCAGCACCTTCGGCATCAGGTACAGGTGCGTGTTGGTGCTCTTGCAGCCGGTGTCCTCCAGCCAGGTGGTCGCCGGCAGGAAGAGATCGGCGTGGCGGCGGGCGGTGTCGTGCATGAAGAGGTCGTAGGTCGCGAGCAGGTCCAGCTTGCCCAGCGCCCGCTCGAGGCGGCCCGCGTCCGCGAAGGACGACACCATATCGGTCCCGAAGAGCAGCAGGACGCGGAGGCGGCTGGTCTCGAGCGCGTCGGTGATGCGCGACATCTGCTGCGGGACGTCGTCGCCGGGCGGCCGCCGGTCGTTGGCGGCGATGCTGGCAAGTGCCTGGCCGTGGGTGAGCCCGGCGTGTCGCGGTCCCATGCCGCCGCCGGGGATGCCGAGGTTGCCGGTGAGCGCGGGGAGGCAGGAGACGGCGCGGGATCCCTGCCAGCCCGCCCTGCCCTTGTACATGGAGCTGCCGCCCAGGAGGATCATCGCGGGGCGGGTGGTCGCGTAGCGGCGCGCGAGCGCGACGATGCGGTCCTGGGCGACGCCGGTGATCCCGGATGCCCAGGCAGCGTCGTGCTTTGTCAGGTGCGCCCGAAGCGCGTCGAAGCCCACGGTGTGGCGCGCGACGAACGCCGCGTCGTGCAGGCCCTCTTCGAGGATCACGTGCATCAGGCCGAGGGCGAGGGCGGCGTCGGTGCCGGGGCGGACCAACAGGGTTTCGTCGGACTGTGCCGAGGCTTCGGTCCGGCGGACGTCGATGGTGACGACGTGCGCGCCGCGCCGCTTTGCGGCGGCGAGGTGGCGGCCGGTGTTCGGCTGGCTGGCGAGGTTGGCACCCCAGAGGAGGATCAGGGCGGAGCTCTCGCCCATGTCCTCCTTCGTGTTCACCTCGAGGATGCCGGTGAGGCCCAGGCCGAAGGCGCCCAGGCCCCAGCAGATCATCGTGGGGGTCCACCACTGGCAGCCGTAGAGGTTGGCGAAGCGGCGGAGGAGCTCGGAGGAGAGGCGGGTGCCGTAGTTGTTGGCGAAGAAGCCGTGGCCGGACCAGGTGCCGACGGCGGCGGGGCCGGCGGCGCGGGCTTCCTCCGAGATGAGGTCGAGCGCGTCGGTCCAGGCGATCGGGCGCCAGGTGCCGCTCTTCTCGGCGCGGTGCAGCGGGGAGAGGACGCGTTGCGGGTTGCCGATGATCTCGCGGGCGGCGTGGCCGCGGATGCAGAGGAAGCCGCGGCTGTCGGGATTTTCGGGGTCGCCGCGGACGCGGAGGAGGCGGGAGGAGTCGTCCAGATCCACGAGCATGCCGCACAGGGTGGGGTGGCAGTTCATGGGGCACATCGTGCGGATGGTGCGCGGCATGTCTTGGGCAGGATAGTGCGGGGGGCGCAGCGGGGCGCGGCTTTTGTGGTGGGTCGTTGCTGCGGGGCGGTTTGCTTTCCGTGCGTGGGGGTGCGTTCTCGCGTTGGTTGCAGATTCCGCGGCGTGATCTCAGCGCCGCTTCTCCGGTCCGGGCGAGTGCATCTGGGCGGATTGCGAATCCTCGCGCGAGCTCACTTGCCCCGGGGCAAGTGAGCTGTGGATAACTCAC